>Ga0206862_1051_pt1 | contig 35259 bp, 26 predicted proteins | sample Alteio_BWOrgCont_43_FD_152625 | JGI IMG/M metagenome (GOLD analysis project Ga0206862, IMG submission 152625) | Enriched cells from forest soil in Barre Woods Harvard Forest LTER site, Petersham, Massachusetts, United States -... | ecosystem: Environmental > Terrestrial > Soil > Temperate forest >... | reverse complement strand
TTAAACGAAGCTTCACCCGTTCTTAACACAACTTTTGGAGTTCATATGACGTCACAAGTAACGGGAAGCGTATTTCAGTCAATCACGACGGTTAATGAGCATATTCAGTTAATAAAAGCGAAGCTCGATTGCGTGGATCGGGGAGATGGCATGAGCTCGAGCTCTCCTTTAGAGGAAACACAAGAAGCTTTGCGGCAGATTCACAATGAGATAGAAGCAAGCAGTGCGCAATTGAAGAAAGAAGCATCATCGATACACGAAGTTGCTAGAAAGAATCTACAAGAGCGGATCGAAGGTTTGAAAAAAACGGAAAAGTCTCTCAAAGAACGTGTGGCTGCATTGCCTGAAGCGATGAAAGTAAGGGAGAAAACGGAAAAGCTGTTTTCTCTTCTTGAAAAAGATAGAAATCCTAAACAAGTGAAAGAACTTCAGGCAAGAACGGTGCTTTTCATAGAAAGACATGGAGAGAAGATGCCGCTTTGTTGTTTGGAAAAACTTAGTCATTGGCTGAGCGAAGCACAACAGGTGCAGAAGAAGGCTCATGAAGGTAGAAAAAAAATTGAGACATTAGACTTCCAAGAATCCAGCACACCGAGTGCAACTGAGACTTCTGATCAAAGGCTGGATAAAGAAGTTTCCGGTTTTCGTGAGGAGAAAAGTACGGAGCACAAAGAGAAAAATACTCCAAAGAAAAAAGGGGAAACGGCGGAGACTTCCTCTGGAGATGGTAGGGCGCATGCTAAGAAAGATGTTCCAAAGAAAAAAGAGAAATCTAGTCAGGTGGAAACTGCAGTTCGTGACGCGTTAGGCACAAGCAAAATGCAAACGATTATTGAACAAATGGACAAAATACGTTCGAATAAGTCGTTGACGAGAAACCTAACCGAAAAGAGACACGCAATTAAAAATGTGTTCGAAAAAAGTATGAATCACGAGCAAAGAGTAGTCTTGTACCGCGTGATAGGAAAAGAAGCCAAAGGTTTAACTGGAATTAAGGCTGAAAATTTTGGCCGTAACAACCTCCTTCAAAATTTCGATCTACTACTCGATTATTTAAAACGAGAGGCAGCAAAAAAAAGCGTCTAATTCAGGCTGTAGAGGTGCTCTGAGGTAATTTTTGAAATTCAAGCAGCGGAGTGTTTTTAGATTGTATTAAATTCTTTATTAAAAGAAGCTTCATCTGTTCTTAACACTAATCGGGAGTTTTTGCATATGACCAGTCCAGTTCCAAGTACACAAGAAATGTTTGCAAAAGTTATCGGCTACCAAGAAACTTTTTCTCGCCTAAAACAAGCTCTGAGCGGAATTGAGAGTGAAGACGCTGATAGCGTAATCTCCTCTGTTAGACAAGAGGCTGGGAAGCTAGAAAAAGACATAGCTTTAGAGATAAGCGTAGTTAAGCGTGTTAATGATTTTGGCGCGCCTCAGATTAAGGTGCGGTTGCAACGAGAGTTCGCAACTCTGGAAAAAAATGCTAAAGATCTGAATGGCCGATTGAAAAAAGCGGAAAATTCTGTAGTCGTGCAGAAAGAGGTTGAAAAAGTTCTTAACGATGCTCGCGTGACCAATGCAGATCTACCCAAACTCAGAGGGCGGGCCAAAGAACTTTTAACTAAACATGGGGATATGCCTATCTCATGCATCGAATCTCTTTCTGAGATGCTTAACGCAACAAAGCAACGCCTAGAGAGGGTAGAAGCTGATCATTCAAAGAGTGCTTATAGCAAATTTAAAAACCAATATGGGAAAGGAAAAAAAGACAACGAGAACCTTAAAAAAGCTGTTGGCTACCTTGATAAAAAGGTGCGAGAGATAATTTATCAGGAAATTTGTAAAAAGAACAACCATAAACAAGATAAGGAGTGGGCAAAAAGTCAGCTTGCCAAAAACAGTGAGCTAGTATTGGCCATTGCAGAGAAGTCCACTGATGGAATACTAGTCGATAAAGAAAAGCAAAAGGAAACGCTAGGTGTTAAAGAGCCGAAAACTTCCAAGACCGATGTCGGAGGGACAGGCACTGTTTATTTAGATCTTTTAAGCAATTCAAACAGTTCAAACAGTTCAAACAGTTCAAACAGTTCAAACAGTTCAAACAGTTCAAACAGTTCAAACAGTTCAAATAGTTCAAGTAGTTCAAGTAGTTCAAGTGGAGAGAAGGCAGGTAAAAAACTTCAAAAGCCTGTGATAGATACAGCGGTGACTAAATCAACTGAAGCCGAAACAACTCCAGTTATAATAGCTGATGAGTCAGTAGGTGGAGAGTTAGAACAGTCGGATGAAGAAGAGGCTGATGAAGAGGATACTGAAGTGCCACACAAAGATCTCACAACTTCTGTTTTAACTAGTCTAGATGATGGGAAAAGTGCAAAGGCAAGTAAGAAAAAAAATTTGGTTAAAGAGACAGAAGGCTCAGAGAAAGTAGATAGTACGAAGGTGACAGAAATCGTAAAGCTTTCCATAATTGCTAAACAACTGCAAAAATGGCAAGAGGACGAAACTCTTACGAAAAATTCTGTACAACTGCTTCAGAAGATGAATCCTCTTTTTGATACAAATATGCAGAGAGTAGATAAGCTTGTTATCTATCGTGCTATAGGGGAAAAGTCTGGAAGAAAGGGTGAAGAAGCTGAACGAATTGGACGAGACCAGTTTGCGGCGAAACCCGATCTAGTTCTGAAACTGGTTCTGGAGATGATTGAAGCTCGCAAGGCTCAAGATGTTGTCTATTTATAAAGAATAGGATTTAAAAAAAATCTAAGCTGCAAGATGTGTTTTTCTATCATCTTGCAGCTCGACTTTGCAACCCAGACAAGAATTTCGAAGAGCCTTCTTGTCAAAAACCCGATTCTTCAGGTTGTTTCGGTATAAAATCACAATTTTAGTCTCTTACAACAGGTTCTTCAGAGGCAATTTTGTGCGGTGGAGATGAATGCGCCGCCATACTCCAAGGATGAGTAAAAAGAGCACCCAGATGACGATGTTGGGCAGTGTCAACCAAGGGTAGGATGCCTGGTTAGGTATTCCCCAACGGTGGCCACAAGGCCAGAAAATGAAATTCGGGGCGCCGCGCAAATTGCCCTCCGGGACAAAGCCGAAAATTCGGCTATCTCCGCTCATCGCATGATTGTCTCCTAAAACAAGATAGCTCTGCTCCGGAACTTTTAGGCCGAACCTCTCGATCGTTTCTTTGTTGGGAACTCCTTGATCGATGAAAGGAAGATAATTTCCTTTCAGTACAAGCGAGGTTTCTTTATCGATGAAGGAGGAAAGTCGAGGATCTCCTTTTTTCCAAAGGGGTTGACCCATCACAAAAAGGTCTCCGTTGCGAAAATAGGCATAGCGATGTGGCTTAAGCGGAAGCCGGCTCGAGGGTTTATAGAGGTTGTTGAACTCTAGGCCGAGATTGAACCATAGAAGTAATCGCTCAGGTGTTTGAAGATAAAGGGGATGATCTAAGGGGAGCTCAGTGGCAATGCCTTGCCAGCCAATTTTGTAAGCTTTTCCGTAGTAAAACTCATACAAGCCATCGGCGACGTTGTTGATACGAGGGATTAATTGTAAAGGTATGGGTTCATTTCCTTCACTGCTATAACGTGTGACGAGACCATTCTTAACGCGGAAGCGTGCGGTATAGAGGTGTGAGAAGAGGATTTCGATAGAGTCGTTATCTAGTGGGAGAAGGGATATTTCGTAATGGAATCCTGGATGGAGCCGTCCTTGAATGTCGCGTACTAGTTCAAGGCGATCAAGACGTGGGTGGTGTGTCAGTTCAAGATAAAGGAGAGCTTCTTGAGAGGGTGGAGCTCCTTCTGCAATGGCTTCTTCTTTTGTAAGTAGTTGTCCCATAGCGAAGTTATTGATCCCCCAAAGATCGCCATAGTCATTGGGAACAGGAAATCGGTCGTCATGAATGGAAGAAAGGGAGAGGAGCTTGCCTTTGTTGCCTTCGAGCACAGCGATGGGCTGCCCCATCTGATGAATCACCGTTCTGGGATAGACTCCTCCTGTTGCACCAACGGGAAAAGTGACTTGGTTTTCGAAGCGAAGAAAAGGGATGTGGTCAATGAGATCGAGCCGTTCTTCTTGGAGTTCGGAAGAGATGTCATTTGCGTTGGCATCAATGCCATAGACATTGCCGCCATAGAAATAGAGGATGTCACCAGGTTTGCCGATCATTCGTTTGACAAACTGTTTCTTGCCAGGAAAGAGATAAAAATAACGGGTATCAGCATCGGCAATGTCCATTTTGTCACTTGTAAACGTTACGATACCGTTTCGTTTGACGAGATCGGATGAAAAATAAAAATGGTCTGTACGCAGAGGAATGTTGATGCCAAAGGTGGTCTTGGAAACGATCAATCGATCTTGCTCTTTAAGAGTCGGGCGCATAGAACCGGTGGGGATTTCGTAAGGCTCAAACCAGACTTGCCGCACGATGATAGCGACGACAAGTGCAACGCCCAGCCCTAAGATGAAGTCGAATGTTTGTTCAAGGAAGCCCTTAGGCATATATTGCGCAGCAAGCTGTTTAGCCCGGGTTGCTAGTTGTTCGCAATTGGGTTCATTTGAAGAGAGAATGGCTTCTTGAAAAGCCTTGAGGCAGGAACGGAGTTCTGTTCTTGCTTGGTCGCTTAACGACGATTCCTTGCGTTTGAAACGTCGATAAACGTGGAAGAAAATCTGTTTTGTTTTTTTTGACATAGCCGCTCATTGTAAACGAAGAGAAGATTTGTGGAAAAGGTGTTCACAAATGTCGTACTGAAGAGCTCTTGATAGCATCTTAATCGAGCGGAGTGCAAAATCATTAAGTAATTAAAGATGATCGTGTTATAGAGATTTTTTGCCAAGAAAAGTACAGTGCTGTCCACTACTGTTCGCAGTTGTTGATAAGTAGGGGCTTTTGAGCAGCTAAGGTCTGAGGAGGAAGTTCTCCTCTGTTTCGGCGTAACATTCAGGGTGGCCGGAAGGCATAATGGCCAGTCGATAGCGATGGCCTTCTTGTAGGCGATCATCAACGAGGGTGGCAGGGATGCTTAATTGCATCGTGTCAACAGCGATCTTTTGCATAGTATGCAATAGGCGGATCGCGGGTTTAAGAATAGGACCGACTTCGATGGCGTACAACTCAAATTTTTCGACCGCGCCTTTATAAAGGACATCAAGGACGAATTGATCCTTTTCTCTCTTAGGCATAGAAAGAATTTTAGGGGGACGTTTGGGGATAGCAGATGCTGGAGAGAAAAGATTGTGCCCAGCTTCGATGACAGCGAGACGGGACTTGTAGTGGCCTCCGTAGATTTCAATCCAAATAGGAAAAGAAAAATCGTGCAGCTGCTCATCAAAGAAAAAGTCGATCTTGCTTCCGGAGAGCAAGCTTTTATCGTGGGGCCAGACTGCGCGATAAACGCTGCTCGCGCTCTTTCGTTCTTTGCCATCAAAACGAATCTTTGGCTGCCAAGTAGGGCGATGATCTTCTTCGTCAGCTAGGGGGGGAGGGCCTATTTTACGGCGTTCGCTGTTGTTTAAACGCTTTGTTGGGAGCGTTAGGAGTTTCAAAAGAAACTGCTCCTCTTCTGATAACTGCAAGAAAGAACGTTTTTTTACACTGTACGCTTCGAGCAAAGTTCTTTTATCTAGATCAATTTCCAGCATGACCCATGAACTATGGCCCGGGGCATGAGCGACCACCCACGTCTTCCAATCGATTTTTTTGAGATCGATGGCATAATCTGGGATGTCAATTTCTTCCAAGACAATGTTCTTTTGATCATGAGAGCGTATGAGGAGAAGGCAATAGCATCCTGGTTGTTTGGTGACGATGAAATCACCGGGGTTGGCTTGATCTAGGCGGGAGCTAAAATAAGAGCTCGTCGAAGAAAGAGGTTCCGCTGCAAGCTGCCCGACCGAGAAGATAAAAGCTAAAAAAAATTTACGACACATACTGGAAGAAGTATATCCTATTTTTCCAATCTTCTCTTAGAAGAAATTGCAAAACTCGGTTTGAGAGCAAAACTTGCCTATTAAGAATCTTTTTGACAGTCATAACAATATTTTGGTTCAAAATGATCATGATTTTCGATTTGGATAGTCATATGGCGGATGCCAAATCTTTGTTCGATGAGCTTATGGACGGCGTTCAAGATCGCTGGACTCTCTTTGGCGACAAGATGAACACTTAGAGCATGATGGGTTGAGGAGAGTGACCAAATATGGAGATCATGAACTTCTTCTACCCCAGGAAGATTCTTTAGCGATTCATGAACCGTTATGGTATCAATGCCAGGAGGAGTCGATTCCATCAGGACGCTCATTGCATGGCCGACGATTTTAACAGAGGTGTAGAGGATGCCTAAGGCGAATAAAATACTGATGATGGGATCGATCAGATTCCATCCGGTCAATAGGATCAAGGCTCCGCTTAAAAGAACACCGACGCTTCCTATCAAGTCGCCAAGGAGATGCAAATAAGCAGCACGCATATTGAGGTTATCTTGATGCGTTGGATGGAGTATTTTCATCATGCTAAAATTAGCGATGAGGCCTACAAGAGCAATGATGAAGACGATCCCACCTCGTACGACTTCAGGATGGGTGAAACGGAAGATGGCGTTGTAGATAAGAACTAAACAGAACGCCCATAGAATAAACACGCTGGCTAGTGCACCTACGGCTTCAATTCTTTTATAGCCGTAAGAGAATTTGAGCGTGGGAGGTTTTTGCAAGAAGTGGGCGATTATCCACCCTAGACCCAAGGCGCCTATATCTGCGAAGAGATGGAGCGCGTCGCTCATCAGTGCAAGGCTTCTTGCCATGATGGCTCCGATCACTTCGACTAGCATGAATAGAGCAGCAATCAGGATAACAAAAAAGAGCGTGCGGCCGTGCCTTTTTGCAGTTTCCCGATGTGTTCCGCATTGATGTCCCATATATATCTTTCTATACTGCTTCCAGTTCAAACGTCCAAAGGTTTTTGGACGTTTGAACTGGAAGCAATATATATTCGAATGATCCGTTATGATATACCGAAATAACCTGAAGAATCGGTTTCTGACGGCGTCGGCTTTATTTCGCAATTTTTGTTTTCACTCGAGCCTTGTTCCCGAACAATGGTCTCTCGCTCCAGACAAGAATTTCGAAGAGCCTTCTTGTCAAAACCCTGATTCTTCAGGTTGTTTCAGTATACATGATATATATGCTAAAAACGCTCACTTGGTTCCTGATGTTCGCGACGCCTCTTATAGCTATAGCTGATAATACCCTTTGGCAAGAGCAAGTCTATGAAATCGATCAGGAGATCCGGCAGCTTGAAGATCGCAAAATTAAGGCGCTTGGTCGAGCAAATCGCCTTGAAGATAAGGCGATCCGCTGGCAATTCATGCAGGATCAAAAATCTGAAGCTAGACGTGCTTATGTACAAGCAGATACTGCACGCGAAGAGGCAAGAATGATTCAAACGCAGATCGATTTGCTTGAGAGAACAAAGCAAAAGATCCTTGCAGAGCATGGAATGGCACAATGAGAGAGTCTTTTGTTTCGCCCTATGGTCAATCGCTTGCACTGTTGACAGACTTCTATGAACTGACGATGGCCTATGGCTATTGGAAAAAACAGCTTCAAGATAGAGAAGCGGTTTTTCAGCTCTTCTTTCGCAAAAAACCTTTTGGCGGTTCGTTCGCCGTTGTAGCTGGACTCGAAACAGCAGTCGAATACATGCAAAAATTGCAATTCGATTCGAGCGATCTCGATTACTTGAGTTCACTTAAAGGAGCCCATGGCCATCCACTTTTTGAAATGAAATTTCTCGAATATCTGAGCAAGCTCAAGATGACTTGCGATGTCGATGCGATGCCAGAAGGCACTCCGGCGTTCCCGCAGGAGCCGCTGATTAGAGTCCAAGGACCGCTTTTACAAGCTCAAATGCTCGAGAGTGTGCTTTTAAACATCATCAATTTTCAGACGCTCATTGCGACCAAGACCTCTCGGGTTGTTTTGGCTGCTCAGGGGGAACCGGTGATTGAGTTTGGCATGCGCAGAGCTCAAGGGATCGATGGGGCATTCTCTGCCGCACGAGCAGCCTATATCGGAGGCTGCATAGGCTCGTCCAATGTTCTGGCAGGTAAGCTGCTTGGCATGCCGGTCAAGGGAACGTTTGCACATAGTTGGGTCATGGCCTTTTCTACAGAAGAAGAGGCCTTTGAGGCTTATGCAGAAGTCCTTCCGGAAAATTGTATTTTCTTGATCGATACGTACAATACGATTAAAGGGGCGCAAAAGGCGGTGGCTGTTGCAAAAAAGCTTAAGAAAAAAGGGATTGAAATGCTCGGAGTACGCCTTGATTCCGGTGATCTAGCGCACTTCTCCATCCAGGTGCGCAAGATTCTCGATGATGGGGGCTTTCCTCAGGCTAAAATCATGGCGAGCAATGAACTGGACGAGCATCTCATCCGCGATTTAAAAGTACAAGGAGCCAAGATCGATTTATGGGGGGTTGGCACCCATCTTGTCACAGGCAAAGACCAGCCAGCTTTCGATGGCGTTTATAAACTTTGCGCAATCAAGGACAAAAAGGGAAAATGGGTTCACAAGCTCAAATTGTCCGAACAAATTGCGAAAATGACGAATCCTGGAATTTTACAAGTGCGGCGCTACGCTATGGATGGCCAATATATCGCCGATATGATTTACGATATTCTGTTTAGTTTGGTAGAGCCTGTGCGGATTGTCGATCCGAATGACACGGGTCTCATTCGCACGCCAGAAACCGGGAGTCATTTTCATGACCTTCTGGTGCCGGTTCTACGCAAAGGGCAATTGGTCAAGCCGCTCCCTAAACTCTCTGCAATCCGGGAATATAGCCAGACCGAGCAGGCGAAATTCGCCTTATCTATTCGCCGCTTCCTCAATCCACAGCTTTATCTGGCGGGATTAGAGAAATCTTTATTTGATCACAAGCTGCGCATCATCGAGGAGATCCAAACAAGGGAGGCGCTGTGAAGGCCTTGATTGTCGTCGATATGCAAAATGATATTTTTGTTAATACGACATTTCTATTTAACACCTACATAGCCTACTAACTTGTTTGATTATTTGTAATTTTGTGATATAATGAACTAATCTATTTTAATACTGGTTTGTAACAATGAGCATGAATACAGATATAGTTGTTGTGGGTGGAGGGCCTATAGGGCTTTGGACAGCTATTCAAGCAAAAATTAGAAATCCCCGATTGAAGATCTCTGTGTTCGAGAAATACCATGTCTACAAACGTTCTCATAATTTGCTCATCGATCCTGCATCTTTGGACGGAACGCCTAATCACTACTTGTTGAATAAGATCGTTGAGGAGTTTCGTAAAAAAAAGACTGTGCCTACGAATGGAATCGAAGACAAGCTCAAGGAGCTCGCTGACCAACTTGGAATTCAAACGCACTATCAAGAGGTGACCGATCCTAAAAGGCTCATGAAACAATTCCCTGGGGCAAGGGTTTTTATCGGGGCGGATGGTGCGCATAGCATTGTGCATAAAAAAATATTTAAAAATGCATTTGCGCACAGTCAGGACATGCAATACATCGCTGAAATAAAATATTTCATCAAGGGCAGTGGAAGAAAATTAAAGCTGCTGACTGAAGCATATAAGACCTCAAAATTAGCTGGTGCGGTCGTTACGGAGCATGTTGGCCATGTCAACGCACAAGGCAGAACAGCTGTGACTATGCGTATTTTTATTGATCGAAAAACCTATGAACAGATGAAAGAAGCTAGTTTTAAGAGTCCTTATACATTTAGCAAAAATCTTTCGAAAATTCAGCCTGAACTACGAAAAAAAATGCAAATATGGCTTAATGCGAAAACATTGTTGGCGCATGAAAAGCGCGTCAAGGACAGCGAAAAAATCACTGTTACAAAGCTGGCCGTTTATTCTTCGCGTTCTTATGTGAAGGATGAGAAGTACCGTAAGTGGTGTCTCGTGGGAGATGCAGCTTTTGGAGTGCCTTTTTTTCGTAGTCTCAATTGTGGATTGATCTCTGGAACTAAACTCGCTGCCTGCATAAGCAAGGCCTTTCCACAAGATCATTCGCTGCCTCGTCTAGATATCCTGAATTCTTACAACACCTCAATTTGGTGGTTATCAAGCTATGAAATCTTGAAAGCTAAGTTGAAAAATTTTCTGCTTAATGTCCTGCACTATTACACCCTGGCGGCAGGCCACTCACCGATTGCAGTCACCAAATGGTCCTACTCACAGGCACAGCAATTGCGTTCTAGAGAGCTTGTGTGAGAATATATCTCTTTAAGGCCTGAGCTTGTGTTAGGCCGTCGATCACAAGGCGTTTATGGCGGCAAGTTTCGCCATGGGTGATGGTGATCGAGTGTTTGGCCACCTCGAGTTTTTTTGCGAGAAAAGAGATCAGGGCACGGTTAGCCTCACCTTTTTCTGGAGCAGCTTTCAAGCGGATTTTGAGCTTTTCCTCCTCCCACCCGACGATCTCTTCCCGGGAGGTCTTAGGGAGCACTTTGACGAGCAAAACAGCGGTTGACAATCATCCCCCTAATTGGTACAATGTCTGCCATGTTTGGAATACTATTCTGTTTGCACATCTGTCACGCTCTCCATCATAGCCTGTAGCAGGCTATACATACACTTTTTTTTCCTACAGTTTATCCCAATCTCAATCAACACCTTAAGAAAGGTTAATATTACTATGGAGAGTATTTCCGTTGCTAAGGCAACGACAAAGAGTTTTTTTTCAAAAGTACTCAGTGGTACTTTATTGATCGCAGGTACAGCGATCGGCGCTGGAATGCTAGGTATTCCCTTGCTGACAGCGCAGGCAGGTCTCTACCCTGCTCTTCTCATCACTGGCCTAGTATGGGTCTTCATGCTTGCGACAGGATGGCTCATCGTGGAGGCGACTTTGTGGATGCCGCCCGGTGCGAATATCCTGACGATCACCGGACGCTTGCTTGGGGCTAGAGGACGTCTTTTGGCGGGCGCCCTTTTTCTTTTTCTTTATTATTGCCTAATGACCGCCTATGTAGCAGGTGGAGCGCCGATTTTTAGCGCTCTCTTAACCGGGGCAACAGGATTAGCTTTGCCTGGCATGAGCGCCCATCTTCTTTTTGCTCTCGTCTTTGGATTGATTGTATTTCGAGGCGTTCGTTCGATCGACCGCGTCAATCTTTTCCTTATGCTAGGCATGGCGCTAAGCTATCTCTTTCTCGTCGGATTTGGTGTCCAAGGGGTGAATAGGGAGCATTTTGTTTTTTTCGATCTGCCAGCAGCGTTTACCGCGGCACCTGTGCTCTTTAGCGCATTTGGCTATCATAATGTGATCCCCTCTCTTTGTACTTATCTCGAACGCGACCGTAAAGCACTACGATTGTCTATCGTCTTTGGAACCTCTATTGCATTGATTGTTTATGCCGTTTGGCAATGGCTTGTCATAGGGTCTGTGCCTTTGGAAGCCATCGCAGCAGCAAAAGCTGCTGGGCAGCCTGCAACTGCGGTATTGCAAACAATCCATGCGCATCCTTGGTTGGGAAGATCGGCCTCGGCTTTTGGTTTCTTTGCCCTTGTGACCTCTTTGCTGGGCGTGGCCCTTTCAATGGTGGATTTCATCGCGGATGGTTTGCGCAAATACCATGTGCGGAGATTCGTGCCTACGTTATTGACGTTTGCTCCGCCGCTCTTGATCGCGGTCATCGATCCAACACTGTTCGATCGCGCACTCGGAATATCTGGGGGCTTTGGCGAGGCATTTTTGAATGGATTGCTGCCTGTACTCCTTGTTTGGGCTGGGCGTTACAAGCTTAAGCTCGCTAGCGAGGCAGGTTTGGCCGGAGGAAAACCTATATTGTGGCTGCTGGCAGCGATAGCCATCGGCGTTTTCCTTCTCGAGGCAGTTGTTTTGGTAAAGGAATTCTAAATCTCTAAAAGCTCCTTCCACGATGTCGTATAGTGGGGGGAGCGGCTTTCTTGGCGCATCGCCCAGGGTTGTGAAAGCCCTTCGGCGGCAAAACGCAAGGCTTTGTTTCCAAAAGTGCGCTGGATCTCATCGACAACTTTCATTGCACGGCCGTGTTTGGCCTGTTGTTCGAGCGGTATTTCCCAGAAATCCCCCTGCGTGGCATATTTCGGACGGATTTCACTAAGGATAATGCCTACTTTCTTGTAAATGGGGCCAGGGCGATAAAGGGAGGTCAATAATTCATGTGCTTTGGCAATGAGATGAGGTGTGTAGGAAGTAGGAGCGGGCAGCCCCTGCGAAAGGGAAGCGGCACAAGGTTCCTTTCCAAAACGTGAAGTCATCAAAAAAACACTCACGATGTGGGCCAGACCTTGTTGTTTGCGGAGCTTAAGAGCTGCTTTGGCAGCATGCATGGCCAGCGCCTCTTTAAGATCCTCTATGGTGGTCACTGGCTTGCCAAAGGAGCGAGAGCGGACGATCGAAGCTTGGGTTTCTGCGCTTTCTTCTAGCTTAAGGCATGAGATTCCCTGCAGTTCTAGCGCTGTTCGCAGTAACACGACGGAAAATTGTTTTTTCAGCCAGTGGGGCTCAGCTTCCGCCAGATCACGAGCTGTAAAAATTCTGAGAGCGTTTAGCTGTTCTTTGAGACGTTTTCCAACTCCCCATATCTCTTCGACAGGAAGTTTGTTGAGGGTCTCATCTACCACTTCTTTGCCATCGAGAAGGAAGATCCCTTCTTTTTTTGCCTTGCCAAGCTCACAAGCAATTTTGGCCAGTGTTTTAGTTTTTGCAATGCCTATGGAGACCCTAATGCCTGTCCAGCGGAAAACCTTCTTTTGTATGTTCTCAGCAAACGAGAGCGGATTGCTCTCTTGGCTCCATATAAATGCTTCATCGATAGAATAGACTTCTAGATCATTGCTGAATGTTTCTAAAACTTGCATAATGCGCTGTGACATGTCAGCATACAATGCATAGTTCGACGATAGAAGAGCTACAGCATGTCGTTTGAAAATTTCTTGGCATTGGTAGGCAGGCGCCCCCATAGGGATGCCAAGGGCTTTCGCCTCTTTAGAGCGTGCTACGACAATGCCATCATTGTTCGATAAGACAACAACAGGCTTGCTGAGCAATCGAGGTGCAAACACTTGCTCACAGGAGACAAAAAATTGGTTAGCATCGATTAGGAAATACATTTTTTGATGACATAGGTTACAGTTCCCCATACCTGAAAATCACTTTCAGAGGGCACGTGAATCGTTGAATAAGCTGGGTTTTCGGGAACCAGCAAAATCTTATTGGTTTCTACGATAAAACGCTTAACAGTGAATTCGCTATGAAGAATGGCGACGACGATCCGTCCGCTAACGGGTTCTAATGAGCGGTCGACGACGAGAATATCTCCACAGTGGATCCCGGCATCCCGCATCGAATACCCTTTGACTCTGACAAAAAACGTAGCTGCTGGGTGGGTAATGATGAGTTCATTTAAATCGAGTGTTTTATCGACGTAATCATCTGCTGGCGAGGGGAAACCCGCCGCTACAGAGCACTCAAAAAGGGGAATGGCTGATGCATCCATACTTATATACTGCTGACAGTTCAATCGCTCATGTCTAATGGAATATGTCATTTTACGAGAAACAGAACCAACCAAAAAATCATCAAAATTGTCTTATGAACTCATCGAATAGGAAAAAACAGGATAGGCATGATCGGCGTTTCGCCGATCATGCCTATCCTGTTTTTTTTCTATAGCAGAATCCCTTCGCAGCGTCTTCTAAGGGACTGTCAGCAGTATGTACCTCACTGCTGTTTAGGTTTTTTGGGTAAGGAATTCAAATAAGATGGGGGAGGGTTAACAGCTCCTACACCACCGAAGTGTTCGCGGAGTTCCATTAGGAAAATTCCGAGCACATTTTTTCCATCGCCATAGTAGCCATTACCCCAATACTTTTCTGAATCGGCTCGATATTTGGGAACGGACTCAACTAGATAAGCGCTACCTGTGGCTAGTAATAGTTCCCTATTCTTAGGGCTTTGAAAAAATTTCTGGAAAAGCACTTGTCTCATCCAGAGATCTCTACGATCTTTCCAAGCCTGAGCGTAGTTTTGATCGTTTTTCCAGCGATCATTTGTCATTCCCTGGCTTCGTCCATGATCAAGCGCTTCTTGACCATTTTTGCGTACAAACTCCCTCATGCGATCAGGGTTTTTGCCAGATTGGAATGCAGCTTCTGCACACTCCATAAGATAGCCACGGAACGTAAATGGAGAAAGATAGTAATTTCCCAGGAAGCCTGCAATGCCGGAGTCCCCTGGATCATTAGGCTTATGGAAGGCGACATAGCCTTTTGCTGCAATCCTCCTGATATCGCTTACACGAGCAGCATGTTTCGGATCGCTCATTGTGGGAGAAGAGATTATGGGAGAAGAGGATGGTGGTTTAACCAACCCTTTACTACCAAATTTTCCACGGAGATTCATGAGAAGTTGACCCATCTTATTTTTCCCATGGCCATTAGTGCCCTCACACCAAAAGGTTTCCCAAGGCTCTGCCGGGTCTTGGCGCAGAATGAGCGGGCTCTTCCCTGTGGCTAGCAGCAATTTTTTTAGGTTGGGGTCTCGTGAGAATTTAGCGAGAAGAACTTTTTCCATATGCTTTACATTGCGCTTCGGCCAATCAGACGTGGCTGCTACGGTGCTCTTCAACGCGTAGGCCTCCGCTGCATTTAAGCCAACGAATACGTTTTTGTGAGCAGGATCTCTTCCAGCATAAAAGGCGGCTTCAGCACATTTGTACTTCAGCTTGTCAACGGTTAGCGTCGCTGGATAGGAGTTATCGAGGAAATAGAAGAGTGAAGTGGGATCTTCTTTAGAAAACTTCACAGGAGTTCCTTTACTGCATTTTTTTTGCACCGCAGAAGACAAAGGCGCTATTTTATAGGTCTTAGGACCTTTGCCAGAGCCGCTGGCTGCACTCGAAATGGTGCTCTTCTTTGAGCCATGGCTACTATGGACGCTGCCTGCTTTTGACCCTGTTTCTTTTTCGCGACTATCTTTGGCGGGTTTGTCAGAGCCAGATGTAATGTCTTTCAAGACGGCTTTTACGGCCTCAAGCTTTGTTTTCAGAGAGACCGAACGTCGTTCTTGCCCAAAGAATGCGACCTTCCCAAAATGGGCGTGACCACGCTGTTTATGTTTTTTTACTAAGGCTTTTCCCTCCAAATCCCAGACTTTGCTGAAGATCTTTTGAGCAACTGCGGGATATTTATTTGTCAAGGCCAGGATATGTCCTAGTCCCTCTTTTTCTTTGCCAGCTTTTTTGAAGGCATCGAGGGCATTGCGCAGCATGCCCACTTGCTCTGGCTCACTTTTCGTCGCTTTTATTCTGTGGCTACTGGCCTTTAAAGAAGGGGTCGTAGGAGGGGTGTGGGGAAGTCGATCTAGAAGTTTTTTAATTTTTTGCTGCTGTATAGGGAGGCTTAATTGAATAATGTTATAGCTTGCTCGATGCATTGAGCCGGGTGTTTTGATCTTTTTGTTTACCGACTTAAGGAGGGTTGCGATATCTGTGCAGCTTTGCATAAGCTCATTGAGTGTTGTTCGAGGGGAGGCGCTGCTATTGCTCTTGAAGTCTTTACGCGCGTTGTTAATTGCGTGAAGTTTTACAGAAGCTTTCAAGAGAAGTTGATCTATAGATTTTATCGACATATTTGTCCTTAAAAATTAGTTAATTGAAGAAGGAACTCTATTCTGCATCTTTTTTTGGCGGAGGGACAATACCTGTGCCGCCTAATCGTCTACGGACTTTCATGAGAAGTTCACCTAACTTATTCCCGGACCCCATAGTCCCTCCGTCGCCCCAGAAAGGATCTTTGTCTGTGTGCATGACCAGGTAGGCCTTGTCTGTGGCGCGCAGTAACTCTTTGAGTTTTTCGTTTTGGGAGAATTTAGCAAAAAGAACCTCTTCCATGTGTTTTACACTACGCTTATGCCAGCCGCGTGCAGCAGCTACCTTGCGACGATGTTTAAAGGCTTCCAGCCCACTCTTTCCGACAAATTCTCTCATCTTAGAAGGATCTCGCCCAGCCTGATAGGCGGCTTCTGCACAAGCAAACTCGAATTTACCAAGCCTTATTTTGCAGGGGAAGAAATTGGAAAGGAAATAAGTGATCTGGTTTTTTTCAATGAAGAACTCAATAGCGCCAAAGGTTTTAGCCATAGCTGTAAGTGTCTGCTTAGTTTTTGCATGATCGTCTTCTTTGTTGCTTGAGCTAACTGATGCGCGTGGAGAAGATGGACTAAAAGCTCTTCGCGCATATCTGCGCCCTTCATCATCGCTTTCTTTTGATTTATGCTCTTTATCAGTGGTTACACCTAGATCGTCTGCAGAAAGTTCTTGGTTTTTTGCATTGTATATTTTAGCACCGTGTTTGATGAAATGCTGTGCAAAAGGTTTGAAATTGCCTCCCTTTGGAGATAGGCTGTCATCTATGATGGCAAAGATGATTTTCTTGAAGGCTCTAGGATAATACTGGTCAATGACTTCTTGGAACAACTTTGCCATATGAGTAGGAGGATTACGATAGGCTCCGCAGCCGAATGCACTCAAAACGAGTGTCTCATCACCCTTTTGATAGGCCATCTCTAGGATTGTACGGATTTTTTCCTTTGAACCTTGAACTTCCTTATCTTGTAAGCGCCCTCCTGAAAGAGAAGGATTTTTAAAGGCCGCAACGGTAAGAAGATCGACCTCGAAAGGCTGGTCCAATACGGCATAGCCATCTCTAGCTCCCTTTCTAAAGATAGGCACTCGTGGTGAATATAAACCTGCTGCAACAGGACCTACTTTTTCGGAGAGAGGATAGTAATTTTTTTGCTTACCTTGCAATTGAGGAGGTGAAAGTGGGTGAACAGCTCCGCTTCTTTGGAATATTTGCTCTTCCTGCGCATTGCATTGGTTGCGTACCCCACCTCCTGGCGTTCTATCTGATGCCATATTGAGGAGGCCTACTTTTTCGCCATTTTTAACGCATTTCTCTGCGATTTCTAGACAATCAGCCCCTACTATGAAAATTTCTTGGCTTTGTCCCTGATTACGCACGGCTTTTGCGCCGGCGTTTTTATAAGGAATGGTGTTTTTGACGGAGTAACTAGTATCAAGAGGAACGAATTGACCTTTGAGGTTGGTATAACCTCCTTGGTTGACAGCGTTCAGTGTGTCAGCCCAGACTTGTTTGAGCATCGCTCTTGGATCGCCATGAAAATCTTTACGAAAAAAGTAAGGCTTGATGACCGGTCCTTTTTTACTGACAGCGGGAGAAGGATGGGGAATGGTACCAAGCGCAGATGCTGAGGAGGGACTGCTGGGTTGGCGTTTAGGGGAAGGGGGGATGCTTGATATAACATCTTTTATGGACTGAATCTTTGTTGCTGTAGAGACAGAACGTCCCTCTTTACCAAAGAATGCCACTCTCCCGAAGTGGGGATGACCCAGCTTTTTGTGTTTTTTGACGATCTCTTTTCCTTCCAAATCCCATACTCTGCTGAAAATCTTTTTGGCTATCTGAGGATACCTTTGCTCCAGTTTGCGAATGCACGCTAACCCTTTATCTTTGTTGCCGCCTCGAAATGCTTTGAGAGCATTTTGCAACAGGTCAGCGCTCCCGCTTCCTTTTACTGAATCACTTTCACTAGCTTCGGATTTGTCCGGTTGAGTTGTGAGAGATTTGGAAGGGGAAAGTGCTACGGCAGGCAGGAGTTTGTGGACTTTCTTTTGTTGTTCGTTAAGAGATTTTTGAATAAAAGTGTAATGATTCTTAAGGAGAGAAGTTTTTTGAACTCGTGAAGCGATGGAGTCGAGCTGGGTTTGAACCTCTTTCAATACTTTCTTAAGGGAGCGCAAGGTTGCTTCTTGAGTAGAGACAGGGAGAGAAGTGCCAGTTTGTTTGAAATCCCTTCGCTGCTTGTTGACGAGGTGAAGGCGCGTCGAGCAAGTACGCAGGATTTCTTGTGCATTTGGAGGTTTGATTGAAGTAGACATAGCTTCTCCTTAACTAATCGTGACAAACTAATAATTTCACCCCTATATTATAAACACGATCTAATATTTGCGAAATATAAATCTTTTTTTATTGTATATTCAAAAATTGAACTCGAAAAGTGGCTTAAACTCGACTTTGCAACTTTTGTTTCTTATAGAGATAGAACAAAAAGACAGGTGCTATCATCAGCAGGTTGCCAAACCCGATCATGCGCGCGTATTGACCTGTTGAAGAAATTTGGATCGTATCAGGTGGAAAGAATCCTACGATGATCGTAACCAGACAGCCAAAAAGCCCCACTATGCAGGTTAGCCAGATACCGACCTTGCCGCCAGGGATTTTAAATACTTTAGGTCGATGGATGTATCGGTAATGAAGACGAACTGCAGCAAGGAACATGAGCACGTACATAATCATATAAAGTTCGGTGCTAAGAGCTGTCAAGAACCAATAAAAGGCATTTATACTTGGTACAAGGAGAAAGGCTGTGCAAAAGATGCTGACGACGATGGCTTGAGCTAATAAGATACGCGAAGGTACGCCATGTCTATTCTTCTTAGCAAAAAAGGGCGGCATATAACCGAATTCGGCGGCGTGAAGCAGCCCTTTAGCAGGTGAAATGAGCCAATTGATGATGCTTCCTATGCTTCCGATGACAATCATCACAGTGAGAATAGGGATGCACCAACGCATGTTGAAGACGTCGAAAAAGTTCGAGAAGACTTGCATGACGCCGGCGACGAGATTGATTTGGTTTGCAGGCAATACATAGGCAATGGCAAGAGAACCCAACAACATCGAAAGAAGAAGGAAGGAGCTAGCAAAAAGCATCGCTTTGGGGTAATTGCGTTGAGGGTCGCGGATATCATTGACGTGCACTCCCGCGAGTTCCATGCCCAGGAAGGAGGCCATGATCACGATGATCGAAATCCAACTGGTTGATTGGTTCAGAGCAGGAAAAACGGTATCCATAGTTACAGTAATTTGCTGCGGCTTGCCGGAAAAAACCCAAATGCATCCAAGAACAACCAACAGAGTCATAGGGAAGATCGTTCCAGTTAGTGCGCATATGCTATTGACGCGAGCCGATATGTGCAAACCAAATAAGTTAATGAACGTGATGCCCCAAAAGATAACGAGGATGGTGATGACAAGGTAGCTCTCGTTTTGCGCAAGATCTGGATGGATAAGATAGGCTGCTGTTCCTGCGATAAAAGAGAGGACAGTGGGATACCACACCATGGTGTTAATCCATTGCAGCCATATGGCAAGCATGGCGGACTTCTCACCGAAGGCTGTACGGACCCAATGATATACCCCGCCTTTTTCGGGAAAGGTCGCAGAAAGCTCTGCTGCCACAAGCGAGGTAGGGATGAGGAAGACGATCGCAGAAAAGACAAAAAAGAAGAGCAGCGCGCTTCCAAAAAGTGCTGTAGCCGGTAAGTAGCGGATGCTATCGATTGCCGCAATGATCAATAAAACAAGAGAAAAAAGGGATGCTTTTTTTATCATGAGAAGAGCATAAAAACTCTCTGGATAAAAGAGAAGGAGTTTTTAACTGTTCCTTTCCAAGAGTATATACTGCTGACAGTTCAAACGCCCGAAGGTTTTTGGCTTTGGCGCCTCGATTTTAAAGCTGCCGAAGCAGAACATATGCGAAGCTGCATATGTTCGATGCAGGCGGCTTTAAAGGGCCTTGACACAAGGCCCGTAAGCGAGGATGCCAAAGTCAAAAGCAATTAGGCGATTGAACCGGAAGCAGCATAAACTAAGCCGCGTTGCTGTATTTAACTCCGATTGTGATATGAAAGTCGTACTTTGCAGTGGGCAGTCTATACTTTTTGCGGATTTTTTCTAAGAATGGCGCATCGACAGTAACAACATAGACGTCGCTGACGCTCCGCCACGAGGTTGGTCGCCAGATTTGGCAGCTCTTTATACGGAAAAAGACGGTCGAGCCAAGCTCATCGATTTTGCCTATGTTGCAACTCTCAATTTCGTGAGAGGGCATTACTGTGATGTGAGCTCCATGCGCGAGCTCCCTATCAAAATAGGGAGGTGGGTCAAATCCCTCGTCCGCGATAAATTCATGGAGTTTGTAAATATAATCATCGTCCACTTTGACATAAACAAAACCATTCGCATCCTGTTCTAATACGCCTGAAACTTCGAGATTTTCAAAAATGTAATGGACGATTTTATCGCAGGTTTTGGCTTCTATAAAACCATGGTGCACTAGTAGGAGCAAGGGGAGTAAAAAAAAACGCAAAAGATACATAATTACCTGTTCAACATAACCTATTGCTTGAAAAGTTTTTTCCAGAGGGTTTGGCAACCGCGCGTTGCCCATGTGCACCAGCGGCATGAATTACGAATGGGTCGATTGTCTTCAAATCCATGCCTTAGCGTTGTAACTGCATGCGTAGATGGTAGACGATAGGTAGGGGTGGTTGGATCGTTTTTGCCAAATCTTGTGCTTTGTGCTCTATAAAGGTTAGTTCTCTCTTTAAACCACATCTCTTTGTTGTCCGGCTCTTCAATCACGTACAACTTTCGGAATTCTTCATAGACTTTTTTGATAGCAGTGATAGTTTGCATGGAAGGATTTTTTGGATCATCCGGTAAATCTATTAGCTTTTCATTGATGAGGATGAAGCTTTGGATAGGAAAATTATGGTAGAAGTTAGTCGATTTGCTTGCAATTGTGTTCAAAGCACTCTCTATCTTTATTTTTACATGCATAGGCAGCATTTGAGAAAGGGGGGCATCTGGTATGGTTAAAGAGTTCAAATGTGTGTAGAGGTTGATCCTTGCTTCCCGAGACTCTTTATCATTGCTACATTCGTACCGAACAAAGCCTTTTTGGCACCAGTCATAGATAAGTTCAGATGATGGTATGGTACTGCTTTCCAATAAAGACATGCTGTTTCCTTGAAGGTGCTTTCAGGCAATGAATGAGTTCTCCCAATTTATAGCACGCGGCCTCCATCAAATTCAACGAATTCGATAGTTCCTCATCGTCACAAAGAAGTTACGCAAGATGTCTAATCTTCAATGGCAAGTGCATCGTTCGACAGATCTCGAAAAGGACTTTCTCGCGGAAGAGTTCATGCGGAGAAAGCTTACGGGCTAGATTGGCTAAAAGGGGATGATCAACTTGTTCTAATGTTTTTGGCCATGAAAATTGTGGATTTATCCCGCAGAGAAAGGCTCTGCCTTTATGTACTTTACATTGGATGGCCGCGGTGCGAGGTGTGGAGAGAGAGGTGTATTTAGCGATGATCTTTGTTTTTGGTGTATCTTGATCTATCGTAAAAAAACAGCCCCCCTGATAATAGAGAGAACCTTTTTTTGTTTTCTCGCCGATCTTGAATGCGACTTCAACGGCATGGGCTGAGGCTGGCGAGCTATAATCACTCGTCGGGAAAAGAGGGCCGATGGCTTTCCCAGCAAAAAATGAAAGGGGGCCTTCTTTCTGTATTTCCGGTCGGCCAATTTGTTGAAAACGTCTCTTCTTCGCTCCGTAATAGCCACCGGCACAGAAGCCAATGTACTTGCCACCCTTAACTACGTATTTACGCAGCTTACTGACGCCTTCCTTGCCAAGTTTGTCATCCCATTTTTGACAAACCCCTGCTCCAAAGATTACAGCTAACGTTTTCCGTTCCCAGCTTTGCTTTGCTAGGTAGGCACTGTCGACTATTTTCACTGTTATTTTGGAGAGATCGAGAATAGAGCTGAATTGCATAACAATCGCTGAGGCACTTTGTGAATTGACGCCTACATCGTTATAGACAAGGATATCCGTGCGTTTTTCATGCGGAGAAGAAATCTTGGGTATTGTACTCATCGTGATCTCCATTCTTAGCTATACTACGCGCGGCTAGGTTCTTGAATTTTGACGATCTCAGAGTGGTTTAGATTTGAAGGATCATGAGGAGGCCGATATTTCTTCAATATTGGCAACGAATGATCGTTCGAAGATGGGCCGCTATGATAGCCGTCAGAATTTAAGAGGTTAGCCGTGCGCAGTATAAGTTTTTTAGGGTTCGTTGAGATGGTCCTAGTACAGAGGGAGTATCCTTTAAGACAGAGCGTTGCCGCAGTGATTTTTATCGCAGCCCCACTCAAGAACGGAGCGACACCAAAGTAAAAGGCTTTACTCAATCCGAAATAGAGAGAGAGCCACAACATGCCAATGCCCGAGATCGCAAGTTGTCCTAGGCTCAAGGAGAGCGCGATGTAAAGGAGAGTGGCCCTATCACGCTTTTCTAGCAATTTACCAATGAGGAAAACGGCAGCAAGGAAAGAGAAGAGAAAGCCGGCTTTGGGTTCGGCAAACCACAAGGGATTTGTTGTCCCGCCTGCTAACACGGGCAAGCCGCAGCATCCTTGGACTAAGTGGGCCAGGACACTATATACCGCACGGCGGCTGCCCAAAATGCCTGCAAGAAGAAAGACGGCAAATGTTTGTAACGTTAATGGAACAGGTGTGAAAGGCAGGGGGATAGCAAGTTGCGAAAGAATGGCCAAAAAACAACTGCCGCCTAGAACAATGAGCACTTCCTTCGAAAGCAAATCAATAATTTTTTCTCTTTGCAACGTCTTTGCGTAAGCCATAATTCCTCATCTGGTTGATTTTTCCGTCAAAAGCAGCGATTTTAATGAAGTTTTTGTGGTTTTTCAAGCGCATTTTTTCCAAAAAACTTGCAGATCAAACTATAAAAGGGTTTATGAAACTTTGAATGTAGTTTAAAAAAGGGCTCTTTCCGTAAAGTGGAGATGAACCTAGAAAATAGGTTGGACAATAGCGATCGGGGGTGGATTTTTTTATGCTTTCAGCTCTTTGCGGTAGCAAAACAGTGCAAAAGATCTTGTTTTTTCTCTTTGTCAACGGAAAATGTTATGGAACGCAACTTCATCGGTTGCTAAAAACGCCTTTGACACCGATCCAAAAAGCCCTATTCCGCCTTGAAAAAGGAGGGGTTATCCTCAGTGACTATGAAGGGAAAACGCGTCTTTATCAATTTAACCCAGCCTATCCGCTTTTAGAGGAATTGGAACAGCTTCTTAAAAAGGCTTATACGCTCTTGCCTTCGCAGGATAAGAAATCTTACTCTTTCCTAAAGCTTGAGAAGCCGCAGGGTGGTTTGCACTTTTCTGACAACACAGGGGTTTTACTCAAATTTTGGGAGAGATTGTCAAGGGTAAAGCAGCTGAAATTTCATGCCAGGACAAAGTCAAAAGAAGAAGGAGGCTGGAATGGAAGAGGGAAAGGAGAGGTCGTTGTTATACGAGACAAAGAGGAGGTGTTGATTTTTCATGAAAAAGGAACCTGGCAAGGAAAAAGCGGTAAGGAGATGAACTTTAGCAATGTGTTTCGCTGGACGCTCGACTCTATTTCTGCGATGATCTCTTTGGAACATCTTCGCCATGGATTGCACCAACCTGTGTTTCTTTTTCATCTTTCTCCTTCAGGCCGTCACGCTCTTTCATCGGTTGACTCGCATCTCTGCGAGGGAGACACCTATTTCGGCAAAATTTTCTGTGATCAGCAGTGTTTGCGGTTGCATTGGCGGGTCATCGGCCCTAAGAAGAACGAAGAAATCGATTATTACTATACTTAATCTCGTGCTCTTTGGCGAGGTTATTACGACTCTGAGCACAAGGGATTATTTGCTAATTCTTTCAAAAAAGTGCCGATGCACTTAGAGGAAAACCAAAAGAAAAAGGGGAACTATAGCGGCGGTATTTGCTGTGTTGCGAAGCCTCTTCACTGAAGGAATTTTGAGTTTCTAAAGAGCGGGGAATATCAGGAGAAGGGGGCTGGGGCGTGGGACGTGAGATACATGGGGAGAAAAAACGGTGTTCTTGCGAGGCAATAGGGCATGCAGCAGAGCAGGGAGAAGAAGGAGGAGTTTTAGGTAGAGTACAATCCTGTTGTTGAGAGACAGGGGATACAGAAGAATGAGGATAAGGTGGGGGAGTTTTGGATAAAGAATAGTGCTGTCGTCGAAGGACAGGAGATTGTGGGGAATGAGGAGAAGGTGGGGGTGTAAGAACAGGAGAAGGCGATGGAGAGTATGAATCAGAGGTAGCTGGACAAGATAAAGTGCGATTTCTAGAAGAAGAATTATTCGAAAAGGGGGGGGGATTTTGTGCTTTTTTACTTTTTTTACCTTTTTTACCTTTACGCCAGGAATTTTGAGCGTACCTCACCCTACCTTTGACCCTTTTTACATTGGATGGTGCCAAGAAAGCAGGGCTAGGCTGTGGAATGAGGCAAGCCGTGGGTTGCCTCGTAACTAAAGGTGCAGTTTGAATGGGAGGGGAGTAACAATAGGCATGAGGAGCAAAAGATGCCGGAAGAGGGGGATAATTAATGGGATAGCCTTGTAGTATACGGCCATTAAGAGGAAGAGGGGGGGCATAAAATATATAAGGTGAAGGCATAGGAAAACCAGGATAAAAACAGCCATGCTGAAAACCATAGAAGGGCATCGATGTAGGCACTTGAAGAGAAAATGGTTGGCTAAAGACTGGGGAGGGATAACAACAAGCACAAGGGGGATTTAGCATAATAGATTTTCCAGATTAGAATGGAAAAGATCGAAATCACGATATCTCTAGGTATCAATTCATTACAAGAAATTGCTGTGATTTAACTCCTGAAGTTTAGACTAATTTCCGCGCCCGGAGGGCACAGAAATTAGTTCAAATCTTGGCCTGCTCTCTATCTCTGTACACGACAAAAATTTCATACGTTCAAGACGTTGCTAAGGGATTTTGCTATAAAGATGACAGGATAAGCATGATCGGCGTTTCGCCGATCATGCTTATCCTGTTATTTCTTATAGAAAAAAACTTTCTTCATAACCTCATGAATGCTTACAAATTTTGTCGTGTACAGAGGCTCTCTATATTGTTTTTTGTGTAACCCATTAGCGTTTAATGAGATCCTCCTTAATCGCGCCTATTTCTGTGTATTGAACAGTCTTTTAATCAAGGATTTGTTTACTTTCTTTTTGTTTTGTGTTAAAATAGATGTAAACAAGCAATAGATTATGAATGATAATAACAAGGTTTAATTATATGGCTACAGTAACGCAGGCTTCTTTACCTTCTTCTTATAGGCCATTGCCACCACCTGGTACAAGGCCAGTTCCTACGCCCTCTTTTGTTACAACTGATGAAGAAACGTTACCAAAAATTATTAAATTTCTTGATTTAAATAACTCATCTACAAAAGAAATTCATATTAAGACGATATCTGAGATGGTCCAAGAAAAATGGGCAAGTTTTAAAGCACAAAGCAGTGGAAAGAAACTTAAATCTATAGGCAAGGTTGTCGTTGGGATACCCTTAGCCGTGGTCGTTGGGATACCCTTAGCCGCAGGTGCATTAGCAGCGGGATTAGTAGCGTTAGTGTTGATAGGAGTTGCCACCCCGATTACGAAAAGTGTTAATGCCTATAAAATGTGGAAATTAAAAGAAAAAGTTGAAGCGCAGAAGTTGGAGATTTTACGAAGTGCTTTGAAGCTGAAAATGAATGGGCAGGGAGGCCATGCCTTGTATGCACAATTCAATGAATGTCAAGAGTCTTTGCAAAAGGTTACAGAACCCGATTATTTAAAAGAAATAGACCTGCGCGGGAATTCCAAAAAATTAGGGCGGCGGCCCGAACTTACTCCAGCACAAAAAGATCTTATTAAAAAATTTATTTCCGATGTCGGGGAAATCGTTTCTGACCTTCAGCAAGGATTGGATACAGGGAAAATACGTAAAAAGATTGATAGGATTTTAGGTTCTGCAGTTTATCAGAAGCTCAAAAATACTGAGAACCCTGCTGTAGAATTTTTGCAAATTCTCTGTATGAAGTACATAGGTGGGAAGCCTCCTGTAGATGAGCAAGGAGAGACGCCTGATCTTTTTGCAAATTATGGTCATGAACTCATTGGCGAGCAATCCAAAGACTCATTTGATTTAGGAGAACTTAGTGATCTGATAAAAGGGCAAATCCATGGCGATTGGAGAAAAGGTCAACTTTCTGCATACACAGCCTTACAGAGAAATGGTAAAATCTCTACAGCAATATGGGCTGTTCATCACCCGTTGGATACATGGCATGCTTTCAAAGCTACGAGGGAGCAGCCTCTTGCCTTCAATAGCCATAGAGGAAACGCAGATGTCTATGGTTACGACTTTGTTTTACCTGAAAACTTTTTTCCTGGCACAAGACAAAAAAAAACACTACGTTTCTATTATGGCCCTGGCCCAACAGGGGATAGGCTCTTTCAAGAGGGATATCTTGTTGGGATGGCTAAAGACAAATTACTAGGGATAAATAAGCCTCGATTATTTGAAACACGGGTGAATTTTCAGAGCCGTCATCATAAGCCTCATGAATTTATTCGAGGTTGTGAGATGGTGCGTATGCAGAAGGCATGGGAAGTAGACGAAGCAGATACGCAGAAGCCATCGCCACTTAGGCTTATGGCCCTAGCTTTTGATACACCTCTAATGAAAGATCCTCCATTACTTGAAGACGGTACTATTTCTATAAACGACTTTCTTCCTAATTTAAAGTCACATTATCTCGATGGATATCGACAAATGCAGGCTAACGAAGAGGAGGACAATGGGGTCTTTATAAGTCACAACAGCTTGACAACGCAACAAGTCGAGAACGCTTTAGAGACAGGTAATACGATCTTTAGGACGTTATATCAAGATAACCCCTACGCGAAAGAGCTTATGTCTAAGAAAAACGGAAATAAACGTCTTGGTCGTGCGATAGTTCTCGGTCACCATGGCGTCCTCGGTGTAGCAAGGATCTTCAAAGCTTTGAAAGACGCCCCCCAAGCAACTGTTGACCGTTACTTTGACGAGAGACTTAATGCCGATCTTGATGCCGATCTTGCAGTTTGTCGTGCAAGCGGGGCCTGTAAGCAAGATATCGATCGCGGACCTGTTGAAAATATTATCGAAAGAATTTTCTTCAAATTGGCAACGAGTGAAGAGGGTACGATTACGCAAAAAGAACTCTATTCAATCATAGGCGCTGTTGCAAGAGCGTATATGGTGGAAGGCAGATTGATTCAATGGAAACGTGGGGAAATTCTCTGTGATCTATTGAAATTGATAGGCAGCGAGGACAATGCAAAGAAAATCGGCACAGCGCTAAAGGAATTTGCCAAAACGAGTTTTTAAATGAAGTCAGCGAACTGGTGCTGTGGGTTTTGCTTGATAGCATAATTCTTGTCCCATTGCCCGGCAAAGAGCACCATGGGCCTATCCCAGCGGTCGCGTACGAGCAGTGCATCGGTGGGTTTTTGAAAGGTTTTGACATCACCGATCAGCCAGGCGCTGCACTTATAGGATATAGGCATTAACGTTGTCTCAACACCATATTCATCGCGCAGTCGATATTGGAGCACTTCAAATTGGAGCTGCCCCACGGCGGCAAAAATCGTATCTCCATAGTCATCATAGGGGCGGAGTAGCTGAATGGCCCCTTCCTCTGTCAGTTGTACCACCCCTTTGTCAAACCATTTCCGCTTGCCGACATCTTTAGGGAAGATCTTTGCGAAAATTTCCGGCTGAAATTGGGGCAAAGGGTTGAAAGTAAAACCACCACTCAAAGAGATCGTATCTCCAAGCGCAAATACACCCGGGTTGATGACGCCGATCACATCGCCAGCATAAGCAGTGTCGAGTGTCGTACGCTCGCCTGCTAGCATACTTTGCGGGCGGGATAAGCGCACTTCGCGTCCAAGGCGATGGTGTTTTACCACGAGATCTCTTTCAAAAACACCTGAGCAGATGCGCAAGAAAGCCATGCTGTCGCGATGCTTTTTGTCCATATTTGCCTGGATCTTGAAGACATAGGCGCTAAAAGGTGTTGCAACGGGGTCGATTAAGATTTCTTCGCCGTCCAAACGCTTGGCTGGGCGAGCTTGAGGACTTGGCGCATAGCGAATGAAGGCATCGAAGAAAGGTTCTACACCGAAATTCGTCAGAGCGGATGCGAAAAATACGGGTGTGACACGTCCAGCGAGAAATTCTTCCTGATTAAAGGGATTGCCGGCCATTTCGAGGAGCTGCAGCTCCTCTTTCAACTTGTGGAATTCTTCAGCGCCAACCAATTTAAGGATTTCAGAGTTTTCTAACGGATAGTGATGGATATCGACCTTTTGCGCTCCACCGGTGGACGTCTTGCCGAAGATTAAGCACTCCTTTGTCGGTCTAGAGTAAACGCCAGCGAATTGACGGCCAGTGCCGATGGGCCAATTGATCGCACAAGATTGGATCTGGAGCACGTTCTCTACTTCATTCATCAAATCAAGGGGGTCGCGTCCTGGCATGTCCATTTTGTTGATAAAAGTCATCACAGGAATTTTTCGCAGACGGCACACTTCGAAGAGTTTGCGCGTTTGCTTTTCAACGCCTTTGGCGGCATCAATCACCATAATGGCGCAATCGGCCGCAGTGAGTGTGCGGTAGGTGTCTTCGGAGAAATCTTCATGTCCGGGAGTATCGAGAATGTTGATGACTGTTTCTTTGTAGACGAACTGCATAGCTGAAGAGGTGATAGAAATGCCTCGCTCTTGCTCCATCGCCATCCAATCCGATGCAGCAGCTCGCCGACCTTTGCGCCCGCGAACCATTCCCGCTGTATGGATCATGCCGGAATAAAGAAGCAATTTTTCCGTCAGCGTCGTTTTACCGGCATCTGGGTGACTGATGATCGCAAAAGTGCGTCTTCTATGAATTTGCTCTTTTAGCTCTAAATCGGGCGTAAAACTGCTCATATGTCACGATAAATTTGAAAAAGTAATACGGTAGTCTATAGACTCGAGTATAGAAAGAAAGAAAGGATAGCTGTTTTTTGACATTAATTTCCATAGATTGTCTCATAATGAGATGGAATCTTTCCCTAAGCAAGGGTGGTCATGAGCGACGGGTTGATAAGAAGAGTGACTTTGGCAGAAATTGCGCAGCAGGCGATGATCGAACGGGGCTTTTTCGTAGATTTTCCCGAGCAGATCGTTAAAGAATTGTCTACAATGAGTGAGCCTGTTCTGCCTCAAAACATTTCTTCGGTACACGATATGCGCGAATGCTTATGGGCTTCTATCGATAATGATGATTCACGAGACCTTGATCAGCTAACGCTTGCCAAAAAAGAGGCTTCCGGCAAAGACAAAATCTATGTGGCTATTGCTGATGTCGATGTCCTCGTCAAACAGGGCTCGGCGATCGATAGCTACGCTGCCCATAACACGACATCGGTCTATACGCCGACGAAGGTCTTTCCGATGCTTCCTCTCAAGCTTTCCAATGATTTGACTTCGCTCAACGAGCAAATCGATCGATGCGCCGTAGTCATTGAAATGGAGATCGGTAGCGATGGTGCATTTAGTCTTTGCGCTATCTATCCAGCTCTAGTACGTAATCATGCCAAACTCACTTATAATGGCGTAGCAGCTTGGTTAGAACAAAAGACTCCATTGCCTCACCCTGCTGCTAAGATCCCTGGTTTTTTGGAGCAATTACAACTGCAAGATTTACTTGCTGAGCGCATGAAAAACTTTCGACAACGTCAAGGGGCTTTGCGTTTTGCATCCCTGGAAATACAGGCCATCGTTGTCGATGAGGTAGCTATTGCGCTCAAGGAAAAAATTCCTAACCGCGCTGACGCATTGATTGAAAACTTTATGATCGCTGCCAATGTATGTGTGACAGAGTATATCGCCAAGCAGGGCCTTCCGACGCTTCGGCGTATTGTACGGGTCCCAAAACGTTGGGATCGTATCGAGGCATTGGCGAAGGACCTCGGCGAAAAATTGCCTTCTCAGCCTAATGTCAAGGCTTTGCGTGATTTCCTCTTGAAGCAGCAGCAGATCAATCCTCAGGGCTTTTCTGATCTATCACTTGCCATCATAAAGCTCATTGGCCGTGGCGAGTATGTTTTAGGGCTTCCAGGGGAATCCATTCCTGGTCATTTCGATCTTGCGCTCCACGATTATGCTCATACGACTGCGCCAAATCGTCGTTTCCCAGATCTTGTTATGCAGCGGCTTTTGAAAAGCTGTCTCTATGCAGTCCCCCTTGCTTATGACAATACGGAGTTATTCTCTATCGCGGCCTACTGTACGCAGAAAGAAGATGATGCCGCCAAAGTAGAGCGGCGCGTCCATAAATCCGCCGCGGCAATGGTCTTATCGACGCAGGTCGGTCAAAAGTTTTTGGCCATCGTCACCGGGATCAATGAAAATGGCACGTGGGTTCGGCTGCGCACTCCGCCTGTCGAGGGCAAGCTCATGCGCGGTTTTCAAAATTTAGATGTTGGAGATCATTTGAATGTAACCCTGATTCATGTCGACGTTCTTCATGGACATGTCGATTTTAGCCGCATATAGAGGACGTGGTCAAGGATTCGATGAGTGAATAATTTATAAGAGAAACTGATGGTTAAGAGTCACGAAGTTTCAATAGAGATATTGCCAGAAAAGACCGTGCTCAAAGGTTTGTTAACGATCCCTGAGAACGCCCTCGAGATCGTAGTATTTGCCCATGGAAGCGGAAGTGGGCGTAATAGTCCGCGTAACCAATTTGTGGCAGAGTATCTAGTCAAACAGCAGTTAGCAACTCTTTTGTTAGACTTGCTCACTCCAGAGGAAGAGGCTGTCGATCTCCATACGCGAGAGTACCGCTTCAATATTCCTCTCCTGGCTAAGCGCTTAGTCGGAACATCGAAAGCGTTATCCAGACAATCCAATACAAAGAATTTTCGCGTTGCTTATTTTGGAGCCAGCACAGGCGCGGCAGCTGCATTGATTGCGACCGCCGAGGAAGGAAATAAAATAGCGGCGGTCGTTTCACGTGGTGGACGGCCCGATTTGGCTGCAGCTGTTTTGTCAAACATAACAGCACCAACGCTATTGATCGTCGGTGGAGATGATCTCGAAGTGCTCGAGTTGAACCGCGAAGCTTATGCTCTTTTACAAGTTGAAAAGAAGTTGGAGATTGTGCCTGGAGCCAGCCATTTATTTGAAGAGCATGGCAAACTCGAAGAAGTCGCACGCTTAGCGGCTGCCTGGTTTAAGCAGCATCTGAAAACCTAACCTTTTAGGAGGCACGATGCGCCGACTGTTCTACGTGATGGCAATGATTGCCGGGTTCTTTTGCGACCTCAATGCAATGGAAAAACCGCCTTTGAGAATCCTCCATTTGACTTTCCATAGAAGCTGCCTAAATGAAATCGAGTCTATTGCAAAGGAGCTTGGGTTAGATGTAGAGCACTGTTTTGTGCCCGACTTACCGCCTAAATATTTTGATGGTGTTACTCAAGGCAATGCTCTTTATAATATCGATCATGAAAGGGCTGAACGCATTTGGAATAAACATAAAAGACTTTTCGAGGACTTCGATGCAGTACTGGTTTCAGACACTGCCCCTCTCTCTCGGATTTTTTTACAAAATCAGTGGAAAAAACCTCTTATCATTTGGATTTGCAATCGATTTGATTATTATGATGGCGCTAGCCTAGATTGCCATTTTCCCGATCAGGAATATTATGAGTTGTTTAAAAGCGCGGCAAAGCAAGAAAACGTCACCATCATTGCCTACACCGCATTTGAACATTACTATGCTAAAAGCAAGGGGATCGATACAGGGAATTTGATCATCACTCCGTGCTGTCCCAAAATCAAACAAGCTGCGCAGTCTAGTATCCCAGCTTCTATCGAGAAGGAAAATACGTTTTTCCTCCCTCCTTATCATAATGAAAAATACTTCATGGACTTTTCAACATTTTGTACGCAATTAGGCATTAGAAATTATTGTGGGCGTTATAACGGTGCAGCGGACCTACAACAGTTCAAAGGGATTATCCATCTTCCTTATACCTGGTCCAGCTTTGCTTTTTTTGAAATGATGCAACTGGGCATTCCCTACTTTGTCCCGACGATTAGATTTTTTGAAGAATGTGCCCACCAAGGGAATTATTTCCACCCTAACCTTGGCACCTTGCTCGAGAAAAAGCTCTATGGATTATCTGAGTGGTATTCCTCTGAACATCAAGACCTGATCACCTATTTCGATTCTTGGGAAGACCTAAAGATCAAGATCAGGCAAGCAGATTTTTCAAAGTTAAGAGAAAAGATCCACTCTTTTGCTGCTGAGCATAAAGAGCAGATGCTTGACCGATGGCGAGGAGTATTTGCGAACATCGAGGGGATGCCTAGAATCCAAATGCCCAAGGAACCGTCTATCAGCAATCCCTTCGTCATCGGAAGATTGGTGGGACAACTGGGAAATCAATTGTTCATCATCGCTGCTACGATGAATGTGGCATTATCTCATGGCGCTACTGCTGTGTTTCCTGATTTCCTTACTCCATCCGGTCCTGAATTCGGCCTTGAGAAGAACTATGAGGCGATCTTCTCTCATCTAAATGCTGGACCAGCTCCTGGAGAAATTTTCTATTACTACAGAGAGCCTGCTTTTACCTATACGCCTATTTTTTATCATGACAATATGGAGATGAGAGGCTGGTTTCAATCTGAGAAGTATTTTCTTCCGCACAAAGAGCAGATTTTGGAGCTTTTTGCTCCTTCTTCTGAAATCATGGCGTATTTGAGAAGCAAGTATGCACATATCATCGACCATCCGAAGACAGTCTCCATCCATGTTCGATCCTACTTAAAAGAAGATCCCCTACAAAAGATCTACATTAGTTATGACACAGACATGGGCTATTATAAAAAAGCGATGGATCTTTTCCCTGATGATACGTTATTTGTGCTCTTTTCTCCAAATATCGAGCAAAGCAAGAGGTTATTTGCAAATATCGGGAAAAACATCTGTTATATTGAAGGGGAAAAGGACTATCATGATCTTTATCTAATGAGCCTTTGCAAACACAACATCATCTGTAATTCCACCTTCTCTTGGTGGGCTGCTTATTTAAACGAAAATCCTAACAAAAAAGTAATCGCCCCTCCTCTCTGGTTTAGTCAGGAGTATGGGCATGATACCTCAGATTTGATCCCTTCTGGGTGGACAATTCTTTCAAAAGACCTCTATTAGACCTCTTTCGAAATTGAATGTTCAAGTTGGATAAGAGGCCTCCATTACACAAGTCGGGGACATGCGCTGACGCCACGTCCCCGACTTGTGTAATGGGAGCCCATACTTCAGACTTTAAAAATTTGATTTCGAAAGAACTCTATTATTTAAAACAGGAAGGGGTTAGAAACCCCCTTCCTATTTTAAATAACTCCCCCGAGAATAAATATCTCGAGGCTTTCGACCCTGAAAAGTTGCAAAGTCGAGTTTAAAACTGGAACCTGACTTTCACATCGAGCTGCTGTTCTTGTCTTAGATGGCTAAACGCGCCATTATAGGAAGCAATCACGCTGTAATATTTTTTAAAGGTGAAGCCAATCCCTGCGCTTGGCGCTACCTGGCTGATAGGATGCTTTGTCGTATTGACCGTAAAATAGTCAGATGAGTTGTTCAGGCTCGCCTTAAATTGTGCATTATTCAGTGGATCCCAATAAACCCAGCTCACGCTGACAAAATCCATAAATGTGCCGAATGTTGTGCACAGATGATGGGACAATAACAAGCCTGCTTCGGTTCGCAGCATCTGCCCATTATGATCTTTTATTTTTAAGTCTAGACTCTCTGCGCCTGACTCACTAAAACGATCCAAATGGGAGTAGAAGTAGTTGACGGAAGCAAAAGGAGATAATACCACGCTCCCCGCCTGAACGTTGACTGCGCCACCAAGATGAGCAGCACCATCAAAGCTATGAGGTGAGCTAGTGGCGTGGCGGTCGACGCCAGTAAATTGGATAGTGCGCCTGGAGTCAAAGGAATTATAGGCTCCCATAATGGAAAAATCGACGGCAAAACATTCAACGCAGTAGGCAGTGTATAAGCCTAGATAACCGCTTTGGATTTTACTTTTTCCCTGTTGTACGCCACGCCAGGTCAGATCGCAGTATGTATAGGCTGCACCTACGCCTATCCCTACATGGCTTGGTGTGAAATAATCATATCCTGCTGCTACACCTTTTGTGAACGTTTTAAATCCGGGCAATTCTCCCATTTTTGCTTGGCGCAGCTTGTCGCCAAAACCATCTATCCAAACTCCCTGCCTTTGCTCTTCTTCACAGCATTCATCTGAGGCGGTCCCGGCAAGACATTGTTCAGAACACACCGATCCGAGATGTGAGGCAAAGAGCGATTGGACTTCTGCCATTCTAGCGCTATCTGACCAACTGAAAGCGCCATAGAGAGCGGGCTGCATCTGATCGAGGGCATTTGTTAAAACACTCCCATCATTTGGATCAAAAGTGGCAAGATCAGCGAGAACATTTGCCAAATCACTGCCTGGGGCAACGGGGATATTTTGCAGATATACCCGTGTTTTCAGAGCGTTACCGCGAATCGGATCGCCATCAAACCATCCAACAAGGTTTTGCAGCAGCTGCAATTGTACGGCATTTTGTGTGTAAAGGAGTTGATAAGAGGGTATTGAAAACGATGTGAAAGACACATCATTAAATGTTCCATTGATCGTATTAGCCTGGATAAAGGTGAATGTCGTTCCTTTCAAATAGACACCAGGATCGGGATCAATGGTCAATGTTCCGCCTAACGAGGCGGTTTGCATTACATCTAAAAGATCGGAAGCGCCAGAAGGATTGATCTCGATGACCAAAGCTGCGTTAGGCATATGGGTATAGTTTGTAACATGTATGATACCGATCGATTGCCCCGGCGAGACGGTCCCTTCGTTGACAAGGGAACCGATCACACCATTACCCGATAATACGCTATTTTCTGTAACATGGAGTTGCCCTAGCACTTGACCATCCAAAACCGTTGTTCCATTCAGCAATTGGACGTTGAGCTTGGACGATGAGTTATTGTCAGTCGTTAAAAAGCACGTAGATGGTGTATCGATGAGGAGTGTCCCCGCACCTGCTGCTTGGATAGCCCCAACATCTGCCATTGATGCCATGCTCGAACCCATGAGGAATATATCTTGGCCGGAGGCAGAGCCAGCTTGTCCAGGATGAAAGCCTCCTCCTCCAGCGCCCGCTACGACAGAATTGCTAGAAAAAGTACAACTTTGCAATTGCAATGAGCCACCTTCGCGTACAAAAATCCCACCGCCTAAACCACCGCCGCCGCCACCACCACCATTGTTGCCAGTGCCATTT
>Ga0206862_1050_pt1 | contig 35469 bp, 29 predicted proteins | sample Alteio_BWOrgCont_43_FD_152625 | JGI IMG/M metagenome (GOLD analysis project Ga0206862, IMG submission 152625) | Enriched cells from forest soil in Barre Woods Harvard Forest LTER site, Petersham, Massachusetts, United States -... | ecosystem: Environmental > Terrestrial > Soil > Temperate forest >... | reverse complement strand
GCCGCAATACCGATCGCACCAATTGTCTCGGATTCACTTAATCCCATTACCGACGCCCCGGCACAGGCCGCCGCGACGGGACCGTAAATACTGGTTCCGTGCCAGGGTCGTCCGAACGCGCCCATGGTCTTGAAGAGCACCGCCCCGGTCTGCCAGCCAATCACCCAGCCACGAATGAACTCCTCTCCCGAGAGGGTTCGACATTGGGCGGCATTGATAAGCACGGGTAGCACCGCCGCCGTGGGGTGTCCGAATCCGCCCATGTCGTCGTAGTCTTCGGCGTGCACAAGAGCACCATTGACGAGAGCAGCCGAATTTGCCCCAACACGCCAATCCGAGCCGAGCACAGCAAAATGACCGGCGTCACCGGCGGTGGCGCCCTTGAGGATCTCACCCATCGGGGACCACGCTCCCTGCACGCCGACGCCGATCCCGTCAAGGATGCTGCGCTTCGCGAGAGTTACCGACAGATCGTTGAATAGGTGCGAGGGTGGATCGACGACAAAGTTGGCTAAGGCTTCGGTCGGTCCCATTGTGATCTCCTTATCGCGTGTTAAGTACAAGTTGGGGCTGGTGAGTTCATGGACTGCGCGGGCAGCCCCCGACCATGATCGACTCCATTCGAATCCGAACTGCGTTTAAGAGTTCAGGGTGGGTAAAAATCCAGAAGCGGCGCATGCGAACGTGGTCAAGAATCAAATTGGCCGCGTCCAATGCTCGTAGATCCTCGCCCGCCGCACTTCGCCAACGGTCGGGTGATGGGGCTGCTCCCGATCGCTCCGCGGCCGGTCGGTTTCGCTCAGCGTCGTGGATACGCGACGGAATGGCGCCCGGACAAACCACGGAAACGCCAACCGCGCTCCCCTGTTCGCCGAGTTCAATGGAGAGCGCCTCTGAGAGCGCGACGACGCCGTATTTAGCGACGCTGTAGGTCGCGTTCCCGGGAATGACACGTAACCCGCCCATTGATGCGACGTTCACAATGTGGCCCTCGCCTTTCTCCATCATCGATGGAAGGAACGTTCGGACACCGTGAAGAACTCCTCCGAGGTTGATCCCCAGAACCCACTCCCAATCTTTGGTCGAATACTCCCAAACGCGCTTATGGAGTACGACCCCCGCGTTATTGAAGACGAGGTACGGAGCTCCAAATGACTCGTCGGTTCGCTCGGCCAACCGAGCAACTTGATCACAATCGCTTACGTCCGTTTGAACGTCCAGCACACCAGCGCTCGTTCCTCGGAGTTCATCAGCGGCGGCTCGAAGAGCGTCGACCTCGATGTCCGCAATCACGATATTCATTCCCTCGGCCGCACATCTCTCGGCTATGGCACGCCCAATGCCACTCGCCGCCCCCGTGACGACTGCGCATCGTCCCACCAGTGACTCCAATGGCATGAGGCGTCGTTGGGTGCTCACGAGCGCTTAATTCGATCGTTAGAGGACACGTTGAGCGACTCCAACAGAGCAAAGTGGCGATGAAGAGACCGACAACTTCGAACCGCGCCAAATACATTGGAATCGTTCATTGTCATGGGCTTTGCGGATAGCGACCTTCCAGAATCGACGCCATGCGAATTCGAACGGCGCCCAAGAGTTCGGGGTGCGTAAAAACCCAAAAGCGGCGCTCGCAAACTTGTTTGAGAATCAGATCGGCCGCGTCGACGGCGCTCAGATCCTCGCCCGCCGCGCTTCGTCGTCGAGTGTACGAGGGAGCTGCTCCCGATCTCTCTCCTAGCGGGCGGTTTCGCTCGGCTTCACGAATGCGCGAAGGAATGGCGCCAGGGCAAACGACCGAAACACCAACCTCACTGCCCTCTTCGGCAAGTTCAATTGAGAGGGCCTCAGAGAGCGCCACTACGCCGAATTTGGCAACGTGGTACGTCGCATTACCGGGTATCACTCGCAGGCCACCCATTGACGCGACGTTCACAATGTGACCCTCTCCCGCTTCCATCATGGGAGGAAGAAACGTACGAACTCCGTGGAGAACCCCCCAGAGATTGACGCCGAGAACCCACTCCCAGTCTTTCTTTGAATACTCCCAAACGCGCTTGTGGAGGGCAACGCCCGCGTTATTAAAGACGAGGTACGGCGTACCAAAGGCCTCTTCGCTTCGTCGAGCCAACTCCGCTATTTGGTCAGCATTGCTGACGTCCGTTTGAACTTCCGCCACTTCAGCGCCCGATGCTCGAAGTCCATCGGCGGCGATGCGCAGCGCGTCGGTTTCTATATCGGCGATCACGACCTTCATCCCTTGGCTTGCGCATTTCTCGGCTAAAGCGCGACCGATGCCGCTCGCTGCGCCGGTAACGACTGCGCATCGATTTTCGAGGGATCTGAGTGGCGCGAGGCGACTTTCGAACGTCATGTCGTCTCGACGACGTGACACTTACTCACCGCGACTTCCTTGAAACGTCCATAGTTTCCCCCACTGCGCACATTCGAAAGTTTACAACTGTAGGACTTTAACGCGGAAGTGGTGTATTTCGCAAATAGTTCGACCATAAGAAAATTCTCGAAATGATGGCCTTAGGCGGGCGACGCAATCGTCTTAGTTTGGAGAAACTCCTTCCATCCTTCGAGCCCGTGTTCTCGACCCACGCCACTCATACCCCAACCCGCAAAGGGAGTGTCGACTGACATCGTGGACGAATTGCTGATATACACCGTACCCGTTCGCAAACGATTGGCGACGCGCATAGCGCGAACCGGGTCCGTGCTCTGCACTTAACCCGAGAGCCCGTATTTGGTGTTGTTAGGGATTCTCGCCGCTTCGTATTCGTCGCCGTCATAGCGAAGGACGGCCAACACAGGCCCGAACACTTCGGTCTGCGCCAACTCCGAATTCTCAACATCCAAATTCCATCGCTCCTCAGTGCAGGGCCACCGAGTGATAGGCAGGACACGACGTATGCGTAGGGATACGCCCCACGCGCCGAGAAGGCGTGTCGGTTTCGGTAACCCCGGTTCGCGGGGGCGATCTATTAAGAATTAACTTTGTCGGGGTGGATCGCTCGACGGATCGCCAGAAAAGGGGGGGTATGCAACGTAGAGAGCCATTGCTTGGCGTGGGCTCGCTCCAGGCGACGAACCGACGAGTACGACCAAAATGATTTCGGATCCGCGAGGACGCTGCGCCGTGGTCACGGGTGGTGCTGGGCGCATTGGCGAAGCCTTAGTGCGTACCTTCATGGAGGCCGGCATGAACGTCGTTATTGCCGACGTCGATCTCGAACGCGCCCAGGCGTTAGCGTCGACCCTCACGGGTGGTGAGGTGAAAGCCCTCGCCGTCGAGACGGACGTGTCGGACCTTTCGTCCGTGACGGAGCTCGCCGCGAAGGCCATCGACGAGTTCGGCGCCGTGCACCTGTTGTGCAATAACGCTGGCCGGATTCTTCACCGATCAGTTGAAGAACTCACCGCCGCTGATTGGGACCGAGTTATATCCAGTCACCTCGGCGGCGTTATCAATGGTCTCCTCGCCTTTTTGCCAGGCATGATGGACGCTAGCGGGGACCGTCATATCGTCAATACGGCCTCGATGGCGGGCGTTGGTTTGGGCTCATTGCGAGCGACCGGCATCCCGTACGTGACCGCGAAATTCGCCATTACCGGAATGACCGAAGCGCTCGCCCCAGCGCTCGCCCCCCATGGCATCGGTGCAAGCGTGTTATGTCCCGGCCTCGTTCGCGCCGAGGCGAATCCGGTTGCGGGCCCGTCAGTTGCCGCGAAACTCTACGGTGACGAAATCCTGCACCCGATGAAAGTCGCTTCACTCACCCTGGACGCCATCAAGACCAATCGAGTGCACATCTTCACGCATCGCGCGAGCGTCTGGGAAGTCGTAGAACGACACCGTTTGCTCCTCGGTGATCTCGGCGTCATTAGTCCCGTCGGTGAACTGGCAGGACCGTAACTTTTTCACGTGACTGAACTGATTGCTGCGCTGGCAAGATTATTTAGGACTCATTACATCGGCCGCGTCTGGTAACCAATGATGCACGTCGCAAGGAATAGCTGAACCGCTAACCCGATTTCTCTCGATTATCGCAGGCTCGCGCCAGCGTCAATCCGGAGCGCACTGCCGGTGAAATACTTCGACTCATCCGAGCAGAGCCAGAGCACCGCGTTGGCAATATCCTCGGGCTCGACGGCGTTGACCGGTATAGCGTTCACGAGGGTCTTGAGGTCTTCGGGATTGGCGTTAGCAAATCCGTCTTGGCACATATCGTTGTGAATCATCGGCGTATTAACGCCAGTGGGATGAATAGTATTCACGCGAATGTGGTGAAACGCTAGGAAGCTTGCGTAGTTCCGCGAGAGGTTCACCAGCGCGGCTTTGGCCGCCGTGTAGCCCAACATGCCCATGGAGTGCTTCCCTTCGGTCCTCATCATCGGCGTCAGCGCGCCCATCGAACTGGTGATCGCTATGGAGCCACCCGTACCTTGTTTGATCAGTCGCGGATACGTCAACTCCACCGTGTGGAGAACGCCAGTCAACATCACGTCGAGACAGTCGTGCCACGCCCGCATTTGCTGCGACTCTTCACCAAACACGGGCATAATACCGGCGTTGGCAATCACGAAGTCCAGGCGCCCGAGCTTCTCCATACCCTCGTCGAGCACCACGGCGAGCGATTCACGATCACGAACGTCACCCTTGCCCGCCACAATGCGCTGACCAAGTCCTTCAACCATCTTGACCGTTTGATCGAGGTCTTCCCTCGTGCTCATGGGATACCCCACGCCGGGCATCTGTGCACAGATATCCACGGCAATGATGTCGGCGCCTTCCTCCGCCAGGCGCACCGCGTGCGCCCTTCCCTGACCCCGCGCCGCTCCAGTGATGAAAGCAACCTTTCCTTCGACACGTCCGGACATCGCTGCCACCCTCTCCTATCTCATCGTGGACTCGCCTGCGCTGCCACGCAACGTTTACTGCGTCATTCTCTCCAGCACGAGGGCACCGAGGGAGGTGCGCCGAATGTTCCATTGCGGCAGCACGACAATGGTGGCGTCATCCCCTTCGATTACGACCGGACCATCAGTCGGCGGTCCCGTTGCTACGTCACGAAGTACCGGCGTCACGACTTCGCCAAACTCTGGTCCGAAGTACATCGAGCGAGACCGCGGTGCACTCGCCGTGGGCTGCGCATTGGCGGCGAGTGCGGCCAGGTCCTCGAATGAAGGTCCCGAGGTTCTGGCAAACGCGCGCAAACGGAAATTCACCGCGATTTTGTCCCCCGTCCCGACGTACCCGTACTGACGTTCATGCAGGGCGTCGAACTCTTCGCCGATGCGCTTGATCAACAGGTCGGCGTCCCACGCTTCGGGCACGTCGAGCGAGAGCTCTTCGGCTTGGTACGAAAATCGAAGGTCGATCCTACGTTCGAAGCGAAGTCCGGTCACGGGCATACCGCACTCGATCATCTCAGCTTCCGCGCTGCGCGCCAGGTCCTCAAAGACTCGAAGAATCTCCTGCGACGATGTGTGCTCCAACGACCTTGCGCTCGAATGCACAACGTCGATCCGGTAGTCGGCGAGCAGCAGTCCGATCGCGCTGAACACCCCGGGCAACGGCGGAACGACGATCGTAGTGATTCCGACCGCCTCGGCGATGGCGCAGGCGTGCATGGCGCCACCCCCGCCAAAGGCGATCATCGTGAACTCTCGTGGGTCGTGACCGCGTTCGCTGGTGACTCCGCGTAGTGCGCGCATCATGACGCTGTTCGCCACCGATACCACGCCGTACGCGGTGCGGAGCATATCCATTTCGAGTTCGGCCCCGAGCTCGGTCAGAGCCCTCACGGCAGCTAGTCGGTCAATGTGAATCTTGCCGCCGGCGATGGTCGTTGGATTGACGTATCCCAGCGCCACGTTGGCGTCGGTCACCGTTGGATCGACGCCGCCACGGGAGTAACAGATAGGCCCCGGATCGGCGCCCGCGCTGTGCGGACCGACCCGCAAGACGCCCAAGTCATTTCGGGCGATGCTGCCACCCCCCGCCCCCACTTCGACGAGGTCAATCATCGGTGCTTGAATCGAATAGCCGGACTCTCGAGTCTGTCCGCCCGCCGTCGAAGCGGCACCGACGACGCCGCCCACACGCTCGAGGGGCTGGCCGTCGACAATGATGCACGCTTTCGCCGTGGTCCCTCCCATGTCGAACGCGAGCGCTCGATCGATGTTCATCGTTCTGGCCAATCGGGCCGCAGCCAACACGCCGCCCGCGGGCCCCGATTCCAGTGACAGTATCGGTCGGCGTCGAGCCGCCTCGGAAGTCGTGATGCCACCGTTGGACTGCATGATCACGATCGGCGCGTCGAGCGACGCCATTTGCCCCTCGAGTCGATCCAAGTAGTGAGCGACGGGCGGCATCAGTGCGGCGTTGACCACCGTCGTGCTCGTTCGCTCGTATTCGCGAATCTCCGGTTGAACCGCCGACGAGAGACATACCGTGAGATCCGGCGCCATCTCACGAATGATCTCACCAACGCGTAGTTCGTGACTCGCGTTTTGAAAGGAGTTCAATAGGCACACGGCGAGCGCATCCACCTTCAGTTCCAGTGAGCGTCGCACCGCGTCGCGGACCTGTTCTTCGTCCAACGCAATGGCCACCGAACCATCGGCGTAGACACGCTCACGAAGTTCGAGCACGCGATCGCGCGGAACGAGCACGGCGGTTCGCCAGGCACCGCTATCGTCTAGGGGTCCGCGCTGTGCTCGCAGTTCCAGGGTGTCGCGGAATCCTTCGGTGGTGAGGAGGCCCACCCTCGCAGTCTTGTTTTCGATGAGCGCATTCGAACAGATGGTGGTGGCGTGCATGATCGAGTCAATATCGGGTCGCGCCTCCGTCTCATAGACGATCGAGACGATGTCGCTACCTACTTGGTCGAGTAACGAAAGAACCTTACGAGCGCCGAGGCGGCCGTTGGCGATGGTCACGACGTCAGTGAAGGTACCGCCAATATCGAACGCAACGTGCGTTTTCGTCACGATTTCACGACCGGGGTCGCCACCGCGTGATCAGGTCGACTTGAGCGCAACGTCACGGTCGCCGGTTCATCGATCTCCAACGTCGCCTCGTCCATCACGACGCCGTAGCGGCTGCGTGCTTTCGGCACGGTAACTCGACCCTCAACGACGTCCGCGCGCACCAGAGCCACATCGCGCGACCACGCATCCCCATAGCCCCCCACGCCGGCCACGCGGTGCTCGAGCCGATCGCCCGCCAGGACGTCGAAGTGGGCGAAAGAGTGGGCCGGTACGGCGACGTCCGAAGCGCCGCGACGGAGCCGAGTGAGCGGCGGATCACCGAACTCGCCGCCCGCGAAGCCCATCGATGAGCCGATTCGATTGGTTCGAATCATGATTCGGCCAGGTTGGAGGAAACGGTACCGCCGAAAGACCGCCATCGAACCGCGGTGCGAACCCGCGCCCTCACTATCGGGAACCAACCCGAAACCCTCAATGACGAGCGGAAACGACCGTTCGACGACCTCAGCCGACGGCGTGGCAAAACCGTACCGGCCAATGCCGTCGAGACCGTCGCGACGCGGTCCACCACCCCAGCCACCGCAGAAGAGATCCATCATCGCGAACTCTGAGCCATCATTTCGTTGTTGACTGAAGTGAATGATGTCCCACTGTTCGCGTGGTACCGACACGCTATCGGGGATAGCGAGCGAGAGGGCTCGGTACAGCGCCTCGTCAACCAAGAAAAACAGCGCAGCGCGACCGCCGGTCGCCGCGGGATGCGTGGGATTCACGAGGCTTCCGAGCGGGGCCTCCACGCGGACGGCCGCCATAAATCCGCTGTTGAACGGGATCGTTGGACAGAGCAGTTGGTGCAGGGTCTTGTGCACGACCCCGTGCAGGTTGGCGAGCGGCATGTTGATCGCTCCACGGGCCTGAGCGTCGGTTCCGGTGAAGTCGGCCGTTATTTCCTCGCCATCAATGATGAGTCGCAGTCGAAGGCGCAAGGGCGGATCCACCGGCCCGTGCCCGTCATCGCGCACGACGGCGTCCGCTTCGTAGTTTCCGTCGGGAAGCTTCGCGAAGGCCTCACGTGTGGCTCGTTCCGCCGACGCGACGAGGTAGTCGCAGCACGATCGGAAGTTGTGCAAGCCGTATTTGTCCAACAACTCGACCAGGAACTGTCCGGCCTTCCAGCATCCCGCGAGTTTCGCCTCGATATCGCCTCGCAAGTCGTCGCGGGCGCGCACGTTGGCCATCACCAGTTGGAGTACTGCGTCATTCATGTTGGAGTCACTCACGAGTCGTAGCAGTGGTATTCGAAGTCCCTCTTCGTACGATTCGCTGGCTTTACCACTCTGGCTACCGGGAAATCGGCCGCCCATGTCAACGTGGTGCGTGTAGGTGGTCGCAAAACCGACCAACTCGTTATTCCAAAAAACCGGTTGCACGATCGTCACGTCGGGCAAGTGGGAGCCGCCCCCGTACGGATCATTTGAGATGAACGCGTCACCGGAATGGAGATCGTCGCTCCACTCTTCAAGCACGCGACGAACGAGTGTCGCGAACATCGAATTCTGCACGTGGGGCGTCCCGAGCCCGAGGAGTCGTCCGTGCTCGTCGAAGAGCGTGGCGGCAAAGTCGCCAATTTGGACCGTAGGTGAGCGAGCCGTCCGGCGAATTGCCGTACGCATCTCTTCCACGGTCGCCTCGAGTTCGTTTCGAATTACTTCAACCAGGATCGGGTCGTAGGCGGTTGGTGGCGGCGCGGGCATCGATGGCACCATCTCGTTTCTCTCCTACAACTGAGTTGTGGGAGGCTGCGCGAAGATGATCACGTCACTCATCGCCAATCAACGTAATTGCCCCCTCGGGACAGTCAGCCACCGCACGCTCAATCAACGCTCGATTGGCTAATAGATCCGCACCGTCGAGGACGTACGACTGACTCGTCTCTTCGCCGTAACCAAATACTTCCGGTGCCTGGGCGACACATCGCCCGTGGCCCTGGCATAGCTCTAGATCGATCACAATCTTCATATCCAACTCTCCTCTTTGTCCGAGCGGACCATCGGCGTAGTTACTCGCGACGTCACGGTCGTTTTCACGTGGGGATTCGCACGAGAGGGAGTTTGTTCATACCTCGCGTACCCGCGGCCTTGTAACCGATCATCGCGGGATCTGCGACGCGCCACTGATCAAGGTGTGGCAGGACTCGCCGGAGCACGAGCCGCATCATCAATTTAGCTAGGTGCGATCCGGCGCAACGATGAGGCCCGATACCAAATCCCAAGTGACGGTTTGGATATCGATCGAGAATCACCGCATCTGGATCATCAAATTCGCTCGGGTCACGATTCGCCGAGCCGTATTGGAACATTACGCGCGAACCAGCCGGAATTGGACACCCCAGGACCTCGACATCATTGCGCGCGGTGCGCGAAATATTGGGAACCGGCGACGACCATCGAACAAACTCTTCCATCGCCGAAAGCCAAAGGTCGGGTTCGTTTTGCAAACGTTCTCGGTCCTCCGGGTGGTCGAGGAGGTACCAAATGGCGGCCGCGATCGCCGAATTGGTCGTTTCGAGCCCCCCAGCCAACACCAGCATTGACATACCGACGACGTCGCCAATGATGCGATGGCCATCGATTTCAGCGAGAACCATCGCACTGATCACGTCCGTCCCGGGAGACTTGATGCGATCGTCTCGTTCCGCTGTCAGAAACTCTTGAAGCTTTTCCGACGCCGCACGAGACGGTTCACCTAGCAGAAGCGTGAAATCATCCATCCAGTTATTCACCTCAGTAGGGACGTCCTTAATTCCCATTATGCGGGTGATGACTTGTCGCGTCACAGGCATAGCAAGTTCGTGCGGTACGTCGAAGGCGTCCGACGCCATCACGGGATCCACCACCGAATTCACAATCTCCTGAACCCACGGCTCGTACTCGACCATTTTCGGCAGAGCGAAGAATGGATTGATGATCTGGCGATAGGCGCGATGTTGGGGCGGATCGGTGTGCACCGGCGGGTGGGGCGGACTAGGAAGCGTGGGAATCTGCGTCTGCTTCAAGGCACTCGAGAAATCATCCGTATCGCGCGCGCCGGCGACTGAGTCAGCGTACCGCGAGATCACGTAGAAGCCGTCGTAGCTCTCGCTGTAGGCAACGGGACATTCGGCGCGCATATGTCGCCAACGCTCGTAGGGATTGTTCTTCGATATATCATCACGGTGATCGAAGTCGATGACCGGCGTCTCAGCTTTCAATTCGCTCATCAAGAACCTCCTGTTCATTCACGGTGGGTATCACCCACTTCAACGATTGTTTTCAGTTACTCCATTACTGCCACGCGGCAACCAATCAAGCTGGGCTCGCGATGGTCTTTGACTGCAAGAACTCGCGCCAACCCTCCTCACCGTGCTCGCGGCCTAAACCACTGATACCCCAACCGCCAAACGGTGTGTCCACGGACATACTCATCGAGCGACCAATGTTCACGGTTCCCGTACGCAAGCGGTTGGCGATCCGAAACGCGCGATCGGTATCTCTCGTCTGTACGTAGCCCGACAGACCGTACCGAGTGTTGTTAGCAATTCGAACGGCCTCATTGTCGTCACCGTCATACTTGATGACAACGAGGACCGGTCCGAATACCTCATTTTGCGCAATCTCAGCGTTTTCATCTACATTTGCCACGACCGTCGGCTCGTACCAGAAACCCTTTCCGCCGACGTCGGGAATCTTGCCGCCCACGACGACGCGAGCGCCATCGGACCTGGCGCGGTCCACGAACCCGGCAATCTTCTCGACCTGCGCTCGCCGAATGATCGGACCCATGTCGGTCTTGGGATCGCGCGGATCTCCCACCACCATAGAATTTATATTCGCAGCGAGTCGCTCGAGCACCTCGTCGTACACGCTGGCGTGGGCGATCATTCGCGTTGGTTTCAGACAACCCTGTCCCGCGTTGGACATGCACGAACGAACGCTGAACGGTATGGCGGTGTCCAGGTCCGCGTCGTCGAGCACGATGTTCGCCGACTTTCCACCCAGCTCCAGCACCACCTTTCTTAAACCAATGGCGGCTCGTTCAGCGATACGCTGACCAACCGGTACCGAACCGGTGAAGTGGTACATGTCGACTCGCGGGTCGGCCGTAAGTCCGTCACCAGCGATGGCGTTGTCGTAAGACGATATGACGTTAAACACGCCCTCCGGAATGTCGGTCTGCTCTTGTACTACTCGCGCGAGCATTACTCCCGCCAGCGGCGTATCAGGCGCCGTTTTTAGGACGATGGTGTTACCCGTCGCCAGCCCAGGAATAGATTTCCAAAGATTGAGAGCGAACGGCGCATTCCATGGCGTGATTGCCCCGAGGACGCCGTAGGGCTCGTAGCGAACTCGGCGATAACTTCTAAAGCCGCCGCGTTCGTATATCGGGAAATCGGTCTCCCACCCGAAAGAGTCGATCATGTCAACGTCGTAGGAGATGTCGTTAATATTGCCGTCAACCTGCGTCACCAACGCTGACGTGGTAATTCCGGCTTCGGCCGTTTGAATCTCTCGAAAGCCCTGAACTTCTTTTCGCAAGGCCTCTTGAAGTTGGAGCAGACACGTGCGGCGGAAATGACGATCGTGCGACCAGGACGTCTCATCAAACGCCCGACGTGCCGCACTCACGGCCGCGTCCACGTCCTTCAGAGTGGCGTCGGCGACTGACCCAACGACCTCCTCGTTCGCCGGATTAATGACGTCGAAACGCCCGCCATCCGACGCCTCAGTGAACTTTCCGTCGATAAAAAGGAGCCCTTCCATTCCTTGACTCACTTCGATCCTCCATTTTCAATTTGTCAAAACACGTAAATCTGGTAAGTAGCGAATGTTGGAACAACCGCGCAGCTACGTGCACGTCGTGAGCCTTTAGGGAAGGGCGATGTGGTACAACTCGGCGGCATTGTCTTGGAGAATCCTCTGCACGGCGTGCGCGTCGACGCCCGCGAGCGTCTCCGCAAGTCGCGCGGCAGTGTTTGGGTAGAGACACGTGGGGTGGGGCAGGTCGGTTTCGACGAGGACGTTGTTTACACCAATGTCGTCGAGCAACTTGCGTGGGGCGGAAGTCTCGAACCAGAACATGACGAAAATGTGATCCTTGAAGTACTCGCGGGGACGACGTTTGGCGAAGTTGATCGCGTCGGGCTCGGTCAGCATCTCGTCATACTGGTATTCCAGCGCCTCGAGCAAGAAGGGCACCCAACCAATGCCGCTCTCCGCCGAGACGACGTTGAGGTTGGGAAAGCGGTCGAAGAGGTCACTCATACACATGTTGGCAATGATGCGGATGTTGCTTGCAATCTGCTGCACCGAGCCCGTCGCCATCGAGCGTTGGCGAGGGAAGCAGTTCCAAGCGGGCTCAAGGGTGGGCGGGCCGTCGTTCTCTTCGGGTTCGAGCTCGCGGCCGGCAGCCTTGGCCCGACGACGCTCGGTGTCCTCGCGACGTTTACCCGATCCAATATGGAAATTCACCGCCGCGCCGGATTCGTTAAAAAGGTCCCACATTGGCTCAAAGTAGGCCTCGGGTAGTTCGGGTAGACCTAAGAGCTCGGGCTTGTCCGAGAGGGTGAAGCCGGTCATACCCTTATCTAACAGTCGGGTCATCTCATTAATGGTTAAGTCCATGTCCCAGATCGGCAAGATTCCCTGAGGAAAGAGACGGCCCTTTGACTCCTCTTGAACGTCAAGGTAAAAGTCATTGAACGTCGTCAGAATTGCGGTGCGTTGAGCAGGGTCATCAATGGCGAATATGTGGTTGGACGAAAAACCCATGGCATTGGGGTAGAGCACCTGGGCGTAGACACCCATTTCATCTAAGAGTTCCAAACGTTCCTTCACCGACCAGGCCGCGTGGTCCACCAGCTCGAATGGTTGAACCATGTAGGTGCCGCGAAACTTCTCGTGGCCCACGCCCACCGTATTGCCACCAATACCGGCGAAGATCTGGTCCTCTAAGTACCACGAAGTGATGCCGTCGCGAGTCTGTTGGACCGGGACCCGGTCTTTCCACGCCGATGGTGCGCGCGAAACCCAAAGATCGGCAGGCTCGGTGAAGTGGGCGTCGCAGTCAATTATGCGCAACTTGGAAAAGTCGGCTGATGGCGCCACAGTCGTTGATTTCATAACGATTTTTCCCCCACTGTTTACTGGCCCCGACTGCCACGAATATTTAACCGTACAGACGTTCATTGTACAACAATTAGCAGTATTGCGTCAACCAACGTGATTCGGCAGTCGTCCATCAGGTGTTCAGATGTCCGAACGTCGACGATTCAATCGTTTCGGCTCAGCAGAACGCAGCCAGAGAATCGACCCCCACCCGCTGTGGCCACCGCAACGCGCGGCGCCTTTTTCAACTGGCGCTCGCCGCCCTCGCCCCATAGCTGGATGCACGCCTCGTGCAGGAATCCGAGGCCGTGCAAACGACCGCCCGACAGTTGTCCGCCCTGCGTATTGATGGGCAGTTCGCCGTCGAGCGCAATGCGGTCGCCCCCTTCAACGAACTTCCCGGTCTCTCCTTCGCCACAGAATCCGAGTGCTTCGAGCCACACGAGGGTCAGAATGCTGAACCCGTCGTACAGTTCCGCAACGTCAACGTCGCGCGAAGTGATCCGAGTATTTTCCCAGAGCATCGCCCCCGAATCGTGCACGCTCGTGCGTGTCGGGGGCAAGTTATAGAACGAGTAACGACCCCGGGTCGCACAACCAACGGACTCCACCTTCAGTGGTGACCGAGGAGGACTCTTGATCAATCCCGCCCTCGACACGATGATGGCCGTCGAACCGTCCATGGGAATGTCGCAGTCGTAAAGACACAGTGGACTCGTAATCATGCGTGACCCGAGGTACTCGCTAAGGCTCAATGGCTCCCGGAATACGGCGTGAGGGTTCCTCGCCGCGTTGCGACGATCGTTAATAGCTACCTGGGCCAGTTGTTCTCTCGTGAGACCGTACTGCGCCATATAGCGCTGTGCGTAGAGGCCAATGAGACTCGGTGAGCGTTGACCAAAGGGCAGGCCCCACTCACTCCATTGGCCCGGTTTTGGTTGAGCGGGAATGACCGTTCGCCGACCACGGCCCTTTTGCGCGGTTCCCTCGGTAACGGTGCGAAAGCAGACCACGTGGTTCGCGACGCCGCTCGCCACCGCCATGCACGCGTTGATGATGGGGCCGAGCTGACTCGTCGTCTCGTACGTCCCGCAGTACCAGTTGACCCGGAGTCCCAGCACGTTGATAACGTCCCCGGCCCCCGAGTCACCCGCCATGCCCCGCTGCACGTCGGCGCCGGCACCCGGATAGGTCGCCACTCCATCAATGTCCTTCGGTTCGAGACCGGCGTCGGCGATTGCCGCAAGACACGACTCAGCGGTTAACGCCAGGCCCGGACGATCCAGCATCCGGCCGAGACTCGACTGTCCAGCGCCCGTTATGACGGCTCGTGAATCAAAGAGGCCCGTCATCGTCGAACTCGCCACACCGTCGCGTGACCCGATCTCACGGGACCTCACGGGGGTGAAATAACGGCAGCCACGCGTCGTCGAGCGCCAAGAATTCGACTTCGATGGGCATTCCGATCTCAACGACCTCGATGCCGCAGCCCACAATATTGGTGACGAGGAGCAGGTCGTCTTGCTCGTCTAATTGCGCCAGGGCCACCACGTACGGAAGTTCAAAACCATCGGCCCAGTGATGGTAATTAACGCTGAAGGAAGCAACGATCGCTCGTCCACTCACGGGAACGAAGCCGAACTGCAGACCGTGACAGCGACGACAGACCGGCGCGGGCGGATGCACGTAGAGGTCGCACGTGGAGCACCGTGAAATCCGGAGTTCATTGACGGAGCCACCCATCCAGTAGAGCGCGGTGAGCTCGGTAATCAACGGAGCCACCCGGGGCACCTGATCAGCCGTCAACATGGAGCGAGGTCGTTCAACGAGTCGACCATTCGACATTCTTTGGCACACTCAATTGATCGCTCCGGCAATCTTGAGTTCAATAAGACGTTCCATGCTCAACCCCAACTCTTCTTGCAGTACCTCGTCGGTGTGCTCACCATGCAGTGGGGCACGAGTGACGTGATGTTGTGCTCCATCGAACTGCACGGGGGCGGTCACGATCGGCATTTCACTCCCGTCTAGATCCAGATACTCAATGTAGTGATTCGCAACGACTTGGACGTCGTCGTGCAGCTCCCGCGGACTCTGCATATAAGCCCACACTCCTTTTGCGCTCGCCAACTTCTCGCGCCAATGATCCAGTGGAGCGGACCCAAAAATATCCTTGAGCGTTTGAGTGCACACGTCGCGATTTTGGTCGCGGAGTTCGGCCGTCAAGAATCGCGAATCGTCAATCAGTTCGGGGTGACCAATTCTCGTCACCACGTCGGGCCAGTACACATCAGACTGCGGCATTGACAACTGAATCCATCGGCCGTCGGCCGTTTGATAGCTGTTGTAAATCGGGTTGCCCGGGTAGCGAGAATCGAGAGGTAGCTCGGGCACGTCGTAGATCTTCGAGGCGACGATGTCCGGTGTCATAACCCACATGGCGCTACCCAACAACGAAACATCCACGACGCTCGGCTCGCCCGTCGTCGCGCGCTTGAATAGCGCCGCGGCGATTCCTCCCGCGAGCGTCATTGCGGCAATCGAGTCTCCGAAGGCCGCGCGGGGAACCAAGGGCTTTGCGTCGGTCGACGTCCGCAAAACGTGGGCCATCCCCGCTCTCGCCCACGACGCCGAGCTGTCAAAACCGGGCTTGCCCGCCTCGGGGCCTTTCGATCCGTATCCACTGCCGCGGGCGTAAATAATGTTGGGATTGACGCGTCGAATGTCGTCAACGTCCATACCGAATCGTTGACGAGCCTCGGGCAGAAAGCTGGTCGTAAAAATATCGGCCCGGGCCACGAGTTCCATCAGTAGGTCACGTCCCTCGGCGATCGACAGGTCCAGCCCGATACCACGTTTCCCACGATTGGCGTGCTCAAACATGTAACTACGACCACCGTTGAGCCCTCTTTCAGAAGTCTTGCCAACGCGAAGGCCCCGAAGTTTGTCACCGTGTTCCGGATGCTCGATATGAATGACGTCCGCACCCCAGTCTGCGAGTATTCCCCCAGCGGAAGGCACGTACCACCATTCGGCCGCTTCGACGACCTTCACACCGTCGAACACCTTGGACATTGGTTCCCCTCCTACGAACTAACGATCGCGTTCGCTCCCGCCATGAAATCGAATGCCCAGCTGGCGAGGCTTCTCATCGAGCTGTCTGTTGTAAGACTTTAGCTCAGTGACCGAACTTCTCGGCTCGCCATCGGCGAGGCTCCGCCCCATCGCGACTGACGCGTACACGGTTGGTAATCGGCGTACGCGGTGGTACGTCTCATGTTCGCTCGTCTAGGTCGACGCATCTCAACCGCCGCTTCTTATTGGGGTGTCGCGAGACACCACACATGCATCAAAACCGCCCCGCCTCGTCCATTGGGATTGAACGAGGCGGGGCGGAAAGGATTAAAAACTCTGGACTACGAGGCGACGTGCCAATCAGTGAGGAACGTCTTCTCCATGCCGAGTGGCCATATAGGCGTCGTGGTCACGTTGAACTTGATGTGACCTTTCGTCGTAAGCCACACCGGGTAGGCGAACGTACTCTGGGCAGCTATGTTGCCACCTTCCATGGACTCAGCAAACGAGTTCACGTCGAGCCAGGCAACATACCAGTACGGCTCCTGAATCCAGAACGAGTCGGCACCGTAGACCAGTTCCGCGTTGTTCGATGGGTTGGCGGAGTTGCCACCGATCCTCACCTTGCTGAAGCCCGCGTTATTGAGCGCACTTCGCAAGTTGGATTCGGAAAGCCCGTACGAGAAGAAGACAAAGTTCGTCTTCGGGTTCAAACGCAGGTAAGAAATGATATCCGCGTTGTCGTTCGCCGAACCGAAGTCAGCGACCGGTAGGTTCAGAATATCTACCGAGCATTGACCGCAACCGGTTTTAATCGACGACTGGTAGAGCTGGTCAATTACGTCGACGGTGGTAATGCCGTTGGTGCCGACAACCACGACATGGGAGTTATTTCCTACTACCTGTTCAATCTCCTCACCCGCTATCTTGCCAATGGCGGGAGTGTCAATCTGGTTGTTGAAGTGCTGGGTGAACAGCGCGTTGTTGGCCGCCGTCTCCGCATCCGCCGAAAAGTGCGTGATAATCGGGATGTTGTCCGTCTTCGCTAGGGCTAGAGCTGTGGAAATCTGCGTGACGTCAATGCCGTCGTACGCAATACCGTTCGCTCCCGCGTTGATTGCCTGCAAGAACAGCGGTTGTATCGAAGCCGGATTGGCGGAGCTGTACGTGAGAACGTGGAAGTTCCAACCAATGGCTGCCGCCGCCGCGGTGAAGGCCGCCTGAATAATCTGGCCGGATCCAAGTCCCGCGTAGATGTAGTACAGGTTCTTTCCCGTCGGAGCCGGCGAAGGTAGCGCCGTAATGTGCTCCTGCTTTGCGACCGTGGCCATGGTTGGTTCAACCAACGCGGCTTTCAAATCAGCTGGCACAGAAGCTGGCTTCTTGGTGGTCCATCCAGCCGGGCAGTGGGGCTTGACCGCTTTGACGTGTCGTACCGCCGTACCCTTGTAGCAAATAATTGTCTTCTTCTTCACCGCCGTTTTGGTGTGGAGAGCCACGTGATGCTTGGCGGAGTTGGTCGTTGCCGCCGTGGCGCCCATCGCCGGTGCAACGCCCAGGCACAAAGCAATAGTCGCCAGACTCAATGTTCCAATATTTAACGTCCGTTTTAGTGAATTCATAATCCCCCTTTTGTAGACCTAGCTTCTGACAAGAAAATGTTCCTGCGAAGAATGTCAAACATACATTGCCAACAAGCGAACTTTTGTTCACTTGGTAAATATTTCAATTGCACGACTTCAGACATCTACTACTTACGCCATTTAACCGCGCTTACGTTATTCGGGCCAGTAACCCCCTTCCAGCGATAGTGACGGAGATGAGAAGAACGACGCCGTTAAAGAAATCAGAGACCCAGGTGCTGGCGCCCCACAACTCCAAACCTTCAACGCCAGTGCCCAGCAACAAGACTGCGACGATTGTGCCCCAGGGATTGGGCCCGTCCTTTAGTTGCATGGCACCGAGAAAGACCGCGGAGATGGCCGGGAGAAGATAGGCCGGCGCGGTGGATGAGTTCGCGGAACCCACCTGTGCGGCGAGCACCAAGCCAGCGAAACCGCTCATGATGCCCGAAAGTATGAGCACTCCCACTTCAATTCGTCGAACGCGAATTCCGGCCAGACGAGCTGCTTCTTGGTTAATGCCGGCAGCACGAATTCGCCGACCGAGCGCAGTGTGTTCCAGTACGTAGTACATCAGCGCCGTTACGACGAGTAGATAAACAAAGGGATTAGGAATTATGCCAAAGAGATGGCCCTGCCCGAAGGTGATCATTGTCGAAGGCAACTGCGGAGTCAGTGAAAATCCGGCCGCCAACCACTCCGCAATGCCGAGCGCCAACGAACCGACGCCGAGGGTGGTCACCAAACTATTCACCTTCCACTTGCCCACCAACAACGCCGACACCGAACCCATTGCGGCGCCCACTCCCAGGGCAATCAAGATCAAGATGGGAAAACTGAAGTGGTGCTGAAGGCTCATCTTGGCCACGAGGCACAGTGACAGGCCCGCGACCCACGCAATCCCCAGATCAAAGATGCCCGCAATGAGCGGAAACATCACGCCCAGAGCGAGCAACCCGATCACAGCTTCGTTGCCAAGAATGGCCTCAACCGTCAGTTTTGTGGGGAAAAGAGTAGGTTCACTCAAACTGAAGACGATGGACAGCACAACGAGCAGCCATAGCCCAACGAAGCGCTTGTTAAAGACGATGCTCAACACATTCAAGCTCTTCGACCCAATGCCCCTCGGCTCGGGCATTTCCACTACAGCGCCGGACGCATCGAGCGTCGTCACGACGTCCCCTCCATGGCCAGGGACTGTAACGAAGCCCTTTCAATGGTTTCTACGTTGATGTCATCCCCACTAACGATTTGACTAATCCGTCCGCGGTTGAGAATGATGACGCGATCGCAGACGGCGACGAGTTCGTCTTCGTCAGAGGAACAAACGATGAACGCAGTACCAGCGGCGGCGGCGTCACGAACCACCGAGTAAATCCGCGCAATAGAACCAACGTCAACGCCCTGCGTGGGCTCGTCCAAGATCATCACGTGGGGCTCGGCGCGCAACCATCGAGCCAACATGACTTTCTGTTGATTTCCTCCACTCAGGGAACCAATCGGATCTCCCGCTCCATTGGTCTTGATGTCGAGCTGCTCAATCCAGATCTCGCACTCTTTTTTCTCACTTCGTTTGTTGAGAAACCAGCCCCGGAACGAGGAACGCAGGAGCGGCAGCGTCAAGTTTTCTTGAACCGACCAACCTCGCACGAGGCCGAGTCGACTCCGATCCGCCGGAACCAGTCCCATGCCAGCAGTGATTGATCGGTCGGTACGCCTTGGTGGCACGACCTGGCCGTCGACGGTGACCGTGCCCGTTCGCTCAATTCCACCAAAGAGGGCACCAGCAATTTCGCCGCGGCCGGAGCCTTCGATGCCGGCGAAGCCTAAGACCTCGCCGGCGCGGACCTCGAACGAAACACCTCGAAGTTCCTTCGTGTGCAGGTCGTCGGCAATCAGAATTGGTTCAACCGATTGATCACGTTCGGACGACGCTCGCGCCGACTCGTCGAGCGTGGAACCAATCATGTGCTCGATAAGTGACGATTCGGTCAGATCCGCCGCATTTCTCGTGACGATCTTCTTGCCATCTCGTAGAACCGTCACTCGATCGCTGATGCTGAGCACTTCATCGAGACGGTGCGAGATGTACAAAATTCCAATACCGCGACTCGTCAAACGACGAATCATCGCGAACAGATCTTCCACCGATCGCGAGGGCAACGCCGCCGTGGGCTCGTCGAGAACCAAAACGCGCGTCTCATCGGTCGACGTTCCCAGTGCGCGCGCCAGGGCGACGCCCGTGCGACCAACCATCGAAAGCTTCTCGACTCGGGAGTTCACATCAATGTTGTAGCCGAGCGATTGCAGCAACTTTTTGGTTTCCGATCTCGCTTTTCTCCAGTCAATTCGTCCGGTCACGTCGCGGGGGTAGTCCGATCCCAGCGCCACGTTGTCCACCACACTCATCCCGTGAAAGAGTCCAAGATCCTGGAAAACGAATCGAAGGCCGAGCCGCTGTGCTTCGAGCGGATCACCGAGTGCCAGTGTCTGACCGCTCACCGCGGCCTTCGCCTCGGGACCGGTCTCGTGAAATCCAGCCATCACTTTTACGAAGGTTGACTTGCCCGAACCGTTGTGTCCAACGAGCGCGTGGACCTCCCCCGGTTGAATATCCATTGAGAAATCGGATAGAACCCGACGACCACCAAAGCTCTTCGACACCGATTCAACTTCCAACGCCGCCACCAGAGTTTCGGTCATCTCGTCATGCCAAGATTTCAATCGTTGGCGTCTCGCACCGTTCGATTCGCAGCATCGATGACAGAATTCTCGCGCAATAACTCCGCGCGTCGCCGTTTGGGCGCGAACGAACCACTACCACTTGTGCCCTCACGCTCCCCCTAAATACGCAAATGTACGATATTCAAATCGTAGCGACGTAAATCCTATTGTACTACTTCGCCATTAAAGCAAAATAACACGAGGTCGTCAAGTCACCTGCCAGCCAGCACGCGCTTCCACGTCGCCTCAGTTTTCGGTCGCACTCAAACCCGCAGCCCTAGACGACAGTGTGGCTACCTGTGAGCTCGTAGCCGCTCTATGGGTCAGGGTGTCACAAACGCTTGGGACGCCGTCCTTGTCAAGTAGGTACCTCCACCATTGCACCGATTCGGCGTCGCGCACGAGACTGCATTGACGCTGGACTCTTTCGACGCACCGCCCGACGACGGTACGGAGATTGTCACCACTTCCCGCCAGATCCCATCCGTTTCGTTCACCATGAAGGCCTGCGAAGATCCTTGCCGTCCGCCGTCGTACCCGCCCGCGGCGCAGTTGCCCGATGAGGCGCACGAGATCGAACTAACGGTCGAAACCCATCTCAGCGGCAATGCCGCAAGCCCAGGAATCTCCTTGATTGTCTTCCACCGGCCACCCACTTCGTCATCCACGAAGGCGGTGAATCGCTCTCCGATACTTACTTGCCCGCCCGCGGCGCAGTTTCCCGATGAGGCGCACGAGATCGAGGAGACCGTTGCGCCGGCCCTGGCGCCGAGATTGGCGGTACCAGGAACCTTGATGGCGATTCCCCACGTACCGTTTCGTTCATTGGCGACGAAGGCTTCTGAGTGCTTCGCGCGTTCAATGGAGCCTCCCGCAGAGCAGTTGCCCGGCGATGCGCAGGATAGTGACGCAACATTGCTACCGCCGGCATCAAACGCTATTGGTCCTGAAAGGTGGAGTGCCGTCGCCCACGTGCCGTTCCGTTCGTTCGCGACGAAGGCTTGGGAGCCTTTGGCGTTCGTGAAATGACCTCCCGCAGAGCAGTTGCCCGGAGAGGCGCAGGATACTGACGCGACTGAGGAGTTTTGACCGGTGTCGAGGGCGTCTACGCCAGGTACGTCGGTTGCCTTTAACCATCGACCGGCAATTTCGTTGACGACGAATGCCCTAGAGCGCAACCCGGCGCCATAAAAGCCCCCCGCACTACAGTTGCCGGGCGACGCGCACGATACCGAACTAACAGTTGTGCCACCGATTTCAAAGGCGTCAGGACCGGACAGTTTGAGAGCGTTGGTCCACTTGCCGTTTCGTTCATTGACAACAAAAGCTTGCGAGCCCTTTTTGTTCGTGAAATTGCCTCCCGCAGAGCAGTTGCCGGGCGACGCGCAGGATATCGAAACTACCGAAGAGTTATGACCGGTGTCGAGGCTCGAAATGCCGGGCACTGCGATGGCGTTGGTCCAGTGACCACTCACTTCGTTTACGACGTAGGCCCGCGGACTCACAACCTGTGAACTCATGATCGAGAAGGAACCACCCGCAGCGCAGTTGCCCGGCGACGAGCAAGAAATTGAGCCAACGAACGCGCTCTGCCCAACGTTAAGGGCCGCCAAGCCGGGAACTTCAAGGCCGATACTCGGCGAGGCATCTGCTGCGGAGATTGTCGAAGCGAAGTAACTGGCAGAGAGCGCAGCGGTAAACAGCAAGACGCAACGAAGGCACGGAGTCCAACGACGTCGCAATTGTCAAATCTCCGGAGTGACGAGCAGTTGCCGAAGTTGAGGCGAAGCCACGGCGTGGAGCAATTCTGCGAAGGGTCCCAATTCGGTACCCCACCAGCAAGATTCTGACAACCGAAATTCCATCGATTGCATCGTAGGCGACGAAACGGGAAGTTCCTGGTCGACCCCACTATGGCGAGCGGGCGCGATGCTCGAACCTTAGGGAGGTTTTCGGGACTTACACCATTCCGTCGCGAGACATTTGATACGCGCCCGCGCAACCTAGGAAATCCATACCAACCAACAGCTCAAAGAAGCCACGGAACGTTCAGATACGCGAGCCACTCGCCCCGCTAGTAGCAGCAACGCTCCGCGTCAGTCAATTCAGAGCTTCCGATTTCCTTCGAATTCGCGTTGCCACTGTTAATTTGATGCCGCAGTGGCGGCGCGCGCCACCGTCCGCCAAACATTCACGGGGATATCATCGCGTTGATCGCGGAACATGGGTACCGGCGCTTCACCTTGGGTGCGTACGTGGACCACCGTCGAAAGGTGATCGATGCACGCTTGGCAAGCTGTCGCGGAGGGTGATCCGAAGGATGTCTTCCAACTCGTCGAGGTCCCCGCGCCGTTGTGCGGTCCCGGCCAAGTCCGGCTGATGGTCGAATCGTGTGGATTGAACTATCCCGATCTTCTGATGGTTCAGGGCAAGTATCAGGTTCATCCCACCATTCCCTTCACCCCTGGCTCCGAGATCTGCGGCCGTGTTGTCGACGGTGACGGAGCGAACGTCGGCGAACGCGTCCTCGCGATGCCGCCGCGTCCTAACGGAGGGTTAGCCGAAGAGGTCGTGGTGCCGCATCAAATGGTGCGCTCAATACCACAGTCAATTTCATCAGACGACGCCGCGTGCCTCCAGGTCACGTATCCGACGGCGCATATCGCGCTCCATCACCGTGGTGGTCTTCGAACCGGTGAATCGGTTCTCGTGCACGCGGGGGCGGGTGGCGTGGGATCGGCAGCCATCCAACTTGCTCGAGCCAATGGCTGTCGTGTATTCGCTACCGCTGGTGGACCGGAGAAGACAGCCGTGTGCCGCGCGCTTGGCGTTCACGTTGCTATTGACTACAACAACGAAGACTTCGTAGAGGTTGTCCTAACGGAGACTCACGGCAAAGGGATCGACATCGTCGTAGACCCGGTGGGCGGCGACGTCTTCGAGCGCTCGCGCCGTTGCGTCGCGAGCGAAGGAAGGATCATGGTCGTGGGCTTTACGAGCGGTGTCATTGCGCAGATGTCAACCAACCACCCACTGTTGAAGAACTACGCCGTGGTCGGCGTCAACCTCGGACATCTGCAACGAGCGAATCCTGAACTAATGAACACAGTCCATGCCGATTTGATGCAGCTCTACGAGGCGGGTTTGATCCGCCCCCTCATTCGGTCAGTGGTTGACTTCGCTGAGGCACGGTCTGCTTTGGTGGCACTGAGTGAACGCCGAACCGTGGGCAAGACGGTGGTGCGCGTGAGCGGTCTGGTCGCAACTTCGCCGAGCGGCCACGCTACCTAAGCTGGCGGCCTCCACGCCGTCTTCGTCGAAACTCGCTCGTCCCCCAGCATCCCAAGGCGTCAACCATGCGATTCGCCCCGGCTTCCTGCGACCCCGGCCAGCCTGCTGCGCGAGGCACGCGGACGGATCTCCGCAACTCGTCGAAGGGAGTCCGCCCCGCACCGTGACCCGGTGGTCTAGTCGATCACCACGAAAGTCGCCCAGCCCTGCACGTGCACTCCGCCCGTCTGTCGAGTGGCTAGCAACTCAAGGTCAACCAAATCTTCGTTACCTTCGGTGCGCTTATTAACCACCGAACCCGAATACGTAATGACGTCTTTAGGCCACGCCTGCTCACGAAATTGCGCTTTGTAACGTCGAATGTTCGCCGCACCAAACTGTTGAACGGCAAAGTCCGCCAGAATCCCGGCAGCCAACATCCCTACCGCGAAGGGCGATTTATAGCCAGCCGCAACTGCAAATTCAGTGTCGTGGTGCATCGGATTCTGATCATTGGCGGCGCCCTGGTAAAGGACAAAATCCGTAATTGTTAAGGGCGGTTCAACGCGCGGTGGAAGTACCTCCCCAACGCTAATTGAACGCCAGCGCGGCACTCCGACGTCGGTCATCACTCACCCACTGCATTCGCCGTTTCGATCACGGTGGAGCGCTGTTCAGCCAGCAGTTCACCCGATGCACTTCGAAATTCGAAGACGACCTCCATAAACGACATCGTTCCTCCGCGCTTACCCTGCTTCACGTACGCTTTGTCTACGCGCCACTGCACGTACAATCTCGTACCCGCTCGCGGCGGTGGGCCGTGAAACGTGAACTCTTGGGCTCCGTTAAGGACCCGCTCCAAAGAGAGACCGGCCCGCAACATGGGCGAATTCTTCGGATCAGACCAGAACGACGAAGACGCGAGAAAGGTGGGCGAACTCAAGGGCTCCCAGCCTTCGAAATACGCAGGATTCGATGACTTTACTGCGCGCGCAAACTGACGAACTCTGCCCACTTCGACCAACATCTCGAACGGTTCACCCGTCATTCCCAAGAGTTCTGCTTCACCGTGCAACGATCGACCCTTTCGTTTTCGATGATGACGTTCACGACGATACCGCACGTCGCTGAGATCCAACTCTCTCGCGGTCGGTTGAAGGCTTGTTAGCGACCAGAAATTTAGGGACGAAATCCCGTGCTCCGCTCATGTGTAGAGATCTCCAATCTTCCCTCGCACCTGGGCGAGCCCTAAGGGCTTTGAACGAACCCACCGGGTGGTCTCGACTGCGGGCTACCCAGTCCGAAATTGCGGTCCACACCTTCGAGCGCCGGGGACTCACAATGGGTTGTCTGTTTACGAATTGAGGTCCGGCCGACGCGTGAGTAACTACTTCTTCGCACTCTCGGGAACCTCGAGCAGGGCACCGAGGGACAGAACGTACTCTTCATCCGTCTGCGCTCGGCGTTGACTGGCGAGCCGTTGACTATCGTCGCCGACGAACAGGCGAATGGGTGGATTGTCAGCGTGTAGACACTCCCCAATAACCTTTGCCACGTCCTTCGGGTCGCCTCCTCGAACTGACTTCTTCGCCGCGGTCTCTTCACGTTTTTGCGTTGTAACAGCACGATATCGCTCGACACCGGTGTCAATGCTCGGTGGCGTCCACTTTCGATGCGACTCCGTTCTGAACGATCCCGGCGCAATGACGACCACCCGAATCCCGAACTCTCGTACTTCAGCGGCAAGCGAAAAGCTAACAGCGTCGAGAGCGCCTTTGCTAGCCGAGTAGATCGAGAGGTAAGGCCTCGGCGCCACCGACGCCATAGCTGACACATTCACGATGGTGCCCGATCTCTGCGCCCGCATCGTCGGCAAGACTGCCCGGATGAGACGCAGCGGTGAAAAAAAATTAAGTTCGAAGATTGACTTGGCATCCTCATCGGACGTCTCTTCGAGCGCGGTCCACCCTAATGACATCCCGGCGTTGTTCACCAATGCGTCAATGCGACCGGCGGAGCTGATCACCTTTTCGACGGCCGTTATGACTTGGTTGGGACTTGTTACGTCGAATACGAGAACCGAGAGTGATAGGCAGTCGCGCGCCGCTATCGCTTGGAGGTCGGCCGCCGACTCTGGGCGGCGCATGCCCGCAAAGACGTGGTCACCATTCTGAGCCAGATGGAGTGCCGTGGCTGCTCCCATTCCGCTTCCGCATCCCGTAATCAAGACGACGCTCATGAAAACCTCCTCGCCTCGCGGCGACATGCGCTTGCCGCTCGCTCCACCCTAATGAAATGCGGCTCGAACGTACATGAGTCGAACGAGATCGTCAGGCACGGTCGCGATACCCTAAATACCGACAATGACCTATCGGCGGTTACTGCTAACCAGAACGAGCTCTATGGACGTACTCTCGAAGTTTCGCCTCGACAAAAAAGTCTGCGTCGTTACGGGCGCCAGCAAGAACATCGGACTCGAGATCTCACGAGCATTCGCCGACGTCGGCGCAACCGTGTGTATGGTCGCGCTCGAAGAGGACCTTCTCGAAGACGGCGCCGAGAACTTGCGCGCGATGGGCGCGAAGGTTGCAACCGTAACCGCGGACGTAAGCACGCCGGCGGGATGCGGTCTCGTCATCGACGTCGTGCAGGGCAAATTCGGTCACGCCGATGTACTCGTGAACTGCGCCGCAGTCAGCGGAGGCACCCACGATGTGGATCCGCTGCTCATCGACCACGGCGTTTGGCAGACCGTGTTGGAGACGAACCTACTTGGCCCATACCGGCTGATTGCTGGACTCGGCGCTGGTATGCGATCGGGAAGCGGTGGCAGCATCATTAACGTGCTCTCCGGTGCCGGCTTCCTGCCCACACCGGGAAGTACACCGTACGGCGTTTCGAAATCCGCGCTTTGGACGTTGACCCGATACATGGCTACGGAGTTGGCCCCGCACATCCGCGTGAATGCCCTCGTGCCGGGTCTCACGATGAGTGAGACGGGAGGTCCGCAACCGAGCAGCCGCGTTGACGAAGTCCTCATGCCGTTAATACCGCTAGGTCGCGCTGGCCATCCAACGGAGGTCGCGCCTGCAGCGGTGTACCTCGCTTCCGAGGCCGCGAGCTATACAACCGGCACCGTCCTATTCGTGAACGGTGGCCGGCTCTGGTAATGCCGACAGGGAATATCCGTTATTGCTTGGGAAACCCCGAAAGTCCATCTTCAATTTGTACACCGAAGGACTTGATGGCCATCGCCATTGTGTGATACTGCCCGACCGTATAAACGAGGTCCATCATGGATGACGTTTTATACATGGTGGACAACTCTTTCCAGGTGCTATCACTGACAACGTAGTCGTTATGAAGCTCATCCACGGCTTTAAGAACGGTTGCGTCGTCGTGACTCCAGGCGTACTGATCATCGAAGACGCCTAGCACCTCTTGTTGAGTGAGACCAACGGCTAACGCCGATGCCTTGTGATGCGCCCACTCGTACTCAACTGCGCATAATCGACTCGTTCGGAGAATGATCAATTCTCGATGACGCGGGGGAACAGTTGATTTGAACAGAATGTAATTCACCATCAATACAGCTCGTCGCAACAGCGCTGGATGGTTCGCCAACGTGCAACGGAGTCCTGATGGCTCATTGCCGGTGGCGAGTATTTGCTGCTTCAGCTCCTGTAATGAAGGGTCCCACTCTTCCACGGGCACCGGTACGAGGCGCGCATCGCTCACGGCATCTCTCCTTTACTCAGGCGGGTCACAGTGGGACGAAGGTCATTTGACCTGGCTCACAACAATTCGGACGGCTTCTCCTTATACACAGGCGACGCATTGGCACGGAGATAGTCGAGATGTGTTTGCATGCACTTCTCCGCGAGATCGGGATCCTTCGCGGTAATCGCCGAGACGATTTCAATGTGCTGGAGCACGGCCAACTTGCCAAGTTCTGGCGATTTGTCGATGAACACAATCGGGTGCGCGACCCGGTGCAGTGCGTTAATCACGGCTATGATCAGGCGATTCCCTGTCGCCTGGGCGATGATGTTGTGAAAATGTGCGTTGAAGATCATCACGTCCGGATCATTTACCGAGGCGTGTTTTTCTTGATCGATAACGTCGTGCAATTGACTCAATTGTTCTTCAGTCCGATTGAGTGCGGCCAACCGGGAGGCTGGTACTTCGAGGAGGTCTCTGAAAGACGCCACCTCATCGTACGAAATACTGCCGAGTTCCAGGGTGTTGCTCAACTGTTCACGCACCGCGTTACTGAGCATGTGGTGGTCAAAGTAGGTGATGAACGACCCACCATTAGCGCCGGCGACCTTCGAGATCAGTCCAGTCTCTACAAGCCCGCGCAGTGCCTCACGGACCGTTCCACGACTGACCTTGAACTGTGCGGAGAGTGTCGTTTCGCTCGGCAACCGGCTACCCTCGTGGAAAACCCCGCTAAGAATCGCTTCGCGCAACTGCGCTTCGATTTGCTGGCGGGGCCTCGTAACCGGTGTAATGACAAAGTCATCGGCCGGATTGGCGGATGACTCTTTCAATTCGTTATCGGCCATACTGCGCAACCTCGTTTGGACATTTCTCAATTGTAGCCCTAAGGACTCCATTGTCTGATTTATCAATCACGGAGTTCGTCCGAACGCAAAGTTCAAATACACCAACGCTGGGTCAAAACTGTGCTGAGCATTCAAACCGAGTCGAGGCGCCATCACTACCACCTTTCGTCTCTTTCCTGCCATTTCATCCACGCGGCAGACCCAGTCCGCGTTCCGCAATGATGTTTCGCTGGATTTCATCCGTTCCTCCGCCGATCCTTCGCGCCGGTGAACTCAAATAGGCGTTTTGCCATACCCCGCCCTCGAGTGCGGCCTCACCACTGAGCAGACCGAGTGATCCCTGCATGTCAAGTCCCAGGTTGGCGGCGGCGTTCATCAGTTCTGCCCCGACCAACTTCGCAATTGAGCCCTCGATACCTGTCGACTTGCCGTCGATCACCTTCTTAACCATGGAGGACCCAAGCGCCCGTAGGGATTCAACGCGCTCGATTAACTCAGCAATCCGGTCTTGGAAGTCATCACCCAGACTCGAACCTGCGAACGGCGTGGCCGCCAAGCCCAGAAGTCGCTCAAGGTTAACTCCACATCGCAAGCCAAGTTCCACGCGCTCCGCAGTAACGGTTGTCATTGCGACCTTCCAACCTTCCGAACGTGGACCAATCCGATTCTCGTCAGAAATGACAACGTCGTCGAGAAACACCTCACAGAAACTGTCCTGTTCGTTCATTTGGATTATCGGCCGGATGGTCACACCAGGTGCGCGAAGATCAATCGCAAAACAGGTAATCCCGCGATGACGCAGTTCGCCGAATTCGGATCGTGCAAGAAGAAGTCCAAAATCGGCGAACTGCGCAAACGAGGACCAAATCTTCTGCCCCTTTATTACCCAGTGGTCGTCGCGCCAGGTCGCGGTAGTGCGCAAACTTGCCAAGTCGCTTCCGGCTTCGGGCTCACTGAATAACTGAGCCCAAAGGTGTTCTCCACGAAGAATGTTGGCTAGGAAACGTTCCTTCTGCTCGTCACTCCCGTGTTCCAGAAGAATCGGTCCGACCATCGACTCGCCCGCTGGACACGCGCCCTCCAGCACATCAAACTGACTCACTTCAGATTTCCACGCCAACAGATCCACCATCGAACCACCACGTCCGCCGAAGCGAGTGGGCCACGTAATCCCCGCCCATCCACCATCGAACTTCGTCTTCGACCACGCTCGAAACGTCAGCGCCTCATCGACACTCCCAATTTCGCGAATGAGTCCAATGACCATTTCGTTGCGCTCAGTGAGCGGCGCCGCGTGATCGCTCAACCATGCTCGAGCACCGACTCGCGTGAGCGCCATCTCTCGCGACGAGACGCCCTCGTCAATCCCGAATGGCGTATACCAATGAGCGTCACCCTTCGATGCGTGCGCATCCTCAATTACCCTCTGGCGGTGGTACGACGTCCCACCCAAGAACAAATCCGAAGCCTTCGCCCTTCGTACGTACAGGTGGGCATCGTGCTCCCACGTAAATCCCATGGCGCCATGAATATGAACTGCGTTGAGCGCCGCGAAGGTATACGCCCGCGACGCTTGCAATTTCGCGAGCGATGCAATGGCCGCCGACCGCTCATTAGAGCTCACGAGGGCCGCGGTGGCCCTATCAACGATTGCTTGAGCTAACTCAACCTCAACCAGCATGTCGGCGCAGAGGTGCTTGATCGCTTGGTACGATCCAATTGAACGACCAAATTGCTGACGCGTTGACGCGTAGGACACTGCGGATCCAACGCATTGTCGAGCTCCCGCGACCATCTCGATTGCTAGTCCCACCGTTGCGCGGTCGAGCGCGGAAGCGATTGCCTCAATGTAGTCAGCCTGAGGGTCGCCCAATAAGCGAGCGCGTACCCTCGAAAATCGTAATGAGTGCACAGGGCGCGTGGGATCGAACGACTCTAGGGTGCGACGTTCGAGACCCGCTTCGTCGCGCGACGCCAAGGCAACGTGGAGGCCGCCGTCCCCTCCTGCGTGGCGAACGATGACCAGGATAACGTCAGCAGACTCATCGAGCACCGCAATCTTCTCGCCATTCAACTCAACGTCCGGACCACTGCCTTGCGCCACCATCGAAATACGGTGCGGGTCCCAATTCCCCCCGGGCTCGACGAAGGCTAACGTCGCCGTCAGTTCGTTGACGGCTAGTTTGGCGAGAATCTCTTCAGTACCCGCAGCGCCTTCGAGCGCCAACAAGACAAACGTTGCCAACGTGGCGCTCGAAAAGAGTGGCGAAGGATGAAGAGTTCGACCTGATTCGGCTAACAGTACTGCGAGTTCCTCGAGTCCATAACCTTGGCCGCCGTAGGCCTCCGGAATGTTGAGACTGCTCGCGCCAAACGCGTCAACGAAATCGGCCCACAGGCGAGAATCATATGGAACGCGATCGTGAAAGATTGTACGTCGGGTGGCGGCGACATTGGCGCGAGTGTCGATGAATCGACGCACGTCGCGAGCGAGTTCTACTCGTGCTGCAGCTCGATCATTGTGCTCGGTGGCCGAGCGGAGATATTCGTCATCACCCACGACCGACGAGTCCACTATTCTTCGTCACCACTTGTTAAGCGAAAACTGTCCTTCCATTTTGCTCGTGACAATTCGAAGAAATTCAATGTCTCGTAGGCAGCTGACAGATCGAGGGATTGATTCATTTGCTCAACGAGATGACGGTTGAGCAATCGTTTCGTCATCGCTAGCGCGTTGGCAGGACGCGCAAGCAACTCTTCAACGATCTCATTCGTTTTCGCGTCGATTTCATTCATGGGGAGCGCGTAGTTGATGATGTCCATCTCCGCCATCTCCTTGGCGGTAAGGGAGCGCGACAGCATGATGTACTCCTTCGCCTTTTGAGGCGGCATGAGGGCCGGCAGCCACGCAAGCACACCATCGCCGGGTACCAGGCCGTAGGGCGTACCGACGGCCGTCCCGTCGTCACTGCGCGTGACGGTTCCCATACCAAGGTGCACGTCAGAGATAATTGCGTCTTCGCGCGCCACGATCAGATCACATCCAAACATGACGCTCTGACCAAATCCAATGGCGTCGCCGTTTAATCGAGCCACCACGGGCTTTTCCATATACGCGAGCGCCTGGTGTGTCCGCGTAACGCCTTGGGAGGTGCTGAAACCTCCCCGCATTGCTCGCATGCGTCGTTTCTGGGCGGGAGAGCCATAGTGCTCAACGGGCGGCGTAACCAGAAACTCCCCATCCTTCTTACCGGTGAGAACTATCACCCGAACGCTGTCGTCCCACCGAAGTTTTTCGAGAGCTTCGGCCAACGCCCAATGGATGTCATCGGCAGCCTCAATTTCGGCTACCTCACGAAGTGGAAAAAGCTTGACTGTGGCGACCTGCCCGCGCTGTTCAATCTCGTACGCTCTCGTGTCTTCCATCAAACGGTCCTCTCAGTTCGTAGATTGTGAGTTGACCAACGCATCGAACATATTTCGATTCTCGATTGCCGGCCGAAACACCTTTTCAATCGCGCTGAATGCCGCCTCGAGCTCCCAGGGTTCGGCGCTCATGATTTCGCGCTCGAGGTGAGGATTGCTGTAGAGACCAATCTTGTTGCCTCGAGCGCCGATAATACGACCGTTGATCCACGAAGAGCGGTCGGTCGCCAGATAAATAATGGCCGGCGTAAGGTTTTCGGGCGTCTGGGTCTCATCGATCAGACTGTCAATCAGGGTGTCCGAGGCTGCATCGGTGAGCCGGGTCTGAGCTGTCGGACACACGACATTGGACGTCACGCCATATCGCGAAAGGGCGTTGGCGCACGAATAGGTGAAGCCGACAATGCCCATTTTCGCGGCCGCGTAGTTGGGTTGCCCCGGACCACCGAAGAGGGCTGCGAGCGAAGCAAAATTAATGAGACGATACGGACCGCCGCGATGCTCCCTCCAATAACTCGCGGCGTGGCGCGTCGTATTAAATGTTCCTCGGAGGTGAACGCGAATGACGGCGTCCCACTCCTCCTCGCTCATGTTGAAGACCATTCGGTCACGGAGGATCCCCGCGACGTTGACCAGAATATCGAGTCGGCCAAACTCGTCCACGGCCTGATCGACGAGGCCGCTAGCGGCATCGAAGTCACCGACGTCCGCGTAATTTGCGACCGCACGCCCCCCCGCCGCTTGGATCGCTCCAACTTGCTCTTCCGCTGGCGTCTGATTGGTTCCAGATCCCTGGAGAGACGTACCGACGTCATTCACAACGACCGCGGCTCCCTCCGCAGCCAAACGTGCGGAGACTGCCGCGCCAATTCCTCGTGCCGCGCCCGTAACGATTGCGACCTTTCCATCAAGACAGCCCATGGGCCCCCCTTCCCTCGTACATCATCCAACCTTCGTCAGTCCATCCCGCCGTCATTACGCGGTATCTGGCCACTACGAAAATCACTGTCGCGGCGTTGCGTAACAGAAGCAGGTCCATCCCGCTTTCATATAGTTAGTCAGCTATACCTCGACGTGGTAGAGCGCGGCGGCGTTGTCCTGAAGTACCCGTCGCACGTGAAGCGGATCGACGCCGGCGAGTTTCTCCGCGAGGCGCTGCGATGTATTCGGATAGAGACACGTGGGGTGGGGCAGGTCGGTTTCCACCAACACGTTGTTGACACCAATATCCTCGAGCAACTTTTTTGGAGCGGACGTTTCGAACCAGAACGTCACGAAGAAGTGATCGTTGAAGTACTCGCGAGGACGGCGCTTGGCGTAATTGAGTGCATCGGGCTCCGTGAGCATCTCGTCATACTGATATTCGAGCGCTTCGAGAAGGAACGGCACCCAGCCGATGCCACTCTCGGCCGAGACAACCTTGAGGTTTGGGTAACGATCAAAAAGGTTGCTCATGCACATGTTCGCGATAATGCGCATGTTGCTCGCGTACAACTGCACGCCGTTCGTTGCCATGAAGCGCTGAGCACCGAAATAGCTCCAACACGGTTCGAGTGTGCCCGGCGAAGCCTTTGGCGGAGGGGCCGCGCCCGGCTTGGGCTGAACTCTCGCCCGGTTTCGTTCCTTGTCCTCTTTGCGCGCCCCCGAGCCAATATGAAAGTTGACAACTGCGCCGGACTCGTTGAAGAGGTCCCACATGGGTTCGAAATAGGGCTCGGGAAGCTCGGGAAGCCCCAGCAGTTCGGGCTTGTCCGAGAGTGTGAAACCGCTCATTCCTTTATCAAGCAGACGCGTCATCTCCTTAATGGTGAGATCCATATCCCAGATCGGAAGGATCGCTTGGGGAAACAATCGACCGTTCGACTCCGCTTGAATGTCAACGTAAAAGTCGTTGTACATCTCCAACACGGCGGTGCGCTGAGCGGGGTCCTCGATGGCGAAGATGTGATTTGACGAAAACCCGACGGCATTTGGATAGAGCACCTGGGCGTAGATTCCCATCTCGTCAAGGATTTCCAATCGCTCCTTCACCGACCAGGCAGACGGATCGATCATCTCCCACGGTTGAATAACATTCAGTCCTCGAACTTTTTCTCGTCCGACGCTGACCGTGTTGCCGCCGATGCCTCCAAAAATCTGATCGTCGAGGAACCATGACGTGTAGCCGTCGACCGTCCGCTGAACGGGGACGCGACCTTTCAGTGATTCAGGTGCCCGAGACAACCAAAGGTCGGCCGGCTCGGTAAAGTGAGAGTCGCAGTCAATGATTTTGATGCCAGTTAAATCGGCTACTTCGGCTTGGTCTTGCGTGTTCGATTTCATTTCAACCCAATCCCCCCTTAATTATACCTAATATCTGGTTCTGCATCCCGTGAGTCTATTGTACAACAATTAACGAGTTGACGTCAGTCGACCGGCGTGACCACGGGCTTGATCAAGAACAACACGTACGTCAGAAGCGCTTGGTTGCCCCGCCGTCAACGATCATCGTTTGGCCTGTTACCCACGCTGAATCATCGCTCGCGAGGAATCGTAGCGTTCCGACGAGATCTTCCGGGAATGCTCTTCGCTTCAGGTAGGACTGCTCAATCCAAAACGCCTCACGTCCCTCGGGCATGGTCGAACGTGACGCCTCGGTGTCAATTAAACCGGGCGCGATGGCGTTGACTGTAATGCCGTGCGGTCCAAGTTCGCGAGCAAATCCCTGAGTGACAATGATGACCGCCGCCTTCGAAGCCGGATAGTGGCCTCCATTGCCCAAGTAGGCCGCTGTGGAGGTTTGATTAATGACGCGACCCCATCCTCCCTCAATCATCATTGGAGCGATTGCCTGGGTACAAAGCAGGACGCCTTCCACGTTGACGGCGAAGATTTTGCGCCAATACTCCATTTCGACGACCATCTGAGGGTCTCGCTTGTAGGAGTGAAAAATGGCAGCATTGTTCACGAGGATGTGCGCAGCGCCGTATTTTTCGCGAACTTTGGCCGCCATTTCCAATGTCTGTTCCTTGCTGCTGACATCAGCCACCACGGCGAACGTCTCGTGGCCCTCAGCGGCCAGTTCATTCGCGGCGGCCTCGGCCAGTTCCTTTTCCAGATCAACAATGACAACCGATGCGCCGTCTTGCGCTAAACCGCGCGCGTAAGCCAAGCCAATTCCCCTCCCCGCGCCCGTGACCACGGCAACACGACCTTCAAGATTTCTATTCATACGGGCACCTAACTTTCTCTCTAACTATCTGTTTAAGAACAACGTCACTCGTGAAGCGTCAACGAAAGGTCGAACGCGGAATTCCGCGACGGGCGCTCGCAAAAAGGGCCTGGCTGCGCACGACGTGTCCTCGAGAACATGAGGAGTGACCCGTCTCTGGTCCGACGACATAAACCTTTGGAGCTCGACCCTCGGATCATCCGTGATTTTGACGGTAATTGAGAACGATCTCATGTGACGCGGACCAGCGGAAGACGGGTCATACCTCGGGTTCCGGCTGACTTAAAGGTAATCATCGTTGGGTCCTCAACCTGCCACTGATTAAGGTGGGGCAACACTCGCGCGAGCACCAATCGCATCATTAATTTCGCCAGATGAGAACCGGCGCAGCGATGTGGACCTATTCCAAAGCCGAGGTGGCGATTCGGGTA
>Ga0206862_1049_pt1 | contig 35565 bp, 28 predicted proteins | sample Alteio_BWOrgCont_43_FD_152625 | JGI IMG/M metagenome (GOLD analysis project Ga0206862, IMG submission 152625) | Enriched cells from forest soil in Barre Woods Harvard Forest LTER site, Petersham, Massachusetts, United States -... | ecosystem: Environmental > Terrestrial > Soil > Temperate forest >... | reverse complement strand
TTAGATTATATCGTCGCCTTTTCTTTCTTGGTACAAATTTAATTTGTTTTCTGCAGGAAAATATGATAAGAACTAAAAAAACTCTATCTCATTCTTTGCTTTTATCGTTTGTTTTTTAGTACCCTGGACTTTGATTTAATCCCTTTACAATGGCAGCAATGATGAAAAATGTCAGAATTTACCTAACCTTTTTGAGTGCATTCCTTATTTTTTTGATAACTCCTGCATTGAATGGAAATGAAGCCGATATAGAAGTGTTAATGGTTGCGCAAGAAGCCTCTCCGAGCGATCTCGACCCAGGTGTCAATCCCAATGAGGGTCTCAGAGGAATTACTTGGAATATCTATGACCGTCTAGTTTCTTTTGGTGTTAAAACACTTCCTGGTGGCATCCTTAGTTATGATTATCAAAATGTCATACCTGAACTCGCTGAGAGTTGGGAATATGATAAAGATGGCACTTCGCTAATTTTTCATCTGCATCGGGATGCAAAATTTCATGATGGCTCTCCCGTTACTGCTGAGGATGTTAAATGGTCATTAGATCGTTCTATATCTGTTGCAGAATATTCATGGAAGGGGATGAATTTAGCAGGTTTCTATCATACTGATCAATTCGTAGTCATTGACGACTACACCATCAAACTCGTCCTCTCGAATAAAAATAAATTTTCATTGATAGAGTTAGCAACCCCTATTCCCTGTATTTGCAATTCCAAATTAGCTAAACAACATGCCACGGAAAAAGACCCTTGGGCAACGGAGTGGCTAAAATCTCACTCTGCCGGCGGCGGCGCTTTCAAATTGGAGTCATTCACTCCAGGCGTTCAATTTGTCCTTGTCCGAAATGATGAATGGAAATCAGGTCCATTGCCCAAGCTTAAAAAAGTGGTGGTCCACATCGTTTTGTCACCGGAAATTCGAAAAAAAATGCTTGAACAAAAAACGATTGATCTTGCCTACGAATTGCCTCTTAAAGAGACTGAAGAGCTGGAAAAAGCTGGAAAATATCAAGTCTTTGCCGTCCCCATTGAAAGCGCCATGCGCTACTTGGATATGAATGTTACAAAACTTCCATTTAACGACGTAAGGGTGCGAAAGGCCATCGCCTACGCCATTCCCTATGACGCTATTTATGAAACGATTCATAAGCGTGGAATGAAGTTTTACGGTGCAACTCAATCCAATAACTCTGCGGATTGGCCTCAACCTTCCCCTTATAACACGGACCTGAAGAAAGCTAAACAGCTCCTCAATGAAGCCAATTATCCAAATGGCTTTAAAACAGATCTTTATCTCGACATGGGAACTCTTGATGTGGTCGAACCCGTCGCCCTATTAATTCAGCAAAATTTAAAGAAAATAGGGATTGAAATTACGATACACAAAGTTAAGGCCGATGTTTGGGGAACAGAGATTCTCAAAAAGCAAATGCCCATGGTTATTAATTCTTTTGGGAGCTGGCTGAATTATCCTGATTATTTTTTCTATTATAATTATGGGAGCGTGAATACCGCTTTTAATACCATGTCATATCAAAATCCAATCATGGATAAATATATTGATGCAGCTATGAAAACGAGTGACAAAACCGTATATGAGGAAAATGTGAAAGCAATGATTGCAAAAGCATTTGAAGATACGCCAAGGATCCCGCTTTTTCAAATGTTTCAAGATGTGGCCATGCTTCCGAATGTTCATGGATTTGTTTTTTGGTCATTTCGGCAGCTAAGCTTCACAAGCATGTATAAGACTCCGATTATTAAATCGCCCTCCAATCCACTGGATCAACAGGGGTCTGAGCCAAGCCCTGGTCACTAAAAACGAAAACCTATGGATGTGGTGTAATTGCGAGAATTGTAATTTCAGCCTTGCTAGGGCCATAAGCCCAAAATATCCTGTAGGCTCCTGGGGTTTTATTTTGAGCATACGATTCAAAAACATCTCCGCCGAAAGGAGATTCCATATCATCAAATTTATGCGTTTTTAAGGCGGGATGCCTTAAGTTGGCATTCATGTATGCCAAAGCTTTTCCAACGGCTTTATATTGCACTTTTTTATCTTTTGACTTTTTCAAAATCTGAAACTGGTCGTCAGCTTCCTCGGTAAATCTAATCTTGAACATGATTCTAGTCTTTTTCATTTAGAAACTGGGAGAAGTCGATATCTACGTCAACAATACGTCCGTTTTTTGCATCTTCAATTCCTCTTTCTAGAGAGGCTAAAGCTTCGGGATTCTTGTAAATCCAATGTTCCCGTGCGGGAATTTCCACAAATGGATCTAGTACAATTTTGCCATCTTCCTGACGAGATACACGAAAGGAACTCAATAGTTCCCTTTCTTCCTGAGATAAAAAACTGCCTAAGCAAATGCGATACTTATCATCCATTTGAATTTTATTTGTTTGCTTCCTCATAATTTCCCACCTTGTTCATATTCCATTATATTGATTGTGGGATTTGTTGGCTAGTGGGATAAGGAGGGATAGGATTTAAAATATTGAACTTATCTAATCAAAATCCCTGCCCCGCTCATTCTATTTTATGGGCAAAGAGATAATAAATTCAGTTCCTACGCCTACCTCGCTGTTCACTTCTATTGTCCCACCATGTTCTGAAATAATAGAGAAGGAGATGGGTAATCCTAAACCAGTCCCTTTACCCACATCTTTAGTTGTATAAAAAGGCTCAAAAATCTTTTTCAAATTTTCTTCAGGTATGCCGACGCCATTATCCTTTATTCTTATTTCAATGGAGTCATTGACCTTTTCAGTTTTGATCCAGATGATTCCCTTATTGCGAATGGCTTCCGCTGCATTTACGAGTATATTCATGAAGACTTGATTCAGCTTCCCGGGATAGCACTCAATCTTGGGGATGGGATGATACTCTTTGATGATTTCTATATTATTTTTGAAATTATGACCGAGGAGAGTTAGAGTGGAATCTATCCCTTCATGGATGTTCGCTTTTTTCATATCCGACTCATCTAAACGTGAAAACGTACGTAAGTCTTTTACAATAGAAGCTGTGCGCTGTCCCCCTTCTTCAATTCCTTTTAAGAGGTTGTAAATTTCTTGAATGGTATATGGGGTGTCGATGATCTCTTTTTTCGCTTCAATATCCTTGAGTATCTTCTGGAAAGACTCCTCATTCATATCCTCTTTTAAAGTGAAATAGGCTTCTAATATCTCGATGATATCCTTAAAATCATTTTTTAAGGCTTGAATATTGCCCGTGATGAAATTGATGGGGTTATTGATTTCATGGGCAATCCCTGCTGTTAACACCCCTATGGAGGCTAGTTTATCTTGCTGTTGGATATTTTCACTTAGTTTAATGCGTTCTGTAATATCCAGTAAAAGGACCGCAGATCCTGTGATACTTTCGCTTAATAATGGATAAATCAATACCTCAAAGTAGGAGTTCCCCTCAGGTCTTTTGCTCGCTATCTTATCAATTTTTTGCGGTTCTTTCAGCTGGGTAGCTAATGAAATCTTCTCGTTCGCTTTCTCAAAAATAGGGAATAGTGAACAAAGAGGCATGCCCTTCGCTTTATCAAATGAAACATTCGCCTGCTTTTCTGCCTCATAATTCCACAAAATGATTTCTTGATTGTCATTAAGAATGATCATGGGATAGGGCATTGAGTTGATAACATTGGAAACCAGCTTCTCAGACTGACTCAACTGCTCTTGTGTCTGCATTAAAGACATCAAGGTATCATTCAAGGTTATATTCTTCTCGTTTAAATCTTTGGTTTTCTCAACAACGAGGCCTTCCAATCTCAGGTTGATACGCAACAAGAACAGCGAGTAGAGCAAAATCAGTAAAAATAAAGCTATTACAGTCGCAATAATCTCAAAAGTAACCCACCGAATTTGTTTGAGGGCCTCACCTTTATCCATGGTCAGAATGGCCACCAAATTCACTTCTGTGAGGTCGATTGGTGCAAAGCCAATCAAAAGCTCTTTATCTAGAGCATTTACAGATGTATCCACTCCACGCGTACCGGTCAAGCCTTGGAAAACGGCAGGATAGCGTACCTCTACGATCAAAGCTGTTGAATCATAGGCTTTAATTTTTTCAATTGTTTTGGGGGAAACCTTTGCCTCCGCCAAGTCATTTAAATATTTTGCAGGATTTTGCTTGTAGAGCCGAGAGTCACTATGCATTTTAAAATCAAATCCAACTAAATATTGGTCTTCATACTCCATTGTTATTGCACTTGTTGTCTCTATAGCCTGCATAATCGCATTGATTTTTTCGATTCCAAATTTCAAGACAAGGATGATTGTTGATTGGCCCGGAGTTTGGATGGGAAACCCTAAAAAAATTCGCGGTTCTGCCAAAGAAGGAATATAAAAGGCATAATCGACTAAGTTAACGCTGCCTGTTTGTGGATTCGTTTGGATTTTTTTATACAACGCGGCTAAATTGCTGCCGGCTAGATACCCCTGCTGGAGATTATTGGCAAAGTCTATTTCTTTTTGCACTGTATAGAAAATGCTTCCATTATCCAGATTGATCAGAAGTAAATCGTCAGCTCCAGCCTGAACCATCATGCTTTGGAGATAGGGGTGGAAAGTCTCATGAGCTTGAGCATAGGCGCTTGAATCGTTTTCTGGCGCAAAAAAATCCCCTTTCTGACCTAAGGGAAATGCGTTATTTACTATAAATTCGTTTTGAAGAGCTAGCGTCTTAGGACTTACAGACATGAGTTGCTGCAAGGTAACATCTGCCTGGCGCTCCTGCAGAATCTTTAAATAATTTTGTTTTATAAAATTCTCCAGCTGTCCACGCAAATCCTCTTCATTTTTTGTTTCGGAAGGGAATTCTTCAAAGCCTTTGAGGAGTGATTTTATTGCAACGTCAAGACTGGGATCTTGGGTGATATTTTGTGTATTTGCTTTCCAACTAGAAATGAGATCCTTCACCTGCTCGCTATAAAGCAAGGCCTTCTGGCTCAGCTGGGAAAAGATCCTGTTTTCAACTTCTTTTGTCGTTTGAGTATATTGAATGGTAACAAAAAATACCGTAGCGGCAAACCCTAAAAATAGGATCAGAATCATTAAACCTATGCTTTGCTTAATTGACATAGATTCCTGAATTATTTCTTGATGTTATAGGGAGGAATTATTTTATCAGCTGGAGCTTCTGGGCTTTTATACATGCTAGTAAAACTTAACTGCCTGAAAAACCAGAAAACATACCCATGCACATTTGGCTGTAAAGCAACGTCCAAGAACATCTGGAAAAGAGGAATGCGTGGAATATCTGTCAATGCCTTCTCGATCATTCCATTGACATTTGTTTCATATTCTCCTACATTGCTAGCATCTAATGTCCCCTTAATATATTTGTCCATTTCAGAGCTCTGATAATTCATCGTATTGAAGACAGAATTAATGCCGCTATAGTTCCATAAGAAAAAGTAATCGGGGTAATTCAGCCAGCTTCCAAAAGAGTTAATCACCATAGGCATGTCTTTTCTGCTGATTGCCTCTCCCCAATCGATCCCTCTGACTTTATGGATGGTAACATCCACTCCAATTTTCTTCAAACTTTCCTGAATTAGTACTGCAATCCCCTCTACAGAGCCTAATGTTCCCATATCGATATAAAGATCTGTTTTAAAACCTTTTGGATAATTTGCCTCTATTAAAAGTTTTTTCGCCTTTTCGAAATCAGTATAAAATGTTGTGGGCTGGGGCCATTCGTTTGACCCACTTAAGCGGGGTGCTCCATATAATTTCATTCCTCTTTCCGCAACAGATTTAAAAATCTCCTCATAAGGAATTGCATATGCGATAGCTTGACGAACTTTTAAGTCATTAAAAGGAGGGATTTTTACGTTCATATCCAAATAGCGCATAGAACTTTCAATGGGAATGGAAAAGACCTTATATTTGCCCGTTTTTTTCAATTCAATCGCATCCTCAAGAGGAATTTCAAAGCAGACATCGATGCTATTTTGCTCCAGCATTCGCTTTCTAATATCAGAGGAAGGGATGATATAGACGATGATTTTTTTAAGTTTTGGAAGGGGTCCTGATTTCCAATCATCATTGCGTACATAGACGATTTTGACTCCAGGGATGAAGGATTCAATTTTAAAGGCCCCGCCTCCAGCACTGTGGGTACTTAGCCATTCTATCGCCCAGGGGTCCTTTTCAGTCGCATGCTGTTTAGCCAACTTGGAATTGCAAATGCAGGGAACAGGAAAGCCAAGCGTAGGTAATGCTAGCTTATCTTTCCGAGGAAGCTGGATTTTAATAGTGTAGTCATCGATCACGATAAATTGATCCGGATTAGTATACCCTCCAAGCCTCATCACAACCGATGAATAATCCGCTTTAGAATGAATGGTCCGATCCAAAGAGACAGCCCGGTCTAAAGACCATTTGACATCATGAGCCGTTACAGGAGTGCCATCATGAAATTTGGCATCCTTATGGAGATGAAAAATGAGAGATGTTTCATCTTTTTCATATTCCCAGCTCTCGGCCAATTCCGGTTTAATGTTTTTATGATCAAAGGTCATAACGCCATTCGGAAGCTCTTTTATATCAAACGTCACTAATCGATCGTAAATATTCCATACAACACCTCTAATGCCTTCGTTCGAATTAAGATTAGGATCGAGATTGGTCGGAGAAGATTCCTGGGCTACAATCAACACCTCACTATTCTCATTGATCCCCATGACTTCCGAATTAAAAAACAAGAGAAAACAAGCTGCTAATGTGTTTAGCCATTGTCTTATACGTTTCATATTTCCCATCCAACTTTATTTCTTGATAGAACTCCTATCATCTGGTATATGTAGCTTTTAAAGTTAAAGCGTTTAACGATTTGAAAATGGTGATTGATGAATGATCACCTTTTCTTGTTTGGCTCATATTCATTGTGGAGTGGTAAAGTGACTCAAGATATCTTGACCATCCTTGGCGAATTCATTCAAAGTTGCCCTACTCCCACTATTATTCTCGACGACAATCTCAAAATACAGACTCACAACACCTGTGAAGGCTTTTTTGCACCCAACATCCCGGCAAAATCGCAACCGATTCTTTCTCTATTTCCATTATTAAAAAATGAACTAGAGGCCTGCTTAAAACAAAACACCGTGCAGGTTATACCTCAAATTCAATTAATCGATTCCGAACCTGATAAATATTGGGATGTTTCACTATTCCCCATTCACATATCTTCTTTTAACGGAATTGCTGTTCAATTAAATGATATAACAGAAAAAATTAATTTAAAAAATGTTATCTTTAAAAATGATAAACTCACCTCTCTGGGACTTCTTTTAGCTGGAATTGCTCATGAAATTAACAATCCCACCAGCTTCGTTGTCGGCAATATTGACCCTCTTAAAAAAGATGTCGAGGATCTCATTTCGATTATAAAGAAATACAACGCTCTTACATCAGGATCAGATGCTATTTCCCAACTTAAAGAAATTGAGGACCTTAAAAATGAATTGGATGTGGATTATATCCTCCAAGAAATCCCTACCTTGCTCGAGGGCATCAAAGAAGGTGCCGGGAGGATAGCAATTTTGGTGAAAGATCTCCGCAAGTTTGCTCGGCCAGATGATAAATCAGTAAAGAAAGTTCAAATTCAAGATTTGATTAATTCCACCTTAACTCTACTGGTTAATTCCTGCAAAAACAGAATAGAAATCGTTTGCGACTTCGGTGAGACACCAGAAATCGAATGCATCCCCGGGAAGATCAACCAAGTATTGCTGAACTTATTGCTCAATGCTATCCAGGCTATCCCAGATCAAGGCAAAATCATCATTACAACAAGAGCAGATGCAAATTTTGTTAAAATCAGCATCAAAGATAATGGCACTGGAATAAGTGAAGAAAATCAGCAGAAGCTATTCCAATATTTTTTTACTACTAAGGAATCTATAGGGACCGGTCTTGGACTTTCAATCACCCAATCGATCATCCATGAACATGGAGGAACCATTTCATTTAAAAGCAAGGCAGGGGAAGGAACAGAGTTTTTTATCGATCTTCCTATTGCTCATAATTTCAAGAAATCCTAATCTAATTCACAAAGAACTCTCTCCAAGCACCTTGTAGACGGCAATTTTTTCTTCTTTTCCATGCAAACTTTGTGGAGGTAATGCTTCAACCATTATTCTGTCCTTAGCCGGCAAATAGGTTGATTCGCTAATCAATAACGTATTCGACATGGTTTTAGCGACATCTACAAGACGAGAAGCCACATTGACTGTATCGCCGATAACAGTATATTCGACTTTATCAGAGGAGCCAATAGTGCCTGCAGTCACCTCTCCAGTATTGATTCCAATCGCAATTTCTATCTCATGTCCTATAAGGGTGGAATAATCCTTATTAAAGGAATCCAACTTTTTCAACATGTCCATCCCACAAGAAATTGCGTTGAACTGATTATCAATATAAGATAGTGGCGCCCCAAACAGTGCTAAGATTCCATCACCCAAAAACTTATTGATGGTTCCCTTGTTGGCTTTCACACAGTCTGTCATCGCCGCGAAATAATTATTCAGAAATTGAACAAGTACCTTAGGATCTAATTTTGCAGATAACTCGGTAAAATGGCGGATATCGGAGAATAAAATTGAAACAATTCGAGTTTCTCCTTGAATAAGCGAAAATTCGTTCTCTGATTTAATAGCTTCATTAACTACATCAGGAGGGACATATTTTTGGAAAAGCGAGATAATTTTCTTTTGAGTTTCTAATTCACTTTGTAGGCGATTAACGAGCTCCCGATTAGCCTTTTCGAGAACATAAATTTTAATCGCTGTATCTAGAATAATCTTTAAGTCATCCTGATCCCAAGGTTTTGTAATATAGCGGAAGACGCGTCCAGTATTAATAGCTCTGATGATTGCTTCCACATCACTAAACCCAGTCAAGACCATTCTGATCGTGTCAGGATATTCAGGGATGACAGCCTCTAAAAATTGAACCCCAGTCATCTCTGGCATTCTTTGGTCTGTGACGATCAAAGCAATAGGGTGCACACGCAATATTTCAAGGCCTTCTTTAGCCGAACTCGCGGTAAATATATTAAAATGCTTTCGGAAGGCAGCTGTAAAGGAGACTAAATTATTGACTTCATCGTCAACGTAAAGAATATTCGCGAAGGCTGGATTAATTTTTATCGGCGCGGGCATCTCTTATTTCCCTTGTTTTAACTTTCAGACTTCATAAAGAAGAGAAAATAGCACATTTAGAGGAGAAAATTCTTAACCACTTCTTCATTCTAATTTTTATTCAATAAATGTCAAGAAAATGAAAAAACCTATACACCTGTTTAAAATGATTCAACCGCGGGAGCTTTCGCGCTATCCAAATGTCTGACGTCCAACCTCCGAAAAAACGCGTAAACAGAGTTGACTTTTATTTATTTAGATGAATACTTAAAATTTAAAATTCGAGATTCTATTTCTTTCATTAAGATGCGTCAAAGACTTCACAAAAACGAGATAAGCAAACCCCTTACTACTACAAGGCATTTTGTTGTGAAACGATTCATTAAATATTTTTTTGCCTCTTTCTTATCTTTATCCTTTTGCTTCTCTTTGGGAGCAGCCGATGAACCCTCTACTCAAACCGATACTTCCAGCTCAGGTTCAGACGAACCGGGTTTTACCTCAAGCCCGGACGAAGGTAGTTTTAGCTCAAATCCAGGCGAAGTGAATTCCGTCATAGGAACAGGCGATTTAGGGCGAAAGATGGGTTTTGACAAGGATTCTGGCATCAGAATAGGCGGTCTAGTAATCGAAGATTACAGCTACCTGCTTGCAGGAGGGTATTTTCCTCATAAAGGCGGGGGAACCAGCGTTGTCTTTCTCAATCTTGCCCTGGACACAGAAAAACTCAAATGGTGGAAGGGCGGGCTATTTTCGGCCACATACTTACGGTATGATGGAAGAAACATCAACGCTTACGCTGGATCGATACAAGGATATAATAGCTTGCCGGGTCTTCCACCTCTTGATCGCAATGAAATCTATGAACTCTGGTTCCGCCAAGATATCATCAAAAAAAAATTTTTTATGCGCATTGGGCAAATGATCACGACTTTTGATTTTGCCAATGTGATACGCCCGGTTGCTTTTAAAGAAGAACATCTGAATCTTCCAGCAAATACCAGCTTGACCTACAACCCTATCTTCATCATGCCGACTCTTCTTGGTGTTATGCCAGGCTTCTATAACAGTGCGTTTGGCGTTACAGCTACATACCTGCCTACGCATTCTTCTTATATTTCCTATGGGGTTTACGACGGTAATCTGGCCCGAGGGAAAAACACAGGGATGAGGGGGCCTCAATTTAATGGCTATTACTTCCATGTAGCAGAAACAGGTTTTGCCTGGTCAGGAAAGAAGAAGATGCATGGAAACATCGGCTTTGGGGGATGGTACCAATCAGGAAAGCTGACGACAGCGACAGATATTTCTCAAAGAGGCGAGACCGGACTCTATATATTCGGCTCGCAGAGATTGTGGTGGCAGCATCCAGGAGTCGACAGCAGCGGCCTGATAGGATTTTTTCAAGGGGGCTGGAACAACTCAAGAACGCTCCAGATGACCCGCTTTGCAGGGGGAGGGCTTACCTTCTATGGCCTCGTTCCTTGTCGCAAAAATGACTCTTTCGGCTGCGGAGCTTCATGGACGAAGCTCAATAAAAATATCTTTTTAAGATACTCTGAGATGATGTATCAAGCCTATTACCAGATCGTTTTCACTCCAAACATCTTTTTGACTACCTCTTTCAGCTATATCCCCGATCCCGGAGCCGATCCAACACTTGATGCAGTCTACGCATTTACAAGCAGGCTCATCGCAGTGTTTTAACAGGTTTCTAACATTATTATGTACTTGTAGTCCGGTCTTGGCTCGTGCCATTTCTGTTTTACCGTGACCGTGACCGAGACCGAGACCGAGACCGAATTTACGAATTTCTAACACTATTATGTACTTGTAGTCCGGTCTTGGCTCGTGCCATTTCTGTTTTACCGTGACCGAGACCGAGACCGAGACCGAGACCGAATTTACGAATTTTTAACACTATTATGTGCTTGTAGTCCGGTCTCGGTCTCGGTCTCGGTCTCGGTCTCGAAAATCACCAGACCTTTTTAATTAGATCCATCAGTAGAAATATCACTAGTTCGTGCCATTTCTGTTTTACCGTGACCGTGACCGTGACCGAGACCGAGACCGAATTTACGAATTTCTAACATTATTATGTGCTTGTAGTCCGGTCTTGGCTCGTGCCATTTCTGTTTTACCGTGACCGTGACCAAGACCGAGACCGAGACCGAATTTACGAATTTCTAACACTATTATGTGCTTGTAGTCCGGTCTCGGTCTCGGTCTCGGTCTCGGTCTCGAAAATCACCAGACCTTTTTAATTAGATCCATCAGTAGAAATATCACTAGTTCGTGCCATTTCTGTTTTACCGTGACCGTGACCGAGACCGAGACCGAGACCGAATTTACGAATTTCTAACACTATTATGTGCTTGTAGTCCGGTCTCGGTCTCGGTCTCGGTCTCGGTCCTGTCTCGGTCTCGAAAATCACCAGACCTTTTTAATTAGATCCATCAGTAGAAATAACACTAGTTCGTGCCATTTTAGTGAGCATGGCAGTTATGCGCAGCAATAATTCTCTTCCTTTTGTATATTGAGCTTCATTCAAAATTCGCAATCGTTCACAAACATCAAAAATGCTGGCGCATTCAGTTGCTGAACGTTTTGCCATGCGATAAAATCGTGCTTTTTCATTTGCAGAATGCTCACCCGCACCCTCTGCTATATTAAGTGGCACAGATGTTCCTGCTCGCTGCAACTGATCGACTAGATAAGCTTTTCCTCTTGGAAATTGTTCTACAACCTCACTGATTAACACAACCAGCTCCAATGCTGCGTGATAAACGTCCCATTTTTCATGATCAAAATATCCAATTTTTGTTTTTATAAATGAAATGTGTGATTCAATCTTTTTGGCATTTTTTGTTTCTGACATATGTGCCCGCTAAGATGGTAAAAAAAACTGTTTATAAAAAAAACACCTGGAGACTATTTCTAAAGCTTTTAGTTCATGACAGAAATCATTGAACAATCCAAGATGTTAAAATGACTATGCAGTACGATAACTCACGAGATGTTTACTCCAAAGCTTTTTCCGATGTTCTTCCAGTTTGTCCAGCATTTGAACACCAAGAACGCTAAGGGCCAAAATGAATTAAAAGGACAAAATCGACGTCTTTGGTGTCGTTTAAAGTCGTTATGGTCCTTGGCGTCCTTTTGGGGCTAATGATAGACTGTGATGCTTGTTGTACTGAAGGATTCGGAAGCATAAACTGTTGCAAGGACTTGAAGTGGGCCTTTCATCAAATCTGTCAACAACACTTACTAGAGGGCTTTAAATGGAAGTTTTGATTTTTATCCCATTAGGAATCATTATGGGATACATCATGTATAAAATCTCAAGTGAAATATGGGGATATTTATTTGGGATTTTTCCTTACTTCATATTTTTTGTATTAAGCATACACGATAGAGAAATCTGGGGCCATTATCGAGCTATAGCTCTACTAGCTACTGCTGTTGCATGCCTATTTTGTTTTATTCTTAGGAAATTATCAGCAAAAAGAATTGTGAATTAGAGATCGAGGACTTTTACGGCGAGATATTTGGCTAAAGAGTAGGCCAGGTAGGGCGAGCGCATCTTCTTATGGAGACGCACCTCATTACGTGCTGCCATGAGTCGAAATTTTCTCGGCATTTTTTTTCGGTCGTTCTGCCATCCGCGGCAATGGTGCGCGATAAGCTGTGGATTGAATACAAGCCTCCAGCCAGCCTTACGAAGCCTTACCGAGAGGTCGATATCTTCCTTGTACATATAGAAAGTTGGGTCAAACACCATATTTTTTCCCAACTGAACCATCTCCAAAGCGGAACGACGACATAAAAAAAGCGCACCACATATAGCCGGGACATTTTCAATTTTCGTATAGCTGTGTGCATTCAAAGAGTCGCCCTGATGCCGATCATGCCATTTTCCATACCAGTTGCGAAAAACACCGGAAGAATCCACTTTTCCGGAAGTTTTGTTCTTTGCAATGTCAAAGCCAAGCATTAAACCTGTTAAAGCCCCCACGTCGCCATTTTCAGGCAGCTCTAAAAAACGAATGGCCTCTTCTAAAAAAGAGGGGGTTAAAAAAGCATCCGGGTTTAAAAAGAGAACATAGTCTGCTTCCTTTTGCACCTTGGAAACACCAATATTATTGCCTTTGCAAAAGCCCACATTCGCTTGGCAATAGATCACCTGCATCGATTTTTCATTTTCATAGACTTTTAAGTAGTCTGTCTCATTCGACAAACTATCAACAATAATAATTTGAAGGGCTGGGTGTGTCTGATTCAAAAGCGCTTCAATACAGGATGGCATGAACCGATGACTGTTATGAGTCACAATAATAACGCTGCAGTTAGGTAAATGCGTTTGTAGAGAACTCATCTTACATGACCTTTGAGCTAAATAAAAATGTTGCATGTTTCAAATGAAAGTCGTGAATCGTATTTTGCGGTTTAAAATCATTGAGGGTCTCATCTGTAATCGTGATGGCCATGCTTTCAAACATGGCAATGAGCTGTTCGCCAGCTGCTGAAACGGCTGAAGAGTGGCTAACAAACAAAATCCAGTCATATTGATCCTTCAGCTTGCGCACAAGTGTATGAAAACGCGTCGACCCAATATATTCCATTGCGAAAGCATTACTACCTCCGAAATTAATAAAGTCGCCAAAAGCCCCCTTTACAATAGACGGAAACGCAATCTCTCCTTTAAGATACTGTAATAGACCGTTTTTTTCAGGTGAAGTTTCCGAGATTTCGTCTAATGCTATCCTTAACACTCTTTGTTCTTTCTTAGTAATAAGATCAGCGAGCAGAAGCGAGTAATCATATCCACGGCTTATCAACAGGAGAATATCTCTAGGGTACATTGGAGAAGGATCTGACAAGCCAAAAAAGTTAATCAGCCTACGCATTGTGTTGATATTGTCATCTGAATCAGGTTTGGTCGGATCTAAAGACCCTGAAACATGACATCCTTGTAAGATTAAATGGTCGGCGTTGATGGGAATTCCATATTTAATTCCCTTGAAAATAGAGGAGCTGCAACTAATAAGGAGTCCCAAGAAGGCCCCAAGAAAACTGTATAGAATAATAGGCGGAAGGTTAGGATGAATGGGTGGAAGGGCATGATCGAGGGGAGCCGATTGAACCACCTCTAAATTATGGATAATATTTTTTGACTCCACCATTTTGGCTATCTCCTCAACAATTAGCTTGTTGATTTCGACCTCCTGTTCGATGAGCTGCTCAGCCATCCATTTTCTGGGAACATTTTTCATCTCCTTATGAATATCTCGCAAATGATGCTTAATAATTTCACGCTCTTCTCTTAGATTCTCGGTTCTTGATTCGATATAATCAGTTAAGGTGTTTTCAAGAAGGGAGAGCTGCTGATGAATTAACGAGAGGCTGACGGTTTGCAAAACGTAGACTTTTTCATCATGCAACTGTTTATTCAACTGCATCAGATGCACCATCTGTTTTAAATGCAATGTCAAGAAGGTGCGCTGCAATTGCAGCTCGTCTTTAAGTCTTGACTGTTCCCTTACGCTCCTATTGTTTTCATCCCGAAGAGCCAAAACAAATTGGGAAGCATTTTTAATGATTTCCTGGCTGACAGGATCATTTACAGAACTACTTAAAGAGGTAATCTCAAAATTTTCATCTGCAATTTGATCGATAAAGAATTGGGTTTGACGAATACTCGACTCTAACTCCACGAGCATTTTGCTCTCTTGCAAATAGAGATCTGAGGCTACCTTAAAGTCAATTCCCTGATATTCTTGAATTGGATTTTGCTGGTGCGTGAGTCTTTCATAGAGAATTCTTTCATGCACATTGAAGAGCCGGTCTAAGTTTGTTAGGTAGAAAAAGAAATTTTCTCTGGCGCGCTTCCATTGATTCGGATCTTCAACAGCAAGCATATCCAAGCGGTCCAACCAATCTTTGATGAGGAATCGATGGTCATTATAGATTGAAGTGCTGATATCAGGTGGGAGATGCTGTTGTAAACGATCCATGAGATCATGAAGATCGGCTAATTGAATTCTTATTGTGTCAAGCTCTTTGATGTGCTCTTGGAAGGAGTTCTGCAATGTTGACATAGCAATATTGGATTTTTGAGTTTCAATCTCTAACCAATCTCTCCGCTGCCTTAAGTCCCTCATCTCAATTAAGACATTATTGATAATAGAGTAGTCGCCTTCGCTTGGAGAAGTTTTTTCGTAGAAAACGCAATTATTCGGCTCCACAGCAGCAAGGCGCTTAAGTTCTAACTCATTTTGGATCAGTTTCTCCCTAAACTCATGCTGTTTATGAGCGAGAAAAGTGATCTCCTTTTCTGAATCGACAAATCCCGAACCATATAGGTCATTTTCTAGAAAATTTGCATGCCTTTCCATTGTTGAAGCTAGATTGGAAGCCAGCTGAGTTTGTCGGTTATTCAGGTATTCAAGCTGCAGACCGGCAATATAGTCTCGGTCTTGAACCAGGTATTCCTGGTATGCATCCATTAATCTGTTTGCAAATTGGGAAGCTAGCTGCCGGTTTGGATGAGTAAAAGTGAGATTGATAATCCCCTTCTCCAGCTTGGACTGCACGATTTTTATCGAATAACAATAGTTTTTAGAGCAATTGTCTACCGTATCAATATTTAAGTAGTAGGGCTCGTCAGGAACATTTTCTACTCCTTCTCCTAATAGAATGATGAATGAGGCACCATCGACCTCTATCGGCATCCCAATTTTTCCATTCTTAGCTGTTCCAAAACGTGGATTCATGGGGGTTAGCTGAAATTCGCCATTTGGAGAGAAAGAAACCTCATATTGAAGCGGGACTTCACCTTCATAGGATATTGAGGCAAGTTTAACCGGAGCGGGCCTATCAAGCTGTAAAGGATGGCGCGAGTTAAAGATTTTTGCTTTGATGGCCATCAGATTACTTTTCAGCTGACTCAGATACCAATTTTTCTGATAAACAGGATCTAGGCTGCCTTGTAATCCAAGATTTTCAATCACAGGCTTAATGATTTTTCTTGTTTTCGCCAACGCTTGAAATTCATTCTCACTGTTTTGATTAGGCATATCGAAAGTAAGAAACTCTGCCAAGGAATTAGACCTTGGCGTATTCTTTCTTTCTCGGAAGATTGCGAGTGCGCTATATTGCGTTTGAGAAAATAGAGCTAGAATGAATCCGACAGCAGTAAGTGAGGCCACCCAAATCAAGATTGACTTCTTGGAAAGTTTAAATAATCCCACTAAGTCTGCAAGCGTTAGCGGTATGGGTTCATCAGGTTTTTTTTCTTCACTCATACATGCTCTCTCTCTTGGCAATTAGTCTACAACTGTGCGATAGGTACCATAAGCTGTTTGCACTCCCAAACAACTTGGCAATAACTGATCGATAAATCTGTTCCAGCTTGTAATCGGTTTTTCTGAAACGTAGACAGTATCTCCGGGCATCAGAAGCAGGCTGTCGTTGGGTAGGTGGATGATATGCTCCCAAGAGAGAACATAAATTTTTGGATTAGGAATATTGCCTCTGATCACCTGAATGCAGTCTCGATTTCCTGTAAATGGGATGCCGCCAGCAGAAACAAGCGCTTCCCTTAGAGAAATAAATCCATATGGCAGGTTGACGGCTCGCGGACTTCCCACCTCACCCATGACCATCACAGTGCTATCGCTTGGGTTGGCTATGAAAATTCGATCTCCTCCCCTCATGACAATATTCTGAGACATATCACCTAGGTTCATAAGCTTGTAGAAGTCGAGAGGAAGCTGTTCACCATCTCTGACAACATAGCTTTTAAAGAAATTTGCATTATTCGGGACTCTAGCTAAAGCAAGAACCTCATACAGCCGTATTTTTCCATCCACAGGAATGAGAGGAATAGCGACAGGTCCGATGAGCTCCACTTTCCTAGCAAGTCGATTTTTATAATTGAGAAAGACCTCGATATCCTGAATATGTGTTCGGTAGCTTTCTTGGATTCTAAGCCTTGCATCCTCGAGAGTCAGCCCAGCAACCTCAATGGGAGGAATATCGGGCAGGTCAACCTTGCCTTCACTTACACGAAACCCAATCCTTTCGTTGATCAGATGAATCGACTCCATGATATCGCTTCGTTTCGGGTGGTAGACGGCAATATTGAGAATGTCATCTTCGGCGATCACATCGAGATATTCTTCCATCGCTTCCGGGCATAGTTCGGACGACTCGACTCCTTCTAGATCAAGAATAGATTGCTTGCCTTGACGTATGAGATAGGCATCGGTGATAAACTCATCCACCCCATAAACATCATAATGATGACAGGCTGTATGGCAAGAGGTGAGTGCGATGAGCATGAAGAGAGCAAGCAATAGGGAGGAGCGCATAATTTCCTAAACTAAATGATTCAACGGAAAAAACTCAGGTTCTAGGCTTAAATTGTTAACGGATTTGGGATTAAATCAAAAGAGATTTCAATCGCGTGCAGCAATTCCCGTTATTTCTTTTTTATCACTGAGCCACTGACTCGACTTTAACTTTTTTGGAAATAAAATTACCACAGAGCCCACAGAGAAGACAGAGAGCGGATTTATATCTTCAGTCTACGAATGCCTTCCACTAACAACCCCCTCTCTGTGTTCTCTGTGGGCTCTGTGGTAATTTTATTTCCAAAAAATGTTAAAGTCAAGTTAGTGGCTCAGAGATAAAAAAGAAATAGTGGGAAGGCTGGGGTCGCGTGAGTCTAAAATCGGTTCTTCATTTTCAGCTGCTGGCTCTTCTCCCCATGTTGCAACCTGTGGAGGAGCAGGGTTGGCAAGTTTAATCCCTGTAAACCCCATAAAAGCCATCGACATAAGACCTGACATGATAAAAGTAATCCCCATGCCTCTTAGTCCCGGAACAATATTTGAAATCGCAAGTTTTTCTCGTATTGCTGCAATCAGAGCAATCGCCAGCCACCAACCAAGAGCTGAACCCAAAACGTAGATGAGATTGGGAATGAAAGGATAATCGCGAGTTACAGCAAATAGACAGGCACCTAAAATGGCGCAGTTGACAGCAATTAGAGGAAGATATAGCCCCAATGACATATAAAGGGCTGGAGAGGCCCATTCGATGATAATTTCTAAAATCTGTGTAAACCCCGCGATTACAGAGATAAAGAGAAGAAACTCGAGAAAGCCAAGATCAATACGTTCCGCATCTACACCAATAAAACTAAGCCAGCTCAAAGCTCCTGGACCTGTAACAAAGCGGTGGAGAAGCCAGTTTAAAACTCCTGATACCGTTAAAACAAAAACAACAGCTATTCCTAATCCATTTGCTGTTTTCAATTTTGTCGAACAGGCCAGGTAGGTACACATCCCCAAAAAATTCACAAGGAGAAAATTTTCAATAAAAACAGATTGTAGAACTAGTCCAAGCAGGTTAAAATGGTTGAAGTCGCCCATCCACATTTTGATACCTATGCAGTTTTTTGTAATTTTCTAAATACATAGATTAATCCCCCGATGAGAAAAAAAGCAGCGGGAGGACTCACCATCAACACAAAATTTTCATATCCTTCGGGATTTTCAGCGCTAGCATACCATTCCAAAGGAATCACTTGGTAGCCGAAAAGCTGCCCAAAGCCGAATAACTCCCGAAAAAAGCCAATGATAATCAATACAATCGCATAGCCGGTACCGGCTCCAAGACCATCCAAAAATGCAGGGATCGGCGCAACATTTTTCGCCATACCTTCGGTGCGTCCCATTACTATGCAATTTGTGATAATCAATCCAACAAAAACGCTGAGCACTTTAGAAATATCAAAAAAGAAGGCCCGTAAAAACTGATCGATCACAATCACAAACACAGAAATAATGGCAAGCTGAGTGATCATGCGCACATTATCAGGGGTATATTTTCTTAGGAGCGAGACGAAGAAAGAGGAAAAAGCTGTAACAAAGGAGACCGATATCCCCATTGTGATCGCAACGCTTAACCGATTCGTCACCGCCAATGCAGAGCAGATACCTAAGATGGCTATCAGAACCTGATTGTTAGTCCAAACTTGTGATGTGAAAAAAACTAAAACAGACTGTTTGGAAGAGCTCATTTTCCCTCTCCAGTTTTATATGACCGATGAATTTTAATGAGAAAAGGACGATAAGGCGCTAAACAATCCCTAAAGGCATTCGTCACCCCATTTCCTGTTAAGGTGGCCCCAGCCATGCCATCCACAGAATTGTGAGATTTGGGAGAGTTGCCCAAGACTTCACTCACCCTTCCTTTGATGACGACAATGCCTAGAGGAGCTGATTTAAAATCTGTTTTCCCATCAGCGCTTTCCTGAAACAGCTGTTTTCCAAGAAATTGACTCTGCCATAATGGCTCAGCGATATTCGCGCCTAAGCCAGGGGTCTCCTTCTGATCATACCAAGAGGTGCCAATAACGGTATTGCCATCGGGTTTGAAAGCGATGTAGCCATAGATCGCATCCCAAAGCCCCATTCCATTTAGAGGAATCGCATAGCCTTGAACGGCTGGAGTCTTACCCTCAGGTACATTTCCAAATATTTTATAAATGAGCTTTTCCCGCTGGGTGTAGTATCCTGATTTCTTATAGTCTGCAATATAGGCCTGCTCATTTATCCCGGCTTTTTGAAAAGTTGTCTCCTCCCCTTTTGCGTTGACAAGAAAGGGGGAAACACGTCGACGAAAGACCTGCATGATCTCGGTACCTGAAGGGATGATTTTGTCTTCCGATGGAACAAGATAACCCTGATCTGAAAATTTTGCAGGTTTGAATGTTTCCCCTTCATCTTCAACGAGAAAATAGCCATAGGGACTAAGTATCTTGGCTGCAATAAGGAGCTGCTTATTGCGATCCAACTCCATAGCATTTTGCTGAGGCTCTTTGAGTGCACTTGCTAACAGAGAAAGGATCAGGGCGCAAATAAAACTCAAGCAGATAATAAAAAAAAGTGTGTATTGATTAGGTGAAAGGAGCGGACGCTTAGATTCTGGCATACCTTTTCCTTCGGCTATTTGTCAGATTAAGGACCGTGCGATCAATCAACGGGGCAAATACGTTTGCCATCAAAATCGCTAACATGACCCCTTCTGGGTAAGCAGGATTAATAGTTCGGATAACAATAGTGACTACGCCGGCAAGCGCACCATAAATCCAACGGGCGATTTTAAGTGTAGGGGAAGATACTGGGTCGGTTGCCATAAACACAGTCCCAAAGGCAAATCCTCCCAAAATAAGATGCTTATAAGCAGGAAATCCCAAGATGGCAGGATTCCAAGCGCCGCCATCGATTCCAAAATAGTGGGCCCCCCATTCAAAAAGGGAAGCGGTGACCAACCCTCCTAAAGCCATTCCAGCCATTGTTCTCCAGGAAGCTACTCCGGTCCAGATTAAGTAGATGGCTCCTAATAGACATGCTATAACAGAAGTCTCTCCTATTGACCCTAACCTGTCGCCAAAGAATAAATTCCCGTCTGCATGATGCCCCATCCCATAATTAAGCCCGGAAAAATGATAGGCATCATCATAATTGCCTATAGAAAGTCCTAAACCCCCTTCATGAAGGGGGTCAGTTACAAACCTTTTCATTTGCTCAGGATTTAACTTTGTGAGCTCTGCGTTATGGTGACCGAACGCATTCCACTTTTCGAACTGCTTTTGTATTGTCGGGAAAGTATCAACGACAGAACCTAAATCATTGGTGGCTAAAGCATCTACATGGATGCGTTTAATTTCCGCGCTTACATTGAAGCGGCTTAAAGGAGTACCCTGGGAATAGCCATCAAGAGCCGAGCTGTTGACATCCTTATTCATTTTTAAGAGGCTTTCTCTTACAACGGAAGCTTTACGACCGACCCACACATCCCCTGACATCCTTCCAGGAAAGGTGAAAAAGAGAAAAGCACGACAGGCTAGAGCCGGGTTAACAATATTCATTCCGACACCGCCAAAGACCTCTTTAGCCAACACATTACCCACAGCAACCCCCACAGCCAACATCCAAAAAGGGATTGTAGGAGGAAGTATCAATGCATATAAAATTCCTGTGACAAGGAACCCTTCGGAGATCTCATGCCGCCGCACCACTGCGTAAACAGACTCAATAAGACCTCCAACAAGATAGGAGATCAGGATAATAGGCAATACGATCAGACATCCTTCCTTCAAAATGGGCCAGAATCGCGCCGATGCAAATTGAAAATACCCCTGAAATGTTTGAGCGCTTGCAAGGTATTCGTTCATTAATTTGTAATCGCCGCTTGAGTAGACATAGCTTTGGAGGCCTGTATTCCAAAAAGCCATAAGGATGCAAGGGATAAGAGCAAATACAACCGTCATCATCCAGCGCTTCACATCAATGGCATCGCGAATATGCGGCGCCTTAGTTGTATTGATGGGCGCCTCATAAAGAAATGTATCCAGTGCCTGAACGACAGGATGAAGCCTTGAGAATCGCGCGCCTTTTGTTACAAATGAAAGTTGGTAATCGAGTATCTTTCTGAGCATAGAGAACTTAAATATCAGAAGTTTAGGAGCCTGGAATAGCTGGATTTAAAATTGGCAAGATTTGGTAATGAACAAAGGTAGATGTGGGCACATAAGGAAAAGGAGCCACAACTCTATAAGGAATTCCGTTAGAGGTATTAAAGACAAAAAAAATCAGCTGACCCGCTTCAACTTTGGGGGAATGCATGCAGGATACATCAAAGAGAGCAAAATCTGTAACACGATAGGGGAGGACATCAGCGGGGTGAGCGAATTCAAAATTTACTCGTTCGATGTAATTTGTTTGAAAACTCGAAATCGATGAAACGACAGAAAATTCAGTCCCCTTCCATAGAAAATTGGCGATTTCAGCGAATTCATTGATCTTTCGTTCATCGCAAAGAATCGGCATCGCCTGCACCAAAAGCCACAACTGCGAATAGCTGGCTCCGTCAAAATTAACAATGGGCTTATCATTAACAAGACAAAGTTGTACACTTAAGTCTTGAATGGCGATGGTTTTGATCAATATTGGGAAATTCATTAGCGACCTCAAGTAACATTGCTAATTTCATAATCGATTTAATTGTTCTGATGCAAGCATTAGTTGCTTGCAGTGGAATTCCGGAATATTTGTATGGCATGAAGATGAAAAATAAGTGGATGATCACTCTTTTCCTAACGTTAGGTTTATGTTTGATCTGGCTTTTTACGCCCCTACATCTTTTTATTCTTCATCATCTCTTTCTGAACTCTGTTCACAGTCAACTTGGCGCCTCGCTTGAATACACTGAGACAATGATAAAAGACAAAAAACTTATCTATATTAATCCTAAAATTGACTCATTAGCAAAAATACACGCAGATACGCTTGCGGTCGACTATCAGTTCGACATATTGAAACTAAATTTAAATCTGAACATCGAATTGGATCAGCCAAAAATCGTCTTGGATGATGAGTCGGAATATAATTGGAGAAATTGGATTCCTACCCAAAAACAGTGGGAATTGATTCAAATCGAACCCGCCATCACCATTCGCAACGGCCTCCTGGTTTTAAAAGAAAAAGACTCCATTGACTCTCTAGAACTGCTTTTTAATTTCAATTTTAATGGCAATATTGGATTCAATTTCAATGGATTCTTCGCTAACCCATCCCTAAACAGTCCAAATTTGACTTTATCGACGATCACACACAGAGATAAACTTGAAGTCCAACTCAGATGCAATCAGCTCGACCTTCCCTTATTTGCTCATTTTGCCGGGTTCTTTGATCCTTCCTTTCAAGGTTTTGTGGTGACCTCAGGGACTATAAACGGACACCTCTTAGCCACCTTTCCGGATCAACAAGCTCCCTATCTGGAAGGTAACTTAAAAATCCATGACCTGCTTTTGAAACATCCGACACATTCTCTTGAACTCTCAGCCGAACAGGCTTCTTTACAACTGGATCCTTTCACGCAATCCTATGGCAATCTAAAGCATCCGATCCCTCTGAAAGGAACATTTAGCTTGATACAGCCGGCCTCCCTAGCATTTTCCCCAAAATCAAATCAGGAAAGCAGCTGGAAGGCCGATGGAATCAAAGGTCAAATTAACCTCAATGGTATTGAAAAAGCGGAAATTGATTTCAGCGGTAACGGGGAATGCGGGGGATATACCTCACCATTTAGGTTAATGGGGCACTCGGAACTGGATTCCAATCACAATTTAATTATGGATTTAATTGTGGATTGTTCCACAAATGAAAAGTTGGGCGCCGAAGCCCACATAACCCTATCGATGAATTCATATGATAAATTGCTTGAAATGGATTATAAAAGAATTTCCCCTGCAGAGGGAAAATTCTTTGTTTCCCTCCTTTCTTTAAAGTGGCCTGAATTGAAAAACTTCGTTTGGGAAAAAGGGGAATTTAGCGGAAAGATGACCGCACAAGCAAACTTGAAAGGCATTGAAACAATACATTTCGAAGATATCAATTTTCGACGCCTCCAATCGTCCTTCAACTCAATCCATACGCGATGCTCAGCCGAAAATATTTATGGTAATGGCCATGTAAAACTTAATGAAAATGATGATTTCCTTAATTCGCTCTCCGGTGAACTTCACATCGATAACGGCCTCTTAGATATTTCAAATATGCAGTCTCCTTTTGAATGCATTCAAACTCATCTGAAAATTGAAAATGGTCAAATCCCTCGCTCTCTTGTCTCCTTTCATTTAGGAGGCCTTAAAGGAATTCTAGACATCGAATGGATGAAAGGAAGGGAATTAATTGACATCAACATTAACGGCTATGCTTCAGATCTTCAAGAGTTTATTCCTAATCAACTTCAGGAGGGTTTATCAAGCTTTACAGAAAATCGAATCGGTGTTTTAGCTAATCTAAAAAAAGGAGCTGATGCTTTTGAACTGACAGGGACAATGCATGTGGATAAAAACGATTCCGATCAGCCGGATCTTATCCACTTTGGATGCAGGATTAATCAAGAGCTCTTCAACACCCCTCTTGCATTTATCTCTGACGGCTGGTTTTATGCAAGGAATCTCCCTCTTGAAAAATTCATCTCTCCTTTTATTTTTAGAAATAATCTCTTAAATATGCAGGGTCTAGGGGAGTTTATCGGTTCATTTGATCATACAAGCATGTCTGTGAAATATAAGACGAACGACCTCACTATTGAGAATGAGGATCTTTTAATCAAAGCAAAAGACTTCTTCATTCCCCCCTCAGAACATTTTGTTGGTTCGCATACTTTTGATCTTATTCACCTGACACATGAAGGGGTTTTTCCTTTTCACCACGCTTCCTATTTCGATAAAAATAGTGGTTTACTTTTCAATGACATCCAAGGCACAGTGCATTTTAATAACCAAACCTTAACAATCGATCCGATTGAAGCCTACTGCTTAAACAACTACTTCTGCGGTAAAATTGATCTGGATTATCAAGATCCTTCTCCTGGGGTTTTTTCTGTCCATATTGCAAGTCCTATGGTTTCAGGAACCATCCCGAATGTACAAAAGCTTCTAAAGCATATTTCTGAGCCTACCTTTCTTCAGAATATTCCCATGGAAGGCACTTTTGCAGCTATAGATTCAGGGCTGGATTTAAGATTTGAATTCCTTCCTGGCGATTATAATCTTAAGGCCTACTTTAAAGGAGAAATTAACAATGGATACATTCCAGGAAATAGCTACAACTTATCCTTAAAAGACCTTTATATGGATGTCGAATTCAACCATGACACTCATATGCTGGCCTTTTCCGATATTCAAGGGGCTGTTCTTGTTGGAAAAGCAAATCTGGTTAAAGAATATCCCATCAGGTCGGGAAAGATTATTTTCGATCGGATCGATAAGCAAGATTTTCTTCTCGATTTAGCAGTGTTTGATCAAAATGATGAACTCTTGCGCATCTCAGGTCATACTGAAGACTTAGGTAACAATGAAAAAGAGTGGATTTGCCATCTTTCAGAAACACATATCAGTAAAATTTTTCCAAAAAATTTCGTTTTAAAATTTAAAAATTGGGAAGAAATTTCACAATTTCAACTATCATCCGACTTCCCTCTTGCTGCACTTGTTAATGATTTAGGGCGCTTTAAGCAAACAGGTCTGGTTTTCCTTAACCCAGGCATCCTCGAACAACTCACACGCCTCAAAGATATTAAAGGAAACCTTATCCTAGACTTCTCTTCTGAACCTACTGAAAAGGAGTATACCTTTTCGATTGTTGGACGCGACCTTAAAATCGGCAGCCACTATCTCAACGACCCGAAAATTCTTGTGAGGCATCGAGGAAGCAGATGGGGTCTTGAAGCCATGAACTGGAATCAATCGACTCTTTTTGCTGAGTTAGATCATTTTCCAGATAAGTTACGAGTGAATTCCTTTGGGTTGACCATTGACTCGATGTTAGTTGGCCTCACAGGTGATCTGGATTTTGATGATCAGACGTTTGAAGCAAAAATTAACCTTTTTGAAGCTGATCTTGATGATCTAAGAAAATATGAGTTTCTTTCTCCTTTTTTTAGTAAAGGCAATCCATCGGGTCAAATTCAAGGCGAGGGTAAATTAAGAATCTCAAAACCAGATCTGCAATCTGGTTTCAACGTCAAGTGTAATTTATCCACGAAATTAAGAAATCTGATGTTTGATAGCATGTCCGTTAAGATTGACGACCCAATTAATGTCCACTTTGAGTTAGGGAAGGAGATCGCTTTCGAAAATTTACAAGCCGTCTGCTCGACTCCTCAGTCGGCTTTTTCCTTGGGAATGAAGAAGGCTGCTTTTGATGTGAGCCAAGAAAGGATTCAATGTCATGAGCTGACCTTTTGCGTCCCAGCCCAGGGACTAGACGCATTCTCGAAAAAGGTGGAAACCTTTTTCCCTGATCTCTTCAGTAAATCTTTTCAGCCAACATTAACGCAAATAAAAAAAGATGGGTTTTTACAGGGGTCTTTGACCTTTTCTAAAGATCCTGACAAATGCGAGGCTAATCTTTCCTTAAGCGATGGGGTCTATTTTTATAAAAATCAGCTTTATGATTTAAAAAAGCCGATGTTCTATCTTCTAAACGATCATTTGCAGTTCTCAGCATCTTCAACACGCCAAAATTGCAGTTTCTCAGTTATTGGACATACTCAATGTCCGGAAGCCGATAAGGGTTCTCTCATATTCCTTGTCAAGGGCGACGAACAAACAGCAGATCCACTTGTTGTCAATTGGGAGGAAAGAGAGGGTGTGGGAACCATTTTAACATCAGTTCAAGGCGATTTCCAAGGAATAAAATGTCAGCTCAATCAAGCTCCGAAAGAGGGAACTGAAAATACGAATTTCCTTAATGGAGTCGTTCATATCGACCTGGCAAAATCTTTAACCTTACTTCCCAATGACTTAAAACAAACGATTACAGAGCTCGAGTTGGGCACAGAGATGATGTTGAATGGATTCTTCTGGCTAAACTCCGATTACGGAGCTCTCTTAGATAATTTATCGTTCAAAGGCGAGATCTCTACTCCTGGCATTAATATCAAAGGATTCCAACTTGAAAAAATGCAGGCATCCCTTCATTTCCAACCCAATCAAGTGGAGGTATCCGATTGCGTCATCGATGATATTTCTGGTAGCATATATTGTCAGAAGGCGATATTTTTTAAGACCTCACCTATCGCAGAATGGAAATTCCTTATCCCCAACTTGCTTATCAAATCGTTTAGACCCGAATTGCTGAGGTCGCATGGAGGGAAATTTCTAACCTCAAACCGAATGAAGTCTCTGATCTGCAAGAAGATTTCAGTAGAAAATCTGCAGGGAAGTTTAAACGCACTGTCTACTTGGACGGGAAGCGGATCCCTCCAGTTTTTAAATTCTACGAGGAAAGCCTTTGCTAATCCATTGCTAGCAATTCCAAGCGAGATTGTTTTGAGGATAGGCTTGGATCCCCATGTCCTTAACCCTGTGACAGGATCAATCTTTTTCAACTGGGTTGGGAGGCGATTTTATTTAACTCGATTTAAAGATGTTTATAGCGAAGGAAGAGGCTCTAAGTTTTACCTTGCAAAGACTCCAAACCCCTCATGGATAGACATCAACGGTCAGCTATCAATCTTTATCGGCATGCGTCAATATAATTTGATTTTTAAAATCGCCGAGCTCTTTACCTTTTCCATTGACGGAAGCATCTCAGAACCTCGCTATCATTTACAAAAGCAATCCAAAAACCACAAGAAGTAATAACCAAAAAATCAAGGTAGCCAGACCGGGACGGCATAGGCATCAACCTAAATTCAGGTTGCTAAATCAGACAAAGTGGAATGCGAGCCAGCCATCCTTAGCGATTTCATTTTGCATTGACCACCCCCGCATAGCAGCTTGAGCTAAATAAGCCTCTCTTTGTGAGTGTTGCACGCCTGAACTTATCACTGGAAAGTTGTGTTGATGCAGAAAGGAAACAGAGCCCCATGCCACCGTCTGCTCGGTTGTAATCATGTTTATGCCAATCACACACGGTTCATAGGGCATCACAATAGGAAGCGCATTTGGGAAACAGAAATGAGACCGGTCAGCCATTTCATTCAATGTAGCATTGTGTTTTGCATGCTCAATAGCCTTAGGATCAATGTCAATTCCAAAGGATCGCTTTGCTCCCATTGCAATGGCCGCTAAAGAAAGGATGCCGCTTCCACAACCCATATCAATGAACGTCTTCCCTTTTACTTGCGAGGCCATCAATTCCAGCATTAAACAGGTGGTGGGATGAGAAAGGTCACCAAAGCCTTCTCCTGGCAAAAGCTGAATGGGTCCCGATTGTATCCCATAAGATTCAAGCGAAATATGCGCTTTGCCTTCATGAAAGCTAGCGCTATGTAACTCCCACTGTTGATGCCAATCAACCTCGGGAAAAGAGGCAGGTAGGCAAGAATCAATCCAGGGGAGTTGTTGCAAATGCTGACCTTTAGTCAAATAGATATAGAGCTGACTTCCCTCGCTTGCCTCATTCCCATAAACCAGCTCGACCCCCATTTTTTCCAATCGATTCCAAGCCTTGTCTAATGCGATGTTTTTGAGCTTGAGCAGATGTAAATTTTTCATAAGGGAGCACAATGGAATCACCTATGTTGACTCAGCCTTGAAAAGAAGCTTCGTATAAGAGAAAAATGATAGAACACGGATAATGTGATTAGGGATAAAAGATAATTCATACTTTGCATAAAAAGGAAATTTTTATTTTGCTGTATCGTCAGTGAGGTATTCATCCTATAGACAACTTCCTTAATTTTTGTAGTGTTACTATTGTGCATTAACACCCTAACTTCATTGTTCTCAAATTTTAAATTGAAAGCTTCCCATGAGTCATTCGGAACGCTCTCTCGGGGAATACTTGTTAGTCGGGATTGAGAAGGAACATACCATATACCTACCTCATCTTTAAGTACAATGATGAGATAATCATCTTGTAACAACACATTGCCAGGAAATAATGGTGGTATGGGTACAACACTAAAATTAAATCGACACAAAAGCTTTCCTTTCATTGTTTTAGTATCGTAGGCCATAAATTCTCTATCATCCGTTCCTTGATAACCTCTATAAATAATAACCCATTTATTATTCGCTGCTGCAATTGATGTGGAACTGGCATAATCCGACAATTTATCTTCTTTATAAGTTACTGAATTATTTTCATCAAATTCCGTTGTTAGAAGACAATATTTATTTATAAAAGACATTCGAGTAGATTTGAATCCTGCGTGCACCACTTCGTAAATTTTATCATTGAGTACAGCATGCTTACCAGCGGTCCATACGCTACAGTCATAAAGGTAAGGCGATTTTTTCTTTAAAATGACATCATCAATTGGATTCATATTCAAATCAAATATATAATCACTACGAGATGAGTTTTGATCCACTCTTGTATGAATATAAATATAGAGATGGTTAAGATGTATGATAACTTCACTGAGTATGATTTCGTTTATACTGGGATCGAAGATTTGAATCCTTTTTTCGCATATTAGATTTTCATTTTCAATTTTCCAGCGTATTATTGTTCCTTTGTCGTATGCTGTAATGAAATTGCTGTCAGAAATTGGAATAACTGATCTTAAATGATTCCAAATAAGATTATGTTGTTGTCTGCCAACATTACCCAAGGCATCTTTTACAAGACATCGGATTATTTTTTGAGATTTTTTCACTATAATGATAAGATCACCTTGTGTTTGACCTTGTCGGAGAAAAATGAAATTTTTATTTGCTGCCTCATAACATGAAGGGTGTATGTCTATTTCAAAAAGTTTGTGCTCAACTAACCCAAATTTATTCATATAAGTAAGTTGGCCGTACTTGAGTGTCTTGTCTTTTACTATTACATTCCATCTCCTACAAACCTTAGAAACTGATTTTTGATCATCGAAATTCAAACATGAAAAAATTTTTAACATAATTTCATAGGGTAATTTCCCTGGAGGAGTTTTCAATTCATCGCAATAAAGAACTTGCCGAGGCAACGACGATTGCTTGTAAAGATAAGAAAACCACTGTGAAGGTTGAAAACTGTCACTTAGACTGCTAAGATGCATAAACTACCCTATTAAAAAAATATAACAGGTGATTTTAAATTATATATTAATAAAAATCAAGAAATTCATTAAACAGTAATTACAAAGTTGCAATATCAAATTTCTTCAAACGCAAATAAACCTAAATTGTGCATCTTCGTTCTTCTGCATCTTTGATACCTTGCTAAATAACGGTTTTGAAGAATAAAGGCGATCCTCCTGTAAATAAACCATAAGTTAGCCAGGCCATCCCTGCATAGGCTTGCTAATCTATCTAAAAGAGTGTATAAGAATAATACCCGGATGTCAGCCTGACCCAATCTCGCGGAGCGTTTGGAGTGCGCAAGGCCTCTTGCGCTTTGTTATGAGGCCATGACGTTTTTTTATATTCATCAGTGCATTCATCATAACAAAGCGCAAGAGGCCTTGCGCACTCCAAACGCTCCGCGAGATTGGGTCAGGCTAGAAAGATTAGGCCAGACCGGGACTATCGCCTTCGGGGGCAGTGTGAGGGAGATGCAAGAGAATTAGCGAAAATAACCGTTCGTTAGTTAACTTTTTTACTGGGGTTAAACAGAAATGTCAGAAAATTCTCAAGATGGATGGCAAGGCTTACTACAACTTTGCACACAAATCGAGTCTTCGCATGAGTTTGATCAGTTTTTCGATCTTTTATTGACTCATGAAGAACGGGAAACGGTCGCCTCTCGCTATTTAATTATCAAAGCCCTATTAGAAGGCGTTCTCACCCAGAGAGAAATCTCCGAGAAGTATAATGTCAGCATAGCCCAAATCACTCGCGGTTCAAATGCTTTGAAGATCCTCACACCCAAATTTAAAAAAACTCTTCTCTCTAAACTCTTACCCTGACCCTTCTTCAACTTCAAGGACATTCCTTGTTCCTTCTTGGTCAACTGCAATATGCAACTTTCTCCCTGTTGTATACTTTTGGATCAGTTCTAAATCATGACAAACAACAAGAAGAGTGATTCCTTTGAGAGTCATTTTCTGCAAAAACTCAAAAACAAGAATGGCATTCTCATCGTCAAGAGCAGCTGTGGGTTCATCCAAAAGAAGAAAATCACACTCCGTTTGGAGGATCATCAGCAGCGCTAAAATTTGTCTTTGCCCGCCTGAGAGGTTTTTAGCAGGAATTGAAGTTGGAATCTTAAAGGAATCGATTAGATCTTGATAGAGAATCGATTCTAATCTGGGCTTTCGGAAAAGACTCGGAAATTTTCCCATAGCTGAAAAGGAAAGATTCTTTTCAAAACTAAACTCGTGGGCAATCATCTGTTCATACCGCTGATTAACCAATGCCATCTTATTCACCCCAACAATGGAACCTGAAGAAAATTTCTTATTTACCAATGTCGTCAACAAAAGCGACTTTCCGCTTCCATTTCTTCCACGAAGTGAATGAAGAAAACCCTTTTCTAACTGAAAAGAGATATTTTTAAAGAAAAATGAACCATCGTGATCTAACTGTAAGGAAAGTTTATCAAATGTGATTTGTTTCATTTACACCCTTCCTATTCTATAGGCCATGTTTAAATTGAAATTCTTCAAATAAAGAAAAAAGATAAAAATCAGAGCTTGAACTGCATTGAAATACTTGAGATCAAATCCAAATTTCAGAATTCCTTGCTGTAAGAAAAAATAGACGATGACTCCGGATAAGGGTACAAGAACATTCGGGGACGAGTTGCGAAAGAAACAGCTTCCCAACATTAATGCTGTTAAACAAAGCAACACAACACCAAATCCCATTGTCAAATCAATAAATCCATTTGAGAGGGCAAAGAGGCATCCACTCAATCCTGCAAGCCCATGAGCAAGCAATAACCCACTCCCCATTACATAAAAACTAGAAATTTGATAATGCGAAAAAAACTCGGGATTATCGCCAAATATTGCCAACGCATACCCTAGCTTAGATCGAAGCACTAGATATGCAACCGCTATAGAAAAAAACGACAAAGTAATAAAAAGGAGAATTTCTGAAAAAATTAAGGGCACTTTAAAGCTAACGACAGCTGTTTTTAATACAAATTGATTGATGCCATGGAAGAGACCGTTCGTTGCGATTGCAGCTAAAAGGTAAGGGATTTTCAAATACTGATTCAAAAATAAAGTCGTCACACCCACAAGAAGCCCGCCGAAAATAGATCCACACACGATTATGCCAATAGGAAAGGAATTGAACAAATATCCAAATACAGCGCCGGAAAGAAATGCGCTCTCTAAGGCAAAGTCAGGCAGCTTCATCAACTTAAGCGATATATAGGCCCCAAGCAATAAGGGCAGCACTATCACCCCTTGTTCAAGAATGGCCGATAACATAGGGAAGCTCCTTTGCTTTTTCGATATTTTCAGCCTTGATTCCTTGTTTGAGACATGCTTCTGAGTTAATATTTAAAAAAAACCGATCGACTGGAGTGACAGGAATATTCCCAGGCTGTATTCCTTGATCTAATATTAACATGGCTTTGCTTGCAGCCTGCACTCCAAACTCACGCTCATAGACACCAAAGCCTAATGCCGCACCTCGATCAGGCGAGTCTAGGTCGCTAGCAACAAGAGGAATTCGATAGCTTTCGCATAATTTAATCAGACCATCTAAAGCTGTTACAACGGTATTGTCCTTTAATACAATGAGTGCATCAGCTTCACTCATAAATGGGGTAACTTTTGACTTAATTTCATTCGCCTGAAACACTTCAATAGGAGTGAGATGAATCCCATGTCTATCCAGGATAGATTCCACCTTCATCCTGTCTTTTTGGAGTCCAGGCTCAGAAGGATTGTACACAAGGATAATCTTTTTCACTTCAGGCTTAATCGTCAATAAGCTGGCCAGCTCCTGATCAAAGTCAAGAAGCTCCGTAACACCGGTCATATTTCCGCCTGGATTTTCTTCCGATTCGATTAAATGTAACTCCAAGGGATTGTTAACACAGGTAAAGACTATGGGTGTGTTATTATTCTTTTTCTTAAAGACCTCCTTGACCATTCGAGCAGAGGAGGCGCCAACTGCAAACACAAGGTCGTAGTTATTCTGAGCCATCTCCTCAACTTCTGAACGCATTAATATTTTGCTTCCTTGAGCATTAAAAACATCAAAATGATAGCGTTCCGGTTCTGCCTCCTCTATTGTTTCACTGATCCCTTTGACAATTTGTTCTAAGCTTGGATGAGAAACAGGGACCAAAATGGCTATTGCCTTTCGACCTGGTTTTGAATAATGACACCCAGCTAATAATAGTGATGCAATCACTAATAGTAATAAATATACTCTCATAGTAACCCTCCAATTTGTCTCGCAGGACATTTTATAGAATCATAGATAGGCAATTGAGTGGCTATAGGATGCTTGTGATGCAAGACAGGAAGATCCGTACAAGCCAAAACCAGCGCATCATATTGTGTTGTCTTTTGCAATTCACAAACCATTTTGCTAATCAGATTTGAATCCTCCATCAAGCATTGCCCGGCCAGAATCCGATCAATCACCTGATTCAAATCGATTTGATACTGCTCAGGTAAGTAGTGAATTTCATGCCGAGGATCTTTGTAGAGATGGTATTTGCTTGTTGTTTCCGTTGCCAATACCAATAATTTTTTATTGGAATTGCTATAAGCTTCATCTAAAATCATTTTAGGAATCGATAGCATCGATAGATGATTCGTCTGCTTAACAGTAAGAAGTAAATGCAGGGTATTGCAGGCCAGAATCGCCACCTCAACTCCATAGTGAATCAGCTGATCGATACAATGAGCTAATTCCTTCCTTAGAAGAGCTTCATTTGCTTCTCGTTCATGAAGTCGGAGTCCTCTAGTAAACGGGTAATTGATCAGAATCATCTCTGGATTAGAAATTCCTTTTGAATAGCACTCCTGAATGATTGCTTCGTATAATAAAGCGCTGGCCAAAGGGCCAGCACCTCCTATGATTCCAAGTTTTTTCATGATGCATCCCCTCCTTCTAAATCCATGTTTCGTTCGAGCAAAAAAACTTTAGGGGATTGCTCGAGAGCCATTGACTCGCCTATCGCATTTTCATATGCATCTAAGTGAGCATGACACACGGAAAAGACGGGGTTATCCGTTTGAAGCCCTAACTCCACAACTTTAGGAATCGCTTCTTTATAAACCTCAGAAAGCAATGGAAATTGGGGATTATCCTGGAATAAGTATTCGAACTCCTTTTGATTTTTCTTCAGAAAATCGACCCCTAAAGCATGAAACAGAGTTATGGGGTCTGCAATGGCTTTTATGATTCTTTCCCGATAGGGTTTTAGATCAATATCGATACTTGTGCAAAGAAAGCAGGTTTGCGCCACCTGATGCACCTGGTTGCTCATAAAAAACGAATGGGGACATTTACGAGACAGTGCAAAGGCTTCATTAAAGGTAATTGACCCATCTGTCGCAAAGGCCTCAAAAACAAGCGTAGGCTCATTTCTCTTAAGAGCGTTTAATGGCTCCACAATATTACAGCTGGATCCTTCCTTCGTCACCACCTTTACCTTAAGGACAGCCGGAATCTTCTCTTTGGCTATCATTTGAGCTAAATAAACTGTGCCTGCAAATTTTGGGAAGGTGTAAAATTTCCCATATTTGGCTCCTCGACTTGCCGTAAGCGTTAGATCTTGCTTTGACAGATTGACAAGCTCTTCATCAATTCCAATCGGAAGTTCAATTGGAAGCATAAAGGCTGCCTCAATCATCATTTTCTGAAATAGATTGTTTAAACTTACTCGAGCAGCATTTTGTCTGGATTCCTTTTTATCTACGATAAACTCATCAAAAGCTGACGCAGGTTGAGGAGTCAGTATCTTCAGAACTTTCAATGCATTGCGGACGACAGATTGCAAATTTTCTTGATGACTCATCAATGAGAAGTCTAGCATCATGCAAAGATGCAGGAATTTACTCTCTTCGGTCTGCTCTTGCAATTTTTCTTTAAGGTCCTCTCCGCTTCGTTGGATAATTTGTGCCGCCTTTATAGCAAACATGTGGCACTGATTATTGTATGACATCGGATCGAGCAGAAATACTGCTTTTTTCTCGCAAAGCAGGTAAGCATTGATGTTTAATAGTGTGCCAAGATACTCCTCGACACAAGCACTCTTATGATAAGGTGGATCGATTTTCAACTTTTTGAAAACGGTGTCCGCCTCCTGTTCAAATAAATAGACACAGCTGTTTTTTTGTAATGTATCCAACATGATTTTCTCCTAAATTTTTTAATCTTTAATTTTTAATTCAATGAAATAAATGTGAGTAGGGAATGATGACGGCGCCTAGCGCCAATTGGAGAAAAGCAATGAAAGATTGCAACTACCTGTAAAGGTATTTTGCATGGGATGCAGCTTATGGATTATACCTGTAGCTAAATCGTGCAGCGTCATACGACCTTGTTCTGTTTATATTGTTTTACATGATGTAATGTTACACCATTACACTATTTTAACGCAACACTAATATTTCAGGCGACTCTGTTTTCTCTGTGTTCTCCGTCTCGACTTTAGCATTATTCAAGCAAAATAACGACGTCAAGGGACAATAAGAGATAAATGCATAAGTGACCTTATATCAGCCTGACCAAATATCGCGGAGCGTTTGGAGTGCGCAAGGCCTCTTGCGCTTTGTTATAAGGCCAAGAACCATAAGAGGCTGGCTAATCTGTCTTAAAGAGTGTACAAGGATAATGTCCGGATATCAGCCTGACCAAATATCGCGGAGCGTTTGGAGTGCGCAAGGCCTCTTGCGCTTTGTTATAAGGCCAAGAACCATAAGAGGCTGGCTAATCTGTCTTAAAGAGTGTACAAGGAT
>Ga0206862_1045_pt1 | contig 35881 bp, 35 predicted proteins | sample Alteio_BWOrgCont_43_FD_152625 | JGI IMG/M metagenome (GOLD analysis project Ga0206862, IMG submission 152625) | Enriched cells from forest soil in Barre Woods Harvard Forest LTER site, Petersham, Massachusetts, United States -... | ecosystem: Environmental > Terrestrial > Soil > Temperate forest >... | reverse complement strand
TCAAGAGGATAATAACGCACCGACTATCCAACAGTTGAATGATATGAGTCGCGAGGTGCTAATCCGAGGTCTGAATCAGTCCGTCAAGGTCGAGCGATCTCGATTCCCAGAGCTTTTCCACGAATTGAACTCAGACCCTCGCGCCTTTCTGGAAATAGCCTGGATCCTTGCAGTGGCTGATTTGAAGCGCAGTGCTTCGGTCGAGGTGATCGAGAGGCTCAAGCTAACATTGGTCGGCACAACACTCGACGTTGAGTTTGCAGGACGGAGACATCGGAAGTATGTAAACGTGGATCCGTACGACATTCGCGTTCAGGGAAAACTCGAACTCAGAACCTAAGCCGGGCCTTGGTGCTGAGTCCATGTTGGACGATGCGAAACTTCTAGGAAGTGAGCTTCTTGAGCAGCTCCATTAGTGCTGGCAGGAAGGGGACGATGATTGTCAGATGGTTCGCGGCCGACACAATCAACGATTGATACCTACTGGTGAAGGTCTTCTGATCTGGTGCCGCTTCCATCTCATTGAAGAGCTTCTTAAGCTGCTCGCGCTCACCTTCGTTTTGAATTCCCGCGTCTAGGACCTCGCGGATTTGGTTGAATACATCGCCGCTGGACGCTGTATTGATCGACTGATCTGTTGAGCCGATGTTTACCCTGGAATCTTTGCCATTTAGTATCATATGGTGTATACTGATGCCTATATGAAGCATCGAACTAACATCTACCTACGGCCCGACCAAATGAAACAGCTGAAGGCCCTCAACGAGAAAACCGGGGCACCGGTAGCGGAGTTGGTCCGGCGGGCGGTGGATGAGTATTTAACAAAGAGATCCAAAGAAAAGTGAGAAACGGGACGCCACGGTGTTATCAGCACCGCTACGCCCCTAACCAATGCGACCTATTGAGGAGGTCGAAATGGCTCCAAGAATATTACGTCAGGAACAGTCTGGTCTTATGTCGGTTCGTGCAGGGATCTATGCACGGGTGTCCACTCTAAACGGCAGCCAGGATCCCTCGATGCAGACCGGAGAATTAGAAGAATATTGCCGGCGCCGAGGCTGGCAAATTCATGATGTTTACGTTGACAATGGCGTCTCTGGTAGGAAGGATTCAAGACCGCAGTTGAACCGAATGATGCAGGACGCCCATGAGAGCCGTTTCAGTGTTGTTGTCGTATGGCGGTTCGATCGATTTGCTAGGTCCGTTTCTCATTTACTTCGTGCGTTGGAGACATTCAACGCTCTCGGCGTTCAGTTCGTCTCGCTTTCAGAACAGGTGGACACATCGACTCCAATGGGCAAGATGGTTTTTACCGTGCTCGGCGCCGTGGCCGAGCTTGAACGAAACTTGATTGTCGAAAGAGTCCGAGCTGGGCTGCGGCATGCCCGAGCAAAAGGAAAGAGGCTCGGCCGGCCGAAGAAGTCTGTCGATGCAGCTCAGATTGTTTCTTTACGTGCTGACGGTACCTCTTGGCGAGGCATTGCTAAGAAGATGGGTGTTTCGGTTGGGACGGCTTTTGCCGCGTCCCATGCGAAGTGAATTGATAGATGCGAGAAAATAAGATCGTGTCGACCAATATCGTCCGAATTCGGTATCGCCCCTTGCGGCTGGGTTGGTGCGTTCGCGAAGGAAACTGGGACGATCTCCGTAAGATTCTTCGATACGCTCACACGCTTTGGGGAGGGATGTTCAGCCCTATCCTCTCCATAGGGGACACGGATCATGCGGTGCGACTGGCTCGCTTGTACGAAGTGGACGCACTGATGCCGGCGGAGGAGGATGTGGCACTTACCACGTTCGTCGAACGCTTTCCCTACTTGCGCTGGCCGGGCGTACACCGAAGGCTGTTCATCGAGGGTGGCGGAGGAAGGGGACACACGACGTGTCTGGATATCTACCATCCGGTGCGGCGCATCTACGAGAAGCATGTCGATGGAAAGCAAGAGCCCAGAATCGCGGCTAGGCTCTTTGATTGGGACGTTACAGATCCGCTTCGTGACGTTTTCCTCGCCCAATTTGGGGCGTATCCGGCGCCGCAAGAGATCCATCTGGATTATGGCGAGATGGTGGAACGGAATCTAAAGGCAGAGAGAGTCTCCCTTCCACTGGACGGTCCGGTGCCTGCGGAGGCCTACAAGGAACTTACTCCATCGGTCCTTTCAGGATTTGATCTATGGCGTGATCGGTCGCCGCACTGGGACCATCCTGGACTCTACGTAGGAGAAGCAAATGATTTTACAGATATCGTTAATTTCTGGAATTTAAGAGCTGCCAGTGTAAATGTGCTCTTCTTCGATCCCAAACACGAGGCGCGGCTGGGGGGGATGGCGGGGATATACGTCAAACTATTGAGCGAGAGGCCCCGCGAAAATAGGAGGTTTGAGGCAGATTTTGGTGTGTGGTCGAAGCAAGGTAGGGAGGTGGATATTAGAGCCTTTCATGCTGAAAGCGCTATGCGCGTGGAGATTGGTGAAGGAATCTGGAACGGTCGGAATTTGAAGCCGCCTCTCATGTACATCGAAGACGAAAAGGTCCTCGGATTACGTTCGGAGAACGAAGGAATTCCGTCCCTGACTTTTGAATTGCGCGGGAAGCCCTTCTATGACGACTACGGCTTCCACACACAGAAGTACGTGGCCAGCGTCAATCCTTTAGAGTATGGAGAAGACGAGCAGGTCACGTTTAACTACCCGTTCCTTCCGGAACTCAATGATTTCTACCGACGGGAAATCTGCGGTGCCGACGGCGTGCGAGCAGAACGAAATGGTCTGGGCGTGATCACAAATGTGAGAACGGATAATCTAAACATTCGCGCGGTACCGCGTAGGGCTCTGATCGTAAATCTTTTCGATGCTTTTGGCATCAAGAGCCAGATAAGTGAGCCTGGACGTATCGCTTCGCGAGTTATTCAACAGATGGGAGGAGTACAAGGTTGCCGTGTATTCAAGATCGCCGGAGTACGCGCGCTGATCGAGAAATATAAGCCATTTCAGTCGTTCACCCGCGGGGACGCGACGCAAATAATTGGCGAGGTCGATCCTGTTACAAACGTCCCGAACTTCAGTCGCTACGAATCGCTGTTTATCGAGCCTCGGGAAGGCCACAAGCTTAAGCCACACCATGTGTTCGACTACCTGGTCAAAAAGAGCGTCTTCCGCATCGGGGTCACCTTTACATGTCCGAACTGCGAACTAACCTTTTGGACGCACTTAGATGATTTAAAAACAGAGATCACCTGCGAGTACTGCGGAAAGCGATTCAATGTGACCGCGCAATTGAAGGATGGAGGTTGGGCGTACCGTAGGTCGGGCCTGTTTGGTCGCGAGGACCACCAGCAGGGTGCAATTCCCGTAACGCTCACGCTGCAACAGATGGACACGATCCTACACTGGGGGATGATATATGTAACCTCGATGACACTAGAGCCTGCTGGGGCGGGAATCGAAACGTGCGAGACGGACCTTGTGATTGTCTCGACAAAGGGCTTTCATGAGGACGTTGTGGGGGTAGCGATCGGTGAATGCAAGGGCCGGAACGAAATAACCGAGGAGGACGTGAGGAAGCTCGCGCAGGTGGCGGATGCTTTCTCGAAAGGGCAGATTCAGGCATACATCGTGTTTTCGAAGACGGTGCCATTCACGACAGAGGAGATTGCGCGGTGCCGGTCTGCCCAGCGTACTGGATACCGGCGAGTAATCTTGCTTTCAGACCGAGAACTCGAACCCTATTTTGTTTATGAACGAGCGGAGAAGGAATTTGAGATCGACTCCACTGCTGTTTCGCTCGAAGATCTCGCCAACACGACGCACGCACTTTACTTCGATCCGAAACCAAAGATCACTTAAAGGTGTCAGGAGGCTGGAGCGGATTACGGACAAATTCGTGCCTTTTCGCAGCTCCTTCCAGATAAGGCCCTAAGCCATGGATGTCCTTCTAAGGGTTCCCGCGCACGCGGAATGTTGTTGTTGCGTGAGCTTTTGGATTACAAGACGCGTATTGAACTTCTGACGTTATCGTCGGGACGGGGTGCGCGCCGAAGAGAAATAGGTCCCTGTTCAGAAAACCGGAGAGCCGCTCTGCTTGGAAGTGATTGAGATTGCACATCGCTTCGTATAACTTCCAGGTGTTCGTAATACATGAGTTTCTTGAACGAAATGGGTACTTCGCTGACGGATTTCCCACATTCCGAGAAGCGCGGTGGTCTCAAGCGGTCGATGCAACACTGGCTTGGAGGGACGGTTTCGCGAACTGTTACTCGACGTTGACAGAGACTGTGACATTCGGTGCCGGAGTTAGGCCCGCACCACTGAATGTGACCACAATGCCCGGGTATAGACCCGTCGGCGTGCCAGAGTTTCCGCTTCCGCTTCCACTGCTTGATCCTCCATTGCCGGCGCTATTGTTGCCGCCACCTGCGTTGCCGCCTCCTGCACAGGATGTCATCGCGAGGATCAATCCAAGGGCAGCAAGAGAGAGGGCGAGCCCGCGTCGCTTTAGAGTCCGGCTTCCGGCAAAGAAAAGGAAGCTCAAAGACAATAGCCCCGCGACAAGCAGGTACTGCCCGCTTCTCCGCTCAGACATTAAAATGGGGAACGCGCCAGATGGCTGCGGCGAAGTCGAAGGACCTGTCGTCGTAATGGTCAGGGAGACTGTCGCGGTTTGGTTCGGTTGTAGGGTTACGGAGTTTGCGCCGAAGGTACAGCTACTTTGGGTTGGCAAGTTAGCGCAAAGCGATGGCGATAGAGGGATTGTCCCCGCGAATCCGTTCATGGACGTAAAGGTGATCGTCGTACTTCCGGAACCGCCAGGGCTGCTTATCACGATGGTGTTCGGATTCGCAGTCGAGCTGAAAATGGGCGCGGGATTCACGGTTACCGTAACCGTTCCAACGGAAGTGGCATAGTTCGCATCGCCGCTATACGTGGCGGAGACTTCTTGGGAACCCAAGGGCAATGCAGCGGTGGTGAACTGCGCCTGGCCGTTCACAAGGGGCACGGTAATTTGGATAATGCCTCGACCGAATAGAATCGTTCCCGTTGGTGTGGGGCCCCCCGAAACGTTGGGTTTTACCGTTGCCGCAAATGTCGCGTTTTGTCCGGCGATGTACGTGGGAGCATCGGAGGTCACGGTAGTGGCGCTGCCATATGCCACGGTCATCGTGAATGGCGCAGAGGTTGAGGTCTGGTAGTTCGCATCGCCTGTATAGAAACAGGTCAGGGTGTGCGTGCCGATCGGGCCCGGGATGGTGAAACTGAGGTTAACACCGATGTTAGCGTAGAAGACAGATGTGACATTCGCCGGGTAAATGCGGGTTGTGCTGCTGGAGACCTGGACGGGAATTTGGGTAGACCCGTCATAAAGAAGAAACGTGCCGGTCGGTGCGACGTCGAAATCACCCAGGGTAACGGTGCCCGTATTGAAGTAAAGCACTGCTGTGTTGCCGAGGACGACGGAGCCCGTAAAAAGGAATTCTTTTTGAGTGACTGTAGAGGCGGGAGTGACGTTGATCGAATTCGTTCCAGAGCTGCCCATGTAACTCGCATCTCCGCCATAAACGGCCGCGATGGTGTGCTGGCCGCCCAAAAAAGAAATACTCTGATCTTCCGCGAAGCCTTCAGTGTTCAGAGCATAAGTACCTGGACCGAGCGCGCCGGCGACGCTGTTGAACGTATCCGTAAGGCTCACTGACCCTGTCGGACATCCATATGCTTGCAGTTCGTTCTGCACACAGTCGCTGCCGGTTGCGTTTGTAATGTCCGTCCGCAAGAGGGCAATGCTGCCATACGGGAATGATGTGGCGTCGTTGCTGGTGATTCCACCGGTCGAGGCATCAAAGGTCACAATTTTGGGTTGGGACTCGCTCGCTTCGGGATTGATTGTGACAGTTTGCGGCGATGAGCTGCTCGGAGCGAACGTGCCATCGCCCGAATAGTGCGCGGTGACCGAGTACGTTCCGCCAGGCAGCAGGTTTGTGGTTGCTCCAGGAACAATGGACGCATTGCTAAGGGCAAACAACTTCGGAATCGTTCGCTGACCCGCCATCAGCGTAATCGTGCCGGTTGGCGTGCCGGAGCCCATCCTCGGGGCAATTGTGGCGCTCACCGGCACGGATGCGCCATGAGTGAACGTCGTCGGAGGTCCAAGGGTAAAAGACGAGAAGTCTGTTGATTCAAATTGGCCCGAGTAAGTGCTCCATGCACTGACAAGATTGCTGACATTCACGCTTCCCAGGCCCGTGGCCATGTCATAGCCTGAGGTCGTATCAAAACCGGTAAGAACTCCCAATTGGTCGCCTGGCAGTAATGTTGTGCAATTGGGGGAACCGCTCGCGCAGGCCATTGCAATCGTAGAACCCTCGGGGATGTCATAAAAAATGCAATTGCCCAGACCGTTCGAGAGAGCCGTGTTCGAGTTGCAGGTGTTGCCTGCCGTAGAGGCCATTTTGTACAGCACATAATTGGCGTTTCCCTGGCGCTCCCCGGTCTCCTGATCGACCAGCGCCATGACGCCGGCAAACACAGGCGCGGAGACAGACGTCCCCCCAAATCCAAGGAAATCGTCACCGCTGAGACTGCAAGGTCCTCCGTCGTCGGACTCACAGACGATGTAGAAGGAGTCGTTGAAGCCATTGCTGGCGAAGAAGGAAACATCGGGAAGGTCGCGACGCCCGTCGTTTGGCACTCCATTGCCGGTTTGCCAGGACGGTTTCGGATAACCGCCCGAGCAAGTTAAAGGCGACTGCCCGTTGGAAATGGTGCAGGAACTTTTTCCGCCGCTGCCGGCAGTTACCACGGCATATTGCGGGGCGTTGTTACAGGCTTGCTCGGCGTCGGTGACGTTCAACAAGAGGCTGAAAAATTCTTGATTCGTGCAGCTGTCGTTCCAGGTCATTTCGGGGATATAGCTCAAGGCATTGGCTTCGTGCACGTCGTTCTGCGTACCCCAGTAGCTCGCAGTTGTCGTCAAGTCATTGAAATCGGTGCCTCCAACGGCGACGTTGAAGGGGGTGGACGCAATTGCGTTCACCGCGAGTCCGTTCGTTGCGTAAGCGGAATCCTGGTCGCACCCGGCTGAACCCCCATCTCCTGAGGAGACAGAGACGGTAATGCCCTCGGCCGAGGCCTGCTGCCACAAGGAATTCAAGAAGGTGTTTCCGGTTGCGCCGCTGAAGAGTTCGCATTCACCGTAACTCTCGCTCATGACTCCAGCGAGGTTATTGTCCACAATGTACTCTGCGGACAGATCGACTCCCTGTGTTGTTTCCGTAGACTGTGAAATGACGAGGTCGATGGTCGCGCCCTGGGCCACGGCGCTGGACCATTGCGTGTCGATGTCTGCTTCGGCCTCTTCACCTTTGAGACTCCCGGGATCGGGGCCGTTGTAAATGAGGTTTACCTCGCCCTTGGGATTGGTGACCCCGAACATGTTCCAAAACGCAGTCCAGTCCGCCGGGTTGATGTCGGTCTCGCCCACGATAGCAATCGTCTGCCCGGTCCCGTCGATCGGAGTGTTCGCGCTCCAGAGCGGCTTTATGTTGTAGATGGTCGCCAGATCGTATGGACCCAATGGCTCGCAAGGTTCGTGTCCATCTACGCCGCAGCGGGATGCCCCGCCAGGCTGGAACTGCGGCGGAGCCGGTGACGACCTGCGGAGGATCCGTCCCGTGTCCTTGTCTCTATAAAATATGCCGGCGGGGTGGTTGGTAGGCTTCGCGAAAAAATTGTGCAGCGACCGTACTCCCGCAACCACCGAGGCGAGGGCCACGGGAATCTGCGGATCGGTTGCATTGGCGTAGTGCACTTCGCCGTTGACCGCGTACATGTGCATGGCGGTGTGAAAAGCCTGTTGGACCTGGCTGGCGTTTCCCGAGAATTCGATGATTGTTCGTCCGTTCGATACTCGCTCGATTCCAAAACCGTGGGATTGGAGCCAACTTGTGACGGTCTGGATATCCTGATCCGCTGGGCCAAACCTCTGGCCGAATTCCTGTGGCGTCAGCCACCTGTGGTAGTTCGAAGACGAGTGATCCTGTTGCTGCTCAAGGAGTTCGTCGAGGGCGGTCTCTTGATCGGGACTTCGCTTTAGTACGAGCAGCATACGCTGCATGGGAAGGGACGCTTGGGCGGGACCTTGATCATTTTGCGGACGGGCCAAAGGATGAGTGTTGCCGCGCAAGGTCACGCGCGAGTTTTCGTCTACGGGAGCCGTAATTCTGGCCACAACGGGCGCGGTTTGCGCCTGGGCCGCCACCGCCAGTGGGACGAGGCATGCAAAGAGACACAAGAGCCGAACGCCACGAGTGATCATTGAATAGCCTCGGAGTTTCGGATTCGTCGAACCCCTGTTCCCGGGCAATTGATTCTGCGGCGCGGCATTATTCCTTGGATTACGTTATCTTTGCAACCTATTCAGATTTGAAGCGCGCCAAAGTGTTTACGCTCCCTAATTGAGCGCAATCGCGGTTGGCTTCCGCGTGTGCAACGGCTCATTAGGCCACATAAAGATGCGTACTAGGAGATGTAGGCTCGCCAAGAGATGTAGATCATCTGGCCGCGATTTCTCAAACTGGTTTCGTTGTGGAGCCAGGGAAATCGGAGTATTATCCGCCCCGATCCTGCTTAGTAACCCTTCAGGGTTAGCGAGGTCGATAATACGCGTATGGGAAGTCCATTCCGGCGCAGGCTCTCGGGTGTCGTCGCCTGCGGATGCGCTCTGCAGGCGTGGCTGGCGTTTTTCGGGGTGCTGCCGGCGCTCGGACAGCAGTCTTATCGGACGCAGCGAAGTCTTCAGGCGAACGGGTTCGCAGCCGGACGTCCGACCAGCCCTGGTAATCTGGCTGCCACAGGCGGGCCTACCAGGATCGGTCCGACCAATGGCGTGATGAACGGCGGCGCGGCCCGGCGACGGGCTCGGCCGTTCCGCGGTTGGCGCGAGAGCGCGCGCGAGGGACCGGACGTGGTCCGCTACTTTCGCAGTCTCGCACGGAGATCGGGTCCCGTGCCGCGAACGCATGTGGGATTCCGCGCAAGCCCGGGCGCCGCGAATTCTCCTCTAGCACACGCGGCTCCCACCGTAGCTCCAACTGCACTCCCGACCACATCTCCAAACGGTTTTCCGGGCCTTCTGCTGCGGCCTTGGCTGCCTGCTGGCGCCCTTCCCTCCGGAATCGTCACAGGCGACTTCAACGGCGATGGCAAGCTCGACTGGGTGGTATCCAACGGCGGTGACAATACACTGTACATCTACTTAGGCAACGGCGACGGCACGAGCCAACTGCCTGTGGTTATTCCGCTGACCGGGCAGGCGCCGGTTTCCATCGCCACAGGCGACTTGAACGGGGACGGCAAATTAGATCTGGTTGTCGCCGAGGCCGACACCAATACAGTTGGAATCCTGCTGGGCAACGGGGACGGCACGTTTCAGCCGGAGATAGAACTGCAGGACCCTAACGTCGCGATCCAGGGCGTAAGCATTGCCGACGTCGATGGCGACGGTCACCCGGATTTGGTGATCGCGGTGTATGGCGGCACGGGCTTATACATCAACGTTGATTTCGAAGTGCTTCTCAACGATGGCAGCGGGAATTTCGACCCTCCGATTTATGGGCCGAAGCTGATTTCGGACGGCATTGATGAAGGTTTTTCCGTCGCGGTGTCGGACCTGAACGGGGATGGGATACCGGACCTTCTGGTGGTTGGCGGGGATGCCTATGGCACTACCGCCAAAACCTACTTCGGAAATGGCAACGGAACGTTCACCGCCGGTAGATTGATCTGGACCTCGCAAATTAATCCCACAATCGAAAGCGACATCGCGAATGCGTTTTTGGCGGATCTAAACGGCGACGGGTGTGCGGACGCCACGCTGGCAATGACCGGTGGATATATCGAAATCTTCGACAACGATTGCAAAGGAAACTTTCCGCAAGTGCCAAGCTATACGTACGGAACCGCAGACGGCGCCTGGGGGCTGGCGATCGCGGATGTGAACGGTGACGGTCACCCGGACATCGTGGTGGGCGGTTTGACGGAACAGGGCTTCACACTGTTTGGCCAAGTGGCCGGAAATACTTTGACTGTGCGCTTGAACGATGGCACGGGAGCATTCGGCCCTGCGCGAGCCTACGCGGGAGGGCAATCGATGGTTGGCGTGGCCGTGGCGGACTTGAAGGGCGATGGGCATCCGGCAATCGTGACCGCCAACCAAGACACCAATACCGTTAACGTATTTCTAAATGACGGGAGCGGTGGATATGGGGAGCCCGAGGGAGGTTATGACGGGTTTGTCGAGGGAGTGTCTGTCGGTCCCCTCAATCAGCCATTGACTCCCGCGGTGGTGGCGGACGTGAATGGCGATGGGCGTCCCGACCTAGTCCACGTGGACTATCCGGACGCCAGCAGCAACGGGCAGTCCATACTCTCCGTGTCGTTGAACGAGGGTAACGGTCAATTTGCCCCTCCTGTCTGGAGTTCGTTCGCCAACGGTGTCTCCGTGGTGTGGGACTATGTAATGGGTGATTTTCGCAAGACGGGCCAACTGGATTTTGTCGCGCTACTGGTCAATCAAAGCACCACTTCCGCAGTGGGATCGCAACTGCTTTACGCAAGGAACCTTGGCAACGGGGAATTTGCGGTCCCTGTATCCCTGCCGCTGCCCTACAACGACCAATATGCATTCGGAGCGGTGGCGGTGGGGGACTTCAATAATGATGGGAAGCTCGATATCGCCGTCGTGGCGCCGGTGGGCGCAAACGACGTGCTCACCGTTTTCCTGGGCAACGGGGACGGCACATTCCAGTCCACGTCGGTGTTGAATTTCGGAAGCGGACTGGACGCGCAGGCAATCTTCGTGGGCGATGCGAATGGTGATGGAAAACAGGATCTGTTTGCCTGGGTGGGGACCCAGAGTGTCGGATCGGGCCTGTACGAGATTCTTGGCGCGGGAGACGGGACCTTCCGGCCCGCCACACCGGTGGCGATCAGCAACCTGTCGCAGTTGACGATGGCTGATCTAAATCATGACGGAGTGTTGGACGTTATCGACATCGAAAGCGCGGCGCCGCCGGGCACAACGCCCGGACAAGCGCCCGCGACGGTTTATGTGTCGCTGGGGCAATCGAATGGCGGGTTTGCGCCACCGGTAGTCTACAAGCCGTATGCAGGCTCGTTTACCTGGGCGTCGGGCTACTCCGCGATGCTGGGAGACTTCAACGGGGACGGTACGCTCGATCTGGCCTTGTTCCAGCACATCGATCCCAATGTCGTAGACAGCATGTCGTATGCGCAATTCCTTTCGGGCAACGGAGACGGAAGCTTCACGCCGACTTTCGACGTGTTTCCCTTTGGGATTGACGCTCCGCCGGAAATTGGCGGAGCCAACCTGCTGGGTGATAACAAGACGGCGATGGTCGAGACGCCGGGCCTCACCTCGGCTTTCTACGTGGTGCCGGCGGCGCCCGCGCCAGGCTTTCAGATGGAGATGTCAGAAACGCCAGTCGTGCTTTCGAACGATGCGATGCTGATTTCGCTGAACGTGCCATCGTCGAGTGACACGACACTTTCGCTTTCAGCGAGCGATCCGAACATTCTCATTCCGGTTTCGGCTACTGTGCCGGCGGGCCAACTGTCGGTTGAAGTTCCTTTTACGGTGGGGGGAGCATTTCCTAATAACCACTGGTTCTCGATTACCGCAGAGGGCGGAGGCACCACGGCGATCGCCTACAATTTTCAGCAATCTGGGAATGCCGAAAGCCCGTTTTCGCTGACGATTAGAGGAGGGCTGGTGACGGGCACGATTGGCCTCGGTAGCACCCCGGCTCCGGGACAGAGTTCGGCATGGAACGCGGCGCTGAATTCGAACGGGCTGGGGACGTCGACATTCCAAATCAGCTGCAGCGGACTGCCTACCGGCGCGACTTGCACCGATTTCACGCCTGCAACGCTTGTGGTCGAGCCGGGCGGCGAAGTCGACACGTCTTTCACCATTACGGCGGCGCCGAGTCTTGGACCCGGGCAATATCCATTCCAGATCACCGCTACCGATGGATTCATCGAGATAAGCGCTCCGGCGATTTTGCAAGTCGGCGATTTCGGACTGAGTCTTTCTCCTTCGCACGTAATGGTGGCCCCTTCGGCAACAGCCGCGTTTACATTGACGACGGCGGAAGACTTTGGCTACAGAGCCGGAGTGACTTTGAGTTGCTCGAACTTACCGGCGGGCGCTACGTGTGCAACCGGCTCGTCTGCTGCGGGCTCGTCGGAAACCTTCAGCGTGAATGTTGGAGCCGTGGCGGCAGGAACGTATACGTTCACGGTTACGGGCACCAGCAATTCGCTGACGCATACCGCATCGGGGCAGCTGACGGTGTTCGCGGAGCCGGTCGTGTCCGTGAATCAATCGCTGGTTCAGATGGGCAGCTGGTTGGTGAATACCGGCATTAGCGCACCGGGCATCGCGCTAAGCAACCTCGGGAATGTACCGCTGAACCTTTCTATCGTGGGCTCGACCAACTCAGGCCCGGGCGTTTTTGGAGACACGAATACGTGCGGGACGAGTCTGGGTGCGGGGCTCTCATGCACAATTACGCCAACTTTTGACAGTGCGAGCGCAGGGCTTTCCACGGGCAGTCTGACACTGACGGATAATGCCGCAAATTCACCGCAAGTGATCCCGCTTATTGCGCAGGCAGTGGATTTCTCGTTCCAACCTGGTTCGGGCTCTTCGCCTTCGAGCACGGTTTCGGCGGGCCAAGCGGCCTTCTATGAAGTCGCACTGGAGAGCAGCCAGCTTTCGGGCACGATCCAGATCTCGTGTTCGGGAGTTCCAGCGCAAGCGACGTGCTCGCTGCCATCTCAGGTGTTTACCTCCGGAAATCCGCAGCAATTCACAGTCATTGTTAGCACTACCGCACGTCCGGCGACGGCCTCCGGGGTTCCGGGGAAACCTGGGCTCTGGAACCTGGAAGACGCGACACGACTGCCTGAGTTTTTGGCTGTGTCTCTGATCGCCGCCGTGGGGTTGCTGTTCGCGCTGAGTTTGCTGGCCGCACGGCGTGGAACTGCACTCTGCCAAGAAGCGCGTTACCGAACCGCGTGCTGCGGGCTGGTGTTGTTGCTCCTGGGAATTCTTGCCATGACTAGTTGCCGCGGCGGCGGAGTAAACACAGGCGAACCGAACCCGGGCACTCCCGCCGGCACGTATGCGATTACGGTAACTGGGCGGTATGACGGCGGCGTTCGCACCATCAATCTGACACTAATCGTGAATTGACACGCGGCGCCTGATGCGGCGCGGAAGCAGCCACACGCCTGTGGACTATACGATTTTCCAGGCGGCGTCGAAGCCACTAACCCAGGGCCACCCGATTTAGAGAATGAAAGCGGAGGGATGACGGAATGGCCTTATTGCCCTGATCGCCGTGTCGCCCTAAACAGATTCAAGGCGTCCGCGGTCAGTCGCATTCTGCTGCCGACAAATTTTACGTAGGGCATCATTTTACCATTCGGTGTTGTTTTCATTCTCGAACTGTATCGCGGCCTCTCGTAGAACTTTGCAAAGCCGATACCTAATGTGTGATGGGAAGTGTAAACGAGCTTGTTTGTCGAACGTCCGGTTCGGCTATCAGCATAAGGCCAGTCTTCGAATATGATTCCCAATCTCTTCTGGGCGGCATTCCTTTTCGCTTTACTTTTGAGCTTCTTAATGCGCCGTGCCCGCGAGATTACCTTCTTATATCGGACTAGGTAAGCGCGATCGAAGAAAACTTGAACGATAAAGATAGGCTTGTGAAAGTGTCTGTTCCAACTCGACAGTCCTTCGGTGTCCTCTTCCTTTACCCAGATGCGGGGGGCGATGATTCCCAACTTCGTAAGTGGTAGAGCTGTGTTCAAATCGGGCATTTTCTTAGTTTTCCAGAGGCTATTCTCGCATTCTATTCCGCAAATCGCGTGTCGTAGCAATGCGGCCATTTTCTTGTCGGGTGTTGTCGTTGGGTCTTCCAGTAAGCTGCGCCATGCCCCCCGACGCCTAGCGACTACACTCTTTGGCAGCAACAGAACGTCCGGACGCTTCCAGTTCTTCTCGACCGCACAATACCGCCGCCAGTATTCCTTAACTTTGTCGTGATCAGTTTCAATAGATATCTCAGAGCGCCCGTAAGGAATTGCGCAGAAGTCTTTCGAAGAATTTATGGCTTTCATGACGATGTCGTGAATGCGGCCTCCGTCGCCTCGCGCGAACATCCGTTGCGTATGTCCTTGAGACTTCGAGCGCCCGCGATATGGCCGTCGCCGTGACGCATTTTAGCCGAGGCTGTATATGTCTCTAGCTGAACTCCCCATTTCCGGGATCAGCATTTTAATCATTCGTCGTAGCAATTTGCCTCGTGCATAATACGCCGGGAGCCGGACTCACACTCTCTAGGTTTTGGCGAGGAAGAAAGACCCCGCGGCCGTCAGTCTTGGACGGAAGGGCGGGAAGCAGATCGCAAAACGAGGCGCTGAATACTTCAGGCAGTTGCAAGCCAAGCGCAAGAAACGTAAGGGCGGTCGGCCTCCCAAGTCCAAGTAAACCCTCAAGCAAAACCACAATAAACAACGAGCGCTCGTTGTTATATACTCCTCCTCGATATCCAAGTCTCCGCGAGGTAGGCCAACGTGAAAATCTTAGCCGCGGTAATCTGCTTCCTTCTATTACCCTTAACGGCTGTCGCTCAAGATCATCCACAGCCTCAAACGAGCGAGGACATCGTGGGATCCTTCAAAGCATTCGTGGATGATTATTTTAAGAAGGCTTATACGGACAGTACGGACTACGCGGTCGTAGCGCTCCTGCCAACCCACACCTGGATGAAAATGTATTTCGTCCGATCTGGCGATTACAGCATCGACGTACGCAAAACAGATTCATTGGTCTCGCCATATGTCGGTGTCCTCGAATTTCCAATAGAAAAATACTCGACTACGGCTCACAAGACCGAAGAGGACGCCAAAGCCGATAATAATTTCTTTCCACCAGTTCCGGCCCCAAGACAACGGAAGAACTTCGCCTTACAGGACAACAAGTGGATTCAAAAGTCCGAACAGTACTCCGTAGCTGACGAATGGGCTGACTGTCGTAGTCTCGCAACCATTTTGGCCGGTCTCTTTACCAGCGGTTGCGTGCCCTGATTCTCGCTAGAAATGATGTGGAGTAGCCAATCCGGTCAAGTAGGGAGTGGCATTCGCAACTAACGGGAGTTAGCCAGAGACGCACTCGGGCTTGCCTACGAACAGCCCCACGGTTGGATTGTTTAAATTACTGCGTAACCATTTACCTCTTGTGCACGTCCCACAGAGCGTCCCAAATTTGCCCAGGCCAAACACGCGCAATCCAAATTCGGTCGTGAGACGATCGCATATGCGCAAGACTGTGGCTTCGCTGTGTGCGTCCGTGGCGCATGAGGTGCAGCGTTCGGCCAGGATGGTGCGGTCGAGGTCTTCGACAGGTTGAATGGCGCAGAGAGAGGGGCCGATGGGCATCAAAGGGGATGCTAAGGCACGCCAAGCATTAACAGACTTCAAAGTCGGAGAGACAATGCCGAAGCTAGTTCTGTGAATCCTTCCACGCGCTGAGAAGGCCCAACAGGTAACGGAGCCCTCACAGCTGCAGAAGAACAGTGCTCTTTTAGACTTCGCGTTGGCTTCGACGGTTGCCAATCCCCATTTATAGGCGAGGAACTTAGGCTGTTCCCAATCGTTCGCTAGATCATGAACATCCTTGTCGGCAAATCACTGTAACTTGGATGGCAGTCGGCAAGCTCATTTACGGGTCTTCTTGAGGCTATCCCTTGCGGCGATCTTCGCTAAGGCCAGCACGATGCCGGAATTGGTGATCACCGCGTCAGGCCAACGCTGCTCCGCCGCCTTTTTCAGCAGGCTGAAGTCTTCTGGGCTCATCTTGACGTTAACCTGGACCGTTCGTTTCATACTTCCTGTATCTGCGATTTGTCATTGGACAGCAACGTTACTATGCGTATCATTGGTATCTAGCCTAGGCACATGACTGCAAGGAGGAGTTAATATGCCTTCCAAAATGCGGAGTGCGGGGATCTTTATGGTACTGATGGTTGTCGCACTCGGTTTTGCGCGGAATGCACCAAAGCAGAATATTGCGCCGGCGAAGCTCGCTACCTCGAAGCCTTTGAAGGCCGGCGCCTTAAATGGACGCGTTTTTGGCATCACAAACGATGGAGACCTGAAGCCGGCCAGGTTGGCGCTCCTATTTTTGTTCTTACAGTTCGAGGCGGAAAAGAAAGCGCCAGAGCAGAGTCCTGCCCTTACGTACCTTTCCAATTACTTACGTGAATTTGAAGCAGGAAATCATGAAATAGAAAGTGATTCCACGCTCCGGTCGGCTCCTCCAGAGGAATACAAAAGGCTTCTTTGTAAAAGGCAGCTATTGTCCGCTCATATGGCACTATCGGACACACTAGACTTTCTGAAGCAGCACGACCAAATGGCTCTTATGCGCGAGGCCGACGCCGATGAAGAAGGGAATTTTCAATTCGCCAACGTTGCGCCGGGCCAATACGAGGTCGTGGCACTAGGGCGCGCGGGACTCAACGACGCGTATTGGGACGATAATGTAACAATTAATCAAGATGAAACGCTCACCCTGAAATTAAGTAGCCCAACAACAGCTTGCGTAGCGAGTGAATAAGTCTTCCAAGATGTGGGGTCACACGGCCAGACGCCTAGAACCACATTCAAGAGATCTGGTTGGCGCTGCGACGATTCCCCGTCCTAACGACGGGCGCGATCAGTTGGAAGCCTGATCGAGCCAGTTTTGCAGAGTACTGTAGTGGTCGGGCTTAATTGTTTAGAAGACGACGCGGATGCCCATAGGGCTGGATGTTGAGAACCATCAGGCACTGGCTGTCGCCGCGCTAATCACCGTCCGCAGAATCGTAGTACTTCAACTCCTTAATCGCCTGTTTCGACGCCTTTCGCATTGCGACGGTAAAAGCGGACCGCTCGCCGTGCTTGAACGCGTTCATCGCGATTCGGGCTTTTCCCGCTGCCGTCTTGGGGCCCGTACTCCGCTGCCACGGTTGTGTTCTTCGGATTGCAGCTTGGAGCGAGCGCCTTCCCTTCGCGGTGAGGTCGTAATGTCGCCGCGGTGACAGCTTTTGCGCTTCCGATCCCAGTTCGTCCGTCACGTTTCTTGGCCTCCCGGTGGGTGTTTTGAACAATCTGCTGAGCGGCAACATTCGCCTGCCCGATCGAAACCGTCGTTGTAGGCCCTGCTGGGCTACGATACTCACTGGTTGCTCGCATCAGGCGCCCGAAAGTGCCTGCGGCGCGTTCGCAGGCTTCGCTGACAACCTGCAGTGAATCAGGATCAGTTTGACCGGCCATTAACCTCGTTAGCCATACCGTGCGCGAATAGGCCAAGAGCAACTGTGAAAATGCCAATCGTTCCAGCGGATCCTTGGGCTGCATTTCTTCGACAAAACTAATGGCGCCCGGTCCAACTGCATCAACCATTGCTTCAGGCAAAGACATCTTCAGCGAAAGGCGCAGATATGCTGGAATTCCAACGAAATCGGGGGACAGTCCCCGCGATTGCAGTTGCGACTTATCAGCCGTTCGATTGGACACGGTTCACCTCGTTCTGCGCCGTAACTAATCGTTGCGGTGCAACTTGCTTTCGCGTCCTTTTCGTCATGCCCGTTGTGCCCCGAGGGCGTGTTAGTGATGTCGGGTGATCGTTGTCGCAGAACTCAACGAGAGCCGCGTGCGGGACAAGGACCCGCCGCCCGACGTGGACCGTCCGGAGTTGATGAGCTTCGACGAGCGCGTGGAGTGTACGAACGCTAACGCTAAGCAGACGGGCCGCTTCGCGCTTGCTGTAAAGCAGGGGCAAAAACTGTTGAACTGCTTCCATGATTTTCCCGGAATTGAGAAGTCAGAAACGCGTCGGCGTGCTATGGGCCTACAGAAGAAACCACCGTGCCCAACAACACAAATATAGCACACCTGAGGAATTCTTCCAGCAGAATGGTGCCGCAGGGCGCAGTAAAAATGCCGCGACCTGTCACCTGTGCCGCCATCCGCGTGCACGTTGCCCAACCCAGCCTCACCGAGTTCCTCTGAGGGTTACGCCGCTGCATGGATACACATGGACATGGAATGCAGGCATACCAGCCTTCACAACCTACAAAACGGGCTTCTGCAGGTTTTGTAGGCCGGCCCCGGGCTTACAATCAAGGCTTGGGGCTTGGGCAGAAGGACGGCCGCTTGCATACTGTCAAGCCGACCAGATGATCGGCCTAAGCGCTTCCTCGGCAAAGACGGTCAGATGGAGACACTGTTGGCCACACACCAGGCAAAGCGGGAGGCAAGCGCAAACAGCGCCATTTCACTCTTTACCGAGTGTCAGGCGTCGGAGAAAAAGTGGACTCGCGAACCACTTGAGCGACTCAAAACCGCGGTCCTCTACAATTTAGCTTTTCACGGAACGGTGTTCGACACTTTTTCGGGGCGAACCGGCAGCGATACTTTTGGTGAGCCAGAACTCGCTGCCAGATACAACCTCTTGCTGAAGCTTCTTCGCGCAGCAAGAAACGCAGACGCCCGCCTGCACATTTTCGCTCAGTGGGCGTGGGCACAGCTATCTGTTCCACCAAACGATTCGTTGGGCAAAGAGGTAGCGGTGCGCCTGGCACATCATTACACACAGAGACGCGTCAACCAGATTCATTTGAATGACTTTTTTTACGCCGGGATCATTCAAATATGGCTGCGTTATGCCGCGCGGCTTTTCCAGGATGCGGGAATCGTCCAGGGTAAAACAAATCCACCGAAACAGCGGCTACGTTCTCTCGGTTATGACAGTCTAGCGGTAGATATATTTTGTAGTAAACAGTGGAAATCAACCGTCGAATTCACTTGTGATTGGTTGGGAACGCGAGGCGGAATCGAAAGGGCTAAAAGCCGGAAAGTATTCGATTCGGCTCGTACTTTGCGCAACGCCTACAGCCGGGTCTTCGGCCGCGGCGCGTCTCGTCCAAAGGGGCACACGCGATAGTGAAGCTTCGCTAGCTGCTCAGTCACCCAGATTGAGTGCGCTTGATGCCCCCTTCTATCGCGGATCGTCACAAATCAATTCCTCGTCATTTGTGACAATCCGCGATCTCTCCCATAAATGTCGCACTGTGTGTTGCATATCGCTTTTCTTCCATCACAGAAGAATAGGTCCCCACTTAGGATGCCGGAAAGCGGATTTAACTCCATCATTGTCGTGGACGAGGCGCCTAGGAAGACGAAAAGTGGTCAACATTAGGAGTGCCTGGACCTGGTGATCAATCGAGATTGTCCAGGGCCTGGGTTGCTAAAGAGGCAAAAATGACTGTCGCCAAGAAGCAATTGCACCGTGACAAGATCTTGAAACAGGCTCGCCTTAGCTTGAAAAAAGGCCGCTTTGTTGTCCCTGTGCCGGCGGGCCGCAAAGGCCCTCGGCTTACGGGATGGACGAACCTCAGATTGAAGGAGAACCAGCTCACGAAATACTTCGGCGAGAGCGACAATGTGGGTTGGCTACTCGGCGAGGCCAGTGGGAATTTGTGCGATGTGGACCTCGATTGCCGGGCTGCAATTTTGCTGGCGAAACGGTTTTTGCCCCGCACTAAGCGCATTCACGGACGCGAAGGTAAGAGCGGATCGCACTGGTGGTACCGGGCTACGCCGCTTCCTAACCCCGTAAAGTTTACGGACGTGGATGGCACCTGTTTGGCGGAGCTTCGGACAAACGGACAGCAGACGCTGATCCCGCCATCCATTCACCCCAACGGAAGCCTTCTGCGGTGGGAAAGCGTCGGTGAACCGAGTTCGGTCGACGGCGAAGTTCTGCGCAATGCAGTCTCCAGAGTGGCAGCGGGCGCCTTGCTCAAGAAGCACTGGCCGGGAGAGGGGCATCGGCACGATGCGGCCAACGCGCTGGCAGGGATGTTGTTGCGTGCTGGCTGGAAGGAGGATGGCGTCGCAGAGTTCGTCGAAGGCGTCGCTGAAGCGGCGGGCGATGAGGAATCGCGCCAGCGCGTGCAAAGCGTAGTGTCCACTGCGAAGAAGCTTGGAGCCGGAGGCCGAGCAACAGGTGCCCCTGCTCTTGCGGCCATCGTTGGCGATGACGTGGTCTCGCGTGTCAGACAGTTTTTGAGGTTAGGACTGGCGACGTTCGTTGAAACCGACGATTGGTCGGTCCCTGCCCCCATCGGCGACGACCTGCCGGCGGTCGAGGCGTTCAGTGCTGATTTGTTGCCGTCGAGCTTCAGGCCCCTGGTGGAGGACGTTTCCGAGCGCATGCAAACACCTCCCGATTACGCAGCGGCCGTTGCCGTCGTGGCCCTTGCCGGTTGCGTGAGCCGTCGCGCCACTATGCAGCCCAAGGCGAAGGATAATTCTTGGCTGGTCGTCCCGAATTTGTGGGGCGCGGTCGTTGCGCCTCCGGGTTTTATGAAGACTCCGGTCCTGAACGCGGTTACGTCGCCCCTGAACCACATCGAGGCATTTTGGAGGGCCCAGCACGAAGAGGAATTGACAGAATTCGCGAAGGCAAAAGGAGAGGCAACCCTCCGGAAGGAGGTGTGGCGCCAGCAGTACAAAGAGGCCTTAAAGAAGGGAGTAGATGTCCCCCTGGAGCCGGACGATAGCATGGCCGCGCCGGTCCAGCGGCGCCTTGTGACGACGGACTCGACGTTCGAGAAACTCCACGAAATCCTGAGCGAGAACCCAGCAGGTCTGTTGGTTATCCGGGATGAGCTGTCCGGGTGGTTGTCGGGACTCGATCGCGAGGGTCGCGAAGGAGAACGGGGTTTTTTTCTCCAGGCTTGGAGTGGAGACATGGGGTACACAATCGACCGTATCGGCCGCGGGTCAATTTTTGTACCTGCTGTGTGTCTGAGTCTGCTGGGCAACATCCAACCGACACGTTTGCGATGGTACCTGGCCGACACGGTGCGCGGAGGCGCCAATGATGACGGGCTTTTCCAACGGTTTCAGATAATGGTTTGGCCTGACACGCCGCGGAGCTGGGCGCCCGTGGATCGTCCGCCGGATGGCCGGGCGCTGGGGCTGGCAGAAAGGATATTTTCTCAGCTCGCAAATTTATCGGTTGACGATCCGGTGCGCTTGCGGTTTGGCAAGGGCGCTCAGGAACTTTTCTCCTCGTGGCTGGCAGTGCTCGAGGGCAAGGTTCGTGGCGATTCCGGATTGTCGCCCGCGTTGGTTGGGCATCTCTCAAAATATCGCAGCTTGATGCCCACGCTCTCGGCGCTGTTCCAGTTGGCTGATTGTGTTGCGGACGGTGATTCGCTGATCGAGCAGAATGAAGTATCCATTGAGCACGCGCAACAGGCCGTTGCCCTCTGCAATTACCTCGAATCTCACGCTCGCCGCGTCTACTCCTGCGTGCTCTCTCCCGAGAGGAGGGCCGCCGGCGAACTTGCACGCCACATCAAACGCGGGGTTTTCACGGAAACCTTTGCGACGCGGGACGTGTACCTCAAGGGTTGGAGCGGTCTAGACACTCCGGATAAGGCGCGCAGTGCACTCGGTGTGCTGGAAGATGCCGCTTGGGTGCACAAGGTGGAGGTTCGGCAATCTCCCGTCGGCGGGAGGCCTTCCGAAACCTGGATGATCAACCCGAAGGTGAAACAAGCCCGTACGTGACAAAAGAATGGCATGCCCGGGCCTACAAAACCTGCATAAGGGATTTTCGCAGGTTTTGTAGGTGCTGGCTTGGCGCTTACGGCTTAACACACGTGGCAGGGACTCTTGACCTAGCACAACCTGGACAACCCCGTGCGCCTCTGATAAGAAATAAATACCCGCTGCGGATCTGAACCGCTCGGTTGCCTGCCAGACGGAGTCAATTTCCCTAAGCACCAAGTACGGATTCAACCTACAGAAACTGAACGTCCCACGGCGGGGGGACGTTAATGTCCCGCCGCAAAAAGTGTTCCGCGAGCAGTAGGCGGACGCCCCAAGGAGACGGGGCAGCGACGGAATCGCAGCGGGTTCCAGTCGCCTGGACCAACACCGCGAGATTGCGAGGCAATGCAAGATGAGTTTGCGGGCGCCGGCGTACTTGCGCAGGGCCCAGAATCAGTGGTCCAGGATAAATCCCAACCTCGAAACCGCCCCGTCCTTCCGGCCAACGGTGACGTAGGAGTTGGGGCATCTCTCTCTCCGTTGCTTTTTGTCCCCGCCGACATTAAGGTTTCCTCCGCAGCAGCGCAGCCTGACCAACGGGAAACGAGGAAATCGATGTCTCGTCGTTCCGGTCAGTCAGGTAGTTTGGTGAAGCAAAGCGGTTGGTGGAGGGTCCGCTTCCGTCTCGACCAACCGGGAACGCAGGTCCGGAAGCAGATGTCACTCAAGGTAGCCCCGGTTAGCCTGAAACTCTCTCGCTCCCAGTTGGAGCTTCGGGCGAAAAAAATCGTAGAAGGGTCTGGGGCAAACTCGGAGGACCGCTTCAACCGTGTTGTGCTCGGCGAGGCGACCTTTCGAGAACAGGCCCAGGCGTATTTGCAAAAAGCTGTCTCGCGCAATAGGAAGCCGATCCGCAACACGGTCAGCATTGAGGGGGCCATGAGAAAGTGGATATTCCCGGAAATCGGAGACCTTCCGCTTGCCCTCGTTGACAATCTGGCCATCCTGCCGCTCGTGGCGAACATGAAGGCAGGCGGGCTATCTGCGAGGACGGTGAACAAATATGTAGAGTATGTCAAGCAGGTCGTCAAGTCGCTGAAGACTCCGAACGGCGAACCTGTCCACAAAAGGACGTGGGACCCAGACACTATGGATTTGCCCGTCGTTGAATACCGAGAACAGAAGCGACCGTCCCTCAAGGCGCCGGCGGTCTCGGCCTTGGTTGCCGCAAGCACTGGACAGGAGCGCGCGCTCTATGTCTTCCTCGCCGCGACCGGGATGCGAATCTCCGAGGCTCTGGCATTGGAGACGCGCCATCTCATCAACGACTGGCGCACCGTCGTGGTCGAACAGCAGGTAGAGAAGGACGCTCCGCGCATCCTCCCCTATCTTAAGACAAGCGCGGCGAATCGGGAGATTGACCTACACCCGGACGTTGCGGGTTTCCTGCGGGGCTATGTGGCTGGGAAAAGCGGCTTGCTGTTTCGCACCCAGAAGGGCACGCCCCACCTGTATGCGAACCTCGAAGACCGTTGGCTTACACCGCGTCTCGCCAAGATGGGATTGGATGAGAAAGGAATGGGCTGGCACGCGTTTCGCCGCTATAGGAAGACGTGGCTTCGTGGCAAGCGATGCCTGGAGGACATCGGCAATTTTTGGATGGGCCACAAGCCGAAGACGATGTCGGAAATCTACTCACATCTCTACGAGGATGCGGAGATGCGCCTCGCGGAGGCTGAGCAGGTTGGCTTCGGGTTCGACCTTCCACAGGAAGGTGCTCCTGTTGTTCCGAAAAAATCGAAGCGACCGGAACTCAAAGTGAACAAAGTAAAAGCGGCGTAAGTTGCGGAAAATAAAACGGGATACAAGGAGCAAAATTCTGGTGGACGTGGGGGGACTCGAACCCCCGACCCCCTGCTTGCAAAGCAGGTGCTCTGCCAGCTGAGCTACACGCCCACAGGTTTACCTGCATTCTATCATGGGCTTAGAGTTCTCGATTCCGCGCGCCCAGGACTATCTCCGGCGTTGTGCCTAGAATTGTGGGCTTCCGACCGCGTCTCTAAAGCCTGCCTGGCACGCGGCGCCAACAGAAGCACCCGGCGAGCGGGGAGCTCTTGCGGTGCGCGAACAACAGTGTCCCGTCCCTGGCGTTCGCCCAATTGTGGACCATCGCCCTTTGAAGCACGCGTGTATCGAAGTGCACAGACTTGGACCCTGGCGGGTACTAGGCTATCCGAAGAGGCATGAATGAATGTTACCGACAGAGCTTGCGGAATTAAGAGCCAAGCGAGAGTTATTGTTCAAGCAGCTTCAGGATCATCCTCAACGCCTGCATCTGGCCATCGAGGTCAAGATCCTGGATGATGAAATTGCGGAGAGCCATCGGAAAATTCAGGCGGACAAAAAAGCACATAAGTGAGAAGGCATGACGACGAAACTCTTCGCTCTACTCTAGGTTAGCGCAGACCGTGAAGACGCCGCTGGTGGCCGTATGACGGCGAGAACCATATCCATGTCGATAGCTTTAGCAACGCTGAGGAACGTGAGAACCTGAGAAGGAACGACGTCAATTAACGTAGTGGTATTCAGAAACGCCCACAGATCTGTTTCACTCATCTCTCCCAGGTCGTTCTTGATCCCGGCATAGCTCTGTTCAACCTTAAATGAGTCCGATGACGCCAGTTGAATCGACAACGAAGCGATGGTGACAAACATCAAGTCCTCTTCGTACGTCTGGGACCTGCGCCCACAGGAGCAAGCGACAGATACAGGATTGAACTGGGTGACCCGTACCACCTGCTGGCCCGCGTAGCCGGCCGCAGGGAACTTCGAAAAAGAGCAACATGTTCCACAGGTCGGACACTTCCGGACCCAAGCCCCGCGAACCAACGGCAATGTCTCTAGATTCCCCATATGCTCCTCGTAACCGCCCTGTGCATCCAATCCGCCGAAGCCTTGAGCCGCCCGCAAACGTCTCTTAAAAGTTGTTTGCAGTAAAGCTAACGGCGTAACTTCAAACTCGCCTTATGATCCAAACAACGAGACAGACTATCACCAGAGTACCTATTATTCCGTATCCGAACATTTGTGCCTCCTTTACGGTGAATGAATCCCCGTTGAATCGATTTAGTTGAACGGATCGACTGTAATCAGAATTTCCGATTTAGTCCTGGCGCTTCTCGAATCCCTGGTTTTCCCTGCCCCGGTTTGAGACCACATATGCCACCGGGGCAGGCCGCGCCTTCGACTCAGGTCTTATCGTTCTCTGCCATCTATTGGGCTTTGGCTTCCTTAACATCTCTGTTTATTTCGCGCAGCAGCGGTCGCGCGGATGCCGGGACAGCGACCTTCCCGCTAAGGATTTCATGACGGTTTGTATTCAGGCCGTACATGGATTCATCTCCGCTCTTGTCGGCTTGCACCACGGCGCCGTCGAGAGCGAGACCGGCGAAGAGACCTTTGGCCCGCGAATAAGAGAGAATTTCCGCGTTCAGTTTAACGTCGGTGCCCGCGTCAGCAGTCCGGCCCACCGGGCCGGCGGCAACAGAGGCGTCCGCGCCAAGCTTGAATTTATCGCTGAGGAGGTTTTGCAATGCGTGATCGTTCATAAAAAGCATAACGATATCGGTGGAAGAGCCGCCGATCTGATACCCGACGCTTCCGCCATCAAGCGCGACAAACATGGGAGCGCTCCAACCATGTCCGGTGTTACAGGTCGCCACTCCTCTGCCGTAATTGCCCCCGAACACAAACGCGAACTTGACGCTGCCCGGAATAATGGCGATGCATTTTGCGGTTTCCAGCAGGTCTTGCGGAATGCCCTGATCCGGTGTGTGCATGATCTCACTGAATACCTGGGCGGCTTTTTCGGTGCGCTTAATATCATCCTCGCGGTCCGAAGCGACCGCGGTTAGAGTCACCAGGCCCAACGTTGCGACAATTAAAAGACGTTTCAACATGCGTGTGTCCCCCTAAGTAATTTCTCAGACATACAACTGTGCTGGTAAAGTTTCGATAAGACTTCGTTCCCCAAGAATACTTTGTTAATTCGACCTTGGCGTGGCATGCCTGGCTTCCAGGAATGGGCGGTAGGTGACCCACAAATCCATTTTATTCGCCCTAAAAACAGTTAGCTGTGCAGAAACGAACACTCCGAGATTTAAACGGTGCGACGGAAATTCTTGGACGTACGATCAGGCTTCGATGATGTGGTTACGGATGGCGTAGCGAACCAAATCAGCCACTGCATGACACTCAAGCTTTCGCATGACGTTGGCACGATGTGTTTCCGCCGTCTTGACGGAAATTTGCAGTGCCCCGGCAACCTGCTTGCTACTGCATCCTTCCGCTATCATTTGGACGATCTCCCTTTGGCGGCCCGTCAACAACCGAGGCAGGCCGTCGTTGGCAGCGACTGTCTTTTTGGGATCTGTTCCCAGGTACGCGTTTAGGACGTGATTCTCAGCCGCCTTGGTGAAGAATCGCCTCCCTTTGCTTAATGTTTCCACGGCGGAGATAAGATCCTGCGCAGTGTCCGACCTGAGCAGATAACCGTAGGCCCCCATCTCCAGGGCTTGACGTACCAGCAGGTCAACGTAGCGGAGTGCCAGCACCAACACCTTGGTTTGTGAACCGTTTTTAGCAATGTGCCGGGCAGCGTCAAGCCCGTTCAGAGAGGGCATGCTGAGATCCAATATGGCCACGTCTGGCTTGAGTCGTTTGGTAATTGCGACGGCCTCTCTGCCGTCGCTGGCCTCCGCGACTACTTCCCAGCCGCGCTGTTCGCGGATGAAAGCGCACAACGATTTGCGTGTGATTTCATTGCTGTCTGCAACCAGTACGCGAACACTACCCATGTTCGTCCTCCTTGAAGAACAGTATTGACACCAGGGATTCTATGTAGATGCGCGGGAATAAACTGTTCACTCTTGAACAACAGGCTTTTTTAAGCGGGTCGATTTAGTGTTGCGGCCAAGCTGTTCAATACAGGACAGAGAGGCATGCGCTTTTGATTTCTGCACAAACTTCGCGCACTTCACATAATTTGGCTACCCGATCTTGCTATCAGGTGAACCCCTCTCGCGATTGAAGTGACTCGTCACCGCGAACCCAAGCTGGAGAGCCGAAGCTTTTGGGATTCGGCGGCCTGCTGCGAACAATTAGATAGTTTCGAAAACCTGTTCAAAATCGGACAGCATCCTTTCACCCGCTGCAGTATGGTGGGTCCTTCCGAAGGCGGTGGAGTAAGCAGGCTGTACAAAAAGGAGTTGCGATGCCTCTCATCCAGGTGGTGGTGGTTTTGGTTGTAGTGGGGGTTCTTCTGTGGCTCGTCAATCTTATCCCCATGCAAGGGACGATTAAATCCATATTAAACACGGTGGTGGTGATCTTCGTCATCGTCTGGCTTCTGAATGTGTTCGGTTTTATGCCGTATCTCTCTCACGTGCGAGTGGGAAGTTATCGCTTGTGAAAACGTCCGCCGTGGAGTGGTCAGGGCGAAGATAGTTTGGCCTGGTGAAGTGTGCACTAACGAACAGCCAAAGCTCGCATGCGGCGCTACACTTTCAACACGATATGGAACTGTTCAATCAATTGCAGAAGGAATATGAAGACACCACAAAAAGGTTCATGGGCCTGGTCGATCTGGAAGATCGTAACCTCCTAAAGGAACGTCACAAGGCGATCCGCCGAGAAGTGGTGGAACTTGCGAATCGCCTGGATATTCCTGGACCTTATTGGTCTACCATCAAGACGTAACACCCCCGCTTGGCTCGGCCCAACGGTGTACGCCACGCAGTCGAAACTGAAATAGCACTTAAATAAGCAATCTGAATTTGGAGGACACGCTATGCGCACTGGATACACGTACGCCGCTTTGCTATTCCTCAGCGCCGGCCTTATGGCGCCAGTGTCAATCATGGCCGCACCGCCCCAGGACGTCGGCGTCCAGGTTCGCGTTTATGACGCCGGCCACAAGGACTATCACAACTGGGATGACAACGAAAACCGCGCGTGGGGGCAGTATCTTGCCAACAATCACAGAAAAGCTCACGAATACAAGAAGGCTCCAAAGAGAGAACAGTCCCAGTACTGGAATTGGCGCCACGAACATCCAGACGGCAAGTGATAGCAAGCTCAACACAACGCGCGTTCCGTTCGTAAGGCCGTGAACGGGACGCACAAGGGAGAGAAATATGTACATCGCGACATGGATCGTTCTGGGGGCTGTAGCAGGCTGGGCCACGGGAAGATTCTTGAAGGGCAATCAGTACGGTCCCGGAGTAGACATCATTATGGGTATCGCCGGCGCGTTAAGCGGCGAGTCTCTCATGCAGTATGGATTTCCCGGGCGGTTTGAGATCGTCACGGCGTCTCTCAGTGCCCTCTTGGGGGCTGTCGTCCTGACCGTGCTCACAGCTTTCGCTAACGGCCGAAAACGCTACGCCTAGAGGCAAGCAGGCAAACACGGAATGGACAATCTGTAGGGAGGGTTCAAATGCAACAAGCGATCAAAACCGGAACAGTCCCAATCAAGGGCGGCCAAAAATGAAACTATTGAGCCACTGCGTAATAGCAGCAATCACGATTCTGGTGTGCGTGTCCATGACTCACGCTCAGGATCTTTCCCAGTACCGCACCTTTGCGTTTGGAGCGAGTGTGGCCAGCATCTCCAAGCAACTGGATCGACCCAATGAGGCGCAAACCATTCACCAGCAGCCGGCATTGATCCAGGAATTGACGTGGTATCCGCCGTTGCCACTTGGATCTTCACGGCCGGCCGAACCCGTCCAGAAGATCCTTTTCTCCTTCTACAACGGTGCACTCTACAAAATGTTGCTGGTCTACGACAATGAGGCGATCAAAGGCCTAACCGACGAGGACATGATACAGATCGTGTCAGCCAAATACGGGGATGCGACGAAACCTGTCGCCACGATCGATTTCCCGATTGATCCCATGTATACGACGAGCGAAAAAGTGATGGCGCGTTGGGAGAACTCCCACTATTCGATGAACCTCTTCCGTTCTTCGATAGAAGACACTTTTGCAATCATCATGTTAGATAAGCGGGTGGACGCTCTGGCGGATGTCTCCATCGCCGAATCGGTAAAGCTGGAGCAGCAGGAGGCGCACCAAAAAGACTCCGAGCGCGCCAAGAAGGAAGCCGCTGACCTGGAAGGCGAACGACAACAAAACATAAAAACGCTGCGTCCTTAAATTGAAGTTAGTCCAGAAACAAGATCGCTTACAAGAATCTCAACTATTTCTTTTAGAGAGGACCGGGAAATGACACTTCAAATTACGCCACTACACGACCGGGTTGTGGTCAGGCGCCTGGAGACACTGGAGCGCGCGAAGGGCGGCATCATCATTCCTGACACTGCCAAGGAGAAGCCTCAAGAGGGTGAAGTGATCGCCGTGGGAGCAGGCAAGATTGAGAAGGGGCAGCGCGTGCCCCTGGACGTCAAGGCCGGCGATCGGATTCTCTTCGGGAAATATATGGGCAACGACATCACGATGGACGGCCAGGAATATCTAATCCTCCGCGAGGAAGAAATTCTGGCGACTGTCAGTGGAATTGCAAAAGTAGCGTCAGGTAAATAGGTAGTTCCCCAATTTGAGGGGCGCAGCACAAGGGAATCGTTCTCATTCACCCCAGGAGGGTGAACTCCAATGGCTAAGCAAATTGTGACTGGTGAAAATTCGCGCCAGGCTATTCTGCGCGGAGTAAATGTTCTCGCGGATGCCGTGAAAATAACGATGGGTCCAAGGGGTCGTAATGCCGTGATCGAAAAGAAATTCGGACCGCCGGTCATCACCAAAGATGGCGTGACCGTGGCAAAGGAAATCGAACTGCAGGATCCGCTCGAAAACATGGGCGCTCAGATGGTGCGCGAGGTCGCGTCCCATACTTCCGATGTCGCCGGCGACGGCACCACCACCGCGACAGTCCTGGCACAGGCCATCTTCCGCGAGGGCGTACGTACAGTTGCTGCGGGTGCAAGTCCAATGTCGCTGAAACGGGGCATTGAGAAAGCAGTAGAAGCGTGCGCTGCTGAGATCAAAAGAATGGCCAGGGACGTCAAAGGCGACATGATCGCGCAAGTGGGCACGATCAGTGCCAACACAGACAAGCAGGTTGGAACCCTTATAGCCGATGCCATGAAGCGAGTAGGCAAAGACGGCGTCATTACCGTCGAAGAATCACGCACCATGGAAACCACGCTCGAAATCGTCGAAGGAATGCAATTCGACCGCGGGTATCTCTCCCCCTATTTCGTCACCAGCCCCGAACGCCAGGAATGTGTCCTCAACGATGTGTATATTCTGATCTTCGAGAAAAAGATCAGTTCGATGAGAGACCTGATTTCGCTTCTCGAACAAGTCGTAAAGGCGGGGCAGCCCTTGCTTATCATCGCCGAAGACGTCGAAGGCGAAGCGCTGGCGACCTTGGTCGTAAACAAACTGCGTGGCACCCTGCAATGCGCGGCCGTAAAGGCGCCGGGATTTGGTGACCGCCGCAAGTCTATGCTGGAAGACATTGCCATTCTGACAGGCGGCAAAGCCATTTCCGAAGACCTGGGCGTTACGCTTGAAAGCGTTAAGATCGAGGACCTGGGACACGCAAAAAAGGTAATCATTGATAAAGACAACACAACGATTATCGAGGGCGCAGGAAAAAACACTGAAATTGAAAGCCGCATCAAGCAGCTACGCGTTCAGATCGAGGACACCACTTCGGACTACGACGGCGAAAAACTGCAAGAGCGCCTGGCGAAGCTCGTCGGTGGCGTCGCGGTGATCAAGGTGGGCGCGGCAACCGAAACCGAGCTAAAGGAAAAGAAGGCCCGCGTCGAGGACGCCATGCACGCCACTCGCGCTGCGGTAGAAGAAGGCATTGTGGCCGGTGGCGGCGTTGCCTTGCTTCGCTGCATCCCGGTCCTCAATCGCTTGAAGCTGGAGGATGACGAAGCGATTGGAGTGAATATCGTGAAGCGGGCCCTCGAAGAGCCCATGCGACAGATCGCCTTGAACGCCGGTCACGAAGGTGCTGTCATCGTCGCCCGCATCCGGGAGTCGAAAGACGAGAACTTTGGCTTCAACGCCGCGACCGGAGAATTTGAAGACTTACTGAAGGCCGGCGTGATTGATCCGGCGAAGGTCACCCGGCTGGCATTGCAAAACGCTGCGTCGGTCGCCGCGCTCATGCTGACCACCGAAGCATTGATCGCGGAACTCAAAGGCGAAGAACCGATGACGGCCGCAGCAGGCGCAAACCAGGGCGGCATGGGCGGAATGTACTAGAGCAAAGAGAGAACGACACACCTTCGCGTGATTCTGTCAACGTTCGGAAAGCTTGCAGACGAAAGAGAGACCCTTGGGAAAAATAAGAATAATGAACTACACGTGTGGGCTTGCCGTCACGATTGTGAGTTTCGGACTCTATTCTTACTATGTGCGTGAACTTTTGGCGTCACTCCTGCTATTCAGTGCCGCTTTTTCCGGGATGGCATTCGTCGTATTGGGTGGAGTTCTTGCCTGGTACGCGAGCAAACAGATCGCGCTGTGGAGCGGACTTGTGCAAGGCGCAAGAGCCTTGCCTCTTGGCGATGTCGCTCCCAGTAGCATCCGCAACAAACCCGTATCCTAGAATTCCGCTTTACGGGACATGGGCCGTCTAAATCGTGGGGTGTTTGTTCGTTCGGTTACACGAGATGCTGGAAGTGCGGGGCTGGAAGCGCAGCGCCCAATCCTACACTCGGCTCTTCGGTCGCACACACTTCGATCCGCCCCGCTTCAGGCGGCGAACCCCGCTAAAAGCGGAGTCCTCCAATCAGGTACAGAACCAGAACCACCAGCAGGACGGTGCCGAGAACGCCCATGCCTCCACCTGAACCCCACCTGGAATAACCGTAGTATCCGCCGCCACCGCCGAACAACAGACCAGAACGATAATCAGAAGCAACATGAGAGTCTCCTTCTTTCTGTGCAGCTCGTCTCTTACGCGTACCGGCCCCCTGGCCGGAATCCCCTACGGCGTGACGGCTTTTTGCACGCCTTGGCCCACGTCCTTACCGCCGCGGCCGATACCCTCGCCTAAGTCTTTTCCGGCCTTGATCGCTTGGCCCTTCTTGATTTCGTGGCCGAATTGCTTGCCGCCATCGCCGACGTTGTCACCCGCGGAATGGAACTTGCCGCCCACCGATTCCGCCCCGACGCCCAGTTGTCCGGCCGTCTTATCGTCCAGGCGCTCGGTGACCGGCAAATCCTGCGACTTCTGATATTTCCCGATGGCGTGACGGGTTTGCGGGCCCATTACGCCGTCCACCTGTCCGGGGTCATATCCCTTATCCGCCAGGGCTTGCTGCACTTTTTTGACGTCGTCGGCGGACCTGGCCGAGGAAACCAGCGGCGTTAAGCAAAGAGCGAGCGCCACGGCTGCCAGTGCAGTGGAGATAAATCGAGGCTTTGGAAATACGGCGTTTGTTGACATTGTTTCCTCCATGAGAAACACCTTGTGCGGGGTGAGGCTTCCAGTGTCGTGGAAGGCCGCAGAAATGTCTGTACACTTTTGAACATCTTCCATTCCTTGCTTGCGGACTGAATCCCCGAAATAACGCGTAATTCTCGTGCGGGGTGAGCAAACCGTGCACTATCGCACAGTAATCCGCCTCCCCGCACGGCATACTTCCTTCGTAATTGAAAAAGGAGATTTACTGCTTATGAATATCTTAAAACTCGTTCCGACCATTGCTCTGGTGGCCTACGCGATAACGCTTGGCGCATCGGCGCAGACGCAATCGCCGAACATTGATGATCCCACCTTCCGCGTGACGGTAGTCAGCCGCACGACACCGGCGGTGAAGTACGAACACCGCAGCGGCTCCACAAAAATCGATTTTAAGGGCACGGAACTTATGCCCGGCGCAACCGGCCTAGCCACGGTGGACAGCCACCGCGGGGCCATGCAAGTGAACGCGGAGTTCAAGGGGCTCGATAAGCCCTCGTCCTTCGGCAATGAATATCTGACCTACGTGTTGTGGGTCGTTTCCCCGGAAGGCCGGGCCGTTAACGTCGGCGAAGTCCTGCTGGGCGGGAATCGCAGCAAGCTGGACGTCACCACCGACTTGCAAACCTTCGCGCTGATCGTGACGGCAGAACCTTATTATGCCGTGCGTCGCCCCAGCAACGTGGTGGTGATGGAAAACGAAGTTCGCGGGGACACCGCCGGGACCGTAGAAGTGGTGGACGCCAAGTATGAATTGGTGGATCGCGGAGGCTACTTGCCCACCGGCTTCACGTTCGATCCGGTAATCCTTAGCACCAAGTTGCCGCTGGAGTTCTTCGAAGCGCGCAACGCCATGCGCATCGCCAAGCTCGCGCAAGCGGACCGCTTTGCCGCCTCCAGCTACGACAATGCCGCCGGCGAGATGAAACAAGCTGACGACATGGCCAGCAATAAACACATGGAAAAGAAGCAGCTGATCGCCACGTCACGCGAAACGGTGCAGACCGCCGAGGATTCCCGCGAGATTGCCATGAAGGTGCTGGAAGCCAACCGAGTGGATCGCGAACGCCGCGAGGCCGAGGCCCGTGAAGCCACCGCTAATGCAAACGCCAAGCAGGCATCGCAACGCGCCTCAAGCGCGGAAGCCGATGCCGCCCTTGCCGCAACCCGCGCCAATGACGAAGCGCAGCGGCGCCTCAGCGCCGAAGCGCAAACCGCCGACGCCGATCGCCAGCGCGACCAGGCCGTAGCCGGAAAGAATGAAGCGCAAGCCGATCAGGCCACAGCCGAACAGGGCCGGGCCGATGCGCAGGCCGAAGCCGATCAAAACCGCGCGGCGGCCATTACCTCCGACCAGCAACTGCAGGCAGCGGTGCAGGATCGCGAAGCATTGCGCGCGCGCCTTCTCCAGCAGTTCAACCTGATTCTGGAGACGCACGACACAGCACGCGGTCTGGTGGTCAACCTGTCCGACGTTCTGTTCGACACCGGAAAGTTCACTCTGCGTCCGGCGGCTCGCGAAAAGCTGGCCAAAGTATCCGGGATCGTGCTTGCCTACCCATCGCTCAAACTGGCCATTGAGGGCTACACCGATAGCGTCGGCAGCGACGAATACAACCAGAAGCTTTCCGAAGACCGTGCGGATTCCGTACGCATCTACCTGACGGGGCAGGGCGTTCCACAGGACATGACTTCCGCGGCGGGATTTGGCAAGAGCCAGCCCATCGCGTCCAATGACACCGCCGACGGTCGCATGCAAAACCGGCGCGTACAGCTGGTGGTGTCCGGCGAAGTGATCGGCACCGACATCGCCGTCATAAAGGTGCCCGTCGCGCAAGTCGTCGCACCGCAGTAAATCGCAGAATGATGCTGGAATAGGTGAGCAGAGGAAGGCCGGCCAGGTTTCCGGCCTTCCATATTTTTTAGAAAGCATCGTCTGTTTTAGAAGGCATCGGGGGAGGCAGAGATGAAATCAGCCACGTTGGCAGGAATGCTCTTGATAGTGATCGGAGTCATCGCCCTGGGGTACCAGGGGTTCACGTACACCACCCAGAAAAAAGTTTTGGATCTCGGCCCGATCCAAGCCACCAAAGAAGAGCATCATACGATTCCGCTGCCTCCAATCGTGGGCGTCATCGCCCTAGTGGGCGGGGCTGCGGTGCTCGTAATGGGGCAACGGAAAGGCTAGCTGTAGCGCCGGTAATCAGTCGCGCAGAACCACGGTGAGCAGCGAATCGGTTACGTGCATCCCGCCGTCGTACGTGATAAATCCAAGCTTTTTGAATTTGTTCAGGAAGAAGTTTACGCGCGAGCGCGTTGTGCCTACCATTTCCGCCAAAGTTTCCTGGGAAATTTTCGGAAGGACCGAGTGGGTCCCGCCCTCTTTGCCGTAACGAGCGAGCAGCAAAAGAGTTCGCGCCAGGCGCTTCTCGCTGTTATTGAACAGCTGATCGACCAGGTCTTCTTCGACCTTGGTGTTGCGTTCCAACATGTAGGCGATAAAGCGATCGGAGAAGGAGTGCTCTTCGTGGAGCACGCGCTTCATTTCCTGCAGGCCGATCACGAGTACCGACGTAAGCGTGACGGCGGTGGCCGTTGCAAGTCGCACCGGTTGTCGCGCCAACGCACCTTCTCCTACGAAGTCCCCTGGCTTTAGCATCGCCACCACGGCCTCTTTGCCGGTTTTCGAGACGATTGACAGCTTTACCGAGCCAGATTGGATATACATCACGTCTTTGCAGATATCTCCCTGGGAAAACAGCGTATTCTTCGATTGGAATTCGACAATCGTCCTCGCCACGCCGGCCGAAGCCAGGAAAGCCTGTGCGTCGAAACCGGCCCACTTCTTTACGTCCGCGGTTTTATTGCCCTTCTGTCGTGTGTACGCCAACGTACGCTCTCCTAACGTTTGAACTTACCATGGGACGGGCGCCCTCCTAGCACTTTTATGCCCCCGGTGGCTCTTTTTGCGAATATTGCCCGCCGCCAAGAGGTTGACTGACATTCCCGCACGCAGGCCGGTAGGATACAGTATGCACAAGGCCGTGAAAAAATGCCCCGTAGAGGAAGCGATCCGAGTCATTGGCGGGAAGTGGAAGCTGCTGGTGTTGCGGTCGCTACTTCTGAATGGTCCTCAACGATATAACGAACTGCTCAAGACGGTCGCTGCGATCAGCCCCAAGGAACTTACGCGAAATTTACGCGAACTGACGACCGCTGGGCTTGTGGTGCGAGGGTCTGGGCAAGGCTTGACGGCCCAGTACGATCTCACCAGGCTCGGCAAGGGTCTGATGCCAACATTCAAGGAATTGCTGACTTGGGGAAAGCGGCTCGCGGGATCGCATTAGGTTACGCACCTTTGGGTGCGTTGACTAGCCTTCAGAGTCCAGGGAGAATCGCTCCGTTATGAAAGCCTTTTTCGTCAGAGCCTCGATTCGCGCGACCCCAGAAAGAATCTGGGCACTGCTTGCCGATGCCACTGACTACACCCGGTGGAACAACACAGTTGAAAAAGTAGACGGCAAGATAGCCCTTGGCGAGCGCGTCACGGTTCATCCGAAGATCAATCCGGGCCGCGCATTCCCCGTGAAGGTTTCCGCGTTTGAGCCCCCGCAACGCATGGTTTGGGTTGGCGGCATGCCACTGGGACTGTTTAAGGGCGAACGTACATTCACGCTCAAAC
>Ga0206862_1042_pt2 | contig 36186 bp, 27 predicted proteins | sample Alteio_BWOrgCont_43_FD_152625 | JGI IMG/M metagenome (GOLD analysis project Ga0206862, IMG submission 152625) | Enriched cells from forest soil in Barre Woods Harvard Forest LTER site, Petersham, Massachusetts, United States -... | ecosystem: Environmental > Terrestrial > Soil > Temperate forest >... | reverse complement strand
CGTTGTCGTCATGTGCCGACCAGCGGATGGCGATTGAATCGCGATCGCGCACCGCGGTAGGCACAGGATCAAAACGGGGCTGCCCGGGGACCGAAGCATCGGAGCTGGTCACACGCGGAATCGGCTGATAGTGGTATCCCGGCTGCACAGTAATGTCGTCAATTTCGGGGGCAACATTTTTAGGCAGATAGTTGAGCAAAACGTCATCAATCCGCGGGGTAGGATTACCAGCGCGAAGAACAGATTTCCACTGCACGAAGCGCGCGGGCGGAATCTTCAGTTCGGAACCGGCGGTAAGATTGACGCTCGTCCAATGGCTCCAATTGCGGTCGGGATTATCGACATTGCCGCTGCGTGCATAAAGCTCGATATTCGAATTACCGATGCTGCGTACGGTGGCGCGTCCCCAAAGCGAAAAGATATGTGCATCGAAGACATCGCTTTCATAAGTGCCCTCCGATTCGAGACCGGGGCCAAGCAAAAAAATCTTACCGAGATTACTGCCGGAAGCATAAAGTCCGCCGCCTGGCGCTGCTGCAATGGCGGTGACTTGCGTGGCGCTGGCCTTGATCAGATCCGTGAAATCGTCGATGCCGTTGATGGCGAAAATGTGACCACGATTGCCGGTTCCTGCAATCAGGCGTCCGTGCTGGTCGAAGCCGAGAGTGTAGACGAGATCTTCGTGAGAGGTCCACAAGCGTGACGGCGCGCCGTCGGGCGCGATGCGATAAATTTCGGAGCCGCCACTAGCGTTGGCACCGGGAGCAGGAAATGGCGTAATTGTTGTGGGCGCCCCAGGAGCCGCATTGAGAGTAATGTTTCCGCCGGCCGCAGGCTGATTCTGCGCGGGACTCACGATCATGATGCCGGTTTGCACTGACGCACTTCCAGAGTGCTTCTCACCTGCAGCGGCGGCATAGATATTGCCTGCGGCATCAATGGCGAGCGCGGTGATTTCTTTCTTGGGCGTGCTATAGAGAACGAAGGCATCACCATTCGGCGCGATGCGATAGATAAGCCCGCTGCCATCGGATCCGGCAATCAGGTTTCCTTTTGGATCAAGCGCGAGGACACGAATATGAACTTCATCGCTCTTGAAGAAGAGCGAGTGCTGGCCGTTGGGATTGACTTTGAAAATTTCGCCGTGATCGCCGGTCGCGACGTAAAGGACGCCGGCATTGTCGAGAACGATGTCCCAGATATATTTGGAATTGGGATCGAAGTAAGGAGTCGCGCTCCAGGAAGATTTCTCGCCCGCCTTGGCGCTCTTCGCGCATTCAAGGCGATAGACTTTTCCGTCGGGAGCAGTGGCGGCGTAGACGATGCCATTCTTGTCGACTACCAAGGATTGCACCTGCAACTCCTGCGGCTCAAAGATGGTCGTGATTTGGCCGTCGAGCGTGATGCGATAGACGCGGGCCGGCGACCCGGCTGCGGCGTAGATGTTGCCCGCGCTATCCGACGCAATCGACCAGATATAGGTCGAAGGTGTGGTGACGATCGTTTTAAATGCCGGAGCCAGTTCGAGTCCACCCTCGCTGCGCAAGGCCACTCCTTTGGGAGTGCCTTTGATCAGTTCTTCGAACTTGGATTGTTCCCAGGTACGAGTGCCCTCGGCGAACGCCAGTGTGGAAAGAGTGAAGGTGGAAAAAATAAGAGCTGATAGAAGTGCTGATAAAAGAGCGAGCGTCTTACGAACCAAAGTTGTACCTCAGTCTTGATCTTGCTAGTTTGATCTTGCCGGTGGAAAGCCGGGCATCCCGACCCGGACAGGCGACCTGGCTACTTGATATTAATCGTGAGCATCTGCGCGCCGGAGACGACATAATCGAGCGGTTCAGTAGAAGCTTCGCTGACCGACGATTCCCCAAGCACAACCATGTCTTGTGTGCCACGCATGTTGTCCATGACGTTCATCACCGACAGCGGCAGCGTCGGCATCACTTTGTCGGCAATCATGGCTTCAGGATCGGACTCGATGAGCGAAATGTAAACACGATCGTTGGCACGTTCCCGGTTGAGCAAGGCAATTGTCGGCGCCAGGCCCAGACCCCGGTTCATCATCGGCGTGCCGCGATGGAGGCGATCCAGCGTCTCTCCGTCACTGACCAGAATGTGCAGTGTTCCCACCGAAGTAGAGGTCGGAATTTTTATAGGAATCTGGCGCACCAGCCGCTCGCCGCGATAGGGACGAATCACTGTCTCAACCATAATCTCGTCGCCAGGACGAGCTTCCGTGAGGTCGGTGCGTGACGCCTCTAAGCGAGCGGAGCGGCGTTCTGACACTAGGTCGAAATCCAACTTCACTCCAAGAACGTCGGGCGCATCGAACGGATTGCTGTAAATGCGGCCAAAGCGTTCACCGATGCTCGCAGCGGCCAAAGCTGCCGCGGGCTGTCCATTATCCTGCGGAGCAAACATATTGCGCAGCGTGACGTCGGGATATCCCTTCACGCTGAGCGCTCCATTCATGCGGTAAGTAACGTCCTCGCCGTATTCATTGGTGCCGTGCAGCGCATTGAAGACGGTGGCCATCATGGCCAGCGGACTGAGTCGCGCGTTGTTGAGAACTTCGTAGTGAAATTCTTTCGTCGCCGATCCAGTATGCAAAGCCACGGTCACGGGAATCATCTTCGACTCCTGTCCCGGCACGCCCATAATTCCGTTCTGGCGATCTTGCACGAATGCGCCGATCGTCTCTGTCGTGTTGACGATCTTAAAGGCGTTCATCGGCGAGGGCAGTGTTGCCAGCACGGTCGCCTTGGTCATCGGCAGGTCCACGTCGCCAAACTGCAACAGCGGATGTCCGCAGGCGAGCAAGCGCTGCGGGTCAACGTAGGTCACTGTGCAAGTGGCGGCGATATCCATATCGCCGCGAACCAATACGGCGCTGACTGCGGATCCCGCCTCGATCGGTTCCGGCTGCTTGCTGTTGCTGGATGAGCCAATACCCATTACCGGAACAATGCCAGCTGCGGCAAATTGCGATCCGTAGCGCTGCAAGGTCTCGGCAGAAAAACCGTTGAACACGAGAGGAGTTTCGATAGGCTGCAGATAGTTGCCGTAATTCTGAACCGGAAGCCCAGAGCTTTCACCGGGGCTCGCCGTTTGCATGGCTCCGCCCGTATTCACGGATTTTGCGTTTGCTCGATTGCCATCCGGAAGATTGCCATCCGGAAGACTGGCACGCATTATCGCCGGACGATGATCCGATGCATTGATCTCCAGCATCTCTTCGATCGGGGTTACACCGGCGATTGGTTCCTTCGAAAACTCGCCGATACGGAAAGCTAGAGCGCCCGCCAGCTTGCCGTCAAAGTAAACCGGGCTCCCACTCATGCCAGCAACCACGCCGGTATATTCGGGCTTGGTACCATGCAGGCGAACCAGAATAATGTCGCCCTTGGGACCGTTCACGTTGTGCATCACCCCGAGAACTTCCACGTCCATGGATTCGGGCTTTACCCCCTGAAACACGGTGAGCGCGGTCCCGCGCATTCCTTCATGGATCTGATCGAGCGGGATAATGGCAGGCGCCGGCGAAGTAGTCGTTTGTGCGCCAATCTTTTGTGCGCAAAGCCAGACGGACGACGACAAAAACAAAACGGCGAAAAGTGCGCGGACAGATTTTCCCATGGACAGCCCCGGAGTAAAAATTTGTCTTTTTACTTGCCTAGACTCCGCTGCTATTAGAAGGTTTTGCCAGGAGAGGCAGTGTTTTTTGGCCTGCAAAATATCCCAACCGCAGAGTGCTTGCATCTATACTAGCATAAGAGTTTTCGAGGATTTCCCATGATTTCTGGTGTATTGGGTGCACAAAAGACCGTGCCGTCGACTTCCCCTATGCGTCTGACCCTACTGACATTTGTGCTTCTCTGGATGGTCGCCACGACCCTCTCCGCGCCAGCTCAGGATACCTCGCAGCAGCCCCCGGCGAATCCCAACCAGCAGGAGGCGCCGCCCGAAGCTGGCGGCCCGCAGAACGATGTCGGACCCTATGTAGTCCCAAAGAAGAAGGAAGAGCCGCCTCCGCCAGCCCCGGAAAAGCCCAAAAAGATCGAGAACATGCCCAATTACTCGATCAGCGTCGACGTGCCGGTTGTGAATCTCGATGTGTTGGTGACCTCCAAGGACGGCCAGACCATCCCAGGGCTAAGGCAGGAAAATTTCAAGATCTTCGAAGATGGTTCGCAACAGAAGATTGCGACCTTCAATCAGACCAAGGCTCCAATCACAGCAGTGCTGTTGGTCGAGTTCGCAGCAACCAACTACGACTTCGAGGTCGAAGCCCTGCGAGCATCGTATGGATTTGCGAATACCCTGCAGAAAGACGACTGGGTCTCGGTTGTTTCCTACGATATGAAGCCTCAGATCCTCGTCGATTTCACGCAGGATAAGCGGGACGTCATCGCTGCGCTGAATCAATTACGCATGCCCGGCTTCTCCGAGACGAACATGTTCGACGCCCTGTTCGATACGCTGGACCGAATCGACCGCATCGAAGGCAAGAAGTACATCATTCTAGTCACTACCGGATTCGATAGTTTCAGCAAACTCACCCTCGACCAAATCTTGAAGAAGGTTAAGTCTACGAAGGATGTCACCATCTACGTCGTCAGCGTCGGCTTCGCGGCCCGTGAATATTGCGAAGTGCACCACTGCCAGACCCGTGGGTTTATACACGCGAGCGAAATGGACTACCTGCAGGCTGACAACGAGGTGAAAACCTTCGCCAGCCTGACTGGCGGTCGCGCCTACTTCCCGCGCTTCCAGGGTGAATTACCGGAGATGTTTCAAGAGATCGGAGCCGACATTCGCAACCAATACACCATCAGCTATCACCCCACAAACACTAAGCTCGACGGCACCTATCGCAAGTTGAAAGTTGAACTCCAGGCGCCGGACGGCGGTCCGCTGAAGGTTCGTGACCAGAAGGGCAAGGAAGTGAAATACATCGTGTACGCACGCGAAGGATACACGGCGAAGCACACAGTGGAGTAACAGGTCCTGTTGTGGGGCGACGGGCGTCCTCGCCCGTCCATAGTGCGTTATGAGTGTAATCGCCCGGTTACAACGGCAATTCAACTGACCACGCGTGTTTGGATTGCGTTGCGATTGAGCCCCAAATCCCAGGGCTGTTCAAGACGGCGACAACTAAAACCGGAAAGGACGGAGGGATTCAGCGGCCAGTATCGAATTCCGTCTTGTATGCCTGCCATTGTTGGTGAATTCCCCCCATGATCGTTTGGTACTCGGGGTCTGATCGCAAACTATTGTAGTTCTTGTCTCGTTCGAACCAAGGGTAGTTCACATCGCCCAGCGCAGCAGTTCGGCTGAGCCATTCGAGGGCACGCTGTTTGTCGCCGAGGAGGGCGTAGACGCCTCCGAGCCAGTAAGCTTCGTCGCCGTCGGAGACTTCCTCGGGACGGTATCGGAATAGTTTGGGGTCGATCTTCTCGCGCTGCTGCCGCGATGCGTAAAGAAATGCAGCCATCAGGCGTGGCACGTCGTCGCTCGAAGCGCGGCCGAGCATGACTGAACGTTCGAGAACGGAATCGGCTTCATCCAGCTTTCCCTGGTAATACAGTATTCCGCCGAAATAGCCCAAGGCCTTGAATTGATCAGGATTTTTCGCGATCAGCTGCCGCATCTCCTGTTCCGCCTCGCTCCCCCTACCGCTGTAAAGAAGAGCCCGGGCATGCATCCAGTGCGGCTGAAGGGTAAAGGAATTCAACTCGATGAGTCGTAAATAGGCTTTTTCGGACAACTCATTCAGTCCCGCGTACAAGTAGGAATATCCGAGATTTTCCCACACCGTCTCACTGTTGGGTGCGATAGCGACGGCCTTCCGGAGATAGCGAAGTCCCTCTCCTACTCTTCCTTGCTCGGCGTAAACGCCGCCGAGCGCAACCAATCCTTCGGCAGATTGGGGATTAAGCCGCAATGCATTCTGGGCAGCGGTCTCGCCGATCCTTAGATTCTCTGCTGCCCCCTCCGCAAAATTTGCGGCTTGAAACACACAAAATTGCGCCTGTAATGCGTAAGCGTCCGCGAAATTCTTGTCCAGAGAAACCGCATGAGCGAGCAGTCGCCTGGCTTTTTCAATGCTGTCGAGCTGCGAATAAACGAGATACTCATTGAGATAGAAACGCGCCTGCAGGTAATCGTTGTAAGCATCCACATTGTTGGTCGCGGCCTGTTGAATCGACTTTTGCTCAGTGGGAGAGATTTCGACCTGAAGTCCTTCGACCACCTTGGCGGCAATTTGATCTTCAAAAGTCAGGATGTCTGCGTTGTGCAGATCATAGCGTTGCGACCACTTGGTGGTTCCGGTCCGGCCGTCGATCAGTTGCACGGTCACGCGGATTATGTCGGAAGAGCGTTGGTAGGTCCCTTCCAGAATGCTTTCTACACCCAATGCTCTGGCCGCTTCCACTGGCTCGGGCGTCTCTTTTGCATATTTCAAAACAGAGGTTGTTGGTCTTACGGCGAGGTTTCGCAAAGAGGTAAGTCGGCTGATGATGGCGTCGGTGATTCCAATTGCCCAACTGTCACTCGTCGTCGCTGAAAGATCACGAAACGGAAGCACTGCGATCGTTTGCGGCGCGGATGCGATGCTGCTGCTTTGGCTCGTGTGTGCGCGTGAATCGTATGTGCGGAGCGCAATGAAACTCAGCGTCCCTACAACCAAAGCGGCCGCTGCCAGGATCACGGCGGTGCGTTTTCGGGATGTTCGCGGCGTCCCAGCGGGTTCTGAAGCTGGGATCGCCACCCTTTGCGATTCGGTATCACGTTTCACCCGTTTGAGATCGGCTTTTAATTCCGCTGCCGACTGGTAGCGAACCTCGCGGTCTTTCTCCAGCGCTTTGCTGATCAGGTCTTCGAGTTTGGGTGGTAGCGCAGGATTCAATCGCAGCGGTGTGACCGGTGTGTTGTGGAGGACGGAGTCGAAGATTGCGCCAGAGGTGTCACCGCGAAAAGGCAGCAGCCCGGTCGCCATTTCATAGATAACCACCCCGAACGAGAACAGATCGCTGCGCCGGTCGATTTCCTTGCCCATGATCTGTTCTGGGGACATATAGGCGACGGTACCCATCGTGCTTCCGGGACTCGTCAGGTGCTCGTCTGGAATCGCAGTTGCCGTAGCTTCGAAATCCGCGTCCTCTTGTCTACGCGTCGCGACTTTCGCCAGGCCGAAATCGAGTATCTTGGCATTTCCCCGTTTCGTGACAAAAAGGTTGGCCGGTTTGATGTCGCGATGGACGATCCCCTCGGCATGAGCGGCATCCAGTGCATCGGCGATTTCAATGGCGAGGGACAAGATCAGCTCTGATTCCATCGGACGGCCGCCAATCTGGTGCTTGAGCGTCACCCCGTCCAGAAACTCCATGGCGATGAATGTTCGCCCGTCGAACTCGTCGATTTCATAGATCGTGCATATATTCGGATGGTTTAGCGCAGACGCAGCTTGGGCTTCCCGCTGGAAACGCGACAGGGATTGCGGATCCTTGGCTACAACATCAGGCAGGAATTTCAGAGCCACAAAGCGGTGCAGTTTTATGTCTTCCGCCTTGTACACGACACCCATTCCGCCGCCGCCGAGCCGTTCGATAATGCGGTAGTGCGAGATGGTCTGGCCGATCACTGTCCGCGAATCTTACTACATCGCATGGCAACGGTGGAGCGACGGGCGTCCCCGCCCGTCCAAACTTTTGCCAAGAGGCCGAACGCGCACACCAACTACTTCAGGGGAAGCCGACATCGCTGCACGCACGCCCCTCCCTGATTTACAATCTTCGGTTCCCCTTCAGGAGACAGCACCGTGATTCCACGCTATACCCGGCCCGAAATGGCCCGCATCTGGAGCGACGAGAATCGCTTCCGCACGTGGCTGGCCGTCGAAGTCGCCGCCACTGAAACGCTAGCCGCCGCCGGCATCGTGCCGAAAGACGCCGCGAAAGCGATTCGCGCGCGCGCCGCGTTCAATGTCGAACGCATCTTCGAAATTGAAGCCGAGGTCAAGCACGACGTTATCGCCTTCACCACCGCTGTGGCAGAAATCGTCGGTCCGCATGCCCGCTGGTTTCACTATGGTCTCACTTCAAATGATGTGGTCGATACCGCGCAGGCGCTGCTCATCCAGCAAGCGTCCGTCTTGATTGCGAGCGGTCTCGAACGGTTTGCCGAGGTGCTCGAACGCCGGGCATTTGAGTTCAAAGATACGCCGATGATCGGGCGCACTCACGGCATCCACGCCGAACCCATCACCTTCGGATTCAAAATCGCCAACTGGTATTCGGAGACGCAGCGCAACATCGCGCGCTTCACAGCTGCCGCCGAAGATCTGCGTGTCGGCAAATTCTCGGGCGCTGTAGGAACGTTCGCCCATCTCACGCCGGAATTAGAAGAGAAAATATGCGCCCGCCTGGGATTGAAAGCTGCCGCAGTCTCGTCACAGGTAATCCAACGCGACCGCCATGCGTTCTATCTTGCAACGCTGGCCACGATCGCGTCGACACTCGACAAGATCGCGACCGAAATTCGCCACCTGCAGCGCACCGAGGTCCGCGAAGCTGAAGAATTTTTTAGCGAGAAACAAAAAGGTTCGTCAGCCATGCCGCACAAGCGCAATCCGGTAACCAGCGAACAAATCTCCGGATTAGCACGCGTGGTACGGTCAAACGCGCAGGCTGGATTCGAAAATGTCGCGCTCTGGCACGAACGCGATATCTCGCACTCCTCGGCCGAACGCATCATCATCCCCGATTCGACCACCCTAATCGACTATTTGCTCAACAAGACGGCGAACCTGATCGAGACGATGTTTGTCTATCCCAAGCGCATGATAGCGAATCTCGAAAGCACGCGCGGTCTCGTCTTCAGCGGACAGTTGTTGCTTGATCTGGTCGAGAGTGGCGTTTCGCGCGAGGATGCCTATCGCCTGGTGCAGAGCCACGCCATGCGCGCCTGGAAAGAGAATCTTGATTTCCACGACTTAATTCTGAATGATCCAGAAATCAGCGGACACGTGTCGCGTGCGAAGATCGAACACGCGTTTGACTTGAAGAGGCAACTCAAGAATATCGACAAGATTTTCGCAAGAGTGTTTCCGGAGAAAGTTGCTGGGAAGAAGAGATCTGCATCGAAGACAAAAGCTGTAAAGCGAAGATAATAACGCTGAAGATTTTTACGCAGTGCTCTCTGCGTCTCGGCGGTGAACAGCTTTTCCACCACGAACTAACTCGAGCAATTCGATCAACTGCTTCAATTTTTCCTGCCCAACATGGCGAAGCATTTCACGCCCGTGCTTTTCGATTGGTCCATCCATTTCGCGCAGGAGCTTGAGACCGGCAGCAGTGATCGTTCCATAGATAACGCGGCGATCGTGCTTAGCGCGTGTACGTTCGACAAAGCCGCGGTCTTCGAGGCGATTGAGCAAACGCGTAATGTCCGGATCATGCGTGATCATGCGCTCTCCAATCTCGCGGCACGGCAAGCCCTCCGGCCCTGCGCCCCGCAGGATACGCAACGCATTATATTGCGTGCCAGTAAGTCCGAACTTCTTCAGCCAGACTTCGACTTGAGTCTCAAGGGCATCAGTCGTACGCAATAAAGAAAGGTAAGCTTCTTGTTCGCGGCTGGTGAATGGAGCTTTCTGCTTGAGTTCCTCTTTTAAGCCACTGGCCGGAGAGACGCGGGACATGTTCGGAGATTAGTCGTGATGACGAGCAATTGTCAAACTGACTGAAGTAATTCTAAGGATTCACCGCGGATTCAGCCTTGTCGGCCCTCAAGTCGTCCGATGCGCTGTTAGTGAGCTGAAGCAATTCGCGCAAGGTCGCCGATTAGGTCGGCATGTCCGCGCAGGACTCGGTCGTGCTCTTTCACGGACTCTCTCAACTCTTTCGTTGACTGCGCCAGACCCTGCACATCTGCCGTAAGCAGTTGCAGACTCTTCGCTAATGCTTCGTGTCTTTCCGTCAGCCGGTCCAAACGCTCGTCAATATTCATGTTGATACTTTACTTTTTTTCAATTCAGAAAATCCGGTTTCACAAAGGCGGCTAAGGTGTCTTTGAGTACTGCTGAGTTCCGTTTGCAGACCACTCGGCTTCCATCAATTAGTTGTCGTGACGACAATTCGTCAAACCATTATAAACATTGCCTCAAATAGCACCCTTGTAATAGTTTGTAAAACCGCCTTCCCGACACATCCATCATGCTCCCTAAAGCATCTATTTAACTAACCGGTTAACAATATGTTGACCGGAATTCCAGTGAGGATGGCAACCATGAAGAGACGCGGATTTGCATTGATTATGGGGTTGCTCGTCCTGCTGAGCATTACTGCAATGGCCACCACTGGCCGATATGATGAGCAGATTCAGCAGGCGGTCAGCCAGAAAGTTCACAGCTCGAAACAGTTACAGAGCGTGAACGCGAGTGTCGAAGACGGCATCGTGACGCTGACAGGCTCGGTAAATCTTTATCAGGACAAGCTCGAAGCGGCGAAGAAAATCAAGAAGCTCGATAACGTCACCGGCATTCGCAACGACATCGTGGTCGCGGGAGCAACCGTCCCCGATGATCAGCTGCAGAAGAAACTCGCGAAGCAGATTGCTTATGACCGGGTTGGATACTACGACAACACCTTCAATTACATCGCGCTCAATGTGAAGGACGGCGTGGTTACGCTCGACGGGGACACGGTATATGACGTGCCAAAAGATTCGGCACTGGCGATCGTGGCGCGCACGCCTGGTGTCAAGGATGTCGTAAATGATGTGAATGTGCTGCCGGTTTCACGGTTTGACGATTCGATTCGCATGCGCACGGCGACAGCGATTTATCGTGACTCCGTGCTTGGACGATACGCGAGCGATCCGGCGCACCCGATTCGCATCGTGGTCGACAACGGGCACGTGACTCTCTACGGAACCGTCGAGAACACGATGGACAAGAACATTGCCGGAATGCGAGCGAATTCGGTACCGGGCGCGTTCAGCGTGGAAAACAAGTTGATGGTGGATTAACTAGGGTGTAGCAGCGAACGACGAAGTAGTTTCTCTCTCTCCTGGGGCGCGGCGCAAGCTGCGCCCTTTTTTTTCAGCTCGAGCAGTCAAGCGTATGCGACTTGCCGACGCCTTCCGAAACAAGCGACGAGCAACAATCCCGCAGCGAGACTTAAATACAAACCTGGCGAACTCGAGGCGCGCGTTCCACCAACGAAGTCGAGCCCCGGAGTCTGGTGTAGTGGCCCCACATACCACCACACCGTGTAAATCGCCTCGAAGAGTTTACTGGAGCCGCTCCACACTCCAAATGCCAGCGCAAGGCTTGGGATAAATAACGCGCCTGCCAGCCAGGACGCAAGCATCTGCCAGTTCGAACTGAATAACAATCGAATTCCCACGCCCGCACCGGTCACGAGCGCCACCATAACTCCTGCTGTCCATAACGCAGCTAACTGGCGATAGACAACTCGCTCCGCCGAAAAGATCAGAGACTGTGTCGCGTTGCGCGATTCGCGGCATCCCATCTGCGACCATATCAGCACCGGCCAGATCCAAGCCACGAGCAGCACACCTTCTCGGGCTGCTACGGTTGGCGAGACAAACTCAGCCACCAGCAAGCCTGCAGCAACCACATACCACCACCAATACAGGCCTTTGATCATCAGAGAAAACTCAGAGAGCACCAACCTTACGAAGCGGCTATGCCCGCGAGTACGGAGTGGTGTTAGCGTCGCATACACGGGTTTTGGTTGTCCGGGTTCGATCACGACCGCCGCATCGTCCACCGCGCCGTTTTTCTTTTCTTTTACTTTTTTCTCGCGGATGCTTTCTCGCGCCGGACCAAAGCGGTGGAAGAAGACTGATGCCAGCACCGCGATTCCCAAGCCTAGCGCTACCCAAGCCAGTCGCCATGCCAGCAGACGTGGCGTCCAATCGATGCCTGTCCACAAAAACGTCTTGGACGCATGACGACCACCAATCGTCAATTCAAAAGACGAACTCTCGCCGCCACCCAGGTTCATTCTTTCGAGGGCCTGATGCATGCTCTTCGTCAGAATATGAATGCCGGTCGCGTCGTCGACGTCGCTCTTGGCTGCGCCGGCAAGCGCGAAGACCCACACAAAGAAATAAATTACATTGCCCACGCCGCCTCGTAAAACTGGTAGCGTCTCGAAAAGTAAAGCAATGCTTCCAGTAATGAACATGGCAGGCAATGCCAAGAACAAGAACGGTGACCACAGCTCCCACAAGGAAATCGGCCGCGCTTCCGGACGCAGCCACTGCATCGCCAGCGCAGCCGCCATTAGTACCAGCACCATCGACGCCAGGACCGCGAAGTTGCTCAAGGTTTTTGCGACTGTATAAAACACCTTGGGCATCGGCGTGGCAGCCAGAATCCGGCCCACGCGCGTGGTCGAATCACGCTCTATCGAATTCTTGACCACATAAAATCCGCACAGCGATAAGAAGGTCGAACAGCAGATTGCCATCAATGCGCCGATCCATGCCGAGTTATACACACCGCGATAACTGTCCCCGACAACGATGACGAGTTTCTCGGCAATTACGCCGTAGGCCATATACAAAGCGCCCGCCAAAATAACCAGAAAACTGTATCTTCGGACTCGCTCCAGAAAATCCGCTTTCGCCATCTGATAGAGCACTCGCAGGGGATGGTTCACGCGGCCACTCCAGCGCGATGTTGCGAGAGGCAAAACAGGTAAGCGTCTTCCAGCGTCGGAGCAACGGGCATGGTTCCCGGCGGCGGTTGTAGAGCGAGGAGGCGAACATGTACACCATCGCTGCGCCGCGTCGTATTACTAATTAGATATTCTTGTCGCGCCGCGGTCAGTTCTGAGCTGGGCACAATCCACTCCCAAACTTTCCCTTCGACCGCGCGCAACAAATCTTCGGGAGCCGCGTGCGCGACCAGCTTACCCTGCGAGATCAGCGCGATGTCGGTCGCGGTCGCCTCAACGTCGGAAACAATATGAGTGGAGAGAATTACGACGCGATCACCGGAAAGATCCGACAACAAATTGCGAAAGCGAACTCGTTCTTCCGGATCCAATCCCGCGGTGGGTTCGTCCACGATCAATAACTTCGGATCGTTCAATAGCGCTTGCGCGATTCCGATCCGCTGCCGCATTCCTCCGGAGTATCCGCCCAGCGGCCGCTTCCGCACGTCCGTCAGATTCACCAGGTTGAGCAGTTCATCGATGCGCCGCCGCGCTGCTGCGGAATCCAGCCCCTTCACTGCCGCCAGATATTCCAGAAACTCGACCGCATTCAGATTGGGGTAGACGCCGAAATCCTGAGGCAAGTATCCGAGCACGCTGCGAATTGCGTTGGGGTCCGAGGCGAGATCGGTTCCATTCCAACGAATAGTTCCGCTGGTTGGCCTGGTAATCGTGGCCAGAATACTCATCAGCGTGGTCTTGCCCGCACCGTTCGGCCCGAGAAGGCCGAGGACGCCGGAACCAAGTTCCAGGCTGAAGTCTTGCAGGGCAAGAGTATTCCTGCCATACCGCTTACTGACACGATCAATTGTGAGCTTCAAAGAACCTCCAGCCAATCCGCAAGTGAAGATACGGACATAAGACTACTGGAGTTCCGTGATGTTTAGTCTACGGGTCGAGAATCGATGCCTATTTCAGGTTAATTGATTGCGTCAGCGGCAGGCTCTGCGACGAGCCACCTACCATGATCGTGTAGTCCCCCGGAACCAACTGCCAGGCATTCTGATCGACATTGAAGATCGATAGATATTTTGGATCTACCTCTACAACAACATCCTTGCTCTCGGCAGGATTCAGTTTGACCTTGTTCCAACCCACCAAGCGTTTCGGAGGTTCGGCCGCTGCCGCTGGCAGGGCCGCATAAACTTCCGCGATCTCCGCCCCAGCGCGATTGCTAGTGTTGGTTATGGTAAAGGTCAGGCTGATCTTGCTACCAGGCGTCGCTCCTGGAGTAACTCGGAGATTGGCATAGCTGTAAGTCGAGTAAGATAAGCCATAACCGAAGGGAAACAAGACTTGTTTCTTCTCGGCGTCATACCACTTGTATCCTACCTTCAATCCTTCGTCATAAGTGGTCTGAAATGCCGGCAAGCCAGCAGCGATCTTCTTCCATGCATCAGGTTCGCCGTGAGTAGTGGATTCGCGCGGCGGTTTGACAATGCTGCGGTGCGGCAAATCCGCGTCGCTTTTCGGGAAAGTGATGGGCAGCTTCGCGCTCGGATTCACCTCGCCAAACATTACGTTGGCCAGCGCATCGGCGCCCGCGGAGCCTGCATACCACGCCTCTACTATTGCGCTGACGTCGCCAGCCCATGGCATGGTCGCCGAACTGCCGGTTTCCAGTACAACAATCGTATGCGGATTTGCAGCCGCCACTGCGGCGATCAATGCATCCTGATGTTCCGGAAGCGAAAGGCTGTCAAGATCCATGTCTTCACTCTCCCACTGGTAGGCAAACACGATGGCAACATCAGATGTCTTAGCCAAAGCCGCGGCTGAGGAATAATCCGTGCCCGGGTCGAACTGAACTTTAGCACCCGGAATCTTGGCACGAATTGCCTTCAGCGGTGAGGTTGGAAACCAGACCGGCACTAACCATTTCGTTTGCCCTTTGCCCCGCGGCATAATCGCATTTCCGCCCGGAGGATCAACTTGCGCTGATCCACCTCCCGAAATCATTCCCACGTCGGCATGTGCACCGATCAGGGCGATGCTATTGACGACGTGCGAGCCACCGAGAGGAAGCTGATTTTGATCATTCTTCAAGAGCACAATGCTTTGTTCCGCGATCTTCCGGGTTATCTCCAGGTCGCCCAAAACGTCGACTACACCTTTCTGCTGTGGATCATCGACCACGCCGCACGCGAACATGGACCGCAAAATCCGGCGGACATGCTCATCCACTTCCGCCATCGGCACCCGACCCGACTGCACGGCCTCTTTCATTGCGGAGCCAAAGAAGATTTCGCCGGGCTCCTCGTGATCCAATCCAGCCGCGGATGCTTTGGCAGTACTATGTGCGCCTTGCCAGTCCGATAAAACGAAACCCTTGAAATTCCAGTCCTTCTTCAGCACATCGGTCAGCAAATATGGGTTTTCGCAGGCGTAAACGCCATTCACACGATTGTAAGAGCACATCACTCCGCCCGGATTTCCCTCATGCACGCCAATTTCGAATGCCAACAGATCGCTCTCTCGCATCGACCGCTTATCGATATTGACGTTAACTGCATTGCGTCCACTCTCTTGGTCGTTCAGCGCGTAATGCTTGATATCGCCGATGACATGCTGAGCCTGCGTTCCTCGAATCAGCGATCCAACCATTGTTCCCGCGAGAATGGGATCCTCGCCCATGTACTCAAAATTGCGGCCATTGCGTAGCTCGCGTGCAATGTTCACGCCTCCGCCCAGCGACATGTTGTAACCCTGATCTCGTAATTCCCGCCCGATCAAAGCTCCATACGCAAAAGCTGCATCCGGGTCCCAACTGGCCGCCGCGCCCAGATTACTTGGCAAGGCCGTGGAGTAACGACCGTTCTCACCGCTGCTTCTCACGCCGTAAGCGGCGTCCGAGATCTGCATCGCAGGAATGCCAAGCCGCGGAATCCCCACCACATATCCCGCGCCGCCATTCGAATAGATGGCTAGCGGACTCATAGGGCTCAGCCCCACCATACCGGTCCCGTGCAGCAAAGAGATCTTCTCGTCGAGCGTCATCTCCTTCACGACCATCGCCGCGCGCTCATCTGGTGAAAGGCCAGTATTCATCCATGGAGCTTTATCATTCGCGCCGGACTGGGCAGAGGCTGAAACCAGTAGTGCGCTGATGGTGAGCATACTGAGGGCAAGAAAACTGACGACACGCAAAACGCGGTTGGACTTCATGGTCCTCCTGGTTAAGACTCTCGGATGAAGCTCTAGAAATTTACAAAATCGATTTTGTAAGGATCTTGACCGATTCTATGCTCGGGCGTGTTTTTTCACAAGAAAAGAAAAAATAGACCGATGGTGGATGACGCCTGAATGCCGGTTGCGCAGTTTTCCTGGCGATAAGCCCTAGTTCGCCTTGCGCGAGTGCACCAGTTTCAGGCTGTCGCCCTGCAGGATGCGCTGGATCTGATGCTTGGCGTGAACCGTCCATGGACCAGCGGTGTCGAGCTTGACATAGGCACGCCAGTGTTGCAGCGCCTTCCGCGGCTCCCGCATTTTCTCGTAGGCGAGCGCGATGTTATAGTGAGCGTCGGCGTAGGTCGGAGCAAGCTGAATTGCGCTCTTATAAGTATTGATGGCCTCTTCGACGCGTCCGGTTTCGTCGAGCACGTTGCCCAGGTCGAAATAAGCGAGAGCATAGCGTGGATCGATTTGAATTGCCGACCGATAATGCTTTTCGGCGAGCGCGTATTCCTGACGGTTGTAATAGAGCGTGCCTAGATTGATATGCGCGGCGGCGTGAACGGGATCCATTTCGAGAACCTTTAAATATGTATTGATCGCCTCGCCCTGCGTCGAGGGATTTTCTTCCTGCAAAATCCCGCGAGCGAACAAGTCGGCAACATCGGTAATCACCAGTTCCGGTCCATTACGAGGCGGGCTGGTCACGACTTTACTCTCTTCGGACGAGAAATCGAACATGAACTGTCCGGCGATAGGCTCAAGCAGCCGCCCCTGGTGGCGGAAAGCAACACGGTGTCCGCTTTGATAGGCGCCCGCTTCAAGCAATGGATTCTCCATGCCTGCAACTTGTTTCTGCATCGCTTCGAGCGATTGTCGGATGACGGCTGGACGAACTCGTTGGGCACAGAGGTCGCGCACTTTCTTGATCTGCACCAAATCGAAGAAAGAATAGTCCTCGCCTGCCGTCACCAGTCCCGCCTTCTCCCAGGTCTGAAGCTGGCGAGGAACAAGACGGAGAATGCGCAGCAACTCGGCGCGGCTATAGCGATACACGGCAGTGAACTCTTCTCATGATTATCCGGAAATTGCGTGTGGGAATGCAAGTAGCAGCCAGTGGAAGCCTGTGGAGAATCGGGCCAAAATGGCACAAAAGTGGTGGAGTTTTGCCGACGGCGGCCACACTTGAAGTCAGTATGAGGAATTTAACGTTGAAACTTATTGATTACTGCGGAATCACATCGAGCAAGCGCCAGGCTGAGAACCGGATCGAGCTGCAATTTGTTGGGCATGATGTTGCCGAGTCAATGTTGTCCGGGTCAAACGTTGTTTGAGCGAAGACGTCGAGTTCAGTGCAGTGAGGAGCGATGCCGGCCAAAGTAATTTCGCTGGAGCGTCCAGCCGAATTAGTCAACGAACAGACGCTGATCCGGCGCGTGCTGGCAGGAGAGCAAGACCTCTTCTATGAATTGATTCGTCCTTATGAACGCCGCGTGTACGCGGCTGCCTTCGCGATTCTTCGAAACGAAGCCGACGCCGAAGACGTCGCACAAGAAGCGATATTGAAAGCGCTCAAGCACCTCAGCCAATTCCGCGCGGAGTCGCGGTTCAGCACATGGCTTATCCAGATCACCGTCAATGAGGCGCGTATGCGGAGAAGAAAAGTACACGCCAACATTATGGAACCTATCGCCGATCGTCAGGACGAGGAAGGCAACTACACCCCTCGCGACTTCGCCGACTGGCGGGAGATCCCCTCGGAGACCCTGGAACGCAAGGAGGTTCGGCAAAAGCTCGCCGAGGCGCTGGCCGACTTGGGGCAAATCTACCGCGAAGTTTTTGTGCTGCGCGACATGCAACACCTCAGCATCGAGGAGACAGCCAAGGCGCTGGATATTTCGACCGCATCGGTCAAGACGCGTCTGCTGCGAGCGCGCCTGATGCTGCGCGATTTGCTCGCTCCCGGTCTCGGCGGCGCATGGAGCATGAACAGCAACTTGTCTTTCGAAAAGGGGACGAAGCCATGGTCGTGAACTGCGAACAAGTCTGGCTTGAAGTCTCGAACTATCTCGACGGCGAAGTCGACCCCACTTTGCGCGTCGCGATCGACGAACATGTTCGCGGATGCAAACACTGTGCCGCTGTGGTCGATGGCACGCGCAACGTGATCGAACTCTATGGCGACGAACGCATGCTCGAAATCCCGCTCGGATTTAGTCATCGCTTACAGCAGAGACTCTCGCGCCAGCAACTTGACGAAACCATGCCCAGCAGCCGGCGCAGTTTTCTGGGATGGATGGCAGCCGCGGCGGCCGCAGTCGTAGTCGTCGGCGCCATCGAGGTAGTTCGTTCGACATCACCTGCCCCTGAACCCCGTTCCGAGATGGCAAAACCGGGCAATGGCGTTCCTCCAAACATGATGGTCATTGCCTCGGAAGATGGGAAATTGTTTCACGCTGCCGGATGCCCATTCATTCACGAGAAAACGAAGCTGCGAACCATAACCGCCGAAGAAGCCACGCTCGAGGGCTACACTCCCTGCATCCGCTGCCTGAAGAAATATCTCGAGGCCACGTGAACAATCATTCAACTCACGTTTGTCATCCTGAGCAAAGCGAAGGACCTCCTGTCCCCCTACCGTGTGCGCTAGCTGCACAGATCTTTCGGCCTCGCTCCGACAATCCCCACCGAACGCTGTGTAACTTTTCTTCCACTGCCGACTCTATATTATTAGGGCTAAATATCAACTACCGACCTGTTCCAAGGAGTCCATTATGACTAGCTTCTTCGCGCGCGTATCTGCCGTGCTCTTGACGGTGACCCTCGTAGGTGTAATCGCATGCAATGCCGGCGAGCGCTCTGCTGCCATCCCGAGCCCTGCCGTGGACGCCTCGTTAGCCACTGCCAAGTCTAAGCAAACTGCCGTTATCTCCGGCGGATGCTTCTGGGGCATTCAGGCCGTGTTTCAGCATGTAAAGGGAGTCATTAGCGCCACGTCAGGATACTCAGGCGGCGCAGCCAACACAGCCGAATACGAATTGGTAAGCAATGGCGACACCGGCCACGCCGAATCCGTAAAGATCGTTTACGACCCTTCGCAGATCACCTACGGACAGCTTCTTCGAGTCTTCTTCTCCGTTGCCCACGACCCCACGGAGCTCAACCGTCAGGGACCAGACACAGGCACCCAGTACCGTTCGTCCATTTTCTATGGCAGTGATGAGCAGAAGAAAATTGCCGAGGCCTACATCGCGCAGCTGGATAATGCAAAAATCTTCCCGAGTCCAATTGTGACGCAGGTTGTCGCGTTGAAAGCCTTTTATCCCGCCGAGCCTTATCATCAGGATTACGCAACGCGTCATCCCGACAATCCCTACATCATCTATAACGATGCGCCCAAAGTCGCTCACCTTCGGCAAGAGTTTCCGGATCTCTACACCGGCAAATAACGATGTCGCAGACCCAACTTGAAGATCAGGCGTCCTGGTCGTTTGTCCCCGATTCTCAATCATGAAGCGCATCCTCTTATCCTGGAGCAGCGGCAAAGACAGTGCATGGAGTCTTCATGTCCTTCGTCAGCGCGGCGAGTATGAGGTCATCGGCCTGCTGACCACCTTCAACGAGATGGCTGATCGAGTAGCCATGCACGCAGTTCGTCGTGACCTGGTCGAGCAGCAGGCTGCGGCCGTCGGACTCCCACTTTGGTCTGTCCCCTTGCCTTGGCCCTGCTCCAATGAACAGTACGAGTCGCTGATGGCACAAACCTGCGTTAAGGCAATCGCCGAAAACATCGAAGGAGTCGCTTTTGGCGATCTGTTCCTGGAGGACGTGCGCGCCTACCGATTGAAACAACTTAAGGACACAGGGCTGGAACCGATATTTCCAGTGTGGGGATTGCCGACGCGCGCATTGGCGCGGGAGATGATCGCATCCGGTGTGCGAGCGAAGTTGACTTGTGTCGACACTCAGAAACTCGATCCGTCATTCGTTGGACGCGAGTTTGATGAAGCGTTGCTTTCGGATCTCCCCGATGGAGTGGACGCTTGCGGCGAACGGGGAGAATTTCACTCCTTCGTATATGCAGGCCCCATGCTCAATACCGTCCTGCCGGTTTCAGTCGGCGAGACCGTGGTTCGCGATCAATTTGTCTTTGCGGATCTCATTCCAAGTTAATCTGCGGCCGAAATTACTTGTCGCCACGCAAATATTGGTCCGTGCGATTGAGCCAATCCTCCCGCGGAGGAGTGAAGATATCGAGGTCAACCGTGTCCACAAGAGCCTCAGCCTTATGGGGCATGTGCGGAGGGATGGTAAGCACCTCTCCAGCTTTTACCACGATCATTTTGCCATCAACCCAAAACTTCAGCGCGCCTTCGAGGATGTACGTGACCTGCTCGTTATGATGGCTGTGCTCCGGCACAATGCATCCTTTCCTCAACAGAACGCGCGCCACCATGATGTCCTGACCGACGATCATTTGCCGCTGTAGTAGCGCGTTTAAGTCTTCAAGCTCGACGCTGTCCCATGCGATGTATTTGAGTTCGCCTTTCACAACAGTCTTTTTGACGATTGCCTTTTTCTTGGGCGTCGTCACGCGTTTCTTGGCTGACCTCTTCTTGGATTTTGATTTCGCCATCGAGTGAACCTTTCCGGTGCAAACTCCTAGAGACCTTTGTATGCCCCACCATCTACCAGAATCGTCTGTCCGGTGACGAACGAGGCTCTTTCCGACGCCAGCCACACGATGGTATCGGCGACCTCCTCCGGCAGGCCGACCCGCTTGAGCGCGGAATCCTTACCCCAACCTTCGTAGATATCTTTTTCACTCTGGTGTGTAGCTGCGGAGCGGCTCCTCGCTAAATCCTTCAGACGATCGGTCGCTGTGTATCCGGGCGCAACATTATTCACCAGAATGCCATCCTTGCCGAACTCGTTGGCCAGGCTTTTTACCAGGCCAACTACCGCGGTCCGCACCGCATTCGACAAAACCAGGTCGGGCACAGGCTGCTTGGTAGTGATGGATGTGATGGTGATGATTCTTCCCCAATGTTTTGCCTGCATGTGCGGAATCACTTCGTGAGCGAAATATACGGTGCTGAGAAAATTCTGATCCAGCGCCTGGCGCCAGTCGTCATGACTCGTGGCTAGAAAACCTTTTGCCGGAGGCCCTCCAGCATTCGTGACACAAATGTCGACCGAACCGAAGCGGGCCACTACGGATTTCACAAAGTCACGCACCGCCCCCGCATCGGTCACATCGAAAGCTTCCGCCAGCACCGGAACGTTGTACTGTTGCTGAATCTTCTCCGCCGCCTGCTGAAGCGCGGGCCGTTTGCGTGCGCACATCGCGACACGGCAGCCTTCGGCGGCAAACGCTTGCGCTGCCGCCCGTCCAATTCCCTGACTGGAAGCAGCAACGATGGCGACACGATCCCTAAGACCGGTTTCCATAGTGTTGGGATTATATAATTCAGGCCCCAAACAAATTGGGAATTGAGATGCTAGACAGATCACGCACTCATAAGGGAGATCGCTGCCGTGCCGAATAGAACTCGAGGACAGAGTTTCGGAGTTGGAATAGCATTTACCGCTGCCATTCTGGTGGCCACACTGCCGTGTTTCGCCCAACAACTTTTCGCGCAGCAATTGACGAACGATCAACTGTCCCTGACGGTCAACGCGCAGGAGGGATCGTACCAACTGTCTTTGCACACCGGTCAGCCCGTGCTCAGGTCCCGTGTGGCTGCACAGGTTAATCACGAATGGCTTCGCTCGAGCGATTACCCGCGCCACCAGGCTTCGGAGTCCAGCTTCGAAGATGATCTCGGCTCCGGTCGACAGGTGACAGTCACTTGCAGCGGGCTCGAAGGCAAACCTGATCTTGTCTATGTACTAGAGCTCTACAAACAACGCCCCTACGGAACCGTCCTGGTAAAGGTGCATAACGGCACGGGAAAAGAAATAACGGTGCAAGCCATCCGGAGCGTGGAGGCAATCGGCGAGCCTATCATTAATCTGAACGGTGGTAATTTGAGCGTCGGCAATCTGGGTGGCGGTCAATCGGCCGATCGTATCCTCTCCGACAGTTTCAGCGAAGACTGGCCAGATCTCGCTCTCTACGATCTCGGGGGAGCTCCCGGCGGGATGCATCGCGCTGCAGGGAGTCAGCTCATCTACAACCAGGCGAGCAAGCAGAGTGTATTTTTTGGCGCGCTCACCTCAGACCGATTTCTGACCCTGATGCATCTGAAAGCTGAGGGTGCGGGAGCAAAGGCAGAGACAAAGATCGCATCCTTTACTGTAGAATCTACCGGAACCACAGAAATCCAGAAGGATTTCGATCTGAAGGATTCTCCCGCGGACGATCAGGTTGAATTGAGTCTTCCTCTTAAACCCAGGGAGGACATGAATTCAGAACGATTGCTGTTCGAGGCCGGGCCGAATTACCACGCTCAACTTCTTGCCTACGGTGACGCCGTTCGTCATTGGCGCCATGCGCGCGTCTCCAGCGAAACGCCCATCGGCTGGTGGAGTTGGACCGTCTATTATGGCGCCATCAACGAAGGCGAGGTTTTGGCCAATGCTGACTGGCAAGCCGAACATGTCAAGTCATTGGGCTATAAGTACTTCCAAATTGACGAAGGGTATCAGTATGCTCGCGGAGAGTTTGCCACTCCGAATGCCACGCAATTTCCGGATGGGATGCGGTTTGTCGGCCATCACCTGACTGGTGAAGGTCTGACATTCGGCATCTGGACGGCGCCGTTTGAAGTGACAAAGCGTGCCTGGATCTACGAACACCACAAAGACTGGCTGGTGCACAACGCGAAGGGCGATCCGATCCCCATCGGTCTGGTCTGGAACCAGAAGTCGGATGTGCTTTACGCGCTGGACACAACTCATCCCGAAGCCCAGGCGTATATGCGGGACACTTACCGGAAACTTGTCCGCGAATGGGGAGTCCGATTCATCAAACTCGACTTCATGGATACGACCGCGATCGAGGGGTACTATCACCGCCCCAATACCACAGCTCTCGAAGCCCAACGAATTGGCCTCCAGGTAATCCGCGATGCTGTGGGCGATGAGGTGATACTTGATAAAGACGGGAGTCCAATGCTCAACCCGGTGGGACTGGTGGACACCGGCCGGATCTCCGCGGACACTGGCCATAGCTTTGAGAGAACCAGGAATGCCGCCTCTGGCATCGCCGCCCGTTTCTATATGCAGCGCAATTTCTTCGTCAATGATCCGGATGCCTTCAACGTTACCGCAACCCATCTCATGGAGCGCGCGAACGAAAAATCTACGATTTCGCTGGGTGCTGCTCAGGCGTCGATTGCACTTTCCGCAGTATCTGGCGGCATGTATGAGATTGGCGATGACATGCTCGTGCTGGGCTCAGAGAAGGATCGGCTGGCGCTGGTTGAAAATCGGGATCTGCTGAATATGGCCAAAGTCGGCCAAGCTTCCACTCCGCTGGACCTGATGACCTACGAGCCGGAAGACGAACAGCCGAGTATTTTCTTCCTCAGGGAAAGTCAGCGCCAAGCCATACTGACCGTCTTCAATTGGACGAACACGGCACGCTCGCACACGCTAAAACTGGCGGACCTCGGCCTCCCTGCCGGCCACACGTTTGCGGCAACTGATGTCCTGAACCAGAATGAGGCAATTGCGCTCGAAGGCGGTGCGGCGCGGCTGGAGAACCAACCCCAGTCGGTGAGGGTGATCAAGCTGATCGACACGAACGTTCCCGCGGCTGCCCCAACAATAACGACGCAGGTGCCCACCGCGGCAAGCGCTGGTGAGTCCATCACCCTTTCGGCGTCATCGGCGCAGGCCGATGGCGGTGTGCCCGCAATCGCATATCACTGGGACTTCGGCGATGGCACGAGCGCGGATAGCGCCAAGGTATCTCATGCCTACACCCGCGCCGGTGAGTTCACCATCCACCTCACAGTCGACGGAGTGGACGGGGTACCGGCCAATAAAAGTTTCTCGGTCAAGGTAACCGGAAATCTAAAGGCGCATTCAAACCTTACCGACAACCGACGCTTCGTAGAGCCAACCGACCGTTAAGCGTCTGTCTAAGTTGCAGGACGAAGCTGCGGGGTTCAACGTCCGTAGTGCGCAATAAAAACTGCTTTTCCCAGCAAATGGTCGCTCGCAGTGGAAACCACCATCGCTCCACTGGAGTCGGCGGGAACATCCAGCTTCTCGACGCTCAACGCATACACAGTAAACGTGTAGCGATGCGGCCGATCTCCCTTATCCGGACACGGTCCATGATAAGCATCGTTCCCGAGATCGGTGCGGCCCTGCATGGTCCCAGGCGGTAGAACAGAACTGTGCTCGGACCCGGCTCCCTTCGGTAATTTGTCGACTGTCGCGGGCAGGTTATAGACGACCCAGTGCCACCATCCTGATGGATCGTCGTGCACGTCGGGATCGAATAACGTCACCACAAAACTCTTGGTTCCTGCGGGCGCACCGGCCCACTGCAATGGCGGCGACTGATTGCCCCCGGTGCATCCGAAAACGTTTGCGGTATAGATTTCCGGGACCTTCACCGCGAGCTGCGCGTCTGGACTGGAGAGCACAAATTTGGACTTAGGCGCCGATTTCTCTTGCGCTCTAGCGACCTCGAGTGAGGCCGGCAAAGCGATCATCAATAGAATGATCGACAGGACGATCGATAGGACAATCGTCAGTCGCGGGCAGCCTGAAGCATCGCTAATCCTGGATCGAAACATTTCCGCCTCTCGTTATTGAGATTGGACTTTCATCCCAGTTCGATATCCTCCTACTTCGCCGGATGGCTAAGGCCCCAGACATACGCAGCCAGCGCCGAGGCCTGAGTATCGGAGAGTTGCGCTCCGCCCTGGGGTGGCATTGGGCTGCGAAATTTCTTAGGTTGAGGAACGCCTTCGTTGATCACTTTTAGAATTCCGGCAAAACTGCCATCGCTCCACATCCACTCTTTCTTCGTTAGATCGGGTCCCAGCGTTGAGCCTGTGCCATTTGCGCCGTGGCAACCGGTGCAACTTGCTCCTCCCACCAGACCGTGGTAAATGCGAGCGCCGAGCTGAACCATATCTTCCGTCGACCCTTCGGGAACGGGCAGATTCTCGGTGTCACTCTCGGGCGGCTGGGCGGACGATTGGAGGACTTTACCAGCCGGCGCAGAAATGCTGGGACAAGGAGTAGCCTTGGGCGCCGGGCCAGCGGGATCGCCCGTATAGACGACGCGATAGATGCGTCCGCGAATGTCGTCTGAAATGTAGAGCGCCCCGTCAGGTCCGACGGCCAGTCCTGTTGGACGATAGGTAGCGCCTTCAGGCGTCTTCTTTGCCCCTGCGAAACCGTCGGCGAATATCTCGCAATTACCCGAGGCATGGTCGCCGTCGAGTGGCTGAAATACCACGTTGTAGCCGCCTTGCGGGTAGGGCGCCCGATTCCACGAACCGTGAAACGCGATGAAGACACCGCCGCGATAGCGAGCTGGAAATTGTCTCTGATCGTAGCGCACCATTGCATTTGGTGCCCAATGCGCAGGAAATGCAGCGACCGGACCAGTCTTATTCGCGCAAACGCCTACCGCCTTGCCGCCATCGCCACCATATTCCGGGGCAAGCACCAGCTTTTTCTGCAGGCCGTCGAAGTAGCACTCAGGCCAGCCGTAGTCGCCTCCAGATTTCAGCAGCATCAACTCTTCAGCCGGCAGCGTAGCTTCTTCCTCAGGTTTGTAGAGTTCCGGCCAATTCGAATGCAGTTGATCGCGCCCATGTTGGGTAACAAACAAGCGCCCGGTGGAATCGAAGGCAAAGCCTTCTGCGTTGCGTATCCCCGTTGCGTAGCGTTCGGCGGGTGAGAACACTTGGTTTATCTTGTTCGCATCGTAGCGCCAGACGCCGCCTCGGGTCTCAAGTTCGGTGCACGGATTGTCGCCAGGAATCTTTGGTTGGCGGTTCTTCGGTTGGCAAGAATTGGTCGCCGTAGCAACGTCCACATACATGGATCCATCGGCACCGATAATGAAGGGATGCATGGGATGGTCGCCACCAAGAGGCAATTTGGAGACGATCGTTTCGGCAGCGCCTTTCGGAACAATCGAATCGCCGGAAAGGGAATATCGGACGATTCGATCGTTAATTTCGGCGTAAATGGATCCCTTATACATGCCGAGACCTACACCGCCCGCTCCGCCCGTCTGAACGGTTTCCCCGAAGCGCTCAATCACATCTGCTTTTCCGGCGCCAGTCTTGTCTTGCAGAGCCACCAGAAATCCACCTTCATGTGGCTTATCGAAGTCGTAGTAGTCCCCCGACCAGGTATTGACGTAAACCACTCCGCTCGGAGCAACCAAAAGATGGCGAGCATGTCCAATACCGTCAGCAAACACGGTCGCACGAAAACCAGCAGGCAACTTCAATCCGCTGTCATCGTGCGAGCACGATCCGCTCTTAGTTCTTTTGCCAGGGCCGGGCTGACTAGGACTGGGCTGATTTTGCGCCGAGGCTCCTAGATCGACGAGGCACAACGCGGCGAGGACGACGAGGGTAGATAGCCAAGGTCTATAAGTTCGCAGCAGACGCATGAAGCCTCCCGAGAGCCTGGAAACAACTGCGCGAGTGATTCTATTACAACAACTGCTCGGAGTGCTTCCCGTTAAATTTTCGTGCTCCGGCATACGGCGCCGCGGTGCAGGCTGGAATTATCATCGGGCAAAAAAAGCGCAAGACAGGCGCAGAAAAACGCGCCCGAGAACAGCGCGTTGTGAAACCTGCGTAAACATTAGTCTCAATGGAGCCGACGAGCGGACTTGAACCGCTGACCTGCCGATTACGAATCGGCTGCTCTACCAACTGAGCTACGTCGGCCTGCTTTCGATTTTAGAACCCACCTGCGATTCCTGCAATCGAGGCCTGCGATTGTCTCGCACTCGAACGTAACTACGCCGCCTGCGCCAACGATCTGTATTCGTCATCTGATTGCCGAGGCAACAATACCCACAGCGTATAAATGCCGAGCGCGGTGCCAATCGGAACGTTTAACAGCGCCACGAAACCCACGACTAGAGCAACCGTCCGCGCCCAGTCTTCGCGCTGCAGTAAACCCCAACCCGCGATGAAGCCGACAGTCGCTTTCACAAGAATCAGCACCCCGGCGAGTTTGATAAGAGGCTGTAACCAGATTGTGATCTCAGGAGGAGGTCCGTGGTGAAGATGAATGAAGTGACCGAAGACCGTCTGGGCAACAACAATCGCGGCCAAGCCTGCAACCACATGCAGCGCCGAGTATGCCATCCAGAGAATGCCAACAAGCCGGACATGTTCGCGAACTCGGCTGCGCCGAAGTTCGATAAGTCCAAGCACGGTTTTGCCGCAACGCATGCAGCGTGGCTGCCCCGACTGCAACTGCGCACCGCATTGATCGCAAAACATCGCTTTTCCTCCGGGTCTCACTAGCTCTGTAGCTCTGTGTAATGTACGGAGGCCACTCTGACCAGGTTCCAAGTTTCAGCTGCAGACTCTTCGAGACAGTTCAAAGGAAACTCTAAACAAATTCTCAAAATGAAAAGGCCGCCCGGCAACAGGGCAGCCTTTTCTTTCAAGGGAGAATAGTTCCAACGGAGGTTTAATCCATCAAAACTTTCTGCGGGAATCTTATGAGCCTTAAAAGCACAGTGTCAAGCAAAATTTGCGACTTAAATAGTCTTATTTTCAATAACTTACAGGATGCGTCCACAAGTCAGCAAACCGGCCCGAAATGGGTCGAATCTGCCCCTTTTCAACGCTAACGATATTCGATTGAGTCACTTACCGATCTCTAGGGATGGGCCTGACTTCTTCTTCCAGGTGCAGCGAGATGATTTCCACAACCTCGCGCCGGTCAAACACGGAGTCGGGAAAAAGACGTTTTATGAGCAGCCGCAAGCCACCAAATGCGACCCCAGCGACCAGCGCCAGACCGACAACAATTCCGCAAAGGATGATCGCGTTGAACAAAAAGTTGGCTAGATTATCTTTCTTAGTAACGTAGGTATTTTCGTTCCACGTGACATTAGTGTCGTAGCTGACGGACGACAACAAAGATCTAGCTTCGCTTTTTGAAAGTGGGCCAGCCGCGATCACGATGATCGGCCCGGTGCGGGTATCGAAGAACGGTCCCACATCGACAATGGACGTAACCCCCGGCGGCGGCGGCTTGACCTGATTTGCATCGTCAATCTGCCGCAGCCGTGCCGTGGCAATCTGCGATGTCGGATATTCGATGAGCATCAGCGTCGCATCGCCCGCAGTCACTGCATACTTGCTGATCACAACCTCCGCGCCTGCCTTGAAATCCACCATCGCATCCGGCAGCGGCGATCCCACTTGATCGAGTGCGACCGGCCCCAAAATGTATTTGATCGTGTTCTTCTGAAGATTCGCACCCAGCGCCCGCAGTGGAAGCCGGGACGGCAGCGAAGGCGCATTGCCCTTATTGCCCTCAGCTTGTGGCAGCAGCCCGGCCAGTTGTCGCAATTGTCCCGCCGACATCACGCTCATCTTGTCGAAGACCGCATCCACCAGCACGTTTCCCTGGTAGAACAACACGCGGTTATTTAGAAAAACCCCTTGTGCGCCAATCGTTTCCTCCCTCATTTCGGGGGAGGCGTAGTAGGTGAACGCACCATAAGCGCCGCTGGCATCTTCAAATACCGCAGCTTTAATGGTCAGATTACGGCCATCGTCGCGCGTGTAAGCGGCCTTTTCCAATCTTACAAAGCCATATTCCTTCAAGACAGGAGCATTCGTCTCATCGGCCGCGGAAGGATCGTCACTCCCGGCGACAACACCCTTCATCTGCCAGCCAGCAAACTCGGCAGGAAGGACAGCCGCCACAGGAACGGGCTTCGGAGAGACTAGCTTCTGCGGGACAGCGATCGGCGCGGACTGCTCGGCCGCGAAACAACAAAGACCCCAAAACAGAAAAGATAAGACGATTGAAGATAGGACGACCAAGGAGAGCTGTCGCGAGAATTTCATGCGAAAAAAGGCATACGCCTGCTATTGCATTAGACTACCGGCAGCAGAGGAAAGTTTCCACCGCGTGTGGGACGGCTAGTGTGGGGACGGGCATTCCTGCCCGTCCAAGCCGAGCGCAGCTCGGCCCCACATCGGGACATAGTTGCGGAACATGTTGTATTTGGCGTGAAGTAGAAGGCTGGAGTTCTAGTCGTTCTATTTCTTCTGCAAGCTGCTATGGCTGGCTACACACAGCCATTTGCCATCCTGAAATACCCAGGTATCGGTAAAGCGCCCGAAGTGCTCGTACGGCTTGCTGCCGTATGTGCCTTTCGTATGATAATTCCCGGTCACGATGGCAGTGGATGAATACATCTCTACCTTCACGTCATCGATACTCATGGTGCTGGGCTGGAACTTAGGGTCTGCGAAGTCTGCCAGAAATTTCCCTCGATCGCTGACCTCTCCATCCCATTCTGTGTTCACAAATTTGTCGCCAATCATGCTCGCGACCGCGGTCGAGTCGCGCATGACTTGGGCTTGGTTCCACATGCGTTCCAGGGCAACCAGCTTGGCTGGTTCCGCGTAGGAAATTGGTTTGAGTGTTTGCGCAAACACGCACGGAGTAACCAGAAGGCAACAGACCACCGTCGCAATGACGGTCCTCTTACGCCGTATCGCAGCCTTTTCGAACATAGACTACGAAACATAACCCGCTCGGTGCGTCTTCCGCCATCGAAAACACTAAGGGAACATTACCAATGTCACGGAATACTTAGCCGGAAGGAATCATCCACTTTATTGCCCTTCCCTTTTGTCGATCTTGCTCGCAACCTTCACACCGCTTAGGCCGTTGACGTACCTGGAGACGCCGCGATAGAGCGACTCGGCAATACGCTGCCGGTGCTCGGAGGTTTCCATCTTGCGTTCATCGGTGGGATTCGATACGAACGAAATCTCCGCCAGAATCGAAGGCATATTCGCGCCGATCAGAACAATGAACGGAGCCTTCTTCACTCCGCGATCGCGGATTCCGGCGTTATTCAGCGACAATCCTCCGTAAAGTGATTCCTGCACGTCGCCGGCAAACTCGCGCGATTCTTCGATTTTTTCTTTCAACGCGATCTTCTTCACCAGATCCTGCAGCTCGTGGATCGATTTCTCCGAGACCGCGTTTTCGCGGGCGGCTACTTCCAACGCCTCCGGCGATGAGGTGAAATTCAAGTAATAAGTTTCAACCCCGCGCGCATCGGAATCATGGCTGGAGTTGGCATGGATCGAAATAAACAAATCCGCCCGCTCCCGATTCGCAATCGCGGTGCGCGTTTCGAGCGGGATAAAAGTATCGTCGCGGCGCGTGTAAACGACTTCAGCACCGAGACGAGTCTCGAGCAAACGGCCAAGGCGCTTGGCCACATCCAGCACTACATCCTTCTCCAGCAAGCCATTCGGACCAATCGTGCCGGTGTCATGGCCGCCGTGGCCAGCGTCAATTACGATCTTGCCAATTTTCAAGCCGAGAGCGCGCGTCAAAGATCGGTCGCCAGCGGCAGTCGGACGCGCTTCACGCGACTCCGGCGTGTCAAGCTGAGAATTATCCAAACGAAGGTCGGCAGTATCGGTACCCGTTGCCGCCGCGACAGATCGAGATTTTTTCGTGTTCTGTGCAGAATGAGTTTGCGCGGAATGAGTCTGCGCAACGTGAGAAGAAGATACGATCGGGGCAGAAGAGGTCGCTTTCGCCGGTTTCACGTCGTCAGTACTTGCGATGTCGGCATCATCATCAGATGTCGCTTCGAGATGGCTTTTTTCGCGATTATGCGCGGCGATCTTCGCCGACTTTGCGTCGCGTGATGAATTATCCGCCGCTTCGCTCTTGTTCGCTCCATCGCCCGCATCGTTATCCGCGTCATCGTCCGGCTGGACAATTGTCTTCGGGATCTGGCGGTTCGATCCTTTAACCGCAACTGTGGTCTTAATCACTCCGTTACTGTGGGCCGGCTTCGAAGAATCAACTGCTCCCATATCCTCGCCAGCACTCTCTGGCGGTAAGTCGGTTTCGACGAGACCCTGTTTCGAAGAACGAGTCGCAGCCTCATTTTTTGATCCGTTGTTGGCTGAGACATTGCCTCTCTTGTTAGCGCCCGTTTTACTAACCCCAGCGGATTGCAACTCGTCCATTCTTGCCGCGAGCCGCGCCTCAATCGAGGAGTCATCGTCGGAGTCCGGTAAGGCGGCCGCAGACCTGTCTGCCTTCGCCATCAGCGTCGCCCGTTTCTGCTTCCCATGAATGTCGATGATCAGCCGGTACGGATCCGGCAGCAGAAAAGCGTCATAACTCGCCAGGTCGTCCACCTCCAGCACGATCCGCGTGCGTCCAGGTTCAAATTCGGCAACCCGAATTTTCTTAAGGAAACCGTCGTCGACGTCAAAAGTCTTGCCCACAAGCGTGGAAGCCAGTTTGGTATCGCGCAGGTCAAAGAAAATGCGATCCGGATTCGAGATGCGCTGCGAACCGAACTTCACTTCCTGCTCAACGTCTATAGCAACCCGTGTGTAGTCGGGAGTCGACCAATGCCGAACGCCAGTGACACGTGGCAACGCATTGCGCCGGGCATCACTTGAAGATTCGGCGCCGTCAGCGCTCGCGCTCACATTCGCGCCGGGACTAGAACCAGCATTACTGGCACCAGGGTTATTAGAAGACCGCTTGTGCGGCTGCTTCTGCGCCGTATGTTCCATCTCCTCGGCAGCAGTGTCGATTTCCTTCACTGCGGCGCGAGCGTCTTCGGCAAGACGATTGTGCGGATAGCGGCGGGCAAAGTCTTCGAAAGTGGTACGCGCTTCCTCGGGATCATTGAGATCATCCTTGTAAATCTCGCCAATCGTGAAGAGCGCTTCGAAACGATATTTGCTGCCCGGATATTCCTTGCGCAGGAAGTGATATTGCTCGATGGCGCCGCGCAGAATCTTGTTATCTTCAAAGCGCCGTCCCATCTCAACCATCAGTTCAGCGGTCGCCACCACGCTCGGATCCGCCTTCGATGAGGCTGGAGAGCCAAAGTAGACGACGCGATACGAGTCGATGACGCGCTGATATTCGCGGCGAGTGCGCTCTCCCAGCGGACGGCCATTCAAAGCCTCCCGCATGCGCTCCGCCTTGGCGAATTGCTGACGAGCCCAGGCATCGTTGTGACGGCTGCGAGCCGATGCGGAAACGAGAGGCAGAAGGACAAGCAACAACGCAGCGCCGAGGCGAAAGGCGCGGCCGCCTCGAATTAGGGTCCTGGAAAACATCGAATCATTGAGCTGTCGAATCATTGTAGTCATTGAGGGTCAATGATCGAGGGTCAATGGATCAATCGCTCAATGATTTATTGATTCAATCCGCTTCCGCTACCACGGCGGAAAGCTCTAGCCTACTCCGTATTGCTGATGAACAGTACGCCCCGAGAATCGCGCTCCATGTGAACCGGCTCACCCATCGCCCCACTGGAAATATTCAAGCCGGCCTCACCACCATTGTATAAGTCCGTGATCCGGCGAACATAGTTCTGCGTCTCCCTGAAGTGCGGAACGCCTGCGCTGCGCGACACCGCCTTCGACCCGGCGTTATAGGCTGCCAGACTGAGGCGAACGTCGCCACCGTAGCTATCCAACAGCTTCCTTAGATGCCTAACCCCGGCCTCGACGTTTTGTTGCGGATCAAAAGGGTTGGAAACATTCAGCGACCGCGCCGTCGAGGGCATCAGCTGCATCAACCCCATCGCGCCTTTTCGCGAGACGGCATTGGGATTGAAATTCGATTCCACCTTGACCACCGACCGCACCAGGCTCGGATCCACATTATGCCGCGCCGCCGCCTCATCGATCGCGGCGTCGATATCCTGCTGCGTAAAAGCGCGGTTAAGTGTTTGATGTGTCTGGGCTTTGCCGTCAAGGTAGGTATTGACTTCCGAAGCTGCCGAACGCGCCGCGCGCATCGTAGCTCCACTAGTCGGAACCGGCTTGAACCGATGTTCAGTCACACTCCAATATACGAGTGAAGATCGCGAAGGAGCCGAAGCCGCCGCTTTGGAACCGCCGCTAGCCCGCCCTTCGCTCGCATCCCCATTCACATAGATTTTGCGCCCGGACTCGTCAGTGGAAGGAACAATGCTTTCGGCCCGGTCGGCAGCCTGCGCGCAAGCCATTCTCGTCATGAAGGCCGTCAGAAACATGGGAGAAAAGGAGGTCGCGGTTACGCTGGCCATCAATAAGATTTGCAGGCGCTTGAACATACGGGCAATAGATCCAAAATCCAGACCGGCCAAACTTAGGCCGACAAAACGAAGATCGGCCAAAGGGCACACGTACTTTAGGGCCTACCTACCCGACGACCTGCCAGAGAATCCAGAACCAGAGTAATTCGATTATAGGGTGCTACCGGATGACCGACAATCTATCCAAAGGCCGTTGAACCACCGAAGTAATCTGTGTAAGTGACTGAAAGGACTTGATCTTGGACGACCTGGATGCTTTTTCCCTGGGTTCTCCCTCCGTGCTCCCCATACCCCCTGTGGTTGATTTTGCACGTGTTCTGCCTCCTGCATAAGCCCTGGTAGATCTCGAGCAATCTACAATGGCCTTTACAGCCATGAACGCCCAAGCCCTTCGCCACCTCTTTGATCAGGTTAGAAAAAAGCGCATCTCGCCCGATGAGGCCGTCGAGCGTCTGCGCCACCTTCCTTTTGAGGATCTAGGTTTCGCCAAGATCGACCATCATCGCGCCCTCCGACAGGGCATGCCCGAAGTGATTTTTGCTCAAGGCAAAACACCACAGCAGGTCGCGGGCATCTTCCAACGCCTCGCAGCCCACGGCGGCAATGTGCTGGCAACCCGAGCCTCCGAGGAACAATTCACCGCCGTAGCCGCAGCGTTAGCCGGCAACAAGGATGCCAAACAAGTGGAGTATCGCTCCCTTGCCCGCGCCATCGTCCTCAAGCGCGACCGCAAAAATCACGGCAAGGGCGTAATCGTAGTCGTATCAGCCGGAACCAGCGACATCCCCGTAGCAGAAGAAGCCGTAGTCACCGCCGAATTGATGGGCAACAATGTCCAACACATCTATGACGTAGGAGTCGCCGGCATTCACCGCCTGCTGGCCCATCGCGGAGCCCTCGCTAAAGCGCGTGTCATCATAGTCTGCGCCGGAATGGAAGGCGCGCTACCCAGCGTAGTAGGCGGCCTGGTCGGAGTCCCAGTCATCGCCGTCCCCACCAGCGTAGGTTACGGAGCAGCCTTCGAAGGCCTAGCGGCTCTCTTAGGAATGATGAACTCCTGCGCCTCAAATGTCTCAGTAGTAAATATCGACAACGGATTCGGCGCCGGCTACGTAGCCTCCCTCATCAATCACCGCTGACTTTCTTAGTAAATGCAGACTCATTCAAGACTCTGTCATCTTGAGCGGAATACAATCGGCGGCGAAGCCGGTGATTGTGTGGAGCCGAAAGACCCCAACACCGTTGCTTCGAAAACTGCTGCCGCAGGGAGTCCTTCCCGTAATACCAACGTGTGCCTGGGGGACCCAATGTAGAGCGGACACCCCTGTCCGCTGCCTTTGATTTTGAACTTGCCTGTGATTTCTAGAACCAAAACATCCGCGTCGGTGCCCCATTCTTGCGCGTTCTGTGCGCAAGAGTGGGATTCCACCGCGCCATATCCCTTAGGATTCGAGTTCTGTGGCAAAGTATTAAAGAATGCCCGCCACGAATTCCGAAGACCCGCGCCTAGCCGGACGCGTCGCCTTCACCTACCCCAATTTCGTCTCCTACACCTTCGCGCGCTTCTTCATCGTTCTAGCGCTCGAAATGCAATCGGTCGCCGTAGGATGGCAAGTCTACGAGATCACCAAAAGTCCCCTCGACCTCGGCTACGTCGGTCTCGCCCAGTTCGCGCCTCCATTCATCCTGTTTCTCTTCGCTGGACACGCCGTCGATCGCTTCGACCGCCGCAAGCTGCTCATGGGATGCTATGCCGGCTATGGAATGTGCTCGGCGCTCCTGCTTGCAATCAGCTGGCAAGCGCCGCGCTCCGTCCACTTGATCTATATCGTCCTCGTGCTCCTCGGGGTCGTCCGCTCTTTTAGCTTTCCCGTAAGCCGCGCCATTCTGCCCCACCTCGTTCCCGAAGAACATTTCTTGAACGCAGTCGCTTGGAACTCCAGCACCTTTCAGATCGCAACCATCGCCGGCCCCGCCGTAGGAGGAATCGCCTACGCGCTCTTTCACGGCCCCGACGCCGTGTATGCCATCGCCGTAACCGTATCCATCATCTCCGTCGCGCTCACGCTGCGCATCCGCCTGATTCCCGAATCGCCAGAAAAAAGCCTGGCTGCAAGCACCGCAAGAAAAGAGCCCATCAGCGTGCGCACCGTCCTCGCGGGCTTTCATTTCATCTGGGTGAAGAAACTCATCCTGGGCTCAATCTCACTCGACATGTTCGCCGTTCTCTTAGGAGGAGCCGTGGCTCTCCTCCCCATCTACGCCAGAGAAATCCTGCACACCGGTCCCTGGGGATTAGGTCTGCTGCGCAGCGCTCCGGGAGTAGGCGCCGCCCTGACCGCAATCGTGGTCGCACACTATCCCATCCGCCGCCGCGCTGGCTTGGCCATGCTTTTAGCCGTAGCCGGATTCGGCATCTTCACCATCGTCTTCGGACTCTCGCACAGCATTATCCTGTCGCTAATAGCTCTCTTCCTCACCGGAGCCGCCGACATGGTAAGCGTCATCATCCGAGCGACGCTAGTCCAGGTGGCCACACCCGACAGCATGCGCGGCCGCGTCAACGCGGTAGACATGCTCTTCATAGGAGTCTCCAACGAGCTAGGAGAGTTCGAGTCCGGACTAACCGCTCACTGGTTCGGCACCGTTCCCGCCGTAGTCATAGGAGGCGTAGGAACTCTAGTAGTAATCGCCACTTGGGCCTGGCTCTTCCCCGAACTACGCAAAGCCGACCAACTAACCGCAGCCGAACTAATGCCCAAATAAAAGCAGCGCAAGTGTAGAGCGGATATTCCTGTGCGCTGCCCTTGCTTTTGAAGTTGATTTAGCTTTTGCCTTTGATTTTTTCAACCCAAAACATCCGCCAGGGTGCCCCATTCTTGCGCGTTCTGTGCGCAAGAGTGGGATTCCACAGCACCGTTTTCTTGGGATTTTGTGAAGCAGACTAGTGACTTATTCAAAACTCTGTCATCTTGAGCGGAACACAAT
>Ga0206862_1044_pt1 | contig 36240 bp, 41 predicted proteins | sample Alteio_BWOrgCont_43_FD_152625 | JGI IMG/M metagenome (GOLD analysis project Ga0206862, IMG submission 152625) | Enriched cells from forest soil in Barre Woods Harvard Forest LTER site, Petersham, Massachusetts, United States -... | ecosystem: Environmental > Terrestrial > Soil > Temperate forest >... | reverse complement strand
ATTCGATAACCTCCTTTTGAGGTTTTGATTATTCTGTTTCTCCTGTAAACACAGTAATAAAAATATCAATTCAGATTCATTACTGCCAGACGGCGTTAGGAAAGCGATTATTCTAGCCAGATTGACGAAGAGTTGCAAATTCTGAAGCCGGCTCGAATATTTGATCATGAGTAATTGTGGATATAGTGGTTTCTCCTGTTATTAAGAAGAACCACACTACAACATCGAAAAATTTGTATTCATGCAGGCCACCCGGTGGGACATGATGAATAAAAGCATTGCAATATATATGCATATTCATATAACCATATAAGGATATGAAATAAACAACAAAAAAGCAGGAGTTAAGCAATGGATTATCATTATCAGCCACAGACTGAATTTGTCTACTATGTAGCTGCCAATACGTCAAAGAATGTTGAAGATGTCAAAAGAGAAGTAAGATCAGCTTATGGAAATGTTGCAGAAGCCAATAACAAAAATCAGTGTTGCGGAAATGGAAGAAGTTGTTGTGGTGTTTCTGTTAAGCCTGATGAGGCTTATTCGCAAGAGTTAGGATATTCTAAAGAAGAACTAGATAATGTGCCTGAAGGTTGTAATATGGGGCTTGGTTGTGGAAATCCACAAGCAATAGCGTCCCTTAAATCTGGTGAGGTAGTGTTAGATTTAGGTGCAGGAGGTGGTTTTGATGTTTTTTTAGCAGCTAGAAAGGTCGGCCCAGATGGAAAAGTCTACGGGGTAGACATGACTCCAGAAATGATTAGCAAGGCCAGAAACAATGCTGCTAAGAATGGTTATCAAAACGTAGAATTTCTATTAGGCGAAATTGAGCATTTACCTCTTCCAAACAACACTGTCGATGTGATTATTTCAAACTGCGTTGTTAATCTATCAACAAATAAATCTAATGTTTTCAATGAGGCTTTCAGAGTATTAAAAGATGGCGGAAGATTAGCAATTTCAGACATGGTTGCTTATAAGCCATTAGCTAAGGAAATGATCGAAAATGCTGAGCTTTATTGTAATTGCATTTCAGGTGCGATTACGATTAATGAGCTGAAAAACATTTTAGCTAAGGCTGGATTTGTAGATATTGTGATTGAACCGCAAGAAAACAGTCGTATGTTTATTAAAGACTGGGTTCCTGGATCGGATGCAGAAAATTATGTTGTTTCTGCGAAGATTAAAGCTGTTAAATCAAGGCTAAAACGATGATAACGCCCAATGAGTTATTTTCTCTTTTATCTGACGAAACACGCTTGCGCTGTTTAGTATTACTTCAAAAAGAAGGAGAACTCTGCGTTTGCGAAATTAGCCAGATAATAGGGAGTATTCAACCAAAGATTTCAAGACATCTAGCTCTTATGCGCAATTCTGGGCTTGTTTCAGATGATCGCAGGGGACAATGGGTGTATTATAGTCTGAATCAGTCCTTGCCTGAATGGGCTAAGAGGATTATTGAATCTACTTTGGTTAATCTTATGAAGATAGAGCCATATCATTCAGATTTGAAGAGGATATATTCATTGAAAAAAGAAAATATCTGTAAGACATGAATTTTATACGTATAGCAAGTCATTCAGAGATTGAATGGGTTAACAGCAAATATGATGACATAGGCTTTCAGCATGCTGACGGCAATGATTTGATAGCAATAGCAGAGCTAGAAAATAATGAAAAAATCGCCTTGGGTCGATTGGTTCGTTTAAATAAAAATAGCTTAGAACTTGCTGGCATATATGTTTTTGAGTCTTACAGAAATAAGGGAGCAGCTAAAAATATCATTGGGTTTTTGATGAAGCATCTTAGCCCAAATGATACAGTCTACTGCCTCCCTTTTTCTAAAATAAAGGATCTATACAAGCAATTTGGGTTCATTGATTACGTGGTCGATGAAAATACCCCAAAACAGATCCTAGATAAATGTGAATGGTGCGAAAAGAGCCATAATGCTGTTGTCGATGTCCTAGTTTTCAGACGATAGATTTACAACTGTTTCTTGGAATAGATAAAGAATGGATCGCTGCGGCAGATCTGATAATCAGTGTTTTCTGAAAAATACTGACTTACTGATGTTTCCGAGTTTACACTGTTTATTAAGTAAGCAGAGATTCAATAACGCATCATCTTGCAATAGCTCTCTCGCCTTCTCAAAGTAGCTTCTCTGCTTTCCAATGCGTTTTTGCATACAGGACATTTCCAAGCTTCTGCTTCGTCAGCATCATTGGAAACAAGAAGAACAGCTCTTGAATCTTTTTCTTGATAGCAAGTGGGGCAATAGCAATGTCCTTGTTCATCCTGAAAAACCACACCTGTGAATTTTAATGATTTTTTCTGATTAAGCTCTGCTTTCAAACTTTTTACTTTCTGCTCCAAAGAAAAACACTGTTCTACTAAGGCTAGCTCTCTTTTCGTGGCTTCAAAAATAAATTTTTTCAATTCTAATAAATTTTCGTCCTTATCGATGTCTTTAATGTTGTCAAGAATTTCCTGAGCTTTTTTGTATACGGAAATAATTCCCTTGCCAACATCAGCCGACGCTTTACCTGCTTGGATTGCCAAAAGTATTTCTTGAAGCATCTTTTTTTCTTTGGTTTTATCTGTTTCATGCCTTTCATCTGTTACGCCACTGACCGGTGGCGTAACAATAATTCGCTCATTTTTGAATTTTTTTTTATCATTCTGCTTGGCTTTATACGACATTTGATATATGTTGATCAATATAAGACCACATAGGGCATTTATGAAATACGTTGTATATCTTAGGGTAAGTACTGATCAACAGGCTGCATCAGGACTTGGAATTGAAGCGCAAAGAGAAATCTGTTCGCGATACATTGCTTTATCTCCATCAGAAAGTGTTGAATTTGTAGATGAAGGTTTTAGCGGTTCTCTAGAGCTTGATAAAAGACCTGCTTTACTGGAGGCTATATCCGTTTTAGAGAAAGGCGATGTGTTGGTGATCGCTAAACGTGATCGAATAGGTAGAGACCCGATTGTAAATGCAATGATTGAACGTGCTGTTGAAAGAAAAAAATCCAGATTGGTTTCCGCTAGTGGGGATGTAAGTGATGGTAATGATCCTACGTCCATACTCATGAAACGTATGGTGGATGCTTTTGCTGAATATGAAAGATTGATTATTGGGGCTAGGACAAAAGCCGCCTTGCAAGTTAAAAAGAAAAAAGGTCAAAGAGTTGGGCACATACCTTTTGGTTTATGTCTTTCTGGAGATGGGATTCATTTAGAAAAAAATGAAGTCGAGTCTCAAATTCTAGAGCAAATACGTTCTCTTCGTATCCAAGGATTGTCTCTTAGAAAAATTGCAACTGAAATGAATTTGAGAAAAGCTTTTAATCGCGGTGGTAATGAATGGAATCATGTTTCGATTCTTCGGGTAATGAAAAACGCTGCATAGATGAGCAGCTTGATGAGTTAGCTTCATCTATACGCAAATTACCCAAATATAGGAAAAAACATCTTCAGGAGCTTATGGAGAAGAAAGTTTATACAGTTGAAGAGGTGGCAGAATTACTTCATGTTGCACCTATTACGATAAGACGAGCTATCAAAGCAGGTAAAATAAAAGCATTCAGAGTTGGGCCTGGAATTCGCTCTCCATTAAGAATTTCTTATGCAGAAATTGAGCGTCTTTTGGGGTCAGATACCCTAGATGAGCCAAAAAAACTATGAAAAAGTAAACTGAAATTGTCATTCTGATGCTTCCAAGGACCATCTAACGATCAACATTTGCATTTTTACGAACCATTTTTAGCAGCAAAAAATTGATCTGCAAATTTGTAGAAGGGCAGGGTCAGGCTAGCCTGACCCTGTTTCCTGTTGGGTCTACCCCTTAATAAAAGAAATAATTGGTTTCGAGGCGCAATGGAAACCCGGTTAAGTGTTATCTGAGGTGATTGGATTAACAGGTGCTTTATATTTTTCTAAATTGTTATTTCTGGAAAGATGTTAAGTTCAAATTTTTCCTAACTTAAAGCTTTTGTACAGCTTTTATACCAAGCCCTAATGGAGCAATTGTAATGCTTGATCCAATAGCTAAAGAGGTTCCAATAAGTTTCCGAAAACAAATTTCAGAATATTTCAACCAAGTAAATTGATTTTTATTAGAAATTATTTGGCGTCCATCAGGATTTTTTTTAGTAGTAACATACCCTTCTAAAAAATTGAAATAATTTTTTACAGGGAAACGAGCATCATATTCGGGATCCAACTCCGGTTTTGTATAAAGATATAATTCATCAGTTGTTGCAAAATCCCAAAGCGTATTAGTTATGCTTGTACAGCTATGTCCATAAAGTGTCTCATCATTCCAAATTTGTTTAATATTTTCTAACATGATTTAAAATCTCCTTGTTTTTTGATTAAAAAATAAATTATATCATATTTTTATTAAAAAAGCAATCAAATAAAACATCAAATAAAACAACCTGTAGGAACAAAATATGTAAAAAATTTTGTATTTATAATTTCAAAATGATATAATAATTATTTTAATTATACAAATGAGGTGTTATGACATTATCAGTCGAGAATAATTCAGGTTCTTTGAACTACGCTTCGCTTGCTACTGGAGTAGCTTGTGGGGCTGTGGTTGGCTATACCATAAGTGCAACTGGAGACCTTTTAACCAATGCATTAATCGCCACAAGTTGCGGAATTTCTAGAGCCGCTTACAACATCTTTTTTGAAAAACCACTTACTAAACAGTATGTTACAAAATATAATAAACTTTTATTGGAGACTGATAAACAAAAAGCTTCAGAGGTAAATGCTTTATTAACGAAGATGAATATATTAAATATATTTTATAGAGCAAACCTGGGTTTTGGTTTTGGACTCGCTCTAGGAACGGGAGGATCAGCATCATCATTAGTCCCTGCTATTCTCAGTGGAATACTCATCCATGCCGCTGGATTTTTAGCGGAAGCGCTCCCTACTGCAATTCTAAGTGAACCTATTAATTTGAAATTTGATGAAAATGGGAATCAAATCATCTAGAAGTTTATTAATTGCCCTACGCACCTGAATTGATGAGTTATGCAATGAGGTAGTGAGGCCCAACCATATAACAAGAAACATTCTAAATAATTCTTTATAATTGGGGTAGACCCAACGTTCGTGTCACCAGCCGCCACTTGGATTAATGAACGCTTATATTGTTTTTTTTATTTTCTGTTTGCGTCAATCTTTAATAATTACTTCAAATTTACTAACAGGAAATATGCGATGATCGGGTGTGTAAGTACATTCAATGGCGTGAATTATACTACCATTCTTTAATGCTGAATTTGCTATCGTTCTATCATCCGCAACTTGTTTACCGTCCCTTATTAAACTCAATCTTGATGTGCAAAAACCACCAATGTCGGAGATTTTATCTTTTAAATCTAAACTTTTCTGCTTTGAAGATATCGAAATAGTTGCATTTTACCATCTTTGAATATGGGGTCAGGCCGGATATTCGGACATTTCAAATTACTCGGCCACGTTTCAAATGTCCGAATGTCCGGCCTGACCCCAATTTTGACCCCAATTTGCCGGCTGACTCTTCAGATCGGCATAAACCAATTACTTTATAACCTGCATCTCTAAAAGCTAATGCAACCGGATATCCAACATATCCAGTTGCACCTGTGATAAATACTGTCATAAGTCTCCTAAAATTATCCTACATGTCGATTATGTACATGTTTTTGAGCTTCGCTCAACTGAAGTGCCGTGGTTGATGATTGTTTCTTCACACATCTTTCAGAAGGAGAAAATTCAATTTAGGTTTGAATTTGGAGTTCCTTAGTTTCACTCACTCACAATTGCTGGTAAAAATTACGTAATTTGGTATGATGATATCAACATGGTGGGATATGAAAAAAGTAGATACATTTGCAAACATTAAAAAACGATCATTGCCCATTCTCAGGCGACATGCTGTTAAAAACGCGGCAATTTTTGGTTCTTTTGCGCGAGGAGATGCTAAGGCACGTAGCGATGTCGACTTTCTCATAGAATATAAAGGGGAAAGTAAAAGTCTTTTTGATCTTGTCGATCTTAAATCAGAGCTAGAAGATACCTTAGGGCGAAAAGTCGATATTGTTACTTATGATTCAATCTATTGGAGATTGCGCGAACGGATTCTATCTGAGCAGGTTGTGATTTTGTGAAGAAGGATCATAAAATATTCATTGGACATATCATCGAATCAATCGAACTAATTGAGCAGTATGCAGACGGTTTGACGCCTGATAAGTTCAAAGAGAATATGGCGATGCAGGATGCCATTATTCGTCGTCTAGAGATTATTGGTGAAGCTGTAAAGAATATTCCATCCGCTTTTAGAACAAAGCATTCTGAAATCCCTTGGAAACAAATGGCAGGAATGAGAGATATTCTAATTCATGAATACTTTGATATAGATCTTGCTTTAACCTGGGGTGTGGTAAAACGTGAGCTTCCAGCAGTCAAAGAAAAACTTCAAAAATTACTCTTTGATTTTTAACGTACTAGGTCTAAGCTATGGTGCCATGACTCCTAACATGTAACTGAGGGACGCGCATTCCATCATATGATAGCCTATGATTAGTGCCAGGCATTGCAATTTAATTCGATTGGCTAGTCACACTGAACAAAATGCCAACGAGAATAGCGAATTAGCAATGCTAATCGAGATTGCACACACTAACATCTCACACTTTGAATTATAATGATTGTAAACATTGCAATGCCTGGCACCAATCACTTCAGCCATCTCTTTCATGGTGTGCTTGTTGCCATAATATAATTTTTTATTTCTTTAAACTTATACTCCGGATAATTTACAATTTCTGATACTGAAGTATACTTTCCACAAGCGTTGCCTTTAAATTTGGATGCACCTTCATTAACTAAAAATTGAGTGAGGGGAAGGGACCCTGTTCGGACAGCTCGAAATAATAATGTTCCATTTGCATCCAAATCATCAATACCCATCCCTGATTTTTTATATAAAGGCCATAAAAATTTAACCATTTCAACATCGCCTTTTGAGGCTGCAATATGAATAGCATATGCAGCAAAGTGATTTCTAAGGAGTAGCGGTACTTTACATTCATTAACTAGATATGAAGCAATAGTTATACTGCCGCCTTTTGCTGCATAGTGCAATATTGTGCCTTCTTCACAATGAAATTTAAGAGGGTCTGTCTCACCATTTGAATAAAACATCCAACTACAATCTTCACCGTGAAGATTTTCCCACCAGCAAGGAGTGCGAGGAATCGTTAATGGCCGTGTATCTGGAGGATTCTTTAGTAGGTGTAGTAGACATTCAATATTCCCTGATTGAGCCGCCCAGAAAGCTTCAGGTACAATACTTGAATGGCGGCCTGTAAATCCTTCTAAATAAGGCCAGGTGCGAACGAGTTCTACGACTTCAATAGAACCGCTGAGTGCAGCAAAATGCATCATATTAGTATCGCAATAACTATCTTTAACCCGAAAATCAGCACCCAAATCTTTTAATTTTTTGATGATAGAAATATCACCTGTTTGGACAGCTAATTGTAAAGGCGTTATATCATCCATTGCCGAATAATTTAGCGCTTCCCTTGAACAAATTACACCTGTGTCCACGAAGAACCGAGCCAGGGCTATATTTTTTAGTTTAAGAGCTGTAGTTAGTGGATTCCCAGGTAGATTACATGATTTTTCATACCATTTGTTATACAAATCTTGATTGCTATTTTTAAACTGATTAAATTCGTTGGGAGTCGCATATTTAAAAATATCAGGAAGACGAGATTCAAACTCGTCTTTATTTTTAGCTGGACTTAAGTTTATTCTGCTTCTGTTATCAACTAAGCTATTTGTAGCATGTAAGATTGACATGTTTTTCCTCATTTTTGTAAATTGTTCGCTTATAGGGTCAGCTCAGAATTAGGATTATAAAGCGCGTTAAGGTTTTATCATTCTCTCAAACTCTAGCAGAAGCAATTTAGCTTAAGCTTCTTCTAAGTTTTTGTTCAAACCATCTCGAATAGGATTTGGGATATTTTAAAGATTAACGGATAGAGCTGGTTGAAAATCCTCTAAAATGAATTTAATTTAAAAGAACTTTAATTATGAAAAAAGGGTATTAAATACCCTAAAAACATGGTTCCTGTTTGCCATTCGGTCTCTTCTTCAACCTCTCTTAAACATCTCTTATTGGGGAGAAGGATGATGGTGGGAATATTAGATTTGTTAAGTTGATGAAGAAATGAGTCACAGGTAAAAAAACGACGCTTGGCAGACTTTAACAAATGAGCTGCTTAGTCGTTTGTAGGGAAGAAAAAAGTCTTGGGTAGAAATTTTACCACCTATTTCCTTAAACATGGGGTCACATGAACATGGGGTCAGGCTTCGCACTTCACAGTTTGGAGTATAAGTGTGAACTACTACAGAGGCAAAAGCGCGGAAGTCAGAAGGTATGGAACTTTATCCGACTAAGAAAAGAATTCTTTGTTGAAAAGAAAAAACATGATTTAAATATATAAAAAATCTAAATTATAACATATGGTAAAAAATACCATGTTGCTATAACTTTAGTTTAGTTATAATTTTTTATAAATTTAATAATATGTGAGGAATTTATGAGTTTGTCTTTAGATGAGGCTGTGTGCAATCCTTCTTTTATGGGAAATATGTTCCCTCTCGATAAAAATATGATAGATCCATGCACAATCAATTCAACCGAAGAGAGACATGTATATATTACTTTATATCATACAATTAACGATGCTGAAATTTAAACTAATCCAAGTAATATTATTTTTTTAAGGAACTTGTAATGCATTTTCATCCACACTTAACGGCTAATGGTATAGAATGTACACGTACACAATCGCTACAAGCTGCAACTAACATTGAAAACCTCTCGAAAGAATATGAAAATATACTAGGTTCTTTTGGAAAATTGATTCAAAACTACAATGAACGTTATTGTAGTCAGTATAAGAAACTTTCTGAAAAAACGGAGAAACTTTCATTATTCTGTAGTAGTGTTAGTGAGTGGAGCAATGAAATAATCAGCGAAGCAAATTCATTACAAATGCCTTATGGGGTAACTTCTTCTTTAATACAATCTACTCATGTATTCTTTCTAAGAATTTTTTCACCAAAAAAAATTGAAGAAATCCAGAAAAGACGAAATGATACAGCTGAGGTTGGCATAAAATTAAATAAATTAGCACAGAAGATTTCTACTATTTTATTTACAATTTCTAAATTATCAAAAAACAATATTGAACATGCACTTGAGACTAAAGCAGATCAATGTAGGTTGTATTGGTCTTGTTGTAAAATTGAAAATCTTTTAATAGAACTGCAAAGCCAAATTAACACAAAATCACTTGAAAAATGCCCTGGAGTACTGCTAGACCAGCTTAAAGCAATGCTACCTCAAAATCAGCAATTCTCTCCTTCTTTAACCCTCATTCAAAATATTTCAGTCATTCAATTTAATCTTCTTCCAGGAGTTACTACAAAACTCCCTGAGGACCCCCTTTGGAATCATAACATGAGCATGCTATTCAGCCATTGCGGTTCTAATCTTTATGTCGATCAAGAAGGAAGATTGCAAATAACTAATAGAATTGTTCAAATTAGGCCGTCCACTGGGAATGTAGCACTCGATTTTGGTTTTGCATTTGTCTCGTCAATTGTGAATAGCTCTCTTAATGACCCAAAAAGCATCACGTTATTAAATTCATCTGAGCTAGCTGTTCTTGATTGTGCAACAGCCACAATCCAAAAGGCTACAAAATACATTAAAGAATTTAATTCTCATACCATTTGTTTAATTGATCCTCATCCATATGTGAATTGCATTCCTGAAAATATAAAAAGGATTCTTGAAACCCTCTTTTTGTATGGATTTACCCCTTATAGTTTTCCAGCCATTTCTAAAATTAAAAATCTAGATGTCCAACAGCTTGATCTCCCGGTAAGTTTGAAAAAACTACTATTGACCCTACAAAAACATGTAAGTAGAATTCCAGACCCTGAAACTTCCTTAAGTTTAATTGAATATTGGTGTCAAAAATTGCCAAAAAATTTCATTCAAGATCCTAAAACCATGGATAGAAAAGAATGGCAGATTTTTTCTAAGCATATTAATAAATCAATTCAAGTAGAGACTGACAATGATTTGCTCAGCATTATAATTGAACTGGATATTTTACTTGACCCTTGGCGAAAAGCAATGATATGGACTGACATTGCTGTAGATTCAATTTCCATCAGAAGTTTTATGCCTAATCCAGCTTGCAGAGAAATCACCACAGACAAATTTTTGAGTGAATTTAGTAACTTATTTTCTTGGGTAGGAGGTGTGAGGATGTCTAAGATATCTCCAGTTCTTTATGATGCATATAAAGAACTTTATGAAGTTGAATTGTCAAGACATCCATGAATGCAAAATCCATTAGATACCGTCAGAAAATTTAGGCAATATGGGTCTTTCAAAGATTGTTCGGCTAAAGATGAATCATTGCGTCGAGAGATTAATGAAGGTCTAAGTGTAATCGAGCAATGGAACGGTGCTACCGATTTTGTATTCTTTGCACGGAGAGGAGAGCTCACCAGCAATCGCCGAGAAGATCATGAGGTGAGTATGCTTTCTTAGCACTTGCTTCAGAATTGCATGGTCTATATTAATACATTGATCTTGCAACAAATGATTGCAGAACCTCATTGGATGGATCGGTTGACAGCCAGGGACTTGGCGGCATTAACTCCACTAATTTGGGAACATGTGAACCCATATGGTCGGTTTGATCTCGATATGAATGCCCGAATTCCGCTTCATTAATCCAAGTGGCGGCTGGTGACACGAACGTTGGGTCTACCCCTTGTCGACTGTATAGATCTGACTTGATCCAATTTTCTAAGATATTTTGGCTCCAACTGCATTCTAGAGTCTGTTGTGCATACCATAACCACTGAGTATTTTCCTTGAGTTTGGTTAAGAGAATTATGTTCTGCCACCAAGGAAGATTGAAAAAGTGCAGAGAATCCATTTGTCTAGTAGGGTCTAGACTTTCTCCATACGCAAGATAAAACGCACGCATATGGAAAAGATTAGCTCTAGATAATAACCAATCCCACCATAACCCCCATATAGAATATGATGGGATGTTGAAGATCACTTTATTTCAGATACTCCTTTTTTTGTAAGAAGAGCAGGCTATTGTTTCTTACATGAAGAATACCAGAAAACAACCTATCTTATTTTTGTCATGCCTTTGTTCCCTTGTCATCATCCTTCCTGAAGGTTTTTCCTGCTTGAATCGATCCAAATTTAAATAAATGAAGCCAAAAGATATGTGTAGGAAAGGCTGGTAAAAAGCCAACTTCTAAAGGCACCAAAGACCTACTCTAAAAGAACTTTAATTATGAAAAAAGGGTATTAAATACCATAAAAACATGAAAATCTTTTTCAACTTGCAGACTTGCAAGCCTGACACCCGTTATTCTCCCACTTGACGTCCGTGATCCCTTTTAGACAACAGAATCGCTTTGATATAGATTTTCTCGAGTTCAAGAAATGAATGCATAAATTCGGGGGTTTTCAAAATTTCCTTTAAATTTTGGCTAGGGGGAGTTTGATTTTGGTGATAGGGTAGTCGCCGGGGAGCTTAACGAAGGCGTGGTTAGGCTTAAGGGAGGCAAGCTCTGAGGAGGTGACATTGGGGCGGATCTTGTTGTTGAGCGAGAGGTTGACGCCGTCTCTGATTTCGTTGGCTCCATAGGAGAGTGACTGGTTGTACTCATTATATTCGATCTCACCGAATATCGTGGATATTTCTTTGGCGATTTTCATGTCGCCTTCGTTAAAGACAAACTTTGTCATGCAGTTGGCCACTATTGTATTAGCGACAGCTCTTCCATAGATCGCTTCAAGCTGAGAAAAGGCTTGCAGGGAGATCAAGCCGCATCCGCCATACTTCCTAGATTCAGACAGGAATATTTCCAGTTCAAAAAGGCGCTGTAAACTAGGCAACTCATCGATCACAAACCAGAGTCTTCTTTTTAGATCGATACTGAGCGATCGTAGGCTATTAGAGGCCACTGTATACCAAGAAGAGAGAAGCGGACAAACAACACTTCTTTTAAGCGGCGTGGTCGCCAAAAATAGCCAACCATCTCCACTTTCTTTTTCAACCCAGTTTCTGATTGAAAATGGATCCTGTGTATCCTCTAGGTATTGAAAGCACTTTAGATAATTACTAGCCACAGCTCGAATAGATCCTGCCGTTTTTTCTGAATCCATATTGATCAGCGAAGAGGCCTGCGTCCCTGCAACAAATTCAGACAGGGACTTTAAATCGGAACACAAAATCCACTTCACGATGTCTGAATTACGTTTTGTCAAATTCGTCTTTTCCAAAATAGTGCTCAAAACAATTTGAGCACTGTTCTGCCAAAATGCATCCGATTGACTATAAGTGTCAGGGATCAGGCTCTTCGATAGATTGTCAAAATCACTTTTTTCTCTACACTCTATCCAAGGAGACCACTTCACTCCTCGAGGATCAAATGGATTTAATAGGATATCTTTTCCTTCCCTGTAATATTTCTCAACGAATACGCCAGTCGTATCAATGATGATAGCTCGATTTTTCCTTTCTCTTATCTGATTCAAAAAATGGAAAAAACAATTCGTCTTTCCGCTTCCTGTGCTTCCTGTCACTAGAATATGCCTTGTCTCCGATCCTTTAACAAGATTTAACTTTCCAATTTTTAAATCCGATGCTTTCCTGCTAAGTTTCAGTTTAAAGGAAAGCTTGCGTGGATCGATTAAGGATTTCCCACTGACTAACTGTTTCTTCTGGGATTTCTTGCCAATTGTCACAAATATGAGGTAACTCAAAATCAAGGCAATAACAAAAACAATCGCTGTTTCAATGAGTCTATCGAGAATAAAACTTTGCAAAAACGCGCTGTAGTTAAGTGTTAGTTCGTGGAGTTGCTTAGCAGGAACATCAACTTTGCTTGCCTGTACGACTTTATTCGTTAACTGACTCCAAAATGTTGAATCAACAGGTATTTTAGAGTTGCTGAACAGAGAGGAAACCAAGTGATAGATACCGGCCTTCCAATAAAATAGAGGCAGTTGGATGCTCTGATATGCAAAATAGACCAAACTCAGAGATAAAGACACTGTGAAAGAGGTTTTGACCACCTGATTTGTCATTCGAATTGTATGGGCAGCTATTTGTCCGCCCTGAACAGCTGAGCCAATCATAGAAAACACCTCAATCTGGATCCAATGGATCCAATAGAATCAAGTTTGGAAACCAACGAAGGCCAGCCTCACAATTTTTCTTAATCTCTTCAGGCACTCGTTTTACACTGTGGTCGTAAATTCGTTCGTGGAGGTATTTTTCTTTTGTATCATCGAATTTATCTTTGGCCGTTACAAACGTATTCTTACTCGAAACTTCATCGAGTCCTATTCCAACACGAATGCTTACTTCATTTCCCTCGTCCATCAGCTTCTTCTGAAGCTTTGAGAATTGACCTGCTGGAATATCATAATTAGAAGCAAATGTTTCCTTTCGATCATCAAAATTCATTTTCGATATCGAAGCGTTCTCATACTTATTTTTGGGTTCTATAAAACCATAGGGTGTCTGCTGCTCAATTCTAGCAATATAGTCTTGTACGAACTCCTCTAGGAATTGATCCCTTAGAGAACAATTCTTTCCTGTTAAAATTTCCTCTGCTGACCAAGGAAATTTTTCATCCTGGCATTTCTGGTAGGTGAAATCGACAAAATCTTGAGTGATCTGTTGGCGTGTTGCAAATAAACTATTGTCAAAATAATCCGAAGTCTCAGAAATTTGATTGAGTTGGCTATAGGCATTGCTGAGACCTGCTTGATAACTCTCGGTCTTGTCTATTGATTCAGCAAAAGAACTGGCAATTCTTGATCCTTCATCTTTAAGATCGGTATAAGATCCAGTTTTAACGTAATCTTTGATTCTCTCCAAACGCTCCTGAAAATCAGTTGATGTAGTATAGGATTGCAATTTGCTTTCTAGTTCTGCATTTGAAGATTCGGATCCTGTTTCAACACCTGTTCCAAAAAGCTTAGCCCCCAACATCCCTCTTAAAACATCCGAAGAGGAAATATTGTAATGATTGGCAAATTGTTCGGCATCATTCCAAATGCTTGATGCAGCTTCGTGAGCGGAATGAGCTTCTCTAGAGGAAAAGTTCGTTGAGTATGAAGATCCATTCGCAAGATGAGAGGTCAGGTCATGCATATATCTCTGACTTTCAGAAACACTTTCGTTATAGGCCTGCTGCCAATTGGAGACCTGATTTTCAGCAAATTGTTTTGAATGGTGTAGCTGGCTTCCAATCGATGTTTCAAAAGTAAGATTGCTTGATAGATCGCTTAAATTCTCTCGTAAGATAGCTCTATCTGGAGTAAACACCTTGCTCACATCGCCGTTATTCACTTGAAAATATCCATCAGATAGAAGCGGAGCAGTCTGATTCTGGAAGGCGTTCATATTGTCATATTGCATCTGGCCAAATTGGACGTTTCCATAGGAGTAATTTCCAGAAAGCATCTCTGTAGTAGCTGAAGAAGCAGCTGATTGTTCTGTTTGCAGAAATGAGCCGGCCAGGTGAACAAATGAGGTGGCTCCGCCTTTTAGAATTGCAAAACTCAGCATAGGAACAAGTGTGTATGCAAATCCACACTTTGCTAAAACGTCTTTGTATAACTCTATCGCACCTACACTTGTATAAAGACTCAACCCCGTTTGAGATTGATCCAATCCAGCAAAAATCTGGTTAGCATCTCCTTGAGCATAAATTTGGAAAATGTAATTAATGATTACAAAAAATGGCGGCCACATTTGGATCCAAAGATACATTAGAGACCAGTTTTTAATCGTATTAATTCCTCCAGGCAACAGAGCAATTGGAATCACTATGACAATGGATAGATATAAAATTGCTTCTAGGACTATCCTTATAGATACGATCCCTGTTTGAAAACTGGATCCCATCATCAGATATGTTTCTGAGAGATAGCTTTTTGATCGTGTCTCGGCAAATCTTTTCGGGAAGCTTTGCGTTAATGCATTCATCATTAGCTGTTGGCTGACTAAATCCTTGTTTTCGACTTTGAGTTTAGTCAAAGCCTGGAAAGTGAGCGGGAGCTGTTTGACGAAATCCAAGGTGTTATAGTATCTTTTCTCCTGGGAAAAATCATCACCCATCTTTTCTATAGCTTTTTGGCAGCTCATGAGTTGGCATTTGACTTCCTTAGATGCTTTCTCCCCTTCTTTTGAATTGCAGTAGTCGACCAATCGACACTTCGAAGTATTGTTCTGCAAAAACTTCCAGATATCCGTAGTTTTCTTGAGGTCCTCTACTGAGTACTTTCCTAAGCTTAAATCGTAGAACACGCATTTTTTGCAAAAATCATTCAGGTTCCTTTCTAGATTTGCATTGGTGATTTTATATTTAGAGAAATCCAAGGCGGTCTGAGATCCAAAAATAAGACCGGCCTTCTGATACTGTGGATCATTCGGTTTGTGTAAAATGGATTCCAGACCTTTTGTGAATGTATAGCCAATCTCACTTGTCACACTACAAAAGAGAGCGAATAGATAGGGAACGTTATCGACCTTATAGTTGGTTTTGGCTAAGATATCCGTTATTAAAACCGGACTGGAAATAGAGATCAGACTTATCCATAACATACAGCAGGGAATGGCGAAATGCAAAAATAATGCCTCTAATTTTTGAGAAAAAAATGTTCGAATGACTCCCCAAAATGAACCCAAAATAATGCACAAAAAGGCGATCGGTAGGATGATGCCGCTTTTTGGATGAGTCAAAATTGCAATCGCATTGAACATATCGTATAAGCCACTTCCTCCTCCATATGTAAAGATTTCAACTATCTGAGAATGAGCCAACATAATCCATCTCCTTTAGAGTTCGACTTCCGATTGCATTTTAGCTTCCAATGCATCTAATAAGGCATCCATGCTCATTTTCTTATGCATTGCATCTGAATTCCTTGATTCATACTCTCGGATAATCACATGCAGATCATCCAATTGCCTGAGATAATCATCGAGATCGTTGACATACATCTCGCTTCTCTTCAGTTGAAAAACATGAACACGAATATTATTAATCACATCCTTCAATGTCTTGCACAAAAGATCCTGCGCTACCCAATCTGAAAGCTGGCTGATCTCAATAGGACAGATATTTTTTCTCTGGGCATTGGTTATATTTAGAAAGCGAATGACTGGTGTGTCACACATGGCAACGAAGTCAATCTCATCGGAAGAAAGAGGCTCATCATCAATAATTTTATCTTGAATTGCTGATATCCTAGCAAAGACTTTCCCCTTCCAAGAACTGGCGTAATCGATCTCATAGTCGTTTTCACTAACATAGAGGCATTTTGAGTTTGAATTCTGATTATTCTTCTTCTTGCACTCCAAAATTTTTAATGTGCCGCCACTCACAATTGATCTAAAAAAGTTTTCGTTTTTGATCTGCGGTGGGTAGACCAAAATGACTGTATTTCCATTTTCCCTTCTCACAATAACAGTTCCTATCAAGGACATGAGAAGCTTGCCGAGTTCCGGATCTCTTTTCAAAATTGTCATTTTATTCGTTGCTTCCCAAGCTAGATTGTATTCATCCAATAAGACATCGGGATATTTTGTCTTGAAATCACCCAAACGCTCTTCTCTAACCGACTCAATGCCGCATTTATGGCGTGAGCTGACATAATCCTCAAACAAGCCATTTTTCGAGCCAAGTTGACGGCAAATATGCTGACTAGCCTCCGTGCCTTTAGGTACAAGCCCTCCGACAAGCAAGGAAGCTGTCTCGCAGCTATTAATATTTGCCAAATTGATTTGCGATGCCCATGTTTGAAGTTGTTTAACCAGATTAGCTCCTTGAGGCGTTAATGTTTCCATGCTCAAGAGTACAGCATATCCGGCCGCATTTGTGGCTATCTTTTTTAAAACTTCGACTAAACGATCGCTTGAGATGAAGCTCAGCCCTCCAGTGTAGATATCAATTCCGCCGCAGCCCGCTTCCATTTTTGGCAAATTCAAGTTGACTAGCTTTTCATTCGCTATCGAATTGCGAATGACCACTCCCCCACCCGTTGCATAACCTCCCAGTTGTCCATTGACTACATCGGCTTTGGTGGTATTTGAGTGCACATCGAATTGGGCAAAGAAGTTTTGCATCTTTTGATCAACATCTCCAAAAAGAAATGGAAAATGAAAAATAAGGAACAACATGAAATATTTTTTCATTTTTTAACCTCGTTTGGATAGTTGGAGGAGTATATTTTCCTCGATTTTATCCTGAGAAACCATTCCATAGGCAATGGGATAAAGTCGATTATTCTCCGGATCCACAATGTAAAGAGAAGGAAAGATAGAAATATTGAATTGTTCAATCAGATTCTTAGCTGAAGCTTGGTTTTCAATCTCAGCAATGATGGTCTCGTCAACAGCAACACCATAGAGTTTGAAATCGTATTTATTGGCGAAATTTCTAATAATTTCAGCTGATGCTTGAGATGTTAACTTTAATCCCTGGTAGAAGAAAAGAAGGCCATGTTCTTTTGCTAATGAGCGTAAAAAGGCTTCTTTCTCTTGCTGATAAATGTGTTTCTGAATTTCATTTCCATATTGACTGCTCGGCAAAGAATGGATGGTGGAATCTAAATAGGGATTTGCCAATAAATTTTGTTGCCATACTCTCCCAAACTCCACGCTTTTTTCTAAAGCGATAAACTGCATTTTCTGAAAAGCTAGAACATTTTCCGGTGTAGGATCCCATGTAGCAATCTTAAGCTTCCTTTCAAAATCGCGTTTAAAGGCATCTAGCTCTTTTTCTGGATCCCTTCCCTCTTGATACGATTTTTCTCTGATTGGCTGATCCTTATCGCTTTTTTTCTCTTCTTCAAACCAGACCCAGCCTTCAGCCTTCCTCTCATGCCAATCGTTAGCATTCAAACCACATGTTAAAATTAGAAGGGACAGGATTTTAGTTTTCATTTTGATCCCTCAATTTTTCTTTCATTCTTTGCTTGATTGATTCCAGGTTGGATTCAGCTTTCGCTTGATCCTGCCAATCTTTTGCTTTATCTTGATACTTGGCTTCTAAGCCTTGAAAATCCTTCTCAAATGCTTCTTCCAAATTGAGCTTATCAAAGTTCAGTTGCTGAATTTGACTAATCGTTAGCCCCTGGCAATTGACATGCTCTGGACTTCCCCAATCAATGCCTAACTGTTTTCTCGCCTGCTCATTGAGCACACGTGCAAGCTTGCTTGGAAAGCAACAGTAAACGTGCTCGTAATCCGTTGTGAATAAATCCAGAGCTTTGTTTTCCTTAACACCAATGAAATGACACTGTCCTTGCTCCTTCCATGATGCCAAAGCAATTTCATCGGAATTGCATTTTGCTAATCCCGCTTGCTTGGCTAAACCTGAATAGGAAAAGCAGCAGTCATAAACTACATCGGACGCCACGCTTTTGCTGCACTTCCGTTTAGTTCCTTGAAAAATCTCAACTTTTAATGGATCGGCAGCCCTTGAATTTGCTAATTCTTCTTTCATTGCCTGAAAAACTGAAAGCTTGGCTATTACATCAGAAAATGAGTGGTTAGGCTCTATTGGATCGAAATAATGATTTTGATTCAAAAATAGGCCATTTGAAGCGATTTTAAAGCTATTGAAGCATTCATATGTTAATTCCCAAACCTGGCAATCATTTTCCTGACCCTCAATACACTTCGTTTCTATCAGCGCGCATTTTCTATTTCTTAATGACTGACAATCGGGTTGCTGCAATATCTCTCTCTTTCTTAGGAATGCAAAACTCTCTCTCCAGCACGGTCTTGAAACCAACAAGCCGTTAATTGTCTTTGATGGAGTTGTGTCTACACATTGTTTTTGTACTAATGTCGCTTCTGGATCAGATAAAAGGTCTTGAAGGGATCCATTTTCATCTATCCAAACTTCCTTTACGATTTCACGTTTCTCTGGGGAAATCTTTTTTTTCTTAATTCTAGAGCGCTTGCACTCCTCGATATCGTCACAATGCGTCCAGTAGACATCCAAAACATAATCGTCAAAAGTCCCGCCTTCATAGTCAACAGAATAGGATTTGACAATCTTTTCCTTGCGCTTTAAAGCTAGCTCTGTTTCATATTTGTCAGCGGCCTTTTTGGCATCACTTTTCCAATAATAGGTTTCCTGGATATGGTGACCCCTACAAATTTTAGATTTCTTGAATTCTTCAGGAGTATAATTCACATCGATATCCAGCCATCTTGTCAGAATTAGAAGCTCTGGAGACTGTGACTCAAAGCATTTGTGAATTTCGATTCCTACTTTCTCTCTATTACTGTTTTTATCCTCACTGAATTCATTTGTTATGAATTCCAATCGATCTACAGAAGCAGTCAACTCATAGAGATCATTTTCTTTTAAACGGTTGTTATAATGAGACTCCACCATAACTTCTTGAATCTCATTTCTCTCAGGAATAGTTTTACCGTTGATGGCATCTTTAGCCTGATCAGGATCAAAGGGACCATAGGCTTTTTCTAAATCCTCTAATCTTTCAAAAGATGATTTTTTCAAAGCTTTAGACAAATCGCTTAAACAATCATTTTCCTTTGAGAAAAGACAAATAGGGAGAAAAAGTACGAATAACAGAGTTCTTACCATATCACCCCTCCGGTAGCAGCCGGCCCGCTCATGTCTAGACAGCAATGTCTTTTTTGCCAAATCAAATAAACAAACTCATCTCCTTTTCCTGGCAAACTCTTTTTATATCCCCATAAGACATCGCTCTTGCCTAATGATTGACAGGGGCTTTTTGTTTGAGGGATGGGGTGAACCAGTTGGGTTTTATAATTGCTCTTTTTGATGATGGGTAAAAACTTAGCCTCGCAAAATTCGTCATCCTTAAATCCCTTTTGTTGCATTGAGCGATGCCACTTTGCTAAAAATCGCTGAACGAGAAGATATGAGGCCTGCAAAGGACTAATATGATGAGCCACATAGCCTGTGAAAGGATACAGAGACCCTGAACAGCCAGCACACCAAAAGAGCGAGTCATGGGGTTTATCCAAATTAGAGGCCATGCAATCTGCTAAGCAGCTCATTTGCGCCGCAGGATTTGCAAAAAGTGCTGCCTCCCCTGATAATATTAAAGCCGTTGATTCATCATTCCAAGTGAGATCAAATTCGCTAAGATAAGGGATAGTTAGCTCTGATTTTTCCAAGCAGACGAAATCGGTAAATATTTCGAGCAGAGAAAGAATAGGATATTCGTAAAAATGAACGTGATAATTGCTGTGCTGTGTAGGGCCATCAGCAACGATTCCTATTCCCCCGCGATTTTTTATTGTCTCTTTTGATAGTTTAATCCCTCCGAGTCCAACCAATTTGTAAGCATGTGTGGTTACATCAACCAGATAAAGAGGCTCCCAAAAGGCTAAAGGAATGCCTACCTTAGGAGGTGTTCCAGGACATTCACAAACAAGACTCTCTTTATGTTTGACTAGATCCTTATGTTTTTGAGTTACGTTAACCCCGCCTAAATGAATTGGGAATAAGCATTCCCAGCAAATGTCAGTGATGGGATTAATGAAAGCAATCGCTTTAGAACTCAGAGTCATTAATGAAATAATGAAAAAAAGTTTGATCATAGCTTCCCAACTTGAAGTTTGTTAAGAAGCTTCTTTGCTATTTTCGTATCCCCATTTTTTTGAATTTCTCCTAACACGTATTCTAGCGAAAGCGTTCCTGAGATCTTATCCCAATGTGTCCCATCGGTGACTACAAATGTTGGAACCTTCTGGATCACATATTCATCAAAAAGCTGCGGATGAAGTTGGATATCCGCATTGACTCCGTTTTGTCTAAGCTTATAAATTCGCTGGGCCAACTCTTTAAAACTATTTTGAGGAATCCCACGAAGGACAAATGTGCCGCCAATTTTCTCTAAATCCTGACTTAAGGATAGCCAAACTCCCTCAGGAAGGGAGAATGAAACAAATACTAGTAGTTCGGGTAGAGAATCAGGAATATTAACTTGACTGCTAGAACAAGAAATGCATTTCTTATCCTCAAATTCACCCCCTGACATCTCTTTCATTAGAGTCTCTAGACGACGATGGATGTCTTCTTCTTGATTGCAATAAGATAATCGACAAAGAACCAGACAAGCTAATGTGAGATTAAAAAAATTTGCTTTCATTTGTTGCTCTCTATCGGTATTTCTTCGATTTGTAAAAGCTTCCCCTTTTGACTCACCCTCGCAGGGATGTTCTCAATGGCCAATTTTCTTGAAAGAATCCCCTGCTGATCAAAATAGATTTTTCTCTGCTCCTCATATTCCAATTCAAAAGGGTTTCCGTTTACCAAAATCCATTTTGCATTCTCCTTTTGACTCCTAGCCCAATCAAGATGTCCTTTATCGTTTCCATCAATGAAAAGTAATTCTGCTGGCAAAGAAACATGCTCTAGCGGGTTAACACAAGTGCCTTTATGGATAACAATAGCTTGAGCATGATCTAAGATATCTTCATGTGAGCATACTGTTGGATCAAAATGAAATCTTCGATACGTTCTTGCTTTAGCCACCCCTTTAACAGGTTTGAAGTTTGGCTGAGCTGTTTTTCCAATGCGTTTCAACTGATCTTCTGTCATATTTTTACTTCTGTCTTGCATATACCTGAGTAGGTGATCCTCTTTTATTTCGAATGCTTGCCCATAGGTTCCAAGATCTTTTGCCAAAAGAGACGAATTCCATAGAAGAAAAAGGATCAAAAAATAGGCCATACACGATACTTAATCTGTTCTTGCTTAATTAATCCAAATTCTTCGTATCGAGAATCAAATCCATCAATGGTATTGTCAGAGACAAGGAAATAGCTGCTTTCTGGAATCGTCTTCTCTTTAATTGCAGAAAGTTGAATGTCTTTAATTCTAGATGGCTCTACCTCGCCGACATATTCGTTATTTAGAAAAATCTTCCGCTCATGAATTTGGATTTGATCTCCAGGCATGCCGAGAATTCGTTTAATAATTGGAACCTCCCCCAAGTATTGCTTAACCAGTCTAGATTCTGGAAGAACAATGGCGTACATATCTCTCTCAATAGCGCATGTTTTACAACCTAAAAATAATTTGTGAGGTGAGCTTTTGCTAATATTTTTAAAAAATCTCACTTCATAATGCCTTCCAATCAAACAAAGGCCACCGATCAACATCATGACGAAATAAAATCGTAAGATGTATGGATGCTCTTTCAATTTACTGATCATTTCTTGCTTTTCTCTCCGAGCAGATGATTAATTGCTTCGGCGACAGTCATGCCTTCTTGTCTAAGGGAGTTAATTTTTGAATATTCTTCAGGTAATGAGCTATAGAGCAGTTGAGAAAATGGATCGAGATACAATCTTGTCACAAAAAATCGACTGCTTGCATCGCAAATCATGATTTCGCTGTATTGACCATCGATCTTAACGAGTGATTCAAGGGCTTTTCTGTGTCCCTCGCTGACAATAAACCTTTTCTTCTCTGCTAAAGCATGAACCGCATCTGTTTTGATCGGCAACGCACACATCCAGTCGCTATTTTCAAATGCAGCCGAAGCTGCTGGTGAAGAAAAGAAGTCATCCACATTCTGACTGCCAACCACAAGGCTTCCATTGTACTTTCTCAACCTTCGGGCCAGCGTTTGAATAAAATCCCCTGTCTCACGACTTCTCAACAAGTCCCAAGCCTCGTCTATGCAAATATAAAAAGGAGTCTTCCTGTCACCCAAAAAGGCAAAATTGGTGATGTTCATAATAAAGAACTGAAGGATCACGCTTTGAAGATCTTTTTTGTCTTTCAGTTCTTCCAATTCAATGACGACCAGTTGTTTTTTTAGGTCTATGTTGTTCTCGGACTCAAAGTATTTCCCATAAGATCCATCCTTAGTGTAGGGATGCAGCCTGATTCCTAAACTCTTTGCCACTGGATCATCTTGGCTTTCTAGCCATAGTGCGATGTCGGTAATCGTCGATTTGTTTTTATTCTTGTTCCAAACAGCTTTAATCGCTTTTGGGATCAAGCCATTCTCATGCTCAGTAACGCCATGAATGGGAGATGTCATCGAGCATATAATGGGTTTAATTAAAGCAAGGCTGGCTTCAATTTCCTCTTCATCATCTTTTGGAATACGACTGAATGGATTCAGACAGATTTTGGAATCTTTCGAGAACTCAATGAATTGTCCGTCACAAAAATTGCACATCTTTTCAAAGCTGCGGCCGACATCGAAAACAAAAGCTCTAGCCCCCATTCTTAATCCATTGATCAAAAGATCTTGCATGAATACAGACTTACCAGCACCGCTACGTCCAACAACGACAACGTTATAATTTCCTGATACGTTATCGAATGGATTCCAATTGATCGATTGTCCTTTTCTACCCGCTAATAACATCCCCGGTGTTTTTGTTCCTTTCCACTCAGCAGAAAAGGGTAAAATATGCTTGCATTCGCTGCTTATGGTCGTACGCAAACATCCAAATCCCTTTAAATCCGCTGTATATTCAGACCAGGCCATCGGTAAACTAGAGAGCAGCTGTGGTAGATGAAAATATTTTGTTTCAGAAAGTTCAAAGTCGCGAGATCCAAATATACTTAGGAGTGTTTGTTCAGCAAAAGGGATCTCCTTTTGAGAAGCCCAAACACCAGCCGAAAGCTGGGTAAGAACAAGTTTGGATTTATTTCCAATTCCTTTTCGAACAAGATTAATATCGAAAAGCTCCTCTTCAAGGGATGTGATCATGCGGCGAAGATGGGAAAACTTGCCTTGCTGATCGACTAAATAGGATCTCTTTTCAAATTGTGTTAATAATTTTGTTTGAGGCGGACAATAGATGCCATATTGAATATAGAATGGATGCTGAAGTTTTAATGAATCTCTTACACTACTCCCTAAGAGTTCCTGCATGACAAACCAATTACAGTACTCGGGAAACCCTGTTGCTTCAAACCCTTTAAACTGATAAGTGGATCCCCTTCCCTCTTCTATGAACTCCACAGAACCACTATTAACTTTTAGCAAGCTATTCTTTTTCTTGAGCTGGTAGTTGATGGGAACAAATGTATCCCATCTCTCTTTCGTGAAGTGCTTATACCCATCAAAGCCAATAAATCCATTCATATGGTTGATTAGGTCATCCGGTTGCCAAACACGAAGTGGAACAGACAACTCCAGCATTTTTTTCAGCTTGTCTTTCTTCAGACATATTTTTTCCGATCCATCTTTTGTCTTATTCCTATTGGAAAAGGACAAAATCAATCGGAAATTTTTAAGTTTGGAGATCTCATTATCGCAAAAATAGTTGGCTCTCTTCTGACTTAACTCATGATAAAGATCTGCTTTCTTAACCTGATTGCCTTGCCAAAAATTAAAAAAGGGCTGGACACGATGATCCGCTATCATAATCACTTGGATAGAGTCCCCTTCCTCCAAGATCTCTTCGAAAATCGTATCGAGATCGCGGCTTAGCTGATCGCTTACACTTACAGGCGGTTGTATTTCTATGGCAAAAGCGATGCTATTTTTATTAATAAATAGCTCGTTGATTTCATCAAAATAGATGTAGGGCAGCTCCTCTGCAATCATATCAGCAGAAAATAGCTTTCTCATTTCCTTTTCTTTTGATTTATGCAAAGAAAAGACGCTCTTAAAAGCTTCTGCTATGAGTCCACCTACACCCTCTGTCAACATTAGTTCTCTCCATTCAAAAAGACTTGATAGTGCCCGGCTTCAAATACTCCCTCGCATGGCATTTGATCACAAATCCAAACCTTCTTTGCGCATTTAAGCGAGTTTTGTAGATCGCATGAACAAGTTGAGTTAGGTATCTCTAATGGCTCAATTAAAACATCTTGTTGATCACCAGGCATCTCAACAATATTTCTCTCGATCTCGGTAACTGAACAGTTCTTCACTCCTTCGTAAACAGGGGTATCGAAATGTTCCTGATATAAGGAGCATGAGGTGCATATGAGAAGAGTGACGACTAAAAGTACTTTCATTTTTGTTCTCCTATGACAGCTTTGACGACTTCCGAAAAGAAGGCATAGTCTGGGATGTCTTTTAGGAATAGAAGTTCATTCACCTCTACTGTCGGTAAGGCATTGATCTGCTCATCCTGAGAAATAAATAGAAAAGACTTCTGCATGATAGGACTCTCCTTGAGATATTCATGATCATCCAAAGGAAGTTTTGGCTTATGAAGACAAACGAGAAACTCTTGCATGACTCTGCATATTTCCAGATTGTCATCAGGATTGTTTTCCAAATATTCTAACATGGCTTCTAAGAAGACCTGCTTTTCCTTATCATTGAGGATTTTAAAGCAATGCAGAGACATCAAAGTGGTGATTTCTTTTGGAACAGGATGAAAGGTAAAATAGATCAACCCCTTATCAATGAACTCTTCCTTAATTTTCGGAAATTCATGAAAAAGCTTGAGACAGTGGGGACATGAAAATGAAAAATACTCAGTGACCTTCAGAGGTGCATTTGAATTCCCATAGTGTATCAAAAAGCACTCATCCAGCTTTACAACTGAAAAAGCCATCGATAACTTAAAGATTAAGCTGAAAACAAATATTGTGGATTTTTTCATTCTTCACACTCAGTTCTATTATCGTTTCTAAAATCTTCGATTCGTTCTTTCACATCGAGATCGCCAATATCAACGCTAAAGGTGAAGGTAACGTCTATAATTCTCCCTGCATCCACCTCCAGAACAGGCTGAACATGCTCAGCTCTTTGAATGTAATAATCTGCCAACATGTCAAGAGCTCTTGAGGATCCTCCAACTACTCCGCCTCCAAGCATCTGAGGCGCCGACGACAAAGAAGAAATGTTAATGTTTGGCTTACTGATGCTTGCTTGAGCAAGGTTGCTTATTTCTTGCAAAACTCCGCTTGTCGCAGCATTTTTAATCATCTTGCAAGAGCGATCGACAACCTTTCCTCGAACGCCATATTTTCCATCCTCTCCAGTAATATACCCGCTGATAGCTGTGTCGTAATAAGACCCATCCAAATTGGTGATTCTGAGTTTTTCTAAACGCATGATCACTCGTTCGCTGGATATGTCTCCATAGGCAGAGGCCAAAATGACAGCTCTTTTAACCTTTGAACGCAGGTGATTCGGCAGCTTCCCTTCTTCCAAAAGCTGAAGCTTAACTGGAACAGGCTCACTCTTAGAATAAACACCGCAAACCGCGTCAACGCCTGATAGGAGGATTGCTTTAACCGACAATCCCATTGGAATCGAGTTTTTCAACCATCGCTTTTTATTGACGCGTTCATTTCCACAATCCACAACAACAAAACTCTTCTGCACCTTCATGGGTTCCTCTGGTAAACTCGGAGTAGCTTCATAATACTTTGGGGGCCCTATAGGGTTGCGATTCCATATTTCTTTATCGACTGGTGGTCGATGGTTATTCATTGGATTAGAGACTGTCGACATGCCTTCTTGAAGCTTCACTTCATGGATTTGATCATGAATCTTTTTTTCTAATTGCACGGTTAACTGACGGCTTTCCTCTTCTAATTTTTGATCGATTTCGATCAGCATTTTTCCTGATTGTTTTTCGAGCTGACTTGATAACAGTTGCTGATTCGCTTCCATTTGCTTTAGAATACTTGTTAAAGTGCTTTTAAGTGCATTATTCTCCATCTCATTAACAGCAATTTGAGCTTCTAAATTTTGGATTCGCATGACATTCGGATCAATTTTATCGCTTGGGAAATCAAACTTATAAGGCTCTAGTGGAGCAACAACATTGCTTCTTTGATTTAAAAAGAAAGTGGTCAATAGAACTAAGGCTATAGCAACGATTGCTAATATAAAAAAACTCTGTCTCCTCTTTAATGTGCGCTCCTCATCTTGCGAATCAATCATGAAAAACCTTACGTTTTCTTTATCGAAACAACTGCCAATACTGTTTCCTTACATAACAACTCATTCTTCTCTACATAGACCCATGAAGTCCCTGATGTAGCGAGTTCCTTTTCATAAATTAGCTGCTTCCTTCTAGAGCAATTAGTGATATTAAAGATTCTCAGTATCTCTGTGCTGGACTCAAGACGACTGATCTCCACGATTTTGATTTTTCGATTTTTCCAGCATTCTTTCTTTTCAAAAGGGATTCTTGAAAGGTAAGGAGGGATTTGATTGGATAAAATAAAATTGATTGTCGTTTGAATAGTATCGCATGCGGGTTGACATTCTCCCATTTTATCCAATAGGTCTTCTTGGTTTTTATGCAGAATAATCAGCTGAGAGGGCATTTCCTGAAACGTGGCTTCGATATCTTGTACATCCCCTTCAGTTGTTATTACACACAGGGTAATGGGACTTTGGATCTCCTCTTGAGCGATAATGAAAGCTTGCCCTGTCTTCTCATCGATTAAAATCTGAATACGATCAGGCTCCGCATGAACAACTCTTTCTACACCCTCATTTTCCACCATAATTCGATTAGGATGAACGGATGATAATGAACATTTCAATGGAAAAGTCGTATCAATTTCACAGTAAATAACAGCGAAAAGAGCGCTCTTAACCAAGCATGAAAAAATGAATATAGAAGAAATAATCAGCTTCACAAGTCCCCTGCTATTTACTAGGAATATTCTCAATCCTGTTCAGTAGGAGTTTTCCGTTTTTATAGGAAAATCCTAAAAGATATGTCTCCTGCTCTTCTGAAATGACTTTACTTCCTGCTTTAAACTCACTTTTTCCTGAAATGAGAACGCTTTTGCTTTCCGGACTCACTTGAATGGAACTTGTATAAAAAACATAAGAGCCATTTCCCTTCGCTAACATTTCTTTTTCTTTATCCAATCTCTCAACTAGTGCGCCGCTAAAACCAGGATCCACATGCTTCATTAAGATTTTCTTGTTTAAATCAATGTTGTAGGGCGATCTATTCAAAATCAGCTGACCAATAAAAGTGCCAAACTGTTCTAGGTAAGAAGGAGAAACTGCCTTCTCTTCAACCCAAAATTCCCTATCCACAACTGCGGGAATAATCACAATCCGTTGGCTACGCATAAACAGAAATAAGGATATGAGGATCAAAGGTAAGCCTAAAATGCAGCAAAGAACGATTAGGATATTTCTCTGATTTCTCATTGACTTGATGTTTCCATCGTAATTAGAACTTTTCATAAGCCTATAAAACTCCTTTTATATGATGGAGGGAACTCTTTCACATTTTTGGAAAGCAACATCCAATATGTATATCTCCTGAAGTTTCTGTAGAACCTTTTCTGAATTTTTTTGTATTGAATCATGACTACAGAAGAGATGAGGAGGCTTACAATCAAATTTTGAGTCAAAATTATGCCTAAGAGAAAAGTTAATGCACAAAACATCACTTGCGAATATTCCCAATAGAGAAATCGCAAAGGATTATCCAACGTTTTAATGACTTTCGTTTGTTCTTGACTCATCTAAAGCCTTTCTTAACCTGGTAATACCATTCCACTTGCACTTACAGGATTAAACATATCTAAAAATAGAGGGACAATGCTTGCTAAAATAATGATCCCAATTGCGGACAAGAGAGGCATTATGCTTCCTGCGCTAAAGGTATGGTAAATAGCCCAGCAGAAATAAAACACGGCAGCTATCCATAGAGGCGTTGAGAACATAAAATTTTTAATGTCAGTCACCTTAGTCAACAGACTGGCATGCGCTGTCTGATCCCAACCGGAAGGAAGTGATTTTGTTGAAGCCATCACAATATCAGGAAAAAGCATCAGACATACAAGAAAGCCAAAAAGAAAGAGTGAAAACTTATTCATATGTATCCTTATGTTTTTTTGCTGGAAATCCAGTAATTGGTTTTCCAGCTAATGATATTTTATCGACACTCTGCAATGGGGGCATTCGACTGATAAATTTCTCTCATAACTTCCCCTTTGACCCTATCTGTAATTCGCTGTTCTCCTGCAGCACTTAAATAATCTGCCTCTCTAGACTTCAGCGAATAAGCAGCTGTCGCAGAACCAGCTGCACAGCCTGTTAAGAACGGCACTATAAGAACTATTCCCAGTAAACTTATTTTTTTTGCGAAACTTTTCATTTTTCCACTTTTCCTGTTTCAATATTTCGGCTTCTTTTTGATTCATGAGGTCTTCAAAGAACAGCATTTAGACTATGTTTAAAAGCTATTTTCTGTTTCCTCATTTAGAAATTTAATTTTCTATTTGCGTTTTAGCATAAACGCATATTTCCCTTCAAGCTAATATCTTTATGCCCGATTAACATTTTGCTTATCGGATCTTTAAAAATATTTGGTAGAGATTGATAGGAAATTTTTGATTGATTTTTGCTTAGTTCGTCAAATATCAAATTGAATCTATTGCAAATTTTTAATGATGTATTTACATTTCCACCATGGCCATAGGAATATTCAAAATACACCTTAAGTCGAATTTGGATGCTTTAATAAAAAATATAAATGCCTGACTTGGTTTTAAAATCATGCATACATAGACTCTAATGAATATTTTTTTAACTTTAATGAGGATATCTTGGACGAAGACACTGATTTGCTAATAGAAGATAAGATCATAAATCACGCATTCAGAATCGGTGAAGACCTTCGCAATCGCATTGAAAAACAAGTCAAATTTTTAAAAGCATTTGACAATCGTAGTTATTCTATCCAAATGTGGATCAACGAAGCCATTAAAGAGCGCTTTGAATTAGAAAAAAATTTAAGCCCGGAAGAATTAGGTAAAGAAAAGTACTTAAGTTTTAGGCTTTACGAACGCATTTCTGAAAAAATTGAATCCAGCGTTCAAATGATCAGACAGTTTCGTACCAGCTTCTCTAAAAAGCAATGGTTTCTCGAAGCCTTTTACGAAAAACTCATCAGGGATGAAAAGAAAGCCAAAAAAGTTCTAAAGAAAATGAGACAAGCCTCAAAAGAAGACTAACCAATTTAGTCCCACCTGTGGCATAATTTATTCAGCCTGAAATTCTAAATACGAATGTCAGAATGTAAGTCCTGGCGTACTTGCATGGGGTGCAAGGGGTAGGAGGTTCAAATCCTCTCACCCAGATTCTTTTTTCTCAAGGACTTACGAAGGCTTGACCGCTTTTGGTAAGTCCTTATTTTTCCCACGTGTGGCGGATATGTGGCGGATAAATCCTCGATAAGTACAGAGGGAAATGATATGCAGCATTGTGAACATTGCCTTGCTTTTGTGAAAAAAGGCAAGCTCGCCTCCAAAATTGACCTCTCCCGATCCTTCGTCAAAATTGACGGAATGCTTCATCTCGGCTTTAACAGATCTGAGGTTTGCCCGATCTTATCAAACTATGCTCCGGATACAATCATCTTTGCAGGAAATGGGGCAGTAGAAATCGCCGGCGGTGGAAATTGTTGGAACGTTTTGAAAAACAAGATGACAGAAGAAGGATTGCTCGGAGATGGAAAATATCAAGAAGGAGAAGATGCTCTGACATGGCTTGCAGCCCAGCACGACTTCTTCAATAGCACTGTCAATTCCGCCCCAGCGCTAAAATTCATCACAGACATAAAAGCGAGAATCATTCGAGCGCTTCAATTATGTGAAACTCAGCCAAGAGAGATGTACTGTCATGCATGCATCAAACATCACGTTGTTCCAGTTTCAGAAAAAATCTTAATTTTAACTACAAACTGGGACTTAGGGTTGTTCAAGAAATTTCCAAATGTAATCCAGCTTCATGGACGTTGTGACTATCCGGAACAAGCGATACTACCTCTCCAAAACATTTCCGCTCTTATGCCGCAAACCACGCAGGATCTTGAGCGATTGAATTGCGGAATCTTGCCTGGACCCTCCCTTCAACAGTGCTTAAATAAAACAAAAAATTTCATTTTTTGGGGAGCAGGTCTCAATGATTACGATGGCGCTTTATGGCATTTTTTAAGAGGTTTTTTAACACAAAACCCTCTCGTAACAGTGGGCATAGCAACAAGAAATGATCCAGAAAGCTTCAAAAGTGCTAAAAAAAAGGTATTGCGATTTTTTCCACCTTTACAGCCAAGCAATTGTTTCTGTAGTATGCTCAGCTCTATTCTTTCTTTAGAAAATTAATTTCTTTAAATCACAGTATAACAAAATTATGGGCAAATGGGGGTCAGGAAAAGTATCAAAAACTTGCGAAGGGTGTGGATCGATATTTACATTATTTCGTGCTCATTTACGGAACGGAAAAGGAGGAAAATTTTGTAGTCGAAAATGCTCTGATGCTCATAGAAAGAGAAAGCCAGGAATTTTTTTTAGTTACTCATGCAAAGAATGCGAAAAAAAGTTTCAAAACCGAAAGGGGCGAGGTGGAACAGGAGAGTATTGTTCAATACAATGCATGGCAATTTCTAGAGGAAGGAAAATGCGTGGAGAAAAGCATCCATTTTGGAAAGGAGGTGTTTCCGAAAGACCCCATAGTGTACGGCTAGTTATTCAAAAAGTTATAAGACAAAAAAATTGTTGTGAAAAATGTGGAGAAACAACAAATCTTCAAGGCCATCATATAGTCCCTTATTCAGAGAACCCATTATTGAGAGATGATCCCAATAACATTGAGGTTGTTTGCTCTTCCTGTCACGCCAAAGAACATCCACAACTCGCCGGGATGATTGCTAGGCCACGCTTTCGGTTGGGAGTAAATTTAAATTGCGAAATATGTAAAAAAGAATTTTATGTGCCGAAATATAAAGAAAAGTCGGCCAAAACCTGTTCTCGTAAATGTGCTATGATACGATTATGTGAATTGAGAAAGAAAGCAGCCGAATTTACTTTAGAATGTGGGGTCTGCAAAAACAGAATTATCATAAAAAAGAGTAGATCGAAAAAAGCAAAATTCTGCTCTAAAAAATGCCAAATTGAATATCTCAGAGTAAAAAATACAAAAAGCAATTTTCCGCTATCTTCCCCAGCAATGTTGTTGGTTGAAAAACAGGGCTGCATTGGGTTACAGGTACCTGCAAACCAATAATTCGTTTCCTTTAACCAAAAACTACTCTGTAATTGGAACCGGTTCTGCACACTGAACTGGTTCATCTTAAGGCCCCGATCATTAAAAAACTTATTTTCTTCGCTCGGATTATTTCCCCTGAGAGGTAAATTTCAAAACAATCATAGGATGAGGTTTTGGATCAGGAATTATTTTACACGTCTTTTCAAATTGACCTTTTGAGTACTTACTTACGACGTTTTCCCAAAAATCTATAGCTGCTTTATTTTCTGGTATTTGCGTGGTTTCCCAGACTCCTGGGAATCTATTAAAGATTTCATTCGCTACATAACGTCCAACACCTTTTCCCTGAAACTTGGAAACGATAAAAAACTCTCCAATATTCCAATCGACCTCTGGTGTACTACCAACTTTGTTGATTAGAGCAAATCCGGCTAACTCATCGTCGACTTTAATTAAAAGTGCATGTCTATCTGGTTGTTCGCAATATGAACTAAGATCGATACATTCAAAAAGACCATTAGCAGGAGTGTCCCAAGTCGGCAGAAAGCCGCAATATCGAGACATTTCATAAACATAAAAACGGCCCAGATTTTGAATTGTAGTTTTTTCTTCCTTAGTGGCCTTAGAAAGAACAATATTTGAAAACGTGGGAAAGGCAGGGAGCTCGAGGAGCAAGTATTCGCCATCATCACCAATTCCTTTACCTATTTCAATCCAATTATTTTTTAAATAAAAAGCAATGGCTTCTAAATTCTTTGCTATGCACTTCAACCTATAAGGACGAGGCAACCAAGCAAAGATTTCTGATTAATACCTCCCCAACTCGTTTTCGTTGATGTTCAGAAGCAACAAAAAGATGATGAATAAATGGAAACTCATCCATTTCCCAAACGGAAATGAATCCAATAATTGTTCCACGGTTATCTTCAGCAACAAAAACACTTTCCCCTTCCGTGGCTTTCTTATAATCTTCAAGCTTAAATTTATTAGGGGATTCCCAATGAAAAGTTTGCTGTCTTGTAACTAGAAATAATTTTTCTAATTGAGAAGTATCAGATTCCTTTGCTTGACGTATAGTTATCATTGTGATGTCCAATTTTATGAAAATTTTGCTATTAATCAGTCATTGAGGTCTGTTTTTTCAAAATGCAATACAGTGTATTTTGCTGGCGCACGTATTTTACGTGCGGCGTTCATAAAATGTTCCCTTGCCTTTTCCTTTTGGAATGATTAATCCTGAATCCGTTAGCTTTTTTAAGAGTCGATTGGCCTGAAAAAGACTAATACGACATAAATCAGCTGCTTCTGATCGCTTTATAGTTTTATGTTCCTTGATATAGCTCAATATCATTTGTTCTTGCTGTATGAGATCAAATCCTGTTTGCCGCACATATCCCGCTTTTTGGCCTGTTTTTTGATATAACTTCGCGCTTAATGTGTAAGTGCGAGCTCTTCCATTACCATGGGCTTCGATCAATCCCGCTTCCACAAGTTTTCCTAGAATAACGCGTGTGGCTTGCTCTGATTTTTGAGTCGAATGAGTCAAATCAGCTGTAGTTAAACGACGTTCTTGGCGTAAGCGAGAAAGAATAATTAGACTATCGAGTGGTAATGGATGTCCAATGCGCTTTTCTTCGTGCAGAATCATTTCTAAAAATGCCATATCACTTTCTGTGTTACTCATTTGTACAACGACAGAGCTCGTATTTGAACGAGAATAGTGAAAGGGGCCAGGCCTGCGATCCTGCGATCCATGTGTCGATGCTCGATCTATGTTAGTGTTATGGGTCAGACGTGACTTATTATAAAATAGGTTCTAAATAAGTCAACAAGTCACGTCTGTCCCCTAACACCTATCCCTGCTTGTACTCATAAAAATTAAATATCACTCTAAAAGTTGTCCGAAATCGATTACTTTATCAAAATATCTCTCATCCAAAACTCTCTCCTCAACTCCATTCACATGAATCAGAACAGGTCTAATGGAGCAGTTTCTAGGAATTTTTAAATTCTTTCTTTTATTTTCCATTTCCTCAATGATTTTATTACCGACCAGACTTTTAGAGAATTTAATCTCGCACACATATAAATTAAGGAAGCGAGTTTGGATCATATAATCAATTTGGCATCCGGCTTGCTTAGTCGTATGACTCTGAAAAAATGGGCCCTCCATAATTATTTCCTCTGGAGAGATCCCTAACATCTTCCAGAGAGTCTTTCTGTTATGGACAACAAGGTTCTCAAACTGTAATCCCATGATGCCTTCCCACCCAGGAAGTTGCGTTATTAAAGTGGAAAAACTTTCTTTTTCGATGTTAGAACGATTAGGAGCTATATATTTCAAATAAAATCGCAAATAATTATCACTTAATCGATAACGGCTCAGTTTCCCTTCCTTTCCATTTTTTAGATCCCATGTAAAGTCTCTTTTTACAAAGCCCGCCTTTACCAATTCATCTAAATGTTTAGTGAATATCCCTCCCAGACTTTTCCCCAATTCGTTGCAAATTTGAACAAGCTCCTTTGGACCATTGGCAAGACAAAGGACAATTTCTTTATGTCTAGTTTTAGTACGAGAAAAAAGATCTGAGAATATTTCATCGAATTCTCGCACAAGCAATCCTCCTTTAGTAAAACAGAGATCTTGGATATTTCGTTCTGCAGGAAGATTTGGCTTGATTTGTTCCAAATAAAGCGGGACACCGCCGATTACAGATAACAGCTTGAACTTTTCATAAGGAGTAATACGTTTTTCTTTTGGATGCCAGAAAGCATTACAGACCTCTAATGGAAGCTCTTCAAGCACAAGATCAAGGGTAATCCTTCCAAGAAATCCTGTGCTACTTAGGATATTCTTTTCAATCCATGAAGATACGGAGCCACAAAGCGCAATAATTAAGTTTGGATTTTTGCTGAAATACATATCCCAAGCAGTTTTCAAGTGCCCTAAAAAATGAGGATCTTTTCCTCCCATCCATGAGATTTCATCAAATACAATAAGGATTCGACCTTTTTTAGTTTCCTTGGAGAGATACCAGAAGAGATTGCTCCAATCATCTGATTTAACACCAGGTATACCAACTCTCTCAAGCTGACGTGCAAAGTCATTACGCTGAGTTTGGGCTGTTGTCTTGAGCACTGGAGGATTTCCTGAAAAGAAGTAGCTTTTCATTTCTTTTCCAAATTCTGCAAGGAGCCTGCTTTTTCCAATACGTCTTCTACCTCTGACAACAATAAGGCTCGCGCTTTTATTATCTAAGAGCCCTTTAAGCCTAGTCATTTCGGCTTCACGTCCTATAAACTGAGATGGATTCATTTTAGCTCCTACGTTCTATGGTACGAGCATATGCTCAATTGAAATAAAAATCAAGCAGCAAACAGCTAATTTGTCTATTTGCTGCTTGATTTTTACATTCAAACAATCAGCAGCAAACAGTAAAACAGGCTGTTTAATGCTCGAAAAATGTCATCGAAGACAAAAAGTTATTTGTTAACACTCACCCTAAAAGAAGCGCATATTGCAAGACTTTGTCTAGGTTAAAATATTCCACGCTTTCAAGAGATCTCCAAATCTCCTCCCAACTTCCCGTCAGAGAAGGACGATCCAAGACATCAACCAAAGTGCGCTCTAAACTCGTAACAAAAATTTTGTGCCCAGATGATCGGAAGTCTGCACTCCGAAATCAAACGACTTAGTACTTACGAGATTTGAAGGAACTGAAGAGGCATGAAAGATACCTTCACGAAAGGTAAAGGGACTAGGTCAACTTGCTTCAAATTGCACCAATTACTCTTTAACTTTTTTCAGCTTTCAGGATATCTAAAGTAGTATTTTAATTAGTCAAGCGGGTAGGAAATTGCACCGAATTGCACCAAATTTTATATGTTAGAGCCTGGAAACCACAGGCTTGATTTAGTTTTTCCCTTGAAATGAATTTGTTCTTGATCTTGTAATTCTTTAGTAAGTTTTTGTACTTGCCTTCGAGAAAGAGCTGGAAGAACATGACATAGTTCATCGAGTTTCGATCCATCCTTTGCATTTGAATGAATATGTTTAAGCTGTGGTTCCCTGGAATTACATGCAGTCAGCGCTCAACACTACTAAAACA
>Ga0206862_1043_pt1 | contig 36312 bp, 32 predicted proteins | sample Alteio_BWOrgCont_43_FD_152625 | JGI IMG/M metagenome (GOLD analysis project Ga0206862, IMG submission 152625) | Enriched cells from forest soil in Barre Woods Harvard Forest LTER site, Petersham, Massachusetts, United States -... | ecosystem: Environmental > Terrestrial > Soil > Temperate forest >... | reverse complement strand
CGGACAAGAAAGTGTCGGAATGGGGAGCGCAGGCGCTCACCTATCGAGCGGCTGATTTCGACTACCGCGTGAACGCCGGCTCATTTTTCCAGGTAAATCGATTTCTGGTTGATCGGCTGGTTGAGCTTGTCACAGCACATTTCACCGGTGGGCTCGTGTGGGATCTATACGCAGGCGTTGGGCTCTTTGCGCAGGCACTGAGCCAGAGGTTTGAGAAGGTGGTTGCGGTCGAAGCGGCTCCGTCATCGTGGAACGATCTGCGGCACAATCTTCCGGACGGCGCGCACAAAACAGTGCGAAGCGGCACTCTGGAATTCCTGCGCCGGCAGAACGGAGCGACACCGGACCTGATCGTCGTAGATCCGCCGCGCACTGGAATCGGAAGCAGCGTCGTCTCCCTGCTTACCAAAGTAAGGCCGCAGACCATCGTTTATGTCTCCTGTGACCCGGCAACGCTCTCGCGCGATCTGCGTGCGTTGGTAGAATCCGGCTATCACCTCAGAAGCATGCATATGGTGGACCTGTTTCCGCAGACCTTTCACCTTGAAAGCGTCACGGTGCTGTCGCTCGGTTGAGGTCTGCCTGCGTCTGCTGCGGTGATGGCTCACTATGACACAGGCAGCGACACAAGGCGCGCCGTTCTCTTCCGTCACCGAACCGCTACGGTTCCAACTTGTTCCCCTGTTGTTTGCCGCCATATGTCTTTCATGCGGCATTTGTACCTCACGCTGCATTTGGCTGCCTCCCGCGCTGCTGCTCTTTGGGCTCTTTCTTTGTGTCGTCGTTTCTTTCCTGGCTGTCAATAAAGCCCACAGAGTTTCATTGGTGCCGCTAGGTGCGGTGTTTCTTCTTCTCGGAGCATTCTCGGTTGAAGCCGCCCCACGGCCCGACCCGCAAACGGAGCTTACGCAACTCGCAGATGGAACGCAGCGTGCCGTCGAAGGAACAGTAATCCGGGTTGGGCCTGTGCGCCGCATCGAGTCCGTACTTCTCTTCTCCGACAAGGTACGCGAAGAGCAGAGCCAGCAGGTTCTGTTGAGGCTGACCTCCGTAATCGGCGGCGACGCCACGGTGATGCCGCTCGCTGGCGGCCTTTCGCTCACGCTTTATGCGCCGGTAGACGCCGCGCTTCCGCGCCTTACATGCGCCGACAATGTCCGCGCCACGGTCACGATGCGATTGCCGGAACGATATCTCGATCCCGGCGTGTGGGATGAGCGCGGGTACATGCTGAACGAAGGGATCGGCGCGTTTGGCACCGGCAAAGTAGCCGCGTTAACAATTCTGTCCAGAGCCGCCCACGCATCGATTCCCTGCTGGTTGCACACCGTGCAACAGAACGCCAGCTCGCGCCTGCTTGCATTCGCCGACGAGCAGGAATCGATGGCAAAGCTCCCGGCAGTTTTTCAGTTAAGCCGAGAAGACGCAACGATGCTGACGGCCATGCTGACCGGCGACCGCAGCTATCTCTCCCGCGGCGTGCGCACCGGCTTCGAACGCACTGGATCGTTCCATCTGCTGGTCGTCTCCGGAATGCACCTGGCGATCTTCGCCGGACTCGTCTTCTTTATCGCGAAGACTGTTCGCCTGCCGCGCAGCGCAGCCACATGCATCACCATCCTCCTTGCGTTCTGCTATGCGCTCTTTACCGGATACGGCCAGCCGGTCCAGCGCTCATTCTGGATGATCACGCTCTTCCTTATCGGACGATTGCTGTGGAGGGAACGCAGCCCACTCAATGCAATCGCGTTTGCCGCTCTGGTACTGCTTGCGATGAATCCGCAAGCGCTCTTCGACGCCGGATTTCAGATGACGCTGCTCTCCGTGCTCGCGATTGCTGGTGTTGCTGCGCCCATTGCGGAAAGGACCTTCGCGCCTTATCTCGCAGCATTGCGTGACCTGTGGCTATTGCCCGTCGACCCAGCCCTCCCTCCGCGCGTCGCGCAATTTCGCGTGAGCCTAAGGCTCATTGTTGAGCACGCGCGGCTGCTTGTCGGGCGACGATTGTCCAACTGCATTCCTATCCTGGTGCGCATATCGCTGCGGTCAGTGGAGCTGCTGCTGGTGTCCATCATCGTAGAACTCGTCATGTCTCTCCCGATGGCTCTTTATTTCCATCGCATCACCGCAGTCGCGCTGCCTGTGAATCTCTTCGTAGTTCCCCTGCTCACTATCCTGTTGCCGTTAGCCATTCTCGCGCTGCTGGCCGTGCTTATTCTGCCTGCCGTTGCATTCGCGCCGGCAACAGTAACCGCAGCGGTGCTGCATGCGGTGCTATGGGTGGTGCACCTGTTCGCGAATTCGATGACGGGTGATCTTCGCACGCCAACCCCGTCGATCGTGGCCGTGGCTCTGTGGATGACGTGCTCGGCGTTTGCAATCTGGGTGATCCGGCAGAGAAGACTCGCCGTCTCGGTTGCGCTGGCCTCGCTTGCCGCAGCTGCCTGCATAGCCATCCTGCCGCATCACCCGCTCTATCGCCACGGCGCGCTTGAAGTGACGACGATTGACGTGGGACAGGGCGACGCGTTGCTGGTGGTCACGCCCGAGGGAAAGACGCTGCTGGTGGACGCTGGCGGCATCGCCGGCGCATCACCCGATTCGAAATTCGACATGGGCGAAGACGTCGTCTCGCAAGTGTTGTGGGCGCGAGGCATCCGCAGGCTGGACGCGGTGGCCATTACGCATGCGCATGCAGATCACATTGGCGGCATGCCGGCAGTACTCGAAAACTTCCGGCCGCGCGAGTTGTGGATCGCACGCAACCCGGATTCTCCAGCCTATGACCGCCTGATGCGCGAAGCGGAAGCACTTGGCATAACGACACAGCGACATATCGCAGGCGATTCGTTTCACTTCGGCAGCACCGAGATACGTGTGCTTTCACCCGCGCTCGGTTACACTCCGAAAGCAACTCCGAGCAATGACGATTCGCTCGTGCTGCGCGTAAGTTATGGCGAGACCTCAGCCCTCCTCGAAGGCGACGCCGAAGCCCCCAGCGAAGCGCGCATGCTTGCCTTGGGCGGCCTGCACTCCGACCTGTTGAAGGTGGGCCACCACGGCAGCAAGACCTCCACCACCCCCGCATTCCTGGAGGCGGTATCGCCATCGTATGCAACGATTTCCGTCGGGCCGCACAATTACTACGGGCATCCGAAGCTGGAGACCCTGGAAAAGCTTGAGGCTACGCATATTCACACCTATCGCACGGACCTGCTGGGAGCTTCCACGTTTTATCTGGACGGACGGCATGTCACGGCTGCCGGCTGGAATCAGCTTCAGTAACCTACCAATTCGGTCACGCCCGGCATCTTTTCCGTTTCCAGAGCATCCCTACCGTTGTACGATGACGAAAAAGCAAGCCCCCAAACGTCGCCTATGGAGGACAAGAATGGGCCCAAGTGAAGTTGATGGCAACCGAGACCTTCCGCATACACACATCAACTCCCCCGAAACAACTGAGTCTTCGCACCAGACCCCGGAAGAGCTGCGCGAAGAGCAGCGCAAAATCCGCCGCCTGCAGATGATGATGAACATGGTGATGTCAGTCATCAGCCAGGACGACACGCTCACCGTGGACGAAGCCGCCGAAATGGTAGCCGACAGCCGCCGCGCAGCGCTCGCCATGTTTCCGGACAAGGAACTGGCTTACAACCTGATCTACAAGCCGCGCCTGCAGCGACTCATGCGCGAGCGCTATCGAATCCAGTAACTTACTTCTGATCGACGCTGGTGAGCTGGAACGTAATCGTTCCCCAGAAGAACCGCGCCCGCATCTGCACAGGCATGTGGCGATCGTCGTCCGTGTACCAGATCCAGATGTTGCCGCGATTCTTCACCACGCCTGCGTCCGCAGTGGGCTGCACCCGCACCGTCTGGTAAGTGCCTGTGGGCGTTTTCACTGATTCTTTGCCCTCGATTTTCATGGTCACAGGAATCGTTTTTCCCGCATCAAAAATCGGCACCTGAAAGCTCTGGCCTATCTGCAATGGCTGCGATGCCGTATAGAAAATCGCAGAAAGCAGATCGGAGACACACGAGGGAATTGCCGTTTCCTCATGCTTGCTGATGCCGGAGACGAGGTTCTTCTCATCAAGGATTGCCTTACCCTGAGTGTAGTTGAACTTCAGATCGCTGTTGACCTGGCGGCGGCCCTCGATCAGTTGCTTACTGAATCCGACCGAACACCCTGTGCGCCGGTGGAACGAAGACTGGAAGCGGTCGCTCACGCGATAGATGAGATTCACCGCGCCGATCGAATCACCGACAACCGTGATGCGCTGAACATCACCATCTGCTTCCTGATGAAAGGTAACCGTACCAGCAGGAAAGACGCGCCAATCGACGCTATAGGTGAGGCTCTGCTTTGCCGGAAGCCCGAGGCCTGGATGTGGCGCAGGCAACTGGGGTGCGTCCTGAACAGGCTGATTTTGCGAACCTTGGGCCCGTATACCGGTCAGCAACAAAAAACAAAAAATGATGGGAAGAAATCCGCGACGCCAATTCAAGATCCGTGCTCACTCTTCTATTTCTTGAAAACAATTCTGAGGGCGAGCACAGCATATATGGCCGTCGCACCCATGAGTGCATTGTACTCGCGGTGCTTGCGGTACAAAGGAAAAGAAAAACTGCCCGCTGACCTTTCGGGTTCTCTCGTTGCAACGGAGACCGGACGCAGACGTGGCACCAGACGCGGGACGCTGGCGGCATAGGCATCGAAGTCCGCGAATCTCGAACGCAGAAATGCCTCTTCCGAATGAATCACCGGAATATAAATGATGGCGAAGAGCACGGCCAGCAGCAGCACAATCACAATACTCTTAGACGCTGCGGCAAATCCAAACGCAATTAGCATAGAGCCCAAATAAAGCGGATTGCGCGTGTACGCGTATGGCCCGGTCATCGTGAGTTCAGCGTTCTTTTTTACGTACCCTGCCGCGTAACCGCGCAACCAGAGGCCAGGCAGCACCAGCAGCAGGCTCCAGGCCATCGAGACGAACGTCGGGCGCGCCAGCCAGATGTAAACTCCGGCAAAGACAAAGCCCATAGGCACACGGATGCGTCGCGCGATTCTGCTCCAGTCAGCAGGCATCGCCTAATAACTCCATTGCAGCACTCCACACCTCACACGCTGAAATCGTCAGCAGGCCCGCTTCGGGCTCTGCACGGCGGCTGTGATCCCGTTTGCTCTCGGGATGGCGCAGCACGCGGAACCTGCCGCCGCCGAACGGCCCATTGCGCGCCGGATCGGTTGGACCAAAAATGCCCACAACCGGCTTCCCGAGCGCCGACGCCAGATGCAGCGGCCCCGTGTCGCCAGCGATCACCAGCGATGAGCGACGCGTCATCGCAATCAGTTCATCGAGCGCAGGAGAAAGACTCAGAGCGGCATTTCCGCTCGTTGCGTTCACCTCTGCTGCCAGCCCTTCTTCACCTGGACCGCAATTGATCACCACGCCAAAACCTCTTTCCGCAAACAAGCGAGCCAACTCACCATAGCGTTCCGTAGGCCATCGCTTCGCGCCCCACCCAGCGCCGGGATTGAGAATGACGAATGGCCTGCCATTGAAGCCCCCGAGCTGCGCATCGTAGAGCCGCGCATCGCAGAACCGCTCGGCGCCTTCGCTTAAGGGCAGCCATGGCAGCGTGATCGGAAGCTGCTCGTGAGCCACAGCATTTGCCACCTCAACCGCCTGCTCAATCACATGCGTTCCGTTCGTCGCAATACGCTCGTCGAAAAGATACTGCGCAGCCCACTCGCGCGGTTTCTCCTCTCCGATAAGGCGATGTGGATGCGCCCATTTCCCCAGCACCGCCGAGCGCACCGCTCCCTGCAGATCAACGCAGACATCGTATCGTGCAGCGCGCAGTTCGTGGCGCGTTTGGCCGATCTCCCCGATGGTGCCCGCGCCGAGTGGCCGCCGACCCCACTCTTTCGCAGGAACGATGTGAAGCTGATCGACAATCGGCATCGCCGCGCCCCGGACTACCGCGCCTTCTACGGCGAGCAGCCCACGCCACTGCGGCTCAACGGCCCATCCAATAAACCACTCAGGATGCCTCATGCGCAGGGCCGTAACCGCGGGCAGGGCATGGAGAATATCGCCCATCGCACCCAGCCGCAGAATGAGCACCCGTAACTGCTGACTCTCTGTTGGCAAACTTTAATTTTCTCATAGTGAGCGATGGAAACTGCTCTGCAGCAGCGTCTCAAGATGATGCACGGCGGCTGCTTCATCCAGCAATCGGACCTCCAGTTTGGCCACCTGAAGCGGTGCAACAGAAGCAAGCATTTCTCTCTGCTTCAGAGATAGGCGGACAAGGTCTTTTTCCGTAGTGAGGAAGGCATTCGCCGCATGAGATTGCGCTTCCCGGATCAACTGCCGCGCGTCATCGTCACTGTAATGGTGATGGTCACGAAAAGCACGGGTGGCCACGAGTTCCACATTCGGTTGCCGAAGGAACTCATCGGGCCGCGCAATGCCGCAGAAGGCGACCACCCTCCCAAGTTCACCTGGCACGACGACGGAGCGACGAATCCACCATATCGGCTGATCGATCCCAAGCCTCTTCAACTTCGGCTCAAGATCGCCATCTTCTTCACGCAAGACAACAACGGAAGCGCGTTTCAGCGAACCGATCGGCTCACGCAACCGCCCAGCAGGCAGGAGCGTTCCTTGAAAATCGCTCCGATGGACGAGGACAATATCGACCGCCCGCGCAAGACGACGATGCTGGAATCCATCATCGAGCAGGTGTATGCCGGAACATGCCTGAGTGCTCTCAGGAAGAAGCCCCGCAGCGTAACGGCTTGCTCCCAGGTACACCGGCACGTCGGCAGACTGTGAAATCAGCAACGGCTCGTCGCCAAACCGCTCTGCATCGCCAGCGGGATCGACGCGCTCCACGGCGTCCGAGTTGCGCCCATATCCACGAGAAAGCACATCGACCTGACGGCCCTGCCTTTGAAGCAGCTTCGCCAGACAGATGACAAACGGCGTTTTGCCCGACCCTCCAACCGAGATATTGCCAACGCTAATGACCGGCCACTGCAATCGCTGAGCCTTGGCCAATCCGTGATCATAGGCAGCATTCTTCCAGGCAGCAGCTGCGGCATAGAGCGGCGTGAGCGGCAGTAATGCTCGACGCATCATGCCTTCCCGCTCACAATCTCAGACAACGCAGTGACAGTGCGCGGGGTCGCACCTGCCTCCGAGGAGAAAACAGAATACGCGCGCTCCCCCACCGCACGGGCGCGCACTTCATCAGAGAAAAGTACCGTCAATTCTTTGCCGACTTGGCTCGGATGCACGATGCGAACGGCATCCTCAGCCTGCAGGCGCTCGACAATCGCGCGGAAATTCTCATAGCGTGGCCCCATCACCACCGGAACTCGAAACTGTGCCGCCTCCAGCGGATTGTGCCCCCCTCCCGCGATCAGACTCCCGCCAACGAACGCCACCGTCGCCAGCGAATATACCGAGGCCAATTCGCCGATCGAATCGAGCAGAAAGACAGAACCTGCTCCAAGAGGTGTTGACAAGGCCATCCACTGGGACCGCCGCACCCACGGTTTGTCCCTGCGCTCCAGCAAGCGCGCCACCCCTTCAAATCGCTCCGGGTGACGCGGCGCGAGAATGATCAACGTATCAGTCGGTGCGGCATCAAGCAGAATTTCCTCCTCGCCCTCAAGCGTGCTTCCGCAGACCAGCACTTTGGTCCCGGGCGAGATCCGTTGCGCCAAAGCGAGCGTCACCGCGGCAGGCTCAGCAGCACGAATGTCATATTTCAAGTTGCCACCATAGCGAACATTCGCCGCTCCGATGGCTCGCAGGCGCGTCAGGTCTGTTTCGCTCTGCGCTAACACGAGTGCAAGACTGCCGAGCAGGCGCTTCCATAAAAATCTCAGCCGCAGGTAGCGCGGCCAGGAGCGGTCCGAGATGCGCGCATTCACAACCGCAACCGGAATTCCTGCGCGGCGGCTTTCGACAAGCAGACGTGGCCAGAACTCCGTCTCCATCAGCACAAGCATGCGGGGCTTCAGCGCACGCAGATAGGCGCGCACGGCGAAGGCAAAATCCAGCGGAAAGTAAAAGACGTTTTCCATTCCGAATCGCTGACGCGCGAGCGCCTGCCCGGTGCGCGTCGTCGTCGACACCACAATGCGCCAGGCCGGAAGCTCTCTCCGCAGATCCTCGATCATGCGCGCCGCCGCCAGCAGTTCCCCCACCGAGACGCCATGCACCCAAATCACCCGCTCGCCCGAGCGCACCGCCAGGCGCTTTGGCACAAACCCAAGCCGCTCTCCCAGCCCTTCGCGGTATTTTCCGCTGGTGGCCATCCGGAAGAGCCAGTACGGCGCGCCCAAAACGAGCACAAGAGCGAGGGCCAGGCTGTAGAAAAGCAGCATCCGCTTACCAATCTCACTTTACTGAAGTCTTAAGCGATGATGATAATCGTCCACAGGATGATGCGCTTTCGTTCCTATCTTGCCCTGGCATTGTTTGCCGCAATTTGCGCTGGACAATCATCAGCTTTTGAACACGGCCCTCCACCGGCGAAAGACGCGGCCACCTATCCGGCTGCCGACATCCATCAGGAGGAACACGTTGCCATCGCCGCCGAGCCCTATAACACGGAAGAAAAGGTGAAAATCTTCCGGGTGAACTACCTTGAACACCAGTTCCTTCCCATCCGCATCATCATCACGAACAGCGGCGACCGGCCCATTTCGCTGAACGACGCGCGCATCAACTTCATCAGCCCGCACGGCGACAGAATCCCCGCCGCTGAACCTGATGATGTGGAACGGCGCATTTCGCTAAAGGACAAGGAGGGCGAGCACATTCCGGTCGGCCCCATCCACATCCACACGAAACCAAAAACTCCCAACGGCAAAGTCGAGCAGGATTTTTCAGAGTTCGAGTACGCGGCCCTCGTCGTTGAGCCGCACACCACCCGCGCAGGCTTTCTCTTCTACGACGTTCTGGGATTAGGCTCGGCTCCGCTGCACGGAGCGAAGCTGGTGTTCCGCCAGATAAAAGACGCCAACGGCAAAGAGCTGTTCTATTTCGAGATTCCGTTCGATAAGTACCTGCAGACGCAGCCTCAGTGAGCCAGTTAGAGTCCGGTCATTGCTGATCGGACTCTAGCTTTTTACACGCCTTTCTTCTGCGGCTCCCAAATGTATTTATGAATCTGCAGACTCAACCGCGCTTCAAGCCCATCGGACAGCATCCACTCCACCAGTTCACGCGGATCAAGCATGCAGTTGTCCGTGCTGCGCGCTGTCGACGGAGCCTTGTGAAACGCCGGAGATAACAACACGCTGCCGGCGCGAGCCTCGATCGCATGACTGCGAATAAAATCGCGAGCAAATTCATAGTCGCTGCGGTCTGTAATCACGAACTTGACCTCGTCTCCCTTGGTCAAGAATTCGAGATTGCTCATTCGAAAGCTTCCACCCTCGCCCGAACCAGGACACTTCACATCCACGATCTTGTGTACGACGGCTGGCACACGATCCAAAGGCCGCTCGCCGCTGGTTTCAATCATCAGCTCATATCCCGAAGCAAGCAAACGCTCCATCAGCGGAACCAACTCGAGCTCCTGCAGCAGAGGCTCGCCGCCGGTAAACTCGATCAGCTTGACCGGAGCGAGCTTCTCGATCTCAGCAACGACTTGATTTTCTGACAGCTTGTAGCCGCCCTTGAAGGTGTACTCCGAATCGCACCAGGAGCAGCGCAGATTGCAGCCCGCAAGACGCACGAAGATGCAGGGGCGGCCGGCAAAGCTCGATTCCCCCTGAACAGACTTGTAAATTTCAATCAGGTACATGGCGGCGCTACTCGTAATACGTCGCCGTGGTGGTGTCCGTTTCGTGAATCGTGCAATCCTTCACGTGCACGCGGCCATCGGTCATCTCTGCAAGCTGCTTGTTTGTTTCATCGAAAAAATAGCGCGCCAGATTTTCCGCCGACGGATTCAGTTCGGTAAACGGCTCAAGGTCATTCAGCATCTGGTGGTCAATGCGGTCGATGACGGGACGCATCACCTGCTTCAGATCCTTGAAATCAAGCAGAAGTCCTGCATGATCAAGCCGCTCCCCGCGCAGCGTAATGCGCACCTTGTAATTGTGGCCGTGCGGATTCTCGCACTTGCCCTTGTAATTGCGCAGGTAATGTCCGGAGGAAAACCCGCGCTCCACAGTCACTTCATACATGTCGTTGCTTGCTCTCTCAGGGCAGATTGGCCCTTTTCCATTGTAACTTTTTCTCAGCGGCGAGGCTTGCGGCTGCGCACTCTCAACCGCTCCTGGTACCGCCGTTCTTCAGCTCGACGATCCACCTGCTCAAACATCGCCGTTATGACCCCAAAAAGCGCAATCACCAGCCCGCCAAGCGTGAGGAACAGCGAGGTCGTCTTCCACAGCGAGCCGTTGCCGGGAAGCCCCGTCTGAGAACTGCCGATAAACGTCATGCCACAGGAGATCACCGCGAATAGCAGCAGCGTGCCGGCGAGAATGTAGAGATTGCGGGCCATGGCTCCGCTCTTTATGCTAACGGATTCCAGCCAGCCCCTGCACGGACGCGCGCAGCTTCACCGGATCGTAGCCCACTCCGTCCTTGAATACCGTCTCGACCTTTTCAATGTCGGCGATCTTCTCCGCCGGATTGCCATCGACGACCACGATGTCCGCCGCCTTACCGGGCGCGATCGTCCCAATGCTCGCGTCCTCGCCCAGCCATTTCGCCCCGTTTTCCGTATAGATGTGAATCGCTTCGACCGGCGTGAATCCCGCTTCCACCAGCAGCTCCAGCTCGCGCTGATCGCCGAAACCCGCCAGAATACCCCCGAAACCTGTCGGGTCGCACCCAGCCATAAGCAGGCCTCCGGCTTTCACATAGCTGCGCTCGAATTCCATCTCCTTCTTGAGCAGCGCGGCCCAAGGTGATTTGTCTGCGTGTTCAGCGATGGTCGCGCGCGTCTCGAGCACATGACTCCATGACTCCCCAGACATCGAAGGCTTCTGCTCCATCTCAAATTCGGGCGGAGCACGCGTCCCGATAAAGCTCTCGAAAATTGCCAGCGTCGACGTCACCGCCACATGCCGCCCCACCAGGTCCTGAATCATCTTCTGCACAGGCGCGCTCTCAATATCAAGACTGTTGGCCATCTCCATCATTGGACCGCGCTGCCCCGGACACACGCCCGGCTTCTTCTCCGAGAAAAATTCCGTATCGACAACCAGGCCATGCTCCAGATTGTCGATGCCCATGTCCGCCGCCTCGGTAAACCCAACGGAGCAGAGATGGCCCGTAATCTTCAACCCTTTCGCATGTGCATGGTCGATCGCGGCCTTCAATTCATCCGGCGTAATGTGCATATACGCCTTGAACGAAGTCGCTCCCTCAGCCGCCCAGTAATCAACCATGCGGCCCGCATCGGCGGCATCCCTCAGTTCATAAAGCTGCGGACCAAGCGTAGGCACACCTTCCAGATACGGAGCCGTAAAAAGCAGTTTGGGCCCCGGCAACTCGCCAGCATCGATCGATTTCTTAAGCTGAATGTCGGCGTACGGCTCAACGCTGCCCGCAGTGCGCGCCGTGGTGACGCCAGCCGCAAGATACAGCCGTGGCGCAGAGTCCGGCGCTTCGCCAAAAAAGACGACGCCATCCTTGGGCTCAAGCGGCGTCGCGTAGTACAAGTGCTCGTGCATGCCGACCAATCCAGGAAAGACCGTCTTCCCTTCAAGGTCGATCACCTTCGCGTCTGGCGGAAAAGCGTTGCGCAGCATAGCGCTCTGCACGTTGATGATCTTGCCGTGGTCGATATCGATACGCATCCGCTCAAGCACCGGCACACCCGTACCATCGATCAGGCGAACATTATTCAGCACAATGACCGGCGCATCCTCTTTGATATAGGTCTTCAGCGGATTTGGAGCGGGTGTCTGCGCCGAACAAACGCTGGCAAAAAACACAACTCCTGCCATCAACTTACAAATGAGTTGCATGAAAGCGGCCTCTGTCTGAAAGGGTTCGGAATGCAAACCCCACTTTGAAGCAGTTCCCAACAGCGGTCAAGTCGGAATCATCTTCGATGAAAGAAATCGCTGACGGCGGCAATGTCCTGGGTGATGCGGTAGGGTGGCAGACTATCGAGAAATACGCGCCCATAGCGCTGCCGTTGGATACGCGGGTCAAGCAGCATCAGCACGCCGCGGTCTTCAAGCGAACGAATCAATCGCCCAAACCCCTGCTTTAACGTGATCACCGCAGACGGCACCTGATATTCAAAGAACGGACTGCCGCCGCCCTCTTCAATCGCACGCATACGCGCCTGAACCACCGGATCAGTCGGCACCGCAAACGGCAGGCGGTCGATGATCACGCAGCTCAGAGCCTCACCCTGCACATCGACCCCCTGCCAGAAGCTCGACGTGCCAAAGAGCACCGCGTTCGGCGTTTCGCGAAATTCTTCAAGCAGCGCCTTGCGCGGGGCATTGCCCTGCAGCAGCAACGGATAAGGCAGCTCCATCAAAAGCCGCTCGTAGATGTCGCGCATTTGCTGATAGCTGGTAAAGAGGCAGAAGGCACGACCTTCGGACAGCTCCAGCACTCTGCGAATCTGCTTCGTCGCCTGATCCTGAAAATTCGCGTCACGCGGATCAGGCATGTCAGGGGGCAGATACAGCAATGCCTGCTCGCCGTATTTGAAATGTGATGGCACCACCAGCTCACGTGCATCCTGCATGCCCACACGCTTGCGGATATGCTCAAATCCCCCCTGTACCGTCAGCGTGGCCGACGTCAGAATCACGCTGGGAAAATTCTCGAAAAGCAGCTCGCCCAGCAGCTGCGACACATCAATTGGCGTGGCCTGCAGATAAGTAGTGCGACCCGCCTCGCGCCCGCGTCCGGCGTTACGGCGCTCCAACCAGAAGACGGTGTTGCGGTCATCGGCTTCCATCAGAAATTTAAGATGCTCGCGAATATCCGCCGCGCGTTTCTTCAGCCCCGGAGCCTCTTCCACGCCGCGCACACGCTCCAGCTCGCCCTCAAGGCGATGAAGCGCATTCAGCAGAGCTATGTACAAATCACCCTGCGTCTCCAGAAACTCTTCGCGATTCGCAAACTGCATGCGGCCTTCGCCGTTCATGCTCATCGGCAGTGAACCGAAGAACATGCGTGCGCGCTCGCGCAAAAGCTGCGAAGCAGATTGCAGGCCGCTGCTCAGCGCCTGCTTCGCCCGCAACATCGTCTCCAGATCACGGGGCAGTTCTTCGAAGCGCACATTACTCAGGCTGATGCCGAAGTAGCTGGACGCAACGTCCTCCAGCTCATGCGCTTCATCAAAGATCACCGCCGCAGCCTCCGGCAGCACGCCGGCATCAGGCGCAGCCTTGGCCTGCTGCTTGATCGCAAGATCGGCAAAGAAGAGATGATGGTTCACAATAACGACGTCGCTCTCCGCCGCCTTGCGCCGCATCTCCGTGATGAAGCAGTGCTCGTAGTTTGGGCAGCTTTGCCCCAGGCAAGCCTCGCTGCGCGCATCAAGCTTCGCCCACACAGCACTCGTCTCCGGCAGCGAATCGATCTCCGCACGGTCGCCGGTCTCCGTCGTCTTCTCCCACTCGGCAATGGCGCGATACTGCTCAATTTCCTCCAGGCCGTTAAGAATCGGCTGGTCGCGCAGCGCGTAAAGCTTGTGGCGGCACAGATAATTCGCGCGCCCCTTCATATAGCAAACACGCAACGACCCCAACAGCGACTCAAGAAACGGAACATCCTTGAAGTAGAGCTGCTCCTGAAGATTCTTCGTCCCCGTCGAGATAATCACCCGCTGCCCGGTGCGCAGTGCCGGAAGCAGATACGCCAGCGTCTTGCCGGTTCCCGTGCCCGCTTCGACGATCAGATGCTTATGCTCCTTCAGGGCACGCTCGACGGCCTGCGCCATTTCCAGCTGCCCTTTGCGAAACTCATAAGGCAGGCTCGAACGGGACAGCACGCCTCCCGGCGCAAAGAAGTCGTAGAGTGAGGGCAGAGAAGACGTAGTTTGAGCAGCAGGGGCCACAGGCGAAATTCCAGCGAACACTGGTTTCTATAATAGACAAGTGCTCGCCTTCCCAGCGCGTCACCGAGGAGAAGAATTTGAAAGCCAAGAATCGTGCGACGCGCAAGTCATTGCCCAACACCGCGAATGACGACGCGCCGGTATTCGCAATCGTAGGCCGCCCCAACGTCGGTAAGTCCACCCTCTTCAACCGCCTCACAGGCTCGCGGCGCTCCATCGTAGGCGACGAGCCGGGCATTACCCGCGACCGCATCTACGGCAACGTTGAATGGAACGGCCACGTCGCGCGCCTCGTTGATACCGGCGGCATCATCCCCGACGACGAAGCCATCATTCCAGCAGAAATCTTCCGGCAGGCCCGCGTCGCACTTGATGAGGCTCAGGCGATAGTCATGATCGTCGATGGGCGCACCGAACTGGCCTCGCCCGACATCGACCTCGCGCGATTGCTGCAAAAAACCGGCAAGCCGCTCTTCCTCGCCGTGAACAAGATCGATACCGAGGCCCTCGACGCGGGAGCGGAAAACTTCCGCCGCCTCGGAATCAAGAATCTCGTGCCAATCTCAGCCGAGCATGGACACAACATCGGCGACCTGCTCGATGAAGTCTTCACCGTTCTAACTTTTCCGGAGGTGACAGAAGAGCCGGTTGAAACTAGTGAAGAAGAGTCCGCAGAAGAAGCAGGCAAAGACGCCCCCCACCGCACGCACGGAGAGTTCCAGCAGCACGAGACCCGCGTCGCCATCATCGGACGCCCGAATGTCGGCAAATCGACGCTGCTCAATACTCTGACGGGCTCATCACGCGCCATCGTCTCGCCCATTGCCGGCACCACGCGCGACGCGGTCGACGAAGTCATCGAACACGCCGGTCAGCAGCTTCGCATCGTCGACACGGCGGGTATCCGCCGCAAAGGAAAGACGCACCTGATGGCGGAAAAGCTTTCGGTAGTGATGGCCCGCAAGCATCTCGAAGCCGCTGACGTAGCCATCCTCGTAATTGATGCAACCGAAGGCGTCACCGCATCCGACGCAACCATCGGCGGCTACGCGCACGAGAGCGGCCGGTCTGTCGTCATCGTGGTAAACAAGTGGGATCTGGTGACATCGAAGCGTACCGACGGCAAACCACCCGCCGACCGCGCCATCTTTGAGGATCAGCTTCGAAACACGCTCAAGTACTTAAGCTACGCACCCGTGCTCTTCATTTCAGCGGTAGAGGGCAAGAACGTCCCTCGCGTTCTAGACACTGTAATCCGCGTGGCTTCAGAGCGCCGCAAGCGCGTCTCAACCGGCCAGATGAACCGATTCCTCGAACGCATCGATTTCCAGCGCGCGGGCGTTCCCATGGCGAAGAAGGTTCGCATTTTCTACATGACGCAGGCTGCGGTCGCGCCGCCCACATTCATCCTCTTCACGAATCGTGACGTGAAGCTGCACTTCTCCTTCGAGCGCTTCCTCGAAAACCAGATCCGGGAAGCCTTTGGCTTCGAAGGCTCACCGATCTGGTTCAAAGTGCGCGCACGAAACAAGGAAACGTCAGAGAAGTAGCGCTTATTCCGTCCGCAAAGCATGCATCGGCTCGGTATTCGCGGCCCGACGCGCTGGTAATACAGCCGCGACAAACGCAGCGGCCAGCAAAACGACCGTCGTGGCCACGAGCACCAGCGGATCATACGGCTTGATGCCAAACAGCTGATTCGCCACAGCCCGGCCGCCCAGAATCGTTGCCGGTATCCCGATGGCCAGTCCAATCACAACCTGCAAAAACGCGCCTGCCAGCACCAGCTTCAGCACGGCGGTACGATCCGCGCCCAGAGCCATGCGAATCCCAATCTCGCTCGTGCGCCGCTCCACCGAGTATGCCGTTACGCCGTAGAGTCCGATCGACGCCAGCACCAGCGCCAGCAATCCAAAGAGCGATGTGAGTTGCGCAATCATTCCCTGCTGGTTGAAGTTGCCCTCTACCTGCTCGGCAAATGTCTGGAGATCAATCACCGTCAGATCAGGGTTTACCTGCGCAATGGCGCGCCGCACCTGGGCTTCAAGCCCCGGCACATAACCCGACGTGCGCAATTCGATCGCGTCGAGTTTGGTGTGGGAAACATTCTCGAAGCTGCCCATATCCTTGTCGTCGTATTTCACCCACTGCGTGGCTGCCAGAAAGAACATCGGCCGAATCTTGCTTGTCGGCTGCCAGTACTGCGTATCCTCAGTTACGCCAACAATCTCATAGGTTGCGGAATATTTCTGGTCGTCAAGACCGAAATGTTTGCCGATCGCGTTGCCATCTTTGAAGAATTTCTTCGCGAAGGTTTTGTTCACCACTGCTACTGACCGCGTTGCCGATGTGTCCTGGTCTGTGAATTCCCGTCCCTGAATGATCTTCGTGCCAATGGTCTCAAAATAGCCGGCACTTGCTCTCACCCATGAAGCATTGTTCTCATTGCTCCCCGGCTGCGGCGGCGCCTGTCCCTCGAAATAGACTCCGGTTCCCCAGTTGTTGCCTTCCATCGGGCTGTAAAGCGAATAGGCGGCGCTCTTCATGCCGGGAATTCCGGCAAGCAGATCATGCAGCTGGCGGTAGAACGCATCCATCTGCTCCGGCTTATATCCAGCCATCTGCGGATCGATGTGCAGAATATAGCGGTTCTTTACATCGAAGCCGAAATCTTGATGCTGCATATTCCGCAGACTCTGTGTCAGCAATCCAGCCGCGCACAGCAGCACCAATGAAACCGCGGCCTGCACCACTACCAGAGATTTTTGCGTGATCGAGCTTCCCTGCCCCGTCGAACGATTCGCTCCGCGCAGCGCATCAATCGGGTTCGCATGCGCCGTCAACCACGCCGGAGCCACCCCGAATATAACTCCTGTCAGCAGCGACACTCCGAAGGCAAATCCCAGCACAGGCAGTGAAGGCGTCGCTTGAATCGGCACGTAGCTTTTGCGAAACGCAAGATGCAGAATCAGCTTCGTTCCACCGTATGCAAATACGATGCTCACAATCCCGCCCATCACGGCGAGCACCAAGCTCTCGGTCAATGCCTGCCGTACCAGCCTCGTGCGCGGAGCGCCCAGCGCAGACCGCACAGAGATCTGCAGCTTGCGCGTCGTTGCGCGCACCAGCATCAGGTTGGCAAGGTTGGCGCAGGCAATCAGCAGCACGAACGACGAGATCCACATCAGCAAATGCAGCCCGTCCTGGTATTCCTGACGCAAGGTCTGCACACCGCCGCCGCCAGCAGAAAGATGCAGGGTCTGCTTCGGAATCAGCGTTTTTCCTTGCTCCTCCACCTTGCTCGCCGGGCTCATCAGCCATTGGCGCAACTGCAGCTGCATCCGGGCTTCCATCTGCTTGATGTTTGCATCTGGCTTTACGCGGCCAATGACGTTGAGCCAGTCCAGTTCAGGTCGATCTCGCACGGAAAACACGCCGGCAATCTGCGGCTCGCTCGATATGGGGAACCAGAAGGTAGGCGGATCACTGACAACCCGTTCACCGTAATAGCCGGGCGGCGTGATGCCGATCACGGTATATGGCTGTCCGTTCACGTTGAAACTCGCGCCAATCACAGACGGATCCTGCCCGAACTTCTGCTGCCAGGTGCGAAAGCTCATCACAACCACCGGTGCAGCGCCTGTCTTGTCATCCGAGGGCTGCAGGAGCCGCCCTGCATAAGCCCGTATGCCAAAGGTTTCAAATGCATTGCCGGAGACAATCTGGCTCACAAAAGTTTCCGCCGGATGATCGCTGCCCTGCCGTCGAACGCTGATCTGGTCCCGGCCTGCCTGAAACGCCGCCATCTGCATGAACTCAGGATTGTTGTCGCGAAACATTTTGTACTGGTCGTAGGAGAACAGCGACCAGTCATCCTGCAGGCCACCGTTGATGCAGCAGTTTTCCTGATCGCCGACGCGCCACAGTTCACTCGGGTTCACCACAGGCAGCGACTTCAACAGCACCGCGTGCACGAGCGTGAATATCGCAGTCGTTGCACCAATGCCAAGCGCGAGCGTCAAAATCGCAGTAGCCGTAAATCCAGGAACCTTGCGAAACTGCCGCAACGCATAGCGAATGTCTTCAAAAATTGCCGGCATGAATTCTCCTACAGATTATTTCGATTCCCAGACCACAATCACAACATTACGTTCCGACCAACGGGAGGAGGTGCGCGAAGCGCGTTTGCCTGGACGGCTAGTCCTCATTCGCTTCGCAACGTCCTGGCCGGATCAACCGACGCCGCCCGCTGCGCCGGAATCATCCCCGCCAGCCCGCCTATCGCGAGCAAGGCGGCCATCGCAACAGCCAGCGAAGATGATACGCCCCCGCCAAACGATGTGAACACCTGCTTCAACATCGAAGCAGCGAAGAACGACATGGCAATGCCGATCACCAGACCGATGCCGACCCAAGCCAGAGCGCTCTTCATAATCAGCGCAACTACCTGCGCGCGCTGCGCACCCAGCGCCATGCGGATACCGATCTCATTTGTGCGCTGCTCTGTTACATAACTAATCAGCCCATAGATGCCTACCAGCGCCAGCACCAGAGCCAGCCCGGCAAACGCTGTCAGCAGCCACACTATCAGCTTTCTCGATGCCAGCGACGCATTCACCCGCGACTCCAGCGTCCCCGTATCAAAAGCCGTCTGTGCCGGATCAGCGGCAGCAATAGCCCGGTTCAAAGCCGATGCCAGGGCAAGCGGATCGCCATCGGTGCGCACCGCAAAGCTCGCCATCCCAGCCGCCACCTGTGAATAGGGATAGTAGCGCATGCCGTCGCTCACGTCTTCTTCCAGAGAATCAGGCCGCACATCTGCCACGACGCCAACTACGGTGGCCCATGGCGCCCGGTCATCATCGCGTAAATGCTGACCAATCGGATTCCGGCCAGGCCAGTATTTCTTCGCCAGCTTCTGATCTATGACCACCACCGACTGCGTATTCGAGCGGTCTTCTGCACTGATCCAGCGCCCGGCGAGCAGCGGAACCTCCATCGTTTTCAAGTAGTCCGCTGTCGCATAGCTCAACTGGCTGTGCGGCCCGGGATCATTCGGTCCCGTAACCCGTCCTTCGACGTTGAACGAGTCGGCTCCGTCCTGATTGCTGAACGGCAGCGAAGTGGTCGCCGCAGCAGACTTCACGCCCGGCTGCGCCTTCAGGTTATCGAGCACGGTATTGACGAAGGTCTCCTGCCGCTCCCGGTTGTCCTTATATCCCTCGCCCGAATACACCACCACCCCGGCCAGCACGCCATGCGGATTGAAGCCCGGATTGATCTGCTGCATCTGCCGCAGACTCGCCAGAAAAAGCCCCGTCCCTGCCAGCAGCACAAACGCCATCGCCACTTCGCCAATGACAAACGCGCTACGCAGCCGCTGCTTGTCCGCAGATGCCGTCGAACTACGCCCGCCATCATGCAGTTCCAGCCGCTTCTGCGAGCGCACCATCTTCACCGACGGACCAATCCCGGCAATCAGTGCAGTCAGCAGACCCGCCGCCGCCGTGAATGCCAGCACGCCGAACGACATCTCAACCGTGTAGCCTTCGGCAAGACTCTGCGGCACCAGCCATAACAGCATCCTGCCGAAGACCGGACCAAGGGCAATGCCGGCGAGCGTCGCCAATCCCGCAAGTAGCGCTGTCTCGGTCAGCATCTGCCGCACCAGCCGCCAGGCATTCGCACCCAGAGCCGTCCGAATGGCAAACTCCTTCGTACGGGCCGAAGCCCTTGCCAGAAACAGCCCTGCCACATTCGCCGAAGCAATAAGCAGAACAAGCCCCACCACGCCGAACAGAACATAGAGCGGCTTGCGCAGCGGACCGGCCGCAAATTCGGTCACCGGCGTCGCCGTCATCCCCCAGTTCGACCGGAGCGCAAATCCCTTCTGCCCCTCACGTGCATACTCCTCGTGCGACTTCGCAGCCAGACCAGCGTTGAACTGCGCGAAACTTACACCAGGCTGCAACCGCACCGCAGCTACCGATCCCTCATTGAACCGGTTGTCCAGGCTATATTCCTTCGGCTCGAGCCCCATCGGCGTCCATACTTCCTTGCCGCGCGGCCAGTCAAAATCACTGCGCATCACGCCAACCACGCGATACGGCTTCTGGTTCAGCATCACCGTCTGCCCGGTCACATTGGGGTCGCCGCCGAAGACCTTTTGCCACGCACCATAACTGATCACAGCGACGTTATTCGCGCCCTTCTGATCCTCTTCCGCGGTGAACGTCCGCCCCAGAATCGGCCGCGCGCCAAAAACGTTGAACCACTGCCAAGTCACCTGCGAACCGTCCAGATGCTCGGTCCGGCCATCATGAAGAATGTTGTAGCTGTCCGTCCGCTCAAGGGCAGCCGCCTGCACCTGATCTTTCAGCGAAAGTGCGTCCGCAAAATCAGGCACAGAAACATCCGGAAAATCGAGCCCGAGGTTGGCGTACTTCGTGCGCATGATGCCGATCCGCTCCGGCGCATCCATGCCCGAAGGATGCATCAACACCGCATGAATCACGCTGAAGATGGCCGTATTCGCTCCGATGCCGAGCGCAAGCGTCACAATCGCAGTCAGAGCAAATCCCGGAGCCTTGACCAATTGCCGCAACGCAAAACGCAAATCCTCGAAGAAAGTCATGCGGACACCTCACCAATAGAATCCTCCGCACACAGTGTGCCAATCGGAACAGAGGCTGTATGTTTATGAAAATGAGCTAGTTTGCCGCTGAAAAAGCTCTCGTCAGGATTGGCATCCTGTCCGAATCCGGACGAATCTGTTCATTTCCGGTCAGAGTCTCTGTTGCGGGTGCCGATGGCGCGTCTGCCAGCCTGCCCTGAGCGCAGCCGAAGGGGCCAGTCGTCACCAGACCGGAGGCGGCTCGTTCAGTGAAGGCAGCGGCGGCAGAGGCGGTTCTACCCGGACAGCAACCAGATCTTCCTCCGGAGGCTCCAGCAAATCTCCCAACCCCGGATAGCGTGAGCCAAAGAAGTAGGCAGCATACGACTGCTTGAAGACGGCAACCGTCCCGTAGACAGCCGTCATCCCCAACAAACACACGGCAATCAATACCAGCGCCATCGCCGCCACAATCGCTACGAAGACAATCTGCAGGCCAACCCCGCCATGCCACATGGCGCGATACAGCCCAAACCCCACAGCGAGGCCGCCCATGCCTCCAACCGCCAGCGCGAGGAAGACGACCGTCATCAGCGTCCAGCTGATGCCCAGCGCCACCACGAACCGAAGCAACAAATAGACCACCACCGACCCGAAATCCTCCCGCAGCAGCCCCAGGAACCGGCCAAAGGAGCCTTCAATCGACGCATCCTCAATCGCAATGGGAGGCAGCACAAAATCCTGCAGAATGGCGTCCGTCAGCATCCACACCAGCCCCAAAAGCAGGCAGATGCCGATAAAGGGCAGCATCGCACCCAGCATCGGGAATGGATTCGCACCCGGCCCCTGCGCGCCGGCGCGCGCCGCTGTTTTCAGCATCTGCACAAGAAACGGCCCAGCCGTCGCAGCCAGCAGAACCAGAAATACGAGCGACGCCAGCAGCACCATGCCAAAGTAGCGCCAGGTCTGCCGTCCATATTTCGCCCAGGCCTCGTGAACCTTACCCCTCCGGTACACAACAAGATCAAACAGCGTGAAGCGCAGCCGGCAGAAGAGATACGTCGCCAGCACCCACACCAGCAGGCCAAGCAGCAGCATGATGGCAAAGACGACGAACATTGCCGCCCCAGCAGCGCCGCTGACACCGGGAAACACAGGTATTGGATTGGCAAGGCCGAAATTCATGTGCCCAGGCCGACGGATCGCCGCGCCCGCAGCCATCTGCACTCCCTGCATCGGATACGACACGATGACCGAATAGAAACCCGGCTGCGTCAACGCCGCAACCAGGGCAATCTTAAGGAAAAATCCTGGCCGGAACGGCGCAGCCATCACTTCGCGCGCTCGCCGAAAAGCAGGCCCCAAAGCATCAGCAGGAGAAAGTCTCTTCATGCGTGCCCTGAGGTTACGGCATCGCACCGCCGCACCGCAATCACAATCAACCCACAACGATCACCGTAAAATAGAACAAGATCCTCATGACCCACATCCGCCCAGCCACCGCAGCCGACATTCCACTCATGCACTCCCTCGTCCGCGCACTCGCCGAATACGAGCGCGAGCCGCACTCCGTCCAGATCACCGAAGAGCAGTTGCTGCGCGACGGCTTCGGCCCGCAACCGTACTACGAATGCCTCATCGCTGACGAAGCCGGCAAGCCCGCAGGCTTCGCCTTGTACTTCCCGATCTATTCAACCTGGCAAGGCCCCAGCCTGCACCTCGAAGACCTCTTCGTGCTCCCCGAATTTCGCGGCAAAGGTATCGGCAAGGCGCTGCTGAATCAAGTCGCAGCCGCCGCCGTAAAGCGAGGCTGCGCCCGCCTGCAATGGGACGTGCTTGACTGGAACCGGCCCGCGATCGACTTCTACCACTCCATCGGAGCCGTCATGCTGCCCGACTGGCGCCGCATGCGCATGACCGGCGACGCACTGCAAGCCCTCGCAACCCCCAGTGAGGTGACGGCGTGAGCCGCATTCGCGTGATTGGCGGCGGACTCGCCGGCCCGGAAGCTGCGCTCATCGCCGCCCGTCAGGGTGTAGACGTAGACCTCTATGAGATGCGCCCCGTCCAATCGACACCAGCGCATCAGACCGCGGACTTCGGCGAACTCGTCTGTTCCAACTCCCTCAAATCCGAGAGCGAAAACACAGCGCCTTGGCTCCTAAAGCAGGAGATGCGCCGCGCCGGATCGCCATTACTCGCCTGCGCCGACGCCAGCGCCGTGCCCGCCGGACATGCCCTCGCCGTCGACCGCGTCGAGTTCTCTCGCCTCATCAATGAAGCCATCGAGCGCGAACCGCGCATCACCGTCCACCGCGAAGAAGTCACGCAGCTCAATCCCGACGACGGCATCACCGTCATCGCCAGCGGCCCGCTGACCTCGTCGGCGCTATCAAGAGAGATCGCCCGCCTCACCGGCAGCGACCACCTCGCCTTCTACGACTCCATCAGCCCCATCGCCGAAGCCGACTCCATCAACATGGACCGCGTCTACTTCGCCGCCCGCTGGGACAAAGGCACCGCCGACTACATCAACTGCCCCTTCACCAAAGAAGAGTACGACGCCTTCTACAACGCGCTCACGACCGCTGAAACCGTGCAGGAAAAAGAGTGGGAGAAGCTCTGCTACTTCGAAGGCTGCCTGCCGATTGAAGAGTTGGCCCGCCGCGGCTACGACACGCTGCGCTTCGGCTGCATGAAACCCGTCGGCCTGCGCGACCCGCGCACCGGAAAACCTCCCTACGCCGTCGTTCAACTGCGCTGTGAAAACCTGCGCGCCGACTCCTACAACCTCGTCGGCTTTCAGAACCACCTCAAATTCGGCGAACAGGCCCGCGTCCTGCGCCTCATCCCCGGCCTAGAAAACGCAAAGTTCCTGCGCTACGGCCAGATTCACCGCAACACCTACATCAACGCCCCGCGCGTTCTGACCGAAACGCTGAACCTGCGCGAGCACCCCAGCATCTACTTCGCCGGACAAATCTCCGGCGTCGAGGGCTACACTGAATGCATCGCCACCGGCCTGCTCGCCGGACTCTACGCCGCAGCAGCCGCGCAAGGCGCAAGCGCCACAGCCCTCCCGCGCGAAACAGCCTTGGGCTCGCTCGTAAACTACATCACCCAGGCCGACGCCAAGCACTTCCAACCCGCCAACATCACCTTCGACCTGCTGGTCCCGCTCGAAGAAGAGCTACGCAAGAAAATCCGCGACAAAAAAGAGCGCCACCGCCTTCAGTGTGAACGCTCGTTGACTGCGTTCGATAACTGGTGGCACTCAACCACCATCCCCACAGTCTTGTCATCCTGAGCGAAGGCTGCGAAGCAGCCGCAGTCGAAGGATCTGCTTTTCTCTCGACCTTCGCACTGGACCTCTCTTGTTTCACCGTTCAAGGTTCGCTACATTGAATCCATGCGGGAACTGGTCTTTGAGGTAACGCAGGAACCTGATGGCGGTTATATTGCCGAGGCCTTGGGTGAAAGCATCTTCACACAGGGTGACACGTGGGAAGACCTGCGGTCCAACGTCAAAGAAGCGGTTGAAGCCTTCTATTTTGACAGTCCAAAGCCATCTAGCATTCGTCTGCATCTCGTCCGCGATGAAATGTTAGCCGTCGGATGAAGCTGCCTCGCGACCTGAGCGGCAAATCCCTGGCCGCTTGCCTTTGCCATAAATGGGCCTACGTCCAAGTCCATCAAGCAGGAAGCCACATCATTCTGCAAACCGACACTCCTTCACCCCATCGCATAGCGGTTCCCGCACACGACGCGCTCCGCATCGGAACATTGAACGCCATTCTCCGAGATATAGCGAGGCACAAAGGCGTGGAGCGCCAGGACATCCTCGATTCGCTCTGAACAGCGTCGACCGCGTTACCATAAGAAGTGAAGATGTCTACCCCCGCCAAAGCCCCCACCAAAGCCGTAGTAAGCCTCTCCGGAGGCATGGACTCCTGCGTCTGCGCCGCCCTTGCCGCCCGCGATTACGACGCCTATGCCATCCACTTCAGCTACGGCCAACGAACCGAAGCGAAAGAACTCGTCTCAGCACAAGCCGTCGCTAACACACTCGGATTCAAAGACTTCCTGCACCTTAAGATCGACCTCTTCCGCCGCATCGGAGGCTCCGCCCTTACCGACGCGAGCATCGCCGTCCCCGAAGTCTCACAAAGCGGCCAGATCGGCGAGGGAATCCCGGTCACCTACGTCCCCTTCCGCAACGCGCATTTCCTGTCCGCGGCAGTAAGCTGGGCCGAGGTCCTGGGCGCAAAACAAATCTTCATCGGCGCTGTCGAGCAGGACAGCTCCGGCTATCCCGATTGCCGCCCGGCCTATTACGAGGCCTTCCAGCAGCTTATCCGTACCGGGACCAAAGACGGAGACATCGAAGTTTCGACTCCGCTCATCCATATGCGGAAGAAGGAGATCGTCGCGCTTGGCCTTGAACTTGGCGCGCCATTGGATTTAACGTGGTCATGCTACTCAGGCGAGGAATTCGCCTGCGGCGTATGTGAGAGCTGCGTCCTCCGCCTCCGCGCATTTGTTGAAGCCGGATCGGAAGACCGAATCCCCTACGCCGTGCATCGCAGTTAAAAGCTGGCGTCACCGGAGCGGATTCCGGCGCAGCCAGAGAATTTTGAAAGAAGGATCGGGCAGGCCGGCAACCGTCCGCTGCGCGCTCCTTCAAGGAGAAGAACATGAGAAAGACGAAGCTCTGGATGGCGCTCGCATTTGCAGTCCTGCTGCCAGCACTGTTCACCCCCGCATTCGCTCAGGAGCAAACTGGTAAGATTCACGGCCACGTTCAGGACCCGGCTGGCATCCCCGTCACCGACGGCATCATCACCCTGTCCACCGACGGCGGCAAGACCGCCAAGTACACCTTCAACACCGACGGCAGCGGCGACTACAAGGGCGACAATGTCGCTCCCAACACTTACACGCTGTCGCTGCGCCGCCCTGACACGCCGGCCGACAAGGTCCTCGACCAGTATCCCGAAGTAAAAGTCGCTGCCGGGGCTGACACTGCGCAGGACTTCGACATGACCCGCCCGGAATACCTCTCCAAGCTCACGCCTGAACAGAAAAAGCAGCTCGAAGACTTGAAGGCAAAGAACGCCAGCGCCATGAAGGAAAACGCGGTCATCAAGAACCTGAACGCCGACCTCCTGAAGGCGCGCGAAGACAACAAGAACAAGAACTACGCCGAGGCCGAACAACTGATGCAGCGCGACACCCAGGCCAAGCCGGATGCCGCTGTCCTGTGGCTTGAGCTTGGCGTAGCGCAGGCTGGCCAGAAGAAGAACAGCGACGCGGAAACTTCCCTCAAGAAGTCCATCGAACTCGACAGCCAGAGCAAGAAGACCAACCCTGAGGTCGAAGCCGGCGCCGACAACGCGCTGGGCGAAGTTCTCGCCAACGAAGGCAAAGTCCCCGAGGCGCAGGCCGCCTATGACGCCGCGGCCAAGCTCAATCCCACCCAGGCGGGCATGTACTACACGAATGCAGCCATCATCATGGATCGCGCCGGGCAGGTCGACGGAACCGTAGCCGCAGCCGACAAGGCCATCGCGGCCGATCCCAACAAGCCGATCCCGTATTACCTGAAGGGCAAGGCGCTCATCAACAAGGCGACTGTTGACCAGAAGACGGGCAAGATTATCGCCCCTCCTGGCTGCGCCGATGCTTACCAGAAATATCTCGAACTCGCCCCCGATGGCCCCTTCGCTCCCGAAGTAAAGAGCGTCCTTCAGGAGATGGGCGAGACCATCAAGAGCAGCTACAAGGCGGGCAAGAAGAGCTAGGGTAGCGTAGCTCGATTCACCCCAGAGCGCCGCCCTCAGCGGCGCTCTTTCTTTACCCGGACTATCGACACGTCGACCATACATATATCTACGGCCGTCATTCTGAGGCGCAATCCAGGCCTGCCCTGACCGAAGCCGAAGGGAAGAATCTCAGCGGATCTTCTTGCGCCCCATCTGTCTCAGATTTCTAACGAGAACTTCACAAGGGATACAGCTAAAATTTCAATGTGCCCGACCTCGTCCTCACCTACCCCGAAGCCGCCGCCGTTATCCAGGATCGCGCCAAAATCCTGCTCGCCCAGAAGCCCACAGCAGAGAAAGTCCCGCTTCTAGCCGGACTCTACCGGGTCCTCGCCGAACCCGTCCTCGCCGACCGCGACCAGCCGCCATTCCCGCGCTCCACGCGCGACGGATTCGCCTGCCGCGCCTCCGACATAAACCCAGATATGAGCGATGCGAAGCCGCTCCGCATCATCGGTCAGCTAAAAGCAGGCGACATATGGAAAGGCGCGCCACTCGCCACAGGCGAGGCTCTCGAGATCATGACCGGAGCACCCGTTCCCCCCACAGCCGATTGCGTCGTCATGGTCGAGCACGTCAAGGTGCGAGAAGACGTCCTGCTCATTGAGCCGGGCCGCACCCTCGAACCGGGAGAAAACATCGTCCCTGCAGGCGCGGAAGCGCGGTCCGGAAGCGTCATCGTGCCTGCCGGAACGCGCCTCGCAACCTCGCACATAGCCGCAGCCGCAGCCTGCGGCTACGCCGCCGTTCCGGTCTACGCCCGCCCGCACGTCGCCATCCTGGCCACCGGAGACGAGCTTGTCCCCGTCGACCACACGCCGCTCACGCACCAGATTCGTAACTCAAACAGTTACTCATTAGCCGCACAGACCACGCTCGCCGGAGCGCAGCCCGTCATTCTTCCCGTTGCACCGGACGACAAAGCAGAGATCGAGTCCGCCATCAGCAGCGCCTCTGGCTGCAACCTGCTGCTGCTTTCAGGCGGAGTCTCCATGGGCAAATACGACTTCGTAGAACAGGCGCTGGTCGCACGCGGCGCGGAGTTCATCTTTACCGGCGCAAGAATTCAGCCCGGCCGTCCCGTAGTCTTTGGAAAACTGCCGCAGCAATATTTCTTCGGACTCCCCGGCAATCCCGTCTCCACCATGGTCACCTTCCTGCTCTTCGCGCAGCCGCTCATCGCGGCCCTCAGTGGAGAAAATGTCAGCGGTCCACGCTTCGCGCTCGCCCGACTCGCCCACGACTTCCGCACAAAACCTGGACTCACGCGCTTTCTGCCCGGGCGCATCGACTTCAATATAGACTCATCACAAGCCACCATCATCCCGTGGCAAGGCTCAGGCGACCTCGCCAGCACGGCCAGCGCAAACGGCTTCGTCGTCATTCCTTCAACCGCAGTCAACCTGGCCGCAGGTGAATGCGTTTCTGTATTACTGGTTTAACCGTTGCGGAAAAACACAGTTGAGGATTGCAAACGAGTCTGTCACGCGAACGATTTAGACCGCGCAGACACGCAAACCTTCGTTACAGCGTTAAGAGTATCTCTTTGAATCGGAGATATTTCTCCTTGGAAAACGCATCGTTCAACGCTTCTAGGCGGGGCCTTAGAAGGCTTGCTGCGGCTGGGAAATCGTCAACCAGGTCACAAGCCGATAAGTGCCTGTCATCAAGCGCGGAGATCACTCTCCCAAGCTCGTATAATTCGGCAGGTGCATGACGTGGTGAAACCGAAACGTTTGCCTCACCCCGTCCTCGGGTAAAAGAAAAGGAAACATTCTTGTAGATAACTTTCACCGAGGCATAGTCGAAGGGAAGGATGGCGGTCTGCTGCGGAATGCTAACCTCCCCATTCGGAACGAGGAAATAGAAGTTCGCTTGGACCGCCGCCAACAGCGCTCGGTTAGCTTTTCGTTGAAGCCAAGGATCGAGCCACCACCCAAGAAGAGCCTTATATATGCCTCCCAGGGTGCAACCGAGCGTCGCAAAGAATGGCCACGCAAACTCCATTACCCGTACTTTGCTTCGCTTATCCATGGGCCGAATTCTAACCGGCTTCAGTCGTAACAGAACACTATTGTCGATTAGGTGTGAAGATGGCCATCAACAATTCGCTGTGTTCCGTTATTTATATTTAAGGGAGATTTCCACGCATGAGCAAGCTCTCGCACTTCAACGAAGCCGGCGAAGCCAAGATGGTCGACGTGAGCGCGAAAGCATCGACGCGCCGCGAGGCTGAAGCTTCCGCCTTTGTCGCGCTCTCACCAGAAGTGCTGGCCGCTCTGCCCAACAACCCAAAAGGCAATCCACTCGAGGTCGCCCGCTTCGCCGGCATTCAGGCAGCCAAGCGAACCTCTGAGCTGATCCCCATGTGTCATCCGCTGCCACTCAGCTTCATCGATGTGACCACCGAAATCAAAACCGACGGCATCGCCATCCGCAGCACAGCAGCCACCACTGGTCCCACTGGCGTCGAGATGGAAGCTCTAACTGCCGCCTCAGTCGCCGCTCTCACCATCTACGACATGTGCAAAGCACTCGACAAAGGCATCGTCATCCGCGAAGTCCGGCTGGAGCGCAAATCCGGCGGCAAGAGCGGCGACTATCAACGCGTGGGCTGACCCAGGAAAACCTGCAATTTCAATTCGGCATCTCTCGAAGAAACAGACCACATTATGCTTTTGACGATTTACAACCTTCTTTCTGCCCACCGGCGGGACTGGGCAATCGGTATCACTCTCATCTGTCTCGCCATTCTGCTAAGCCTCTTTGCGCATGACATCTTCTTCCGTCTGCTTTCACGCTTTCGCCCCAAACATCGTGTGGATCATCCTCTGCCCGCAATCGCCACGCAAAGGCTCAAGCGCCCTGCGCGCTGGATTGTTATCCTCACCGCCCTCGGCTTCGCCCTCCCGTGGATTCCCATCCCGCCTGCCTACATTGACCTGACGCACAAAGCACTCGGCATCCTCTGGTTCCTCGCCCTCGGCTGGCTCATGATCTCCAGCGTCTACGTGGTCGAAGACCTGCTGCTGCGCCGCTACGACGTAGGAGTCAGAGACAACCTGCGAGCACGGCGCGTGCGCACGCAGATGCAGTTCCTGCGGCGCATTTCGATCTTCCTGCTGTTGCTCGTCGATGCCGGCCTGATTCTCTCGCTCTTCCACGACTCCAAAATCTGGCACTACGGCGCCGGACTTCTCGCCTCCGCAGGACTGGCCAGTCTCGTGCTCGCCACCGCTGCCAAATCCACAGCGTCAAATCTGCTCGCCGGCCTTCAGATCGCATTCACCGAACCGATCCGCATCGACGACGTTGTCGTAGTACAGGGCCAATGGGGAAGAATCGAAGAGATCACGACTGCCTATGTCGTCATCGCTATCTGGGACAAGAGGAGATTGATCGTTCCACTCAGCTATTTCATTGAGAACTCATTCGAGAACTGGACCCGTAACAGCTCCGACATAATGGGCACGGCATTCCTTTACGTGGACTATTCGGTCCCGGTCGAAACCCTGCGGCAGGAATTCACGCGCATACTCGAGTCCTCACCACTATGGGACCGCCAGGCCAATGCTCTGCAGGTAACGAATCTATCCGAACGCACGATGGAAATCCGCTGCCTGTTGAGCGCCCGCAATTCCAGCGAGCAATTCGACCTGCGCTGCATCGTGCGCGAAAAGATGATCGACTTCATCCAGAAGAACTATCCGCACGCCTTCCCGCTCACGCGCTTCAGCGACGTGTCGCAGAACGGCAACGGAAAACCCTCGCCGTTCAGCGAAACAAAATCCTGACTACCAGGCAGTAGCCAGATACACGCCGAACCACTCGCGCTCGTCCGTCCAGTGATCGCTCAAGTGAAAATCCGCGCGCTCCAGCATCTCAATCACGCCTTCGTCGCGGAATTTGTAACTGTTCTCGGTATGAATCGTCTCGCCGCGCTGCAGCTTCACCTCAAGATCGAGCGCCGGAATCACAACATGCTGCGCAATCAGGCTCTCCAGATGCATCTCGATGCGCGAACACTCCTCATTCCAGCGCGCCCGATGGCGAAACAGATTCAAATTGAAATTCGCGCCCAGCTCGCGATTGATCCGCGCCAGCACATTCTTGTTGAAAGCCGCCGTCACCTGGGCCGCGTCATCATAAGCCCGCAGAAGAACCTCGCGGTCCTTCACCATGTCCACGCCCAGCAGCAGCTTCTCGCCCGGCTTCAGCTCCTTGCGGATATCGCGCAGCAATTGCAGCGCATCCGCAGGCTCAAAGTTTCCGATGCTCGATCCGATATACAGCACCATCCGTCGCTGCCCATCGGCATCGACCTGCCCCAGCCCTTCGGTGTAGTCGCCCACGCGCGGAACAACAGCAACACCCTCCAACTCCGCTTCAATCCGCCGCTTCGCTTCATCCAGAGCAGTCCCGGAAACGTCGATCGCGTGATACGTAACCTCAGACTGCCGCCGAACCGCCGCCTTCAACAGGAGCCCGGTCTTGGTAGCGGTACCCGCGCCCAGCTCAATCATCGTCAGCTCTTCGCACCCCGCCGCCGCGGCCACAATCTGGTCAGCGTGCGCACTCAGAATAGAGCGCTCCGTCCGCGTCGGATAGTACTCCGGCAATTCCGTAATCTGTTCGAAAAGCTCCGAGCCCTGCGCGTCATAAAACAGCCACGGACTCAGCGTTTTCTGCCGAGCGGTTAGCCCCCGATAAACTTCAGAGCCAAGCGGAGTATTCGCCGCCTCCGGCAAATGTGGACAGGAAAGAACATGCATTGGTCGCGCTCCTCGGTGAAACTTACCTGGCTAAGCGTATGCCTGAAAACTGCCAGCGCGTTGCCGGAGAAAAGAAATTCCGGTAGCTCGCGCGAATGTGCGATCGCGGCGTCGCGCACGAACCGCCGCGCAACACCATCTGGTTTGACATGAATTTTCCGTTGTACTCACCCAGTGCTCCGGGCAATGCATGAAACCCCGGATACCCCAGGTAAGCGCTCGCCGTCCACTCCCACGCGTCACCAAACATCTGCTGTATGCCGTTCCCATTCGCAACCGTCGTATGCAGCACGTTATCCTCCAGCAGATTCCCGCTCACATTGCCATCAGATGCAGCAATCTCCCACTCCGCTTCGGTGGCAAGCCGTTTCCCCGCCCAGCGCGCATAGGCATCCGCTTCGAAATAGCTCACATGGCACACTGCCGTCTCCGCTATGTCCGTCAAAGAGGTTTCCCCACGCAGCGTAAACACGCTCCGCTCTTTCGAGTCCTGGTCCTGATTCCAATAGAGCGGCGCGCGCCAGCCCTCGGCCTGTACCATCTGCCATCCTTCCGAGAGCCACAATTCAGGCCGCCGGTAGCCACCGTCTTCGATGAACGCCCGATACTCCGCGCACGTCACAAGCCGCGAAGCGAGCGCAAAAGGCTCGAGATACACGCGATGCCGCGGCAATTCGTTGTCAAAGCAGAACCCGTCACCCGTATGGCCAATCTCGGCAAGGCCGCCGGGATACTCCCACCACTCCATGTCCGCCGCAGTTCTGCCGAGATTCTCAAACGGCGACACCAGATAAGCCGGTCGCAGCGGATTCGTCCAGAACGCATGTTTGATATCGGTCAGAAGCAACTCTTGATGCTGCTGCTCGTGATGCATCCCGAGCACAGTCCGCCGCTCCACCTCCTCCGGCGCACCCGACTTCAGCCATTTATGCAGAGCCTTCTCAACATACTCCCGATACGCCTGGATCTCCTCGACCCCAGGCCGCGAGAACGAAGCACGCAGCTTCTTCTCAGGCTGCGCTGACACCGCGTTGTAGTAGCTGTTAAAAAGCCAGAGAAAATCCGGATGAAAAGGCCGATACCCGGGATCGAGCTCCCGCATAATAAACGTCTCGAAGAACCACGTCGTGTGCGCCAGATGCCACTTGGCGGGGCTCGCTTCCGCGCACGACTGCACCATCATGTCCTCGGGAGTAAGCGGCGCGCAGAGTAGTTCACTCCGCCGCCGCACATTACAAAACTGCTGAGCCAGAGAGGTTGCCACATCCGGAGAAGCCAGTGAGCTCATCGAATCCTCGCTCCTTCTCTACACTTAGAGAGCAATAGCGGCTGAGTGTTGCCCGCAAGGTTAACATTGGTCCCGACGGAACAAAAGCGAACCTCTGAATTCCGTCGTTTCTTCCGCAATCATTTTCTTCAATCAATGAACAGCCGCACGAACCCGGGTGCCCCATCCTTCACGCGCGTTTTACGTGAAGGGCGGGAGAGCACAAATGCCGACTCAAACAATAAGCCATAAAAAACCTCTTCAATGAGAATGAAACAACCGCGCCAGCGCATACGCCGCCGCGGCCGCCAATCCGCCAATCGAAACCGTCTGCAACCCGCTGCGCCAAACCCCGGCACCCGTAAACCGCCCTTTCACCGCGCCAAAAGCGCCCAGCGCCAGCAGCGTAATCACCACCGATACCCCCAGCGCCCGCACGTTGTCTTCAAGAAGCATGTAAGGAAGCAGCGGGACCAGACCACCCACTACATACGAAAACGCAATCGTAACCGCGCTCTGCCGCGCCCGATGCACCTCCGGCTCCTCCAGCCCCAGTTCGAAGCGCATCATGAAATCGACCCATGCCTTCGGATTGCGCTTCAGCGCCTGCAGCACGGGATCGCTCTCCGCACGCGTGACCCCATATTCCTCGAAGATCTCGTAAATCTCTTCTTCCTCATCGCGCGCGCGTTCAACAATCTCCATCTCCTCGCGTTTGCGTTCGCTCTCGTAGTGCTCCGAGTCCCCACGCGACGCCAGATAACCGCCAAGCCCCATTGCAATCGATCCCGCGGCAATCTCCGCCAAACCCGCAATGACCACCACATGCGTAGACGCCCCGACGCCCGACAGCCCCGCCGCCAGCGCAAATGGAACCGTCAGCCCATCCGCCATGCCAATCACCACATCGCGGACTACCTCGCTGGACTCAAAGTGCGTCTCAATGTGAGCAGTATCTTGGTGATGCGACATTCCGGCAGTTTACCGCAGAGCGATGATCCTTACGCGAAATCCGTGAACAAAATAGCCCCCTGTCCCGTATCCCAAGATGCGGCCCGGTGAGACTCCGGCTCACATTTTTGCGTCTATCAGGCAGCCAAATGCCTCCCTGCTGGCGACGCGGCCTGTAACCGAGTCAAAGGTATAAGCAAAATATGAAAGTAGCTCATCCTCGACTGGCATCGTTCCTGCTTCTCAGCGCTCTGGCGTTCGTGCCTGCCTTCGCGCAACAGCCTGAGCCCCAGACCAACCCACAGCACGAACGGCAGGGCGGCCCGCGCGGCGGCATGGGCGGTGGATTCATGGGCATGGGCTCCGCCGTCCACGGCACGGTCACCGCCATAGCAGGCAGCGAGTTCACCATCAAGACCGAGGACGGGACCACATACAAGATTGCGACCGGCCCCAACACCCGCATCATGAAGGACCGCCAGCCCATCAAGGCCACCGACATCCACACCGGCGACGTCGTTATGACCGGCGGCGACGTTGACGACAAGGCGCACACCGTCGGCGCGGTCTTCCTCGCCGTCCTCGACGCCGAACAGGTCGCACGCATGAAGCAGATGCAGGCCGACTTCGGCAAGACCTGGACCGCTGGCAAGGTCACCGGCATCAAAGATCTCACTCTCACCATCGAGCGCCCCGACAAGAAAACGCAGATCGTTACCGTCGACGAGAACACCTCCTTCCAGAAGCACCGTGAGAGCATCACGCTGGCTGACATCAAAGTGGGAGACACCGTGACATCGCGCGGCGCGCTGAAGGACGGCAACTTCGTCGCGACCCAGCTTTCCGTCGTCGAACCGCGCAACAGAGCAGCTGGCCCAGGCCCCCAATCCCGATCGCGGCAGCGCCTTAGCCCCTCCGTCGCAGCAGCCGCAGTAATGAAGAAGAGGACTGTGCCGTGCCCCGACTGCTGACCTTCAGCCTCCTGCTAGCCCTCTCGGCAACTTGCCTGGGACAGTCCACGCAGCCCTCAGCGACACCTGCGCCCGCCGCGACTCCAGCACAAGCCGGCGGAACCATCCACGGCACGGTCAAATCCGGAACCACGCCTCTGCCCGGCGTCAGCATCACGGCGACTAACACGCTTACCGGAAAGAAATACAGCACCGTCACCGACGCCGCCGGGGCCTATTCGCTCTCCATCCCGCAGAATGGCCGCTACGTCCTCAAGAGCGATTTCGCCGCCTTCGCCGCCACTACCAAGGAGGCCCTGCTCAACGCCACCTCGCACGATCAGCAAGCTGATTTCGTCCTCACGCTGGTCTCGCGCGCCGCGCAGCAGGAAGGCTCCGACCAGACCCAAACCGCGCAGATCGCGCAAACCCTGCGGCAATACGCCGGCAACGGCGCGTTGAACCTCAGCGTGCTGGGCGGTGCCAGCGATCTAATCCAGGCTGGCGGCGCTAACAGCGGCTCCGACGCACAGCTTCCATCTCTGGCAAACAACTCCGACTTCTCCAACGAATCCGTCGCCGTCAGCGGACAGAGCGGCACCACAAACCCATTCGCCGGCATCGACTTCAACCAGATGCGCCAGAACATGGACGACGCCCAATTCCAGCAATCGCTCTCGCAAACACCCGGAGCAGGCAGCCGTGGCAGCGGGCAGGGTGGAGACAGTGCATTCATGGGTGGACCAGGCGGCGGCGGTTTTGGCGGTGGTGGAGGCGGAGGCAGAGGATTCGGCGGACGAGGCAACTTCCGCAACTTCAAACCCAACCAGCCGCACGGAGCCTTCTTCTGGAACGGCGGCAACTCCGCGCTCAACGCCGAGCCATTTTCGATTCGCGGAGCAGCTCTGAACCAGCCCGCGTATCAGTCGAACCACTTCGGCCTGACCTTCGTCGGCGCCCCCTATATCCCAAAGATCCTTACAAAGGACACGAAAGACTTCCTCTTCTTTACCCTGGCAGGCAATTACACCTCGTCGCCCTTCAACCAGTACGGAACCGTGCCCACCGCCGCCGAGCGCACCGGCAATCTATCCGCCTTGACCACGCAGAGCGGCGCGCCCATCACCATCTACAATCCTCCTGCATCCAGCACGCCCGGAGGAGTAACCTGCACCGCCAACGGCAACGTCCCCGGACAGCCATTCGTCGGCAACGTTATCCCGACAGCCTGTATCTCGCCCCAGGCAACCGACCTACTCAACTACGTTCCGCAACAAAACCTGCCCGGAGCATTCCAGAATTACCAGCGCATCACCACCGCCCAGACCAACACCACCAACGTCGGCGTGCGCTTCATCCACAACTTCGGCTCAAGCGCCGGTGGCTCGCCCATGATCGGCATGATCCGCCAGGCGATGGGCCAGGGCAGCAACACATGGCGTCAGACCATCAACTTCAACTTCAACTACAGCCACGCCGCCGCCGATGAGCTGAACATCTTCCCCGACTTCGGCGGCAAGCAGCAGACGCACCAATACTCGTTGCAGGCTGGCTACACCGCAGGCAAAAACAAGCTCACCAACAACCTGACCGCGGGCTGGAATCGCAGCGACACCCAGCTGCTCAACTACTTCACCAACGCCACGGACGTAGCCAGCCAGCTCGGCATCAAGGTCTTCAACGGAGCCACCAGCCCGCTCAATTACGGATTGCCCAGCGTCACTCTCACCCAGTTCTCCGGACTCAGCGAGCAGCAGCCGAACCTGCACGTCAACCAGACCATCTCCATCTCGGAATCCAGCTCCTGGATCCACCACAAGAACAACATCAAATTCGGTGGCGACTTCCGCCGCGTCCACCT
>Ga0206862_1041_pt1 | contig 36494 bp, 18 predicted proteins | sample Alteio_BWOrgCont_43_FD_152625 | JGI IMG/M metagenome (GOLD analysis project Ga0206862, IMG submission 152625) | Enriched cells from forest soil in Barre Woods Harvard Forest LTER site, Petersham, Massachusetts, United States -... | ecosystem: Environmental > Terrestrial > Soil > Temperate forest >... | reverse complement strand
TGATCATATTCTCTGGGCGGACGATTTCATCGAACTCTTTTTCAGTCAGGTACCCAAGTTTAAGACAGGCTTCTTTCAATGTGCTATTTTCGTGGAACGCTTTTTTAGCGATCTCGGCTGCTTTATCATAACCAATTTTAGGGTTAAGGCAGGTCACAAGCATCAGAGAGTTTTCGAGATGTTCAGCGATTTTTGCTTTATTTGGGACTAATCCCTCGAGGAGATGTTCAGTAAAATCGCGACAACTATCGCCGAGCAGGAGGATCGATTCAAGGTAATTGAAAATAATCAAAGGCTTGAACACATTCAGCTCAAAATTCCCTTGAGAGCCAGCAAAACCAATCGCGTTGTCATACCCCATGACCTGAATGCAGACCATCGTCATCGATTCGCATTGCGTCGGGTTGACTTTGCCGGGCATGATCGATGAGCCTGGTTCATTCTCAGGCAAGAATAATTCATTCAACCCAGAGCGAGGTCCCGATCCCATCCATCGGATATCATTAGCTATTTTCATCATAGAACAAGCTAAGGAGCGTAAAGCGCTGCTGGCAAAGACTAGCGCGCCATGGCTGGCAAGAGCTGCGAATTTGTTGGGAGCCGAAACAAACGGCAACTGGGTATACTCTGCAATTTTCTCAGAAACTCTTTTGCCAAATTCAGGGTGGGTATTGAGTCCTGTGCCAACGGCCGTACCGCCGATGGCCAGCTCATAAAGATGTTTGAGGCTGAACAAGATCCGCTCGATGTCTTCATCGAGCATCGCGACATAGCCGGAAAACTCCTGGCCAAGAGTCAGGGGAACAGCATCCATGAGATGCGTGCGTCCGATTTTGATGATCGTTTGAAATTCTTTGACCTTCTTAGCTAACTCTTCACGCATCCGCTTTACGCGTGGTAAAAGATAGTGATGAATTTGTTCTACAGCAGCGATGTGCATCGCTGTCGGGAAAGCATCATTTGATGATTGTCCCATATTGACATGGTCATTGGGATGGATCGGGTGCTTACTGCCAAGCTTCCCGCCTGCTATTTCAATAGCACGGTTGGCAATCACCTCGTTTGCGTTCATATTAGTCTGTGTACCACTGCCCGTCTGCCAAACACTTAAAGGAAAATGTTTGTCGAGCTTGCCGCCCATGACCTCATCAGCCGCCTGGATAATCAGTTTCCCTTTATCCTCAGGGAGTTTGCCTAGGGCAACATTGACCTCCGCTGCAGCTTTTTTGAGAAGGCCAAGCGCACGGATCACTGGATGGGGCATTTTGTCATGGCCAATACGGAAATGGCGCAACGACCTAGCCGTTTGAGCCCCATAGTACAGTTCATTGGGCACCTCAATTGACCCCATGCTATCTTTTTCAATACGAGATGCTTCTTTCATATATATACTATTTCTTTGTCACATAGCAGATGAGATTCGTTGTTGAAAAGCCTTTTTGACGATATGATTCTCCGCATATGGACCCCCTCCTTCTTAAAAATGTCCGCGTTCATAATCTCAAGGGGGTTACGCTTTCTCTTGAGACCAAACAATTCATCGTCTTTACTGGGGTTTCTGGCTCAGGCAAGTCATCCCTGGCATTCGACACGATCTATAATGAAGGCCAAAGACGCTACATCGAATCGCTCTCGACCTTCGCACGCCGGCACCTTGGCGATTTTCCAAAGCCCGAGGCAGATCTCATCAGCGGTATTTCGCCCACCATTGCCATCGAACAAAAAACGACCGGCAGAAACCCCCGTTCAACCGTCGGGACTTTAACGGGCATCTATGACTTTTTGCGCGTCCTCTACGCTAGGGTTGCTACACCCCATTGCCCAGAAAGCGGGGAAGTCGTTGAACCGCAAAGCGCTGAAGAAATCCTCGAAACGATAAAAGGTTTTAAAGTCTCGAGCAAGCTTATTCTACTCGCTCCCTATGCTAGGAAAAAGAAGGCTGAGTTCAAAGAGGACTTTGCCGAATTGCTCCGCCGAGGGTTTACAAGGATCCGGCTCGACGGTAGGCTCGTCGAACTCGCGGAGGATTTTTCCCTTGATGGCAGTATTGCACATGATGTCGACCTTGTCATCGACCGGCTCTCTTTAGAAAAGGAAAACTTTTCGCGCCTTGCAGAAGATGTGAAACAAGCCCTTGACCTAGGTAAAGGGGTCATGAGCATCGTCCAAGCTGATGACGGTGAAGAAACGCTCTTTTCGATGCATGCTTTTGCCAAGCAATCTGGAAAATCCTATCCCCCTCTCGAGCCGCAGGATTTTTCGTTCAACCATCCCTCTGGCATGTGCCCAAGCTGTCAAGGCCTTGGGATCATGCAAGAGTTCAACCTCGATCTGATCATCGACCCAGAAAAGAGCATCGCGGAGGATTGCTGCCTCGTTGCCGGCGCCTATGAAACAGTGCGTTGGGGCAATATCTATCGCAATCTGGCCGAGCTTTATAAATTCAGCGTCAACACCCCATGGAAAAAACTTTCTGAAAGCGCCAAAAGAGTTTTTCTCTACGGGAATGATCGTAAATGGACTGCTATGCATTTCAAACATCCGACGAAGCGCACCTCATGGACAGAATATGTGCATTGGCGGGGCGTCTTGCAAGATGCAAGAGAGCGCTTTCAAGAAGCGACCAGCGATCTCTATCGAACTAAAATGCGAGAATTGATGCATGAATCGCTCTGTCCCTCGTGCCAAGGCGCTCGTATCCGCCCCTATCCTGCTGCAGCAAAACTGTGCGGAAAAACGATCGTTCAGGCGACTCGTTTTTCAATCAGGGAGGCGCGGGGCTTCTTCTCTACGCTAAAACTCTCAGAAAAAAAACGACAAATTGCAGAGGAACTTCTGAAAGAAATTGGCGATCGACTGCGTTTCCTAGATGATGTTGGCCTGCACTATCTCTCTTTGGATAGGATCTCGCCCACTCTCTCTGGCGGCGAAGCACAACGCGTGCGTTTAGCTTCCCAAGTCGGCGCCGGTCTCGTTGGTACAATCTATGTCCTAGATGAACCCTCTATCGGCCTGCATCCTCGCGATAATGTCCGCCTCATCGGAACATTAAAAGCGCTCTGTCAGCAGGGGAACACCGTCATCGTCGTTGAGCATGATGAAGAGACCATTCGCGCTGCAGACCACATCGTCGATATCGGGCCGGGCGCCGGCGCAGAAGGCGGAGAAATCGTTGCGCAAGGAACAGCAGCTCAAATCGCCGCTTCACCCCGCTCACTGACTGGCGCTTACCTTAGCGGAAAAATGCAGATCCCTATCCCTAAAAAACGGCGAACTCCAACCGCTTCGCTCACCATCCAAAAGGCAGCCCACCACAACTTGAAAGGAATCGATGCACAAATTCCATTGGGGATCTTTGTCGCAGTCACAGGTGTTTCTGGCTCTGGCAAATCTTCTTTAGTCAGCGATATTCTCTACCCCGCTCTCGCTAATCGTCTGCATTCCGCTAAACTGCCTGTCGGAAAACACAAAGGGATCTTACATGCTGAAAAAATTGATAAAGTGATTGCCATTGACCAAGCAGCCATTGGACGCACACCCCGCTCTAATCCTGCCACCTATGTCAAAGTCTTTGATGAAATCCGCGATCTTTTTAGCTCCGTGCCAGAAGCGAAGGCAGCCGGATTTACAAGCAGCCGCTTTAGCTTCAACCTCAAACAAGGCTCCTGTCCCCACTGCAGCGGTATGGGCATGGTGATGATCGATATGGATTTCCTCGAGGACGAATGGGTCCCCTGCCTTTATTGTAAAGGGCAGCGCTTTGATGAAAAAACACTATCGATCCTGTACAAGGGTAAAAACATCCACGATGTCCTAGAGATGACCATTGCGGAAGCTGCTGAATTTTTCTCCGCCATCCCGGCTCTTCAGAGGAAAATGGAGGCCCTTCTCAAAGTAGGACTAGGCTATATGCGTCTTGGTCAACCTTCCCCTACCGTTTCTGGAGGCGAAGCACAACGGATTAAACTTGCTAAAGAACTCGCACGCCCTTCATCTGGAAAAACGCTTTACATTCTCGACGAACCAACGACGGGATTGCACGTTCACGATGTGAAGAAACTACTTGCAACACTTCATGCGCTTGTCGATAAAGGCAATACGATCCTCGTCATCGAACACAATATGGATCTCGTCAAAACAGCCGACTGGATCATCGATCTTGGCCCTGAAGGAGGTGACGAAGGAGGAAAAATCATCGCAGAAGGGACTCCAGAGAAAATTGCTAAAGGCAAAACTGCAACCGGTGAAGCGCTAAAGCATGTGCTTAAGCCAGATTTCTCTTTTCCTAAAGTCACCAAAAACCAGCCTTCTATGAAAATCGACCTTCTCGTCGAAGGCGCCGAGCAAAACAATCTTAAAAAAATTTCGGCCAAAATCCCCCACGGCAAAATCACGCTCTGTACAGGACCTTCCGGGTCGGGCAAAAGCTCTTTCGCTTTTGAGACTGTCTATGCTGAAGGGCAGCGGCGCTATGTCGAATCGATGTCGACCTATGCTAGACAATTTGTCAAAGTTTCTCCAAAGCCTAAAGTGGAAAAAATCGAGGGGCTGGCTCCGGCTATTGCTATCGAACAAAAAAGTCATGCGGGCAATCCTCGCAGCACGGTCGGAACGATCACAGAAATCTACGATTACCTTCGGATTCTTTATGCCCATATCGGCGTCGCACATTGTCCAGAAACAGGAGAGCGCCTCGAAACCATCAGCATCGCCTATGTCGTCCAAAAAATCCTCGAATTGCCTGAAGGATCGAAGATCCATATTTTAAGCCCGCTAGCGATCAAAAAAACCGAATCCTTTTCAGAATTTAAGGAGCGGTTGGAACGGCAAGGCTTTTTACGCATTCGCCTAAATGGTCACTATTTCACCTTGGAAGAGGAAATTCCTTTCGATAAACAGAGGAAAAATGAACTCTTGCTCGTCGTCGATCGCATCGTGACTTCTGAAAAAGTACGGTCTAGGCTGCTCGAAGCTGTCGAACACGCTACACGACTTTCCGGAGGCCAGCTCATTGTCGATCTCGGGACAACTGGCAAAGACCTCTTCTTTAATTTGAGCTTTGCCGCCCCATCGACTGGCAAATCCTATCCTGCCATCACCCCACATACCTTCTCGTTTAACACTCCACAGGGTATGTGTCCAGACTGCCAAGGCCTTGGAATACAGCTCGGGGCGGACTGGGGAGAAAGACCTGAGCTTCTTAAACTCTCTCCCCTTCAAATCCTCCGATGGCTTTGGGATGAAAATACGACACGCGACGCGCTGAAGATCGCCGCTAAGACACTAGAAAAATCCGGAATCGATCCGCACACACCGTTAAATGAACAAGATCCCTCTGCTTTGATAACCTTTCTAAAAGGCGCTAAGGAACCTTCTCCTTTCTCCGGCCTCTTTCTCCGTTGGCGGGGTATCGATCAGGTTATGGAAATCGCGGCGAAAACGTTGAATCGCGAGGCAAGGGCTTTACTCGAACCTCTTCTAAAAGAGACTATTTGTCCAAACTGCCAAGGAACCCGTATCCATGCTTTAGCCCGCTTTGTCGAAATCTGCAACATCACATTGCCAGTCCTTTGCGCTAAACCGCTCGAAGAGGCTTACGCCTTCCTAAAATCCATTCCACTGACACAGCAGCAAAAAAAGACCCTTGACGAGCCTCTAAAACAACTCATCAACCGACTCGATCTCATCATCGACATTGGCGTTGGCTATCTTTCTCTCGATCGAAAAGCTCCAACTTTAAGCGGCGGAGAGGCACAAAGAATCCGTCTTGCAAGACAACTGGGAAGCGGCCTTACCGGCTGCCTCTATGTTCTCGACGAGCCAACCATCGGCCTTCATCCCTATAACAATGAGCGGCTCAACCTTGCATTGAAAGAGCTCAAAGATCTTGGGAATACGCTTCTCCTCGTCGAACACGATCCATTGACCGTTGGACTCGCTGATTACATCCTCGATTTTGGCCCGCAGGCAGGCAAACAAGGCGGCGAAATCGTCGCGCGAGGCACCCTCGAAGAGATCAAAAACCATCCCCTTTCGCTCACCGGTGCGTATCTTAGCGGCCGGAAAACCATTCCTATCCCCCATAAGCGAAGATCTGGCGAGGGAATCCTCTCGATGGAAAATGCCTCGCTCCACAATTTGCAAAAGCTCACCTTTTCTATTCCCGTCAAAACCTTCACTTGCATAACAGGCGTATCAGGTTCTGGCAAGTCGACACTCATGAGTGATTTACTCAGACCCGCTGCGGAGCTAGCTATTAGCGAGCGGAAAAACGAGATCGACTATTTAGGTACGCATTTTAAAGGCTTTTCAGCTTTTGATAAGATCCTCTCTCTCGAGCAGGATCCTATCGGCCATACCAACCGAGCTGACATCAGTACCTATACCGATTTGTTCACACCCTTACGACAGCTTTTTGCCAGCTTGCCATTGGCCAGGGCCAAAGGGCTGGAACCAAAACATTTCAGTTTCAATCACAAAAAAGGGATGTGCACGAGCTGTCAAGGACATGGAGCAAAACTGATCCCCCTGCAATTTCTCCCACCTGTCAAAGTAGTGTGCGAAGCTTGCCATGGTTATCGCCTCAATCCTTTAAGCCTCGAAATCCACTTCAAAGGTAAACACCTTGGCCAAATCTTACAGCTCAATCCCTGCGAAGCTCTCGAATTTCTGCCCCCGCATAGAAAAGTGGTCCGCATACTCAAAACCCTCATCGATGTCGGCCTCGGCTATGTCGAACTAGGACAGGAAGTCGCTACTCTTTCTGGAGGAGAAGCACAGCGCCTCCGGCTAACGCGCGAACTATCTAAGCGTTCTACTGGCAGCACACTGTATCTCATCGATGAGCCAACCATCGGGCTACATGCGTATGATGTGGCCGCCCTGCTCAACGTTTTTCAAGCTCTAGTTGACCTTGGCAATACGCTCATCGTGATTGAACATAACATCGATTTGATCGCCGCCGCTGACTATCTCATCGATCTTGGCCCTGATGCCGGAAGCGCTGGCGGCAAGCTGATAGCAGCCGGCCCACCAGAACAGGTGGCAAACGTAAAAACTTCGCGCACAGCGCCCTACCTTAAAACTCATTTGGACCATGCACACCTGGTTGACAGTTCCCTGCATTAACGGTAGAGTCCAAATTAAACTAGGCAAAGGGACGGATCATGGGACAGCTTACCTCGCGCAAGCGAGCATCCGCTATTTGCACAGCGCTTTTCTTGGTTGGCCTAGCCATCATCTTATTTATTGGCAACTGGTGGCCTGGCATCATGCTCGCCATCGGGGTGCCGCTTGCCCTCCGTCAGTTTTTACTAGGACGACACTTTGACATGTGCATCACTTTATTCGTCTTCGGCGGTGTTTTTGTCACAGAACAGTTCGCTATTAGCTGGGAAATCCTACTGCCCATCCTCTTTGTCTTAGCTGCCATCTACATCCTCATGCGCGAGTTTCAAGAGAGCAAAGAACATCCTGAAGATATCGAGGATGAAGACATCAATCATGAAATCGAGGAATCTTTAGAAGACCAGCATACTAAGAGGAAAAAAAACAATGACTAATGAGTCAACGGTCACAAAACATCATCATGCATGGAAGGCACGTTTTATCATTGGGACCATCATGCTCGTTCTTGCTTTATTAGGTATGGTGCTTACGGATATGAAAGTTGGCGGCGGCTGGTTCTATTGGCGCATCATAACGCCTATCTATGCTCTGCTCAGCCTTGGGCTAAGCCTCCATCTACGTCATCTGCAAGTACGGAATACTGTAGCGAAAATCTGGCATGAGATCCTTCATTGGGTAGGTTTTCTCCTTTCCGTCTATCTCGTATCCGCTCTTGTCAAGATGGGATTTATCAGCCAATTCCAAGCTGGGGTAGAGGTGCTCGTACTCGTAGCATTAGCGACTTTCTTAGCCGGGGTCTATATTGAGCCCACTTTTCTCGTCATCGGCATTGCCTTAGGCCTCCTCGTCGCTGGAGTAGCTTTTTTAGATCAATATCTCTATGGCATTCTGGTACCTGTCGTCGCCATCGCTGTCGTTATGCTCTTTTGGTTATCGCGCCGTAAAAAGACCCACCTCGATCATCCATCGCAATAAGAAAATAGACCTCTTTCGAAATTGAATGTTCAGGCTGGATAATGGGCCTCCATTACACAAGTCGGGGACATGCGCTGACGCCACGTCCCCCGCTGGCCCCCCTTGAGCCTCACCTCGCTTCGCATAATCGGTGTGCTCGGAGGCGGGGTGGGCAAAGCCCTACACCCGCACGCTTCGCTCTCCTGTGCTACGATTATGCTTTGCGATCTGAGGCCTCGGGCTGCTCGTGCGCTCACTCCCGCCCTGGCTTCGCCTTTTACGGGCGGGGTCCTTCTCGCGTCGACTCGCAGAGCCAGACTAATGCATTTGACCACTCTCTTTAAAGAAGAAACGCTCATCAAGTATCCTGATTTCGCCCTGCCTGGACGAAAGGCCCTTCTAAAGAGCGATATGGAGTACGATGTCATCCTCATTGATGCAACAGAAACGCCCATCGAAAGACCAAAAAAAAGCAAAAGCATTTTTACTCGGGAAAAAGAAAAAGCACACTCTGAAGACTCAGGTGGTGGTAGATAAAAAGCACGGGCAAATCATTTGCACGGCATTTTCCAATGGTAAGTAGCATGATTTTTGTTTGTTCAAAGAATCAAAAACGCGCATTCACCCGTCGATCAGCGTATTGACTGATAGATGCTATGAACGGTCAAAATGGGTGACTAAACGCATTAGTCTGGCTCTGCGAGTCGACGCGAGAAGGACCCCGCCCGTAAAAGGCGAAGCCAGGGCGGGAGTGAGCGCACGAGCAGCCCGAGGCCTCAGATCGCAAAGCATAATCGTAGCACAGGAGAGCGAAGCGTGCGGGTGTAGGGCTTTGCCCACCCCGCCTCCGAGCACACCGATTATGCGAAGCGAGGTGAGGCTCAAGGGGGGCCAGCGGGGGACGTGGCGTCAGCGCATGTCCCCGACTTGTGTAATGGGAGCCCGTACTTCAGACTTTAAAAATTTGATTTCGAAAGAACTCTAATATATGAGATGGGTATTGCTAAAAACTCAATCAACTCTTTAAAAATGAAGATGTTGGAATTTTTCTAAGGTCTTTTTATGGCTCGCTACTTCCTGTTCTCGGTCATCAGTTCTTTTGTCGCATTGCTTTGCTTAGCGCAAGAAAAACTACTCACCCAAGATCATCGAGAACAGGTGTTTGCGGAACAAATACCGCCGAAGGGTCTTTTTGATCCTCTGCTTGAAAGGCTGCAAACCTCAGCCAGTGCACACTTAAAACAACTACATGAGGCTCCAGAAACAAAGGAGACCTTGCCATATGCGGTTTCCATCGAAAATGACTTGCGACATCTCAAAAACCTATGGACGGGATTGCACGCCAATCCAAATGCGAAAAACGTCACCGCTTATTGCGAGAAAATTTTCAACAAAGCAAAAGCAGAAATTCAAACGGCCTCTTCTGAAGAGATCAAAAAATCCACTCTAAAAGATGCTTCAGAGAGAATTGGACAAGCTGTCTTCTTGGCCGAGCGATGTTTAAATGAAATGCCTTCACTGATCAATCCTGCTTCTTTCACTCTATCAAATTTGCAAATCAGGCTGCATTGCATGAAGGAGATTAAAAAACTGACTGCAAAATGTAAAGCCTATTGGGATGCGCAAAAAGAAGCTGGCTTGCAAGATCCCGATCTCTCTTTAAAGCTATTGGAAGCACAAGTCATCGCAAGAATTCTCCTCACGAACTCCGGCCAGTTGAACCTTGGAATGATTTCGTTTGTTCGAACAGCTTTCGTTCCTAAAAACCCCTTAAACAATCAACTTGGAGTCACGCATGTTCTCTCGACGATGAATAGCTCCTGGCAACCCGTTATCGATGATATCACCAAGCCAGCAAGCAGTAACTACGCTTCCCAAGAAGTCTTGCGAGCTGACCTTGGGTTAAGTCGAAAAATTCCATTGAATCCTTTTCATAGTAAATGGGCTGCCTTGAAAGCCCTGTTTAGTCTATCAAGCCAAGAAACCTCAAGAGATTGTTTTGCGTCAGCCTGGACGATGAAGAAGCCCTATGACTATTTTATGCAGTCTTTGAAAGATTATGGAGAATTGCTTAACTATGGCTATCTAACAAGAATGGTTGATGGTTATCCCGATCAATTCTATTTTAAGACCAGCTTGGCTGATGAGGCCTTGCAGGCTTCCGTTACGTTAGCTTCTTCAGGATTATTGGATGACAAAATCCTACTTTGGAATATTCCAGCCATTGTAGCTGCCTGTCGGCAAATGGGTATCGACGATGTTCAAGGAGTTACATGTACGGCAATAAAAAATCTTTTCAAAAATGGCAGCGATTCGACCCAAATAACCCCTGCCAAGATCATCGACTGTTTTGCTAGCTATGCGAACCTTAAAAACAAACAGCGAGATCCTCAACAACGATTCAGGCAAGGCCAATATGGTTTCTGTGTGACACAAAATCATTTATTGCGGGCCTGGGAAACTGCATTAGTTGGCATGGCTGAAGTGAAGAAGAACAATTATGCACGCAGTAAGTTCCATTCCTCTGTTCAGCTCGCCCTGCAAAACACATGGTCAACATTGAAAGCAAATTTACCCCGAGAAGGATTTCCCCTTGCCATCCAAATGCAGAAAACCTTCGAAGAGATGCTCCATCGACAAAGCCGCTTCGTCTACAATGCCGCTATAACCTGGGAACCTACTTCCAGCGGGGGTTATTCAACCAAGAGCGGCTTTGAACTCTATAAGCGTCAATTGAATCAGCCTTATACCATAGGACAAAGGGTTGCTACCCCAGACGATTTTAGAACTTTCCTCATCGAACTAGCTCATCTCGCTTCGACAAGCTTAGCACAAACTTTTCATTCAACCAGCGAAATACTGCTGCTTGAAGAAATCGCATCCGGTCTCACCCATTCAATGAAACAGGAGAACTTTTTACACGCCGCCTTTTGTTCTTATGATGAGCCCCATACCCAAGTCGTGGATCCTGTCACCAACTATCTACAACTCGAAAAGACACCGATGACAATTTTAGGCTGCGATCATCCTTATGCTGCGGAGATCATCGACCTAGGTATTTCGTTCCTCCAAGATGTGAAAACCATTCCACCCAAGAACCCCTATGCGCTGATCAAATGGATTCTCGATCTAGCAAAATGGAAAGACCAAACCCAATGGTATCTTCGAGATTCTTCTCTAGATCAATATGACCCTGCAATGAATCCACAGCAGGCATTTGCGATGATCTTTGAAGAGCAAGACGTGAAAACCTTTGTCAACTCCAATGAGACGAGTGATCGGTGGCTGTACAATCAAATCATCCAACCCTCTCTTTTCATTGCCCAAGCTCCTGTCGATGATCATTTTAAAGAGACCTTCACGAATCATTTTATTGAGTGGCTTCAACAGAACACACTATTGAGCAATTCTACCTTAATTAGTTTAGAAACCATCATCACGCAGATCAATCGTCACCCAATGACAATGCAGGAGTATGCTTCCTGTTTTTTCCACCAGCTCGATCATCTCATCCAAGCAGATGAGAGCTCCAAAAGACAGCTCTCGTTTGCTTTTGATAGCCTTTTCCTCCAAACCTTGCCGGCTGCTGTGACCGAACAATTATCACACCATGCTATACGCTTTGCAAAACCTAACTGGAACCCCGATGGGTTACCACTCTCCTTCTGCGTGTTCTTAAATCCTCGTACAGCCAGCCTTGCTTTTGGTACTCTAGCCGAGGATAGAACATATCTGAACATCTTGGATGAATAGACAGGTCTCAAGACGTCTCTTGGAAAACGATCGTAGAAAGCGCTGGAATAGAAATGCGCACTGCCTGTGTTTTGGCTTTAGATCGCACGAAATCCGCTTTTGGTTCTACTGCTTCCCCTCTTCCACCATATTTGGCCGAATTGGAATTGAAAATCCGCTTTAGGTTTTTAAACTTCATCCCAGAAGAAAGAGGAAGATCGTACGCCGCATACTCTTTATCAGAGAAATTATGAACGATGATCAACCTTGAGGCCTCTTTTTCTGAAGGTCCTGTACCGCTGCCTCGTTGATAGGCCACAATGCCTTTTTTCCGATCAGCAGCCATCATCTGGAATCCTTGTTCACCAGACTTCCACAGCGAAGCGTTGGTCCGGTAGATCCATTCAAGGTCCTTTACACATCTTTGCAAACTTTCGTGAAGTGGTGAATTTTTTAAAGCTTCCCATTCTACTGCTGATTGATTTTTCTCAAGCCTTTCAAACCATGATTGACACTGTCCCAGTTCATCACCCATGTGGATCAAATGACCTCGACTAGGTGCCAAAACCTGCCATGCGAAGAAGTTTCTCAAATCTGAAAACTTTTGCATATCGCTAGTATTAGGGTGTGAAACCATATGCATGAGCGTGTTGCTCACTTTTTCACTATCGTCATGTGAATGGGAAAGGATGATCTTTTCGCTATGTTTGATGTGATGGAGAAAGTCTGTGATTTTTTTGAACTGCGCTTCATCTAAACGTTGATCGTAAGAGCTTCGGAAAAACCTTTTCGAGTTAATGCTCCATCCTATACCCCATTTCAAATCAAATCCTATCCCACCCTCTTTTACAGGTTTTGTCAGTTTGGGAAAACCATCCGTCTCTTCTGCAATCATGAGAGCACCAGGATAGGCTTTATGGACCTCCTGATTCAATTTTTGAAAAAATGCAACTCCGCATGGTTTTTGCTTGTCCCTTTTGCCTAACACCCGAGAGACAGCATCCACACGCAGGCCATCGAGATGCAGCTCCTTAAACCAATAATGGGCGCTGGCGTGCATAAGACGGCATGCCTCTTCTTTGGAATAATCCAGATGCATTGTTCCCCAATTGCTAGGATCGCTGCCAAAGAGATCTGTTCCATCGAAGTTATACATCGTCTCAAAATGTCGATGGTGATAATGGGCAGGAATCCAATCGAGAATGACACCAATGCCATTTTGGTGCATCTGGTCGACAAGATATTTGAAATCTTCGACTGAACCTAGCCTTCGATAGGGGGCGAAAAAGTTTGATACTTGATAGCCTCTAGCTGTTTGGTGGATGTGTTCCATCAAGCCGTAAAATTCCACATGAGTAAATCCCATTTTTTTACAGTAAGCAATTAAGGGTTGGGCTAATTCCCGATAAGAAAGTGTTTTATTGTTCTGACTTTTAAGCCATGATTTAATCTGCATTTCGTAAATCGAAAGAGGTTTTTTAAGGGGATTTTCCTTTGATCGATTATGCAGCCATTCTGCATCATTCCACTGGTAAGCAGTATGATCTACGACGACAGAATACACCTCGGAAGATTTATTAAGAGAGGGCTTGAGAGAGTAACTAAAAGGGTCGATTCGCAGCTTTTGCCCGCCATTACAATCTTGGACGTCATAAAGATAGGTCGTTCCAGGGGGGGCTTTTTTCGTTCTTACCTCCCATGTCCCATCCTCACCCTTCGCCATACCCAGGGATTTCCCTTTTTTTCCATGGTTTGTCAAAATCAAAGAAACACTTTGTGCATTCGGAGCGTAAACGCGAAATGTGGTCGACCCCTCTTTATAAGAGGCACCTCGCGTTTTATAGAGATAGTCGTTAAACGAAGAATGGGGAACCTCGTGTACGTGAGGACTCTCTTTAGGACTGGTTTTCACTGCCTCTACCGCAGCTTTGCGCGGCAGGGGAACGGCGGTCTTTTGACTCGATCTGTTCTTATTAGCGGCGCGCTCGTTGGATAATCGATTCTCAACAGAATGCAAGAGCTGTTTTACTAATGAGCCTCCACGAGCATCGATGACACACGCAGCCGTTTTTCCTAAGATCGACGGATTTTTAACTATCTGCTCTTTACCATAATGAATGCCTGAGACCTTTTTCTTCTGCAGTAAATCGTTCTGCCACACGGCTCTTGAGAGGATACGCCTATACTCCTCAGGAAGACGAGTGAACGCCCGTTTGATCTTAGCATCATTAGAGCTTGGAAGGATTTCTATCATGCGCTTTAAACTCTTTCGCACGCTTTCTAACTGAGAAGAATTTGTTATGCTTTTTTGACATTTCGCTTGGGCTGCTTGACTTAGAACGACTTTCTTTCGACCACCGTCTGCAGAATGAGGATCGCCGTTCATACCATGATTTTTTTTCATTCCTATGATCTGAGCAGCTTTACCTGGGGAGTGCTGGTGAAAAGGAGGATCTAATCTAAGCATAATAATAGACTCTTTTTTGTTTGAAAATTTCTCATTATTATAGCATTTTTCAGCTTTATACTCACGTTAAAAAAATGTTTATTTTACTAAAAAATAAAGCTAATTTTCGTTTTATAATTTAATTAATGATTAATTAAAAATGTATCATTATTCAAATGCGTTATATAATAACTATCGCAATTAATACAATTAAATTTTATCATGGTTTTTATGATAGTATTAAATTACATAGTGGCGCTAAAGAATATTTGCATGCCATGCATTTGAAAAAAGACAAAGAAATAATAATAAAAAAATTGTATTTGCAACTATTCAAAGCCGGAGACGAATTCCGCTGTACTGACATGGGCATGGTACAGAATGGGAAATGCCATTAAGAGTATTTTTGGAAAATCTGATTGGCAAATGGCAAAAAGGGAGATCATCCTACAAGGAGGTTAAAGAATCGCTAGATATCGCCGCTGAGAATCTTTTAGAAAAATGTCTTGATGCCCAGCGACATAAAATCAAGCCCCCGCTAACGCCTGGCTCAAATTCAGGGCGGCAACTGTGCCAAAATTCTAATTTTTGAACACGATGTGTATAGTGCTTTCACTTGAGTCTTACTTGTCTAAAAGCCTTGGAACCTCAATTACCTCTGGAGTGCTGCGTGGAGCGCAGCTTTTTTTCAACCTTCAGAAACTGCGAACCAATCCTATAATAAATTCCGCAAGCAGTGGTTCCTCAATAAGACCTTAAAAAAAGCTGCGCTCCACGCAGCACTCCAGGGCGCTTCGCGCAAGGAATAATCAAGAAGGAAATCAGATTAAAGTAGAGCTGCGTATAACAGCGAATCAACTTGATGTACCGTATCGAGCAGCAATATCGAACTGGCTCTACTATATACAGCGGGAAATCCTCCTTTTTCTTTGGGCTTGATTTTTTTTCCTTGGTCTAGTTGATTTAACTCGGGAGAAAAATCAAGCCTAAACAAAAATGCATCAAAAATCAAACCAACTGGGTTCGTGGACAAACCCTAACGAATTTCTGCGCATCATCGAAATAGTTCCTCCTAAAGAATCGAGATTTCCCCCTTCTTTTTTTGAAACGCTCGCCTCCTTGCAGCAAGAAGCAGACTATTTTAGCGTGCCGAGCAACCCCATGGGAAATATCCACATGGCCAATGAGGAAGTATGTCGAGAAATTGCGATGTTTTGCAAGCGGCCAACAATCCTTCATCTACCAACAAAAGGACGAGATCTACTACAACATCAAAGTCACCTGCTCGGCCTTCATAGGATGGGGATTCGTAATCTTTTCATTGTGATGGGTGATCCATCGAAAATTCCGGCGGACAATCCATTTCTTCAGCAACCCGTTTTAGATTCGGTGGACTTGATTCGTCTGATCAAAGAGAAGTTCAACAGAGGGTTAAATTGCCTAGAGGAACTGATTGGCGACCCCACGGGCTTTTCCATCGGCTGCGCTGTGAATTTAACCCCTAACCCGTTAGCTAAGGAGGTTAGCAAGGCTGAACCGGAATTCCAAATGGATCGCCTAAACCTTAAAATTCAGGCTGGGGCTGATTACATCATCACGCAACCAATCTTTGATGCTGAAAAAGCCCTAGCCTTTTTGAAGGACTTCGAACACCACTATGGGCCAATTCCAATCCCCATCTTTCCTGGAATTGTCCCAATAGGCAGCATCGAGCAATTGCAGACCTTTTCTAAGATTCCCGGTATCACGATTCCACCACCCATCATGCAAAAGCTCGGCAAGCTGGATAAAGCCTCTTTTTCCCAAGAAAGCCTCAAACTCACCCGAGAGACTATGCAGCAGCTAAAATCTGCTCATCCCAGGATCAGAGGAATCTATCTCGTTTCCTCATTCTCTTCGCCTACTTTAATAAAAAATATATACTCTCGACTTTGAAACTTTTTAGGGTCGCCTGCCTCGTCTATTTGTCCTCGGACGTTCGACCTTAAAAAGGTTCAAAGTCGAGTTCAAGCATCCAAAGGTTTTTTATTTGTATTATTTTTTTGATCGGTTAAAAACAAATTATACCTAGACAATGCACCGTTGGGTTTTCATGCACAAAAAGAAACCTTTGCATAACTCAGCTTCTTTGGAAAAATAGGTCATAACGAAGGAGATCCGTTATGCAGAGGTCTCAAAAAGGATCAAAAAGATGAAATACATCGTTCTATTAGGAAGAATACTCTATTCGGCTATCTTTATTCTTGCTGCTATGGACCACTTCTCTCAGCCTGCGATTCAACACGCAGAAAATTATGGAGTGCCACTGGCTTCGTTGCTCGTGCCTTTATCAGGAATTATCGGATTGGTGGGCGGTCTAAGTATCATGATCGGTTACAAGGCTCGCTACGGTGCCTGGCTTCTCGTGATTTTCCTCGTGCCTATTACATTGACCATGCATCCATTTTGGGGGATCGAAGACCCGATACAAGCGAGCTTACAGAGGGTGATGTTCATAAAAAACATATCTATACTAGGAGCTGCTCTTCTCATCACTTACTTTGGCTCCGGCCCCTTGAGCGTCGATAAGAAACACTCGTAAGAATTTGACGGAGCGCGGTCTGCTGATCGAACCACGTGGGACGAGCCCACGTGGATTCACATGGCTAAATGATTAGCCCGTAGGTTTTTGCGTTTGATAAAACTTGAGCGCTGTATCCTGCAAAAACAGTTGAATGGCTCTCGCTTTTTGCGAGGGAGTGGAATGCATTTTATGTTGATCATGGAATGCATCTTTGCCTGCATGAGCTTTTTTCGGGCAACCTAAGATCTTCCACATATACAAATAGACCCCTTCAACCTCGTTATTAGGAATCATCTTGATGAATTCGGTAGGTTTAAATTTTTTGGAGGAATCAGGCTTGATCAACCAGAACGCACGACAGTCGATGGCACGTTGGATGTTATCTGCCGTCATTTTTTTATTTCCCTTTTTTTGAATCAGGTTGGCTAACATAGCAAGGCTTGCATGGGTCAAAACTGGACCATCATTACGATAGTTAGTAGTAGGCTTGGAAAAATAAATTTCATCGGCTTGTTCTTTCATGTAACACTTTGTCAGCGCTTTTATGTGCTGTTGCCGCTCAATGATTGACTTGCGTAAAGAAATCGTTTGATGAGTAACATTGTTAAATGCCTTGTTTACTGTTCGAGCTCGTGCAGCCTCTTCTGGAGTTAAAAATTCATGAATACGCGCTAATGGTGCGTTATAGGTTGTAGTATTAAGAACTTGAGCAACAGCTGGAGATGTTGTCTGGGCAACTATACTTAATGACATAATATTTCCCTTAATTTTAAAAAATTAATATAGAATGATTTTCACATTCCATTGTTATTATTATACAATATAATGTTGTTTAATGCTAATTTATAAATTTTTTGATAAAAACTCGGCTTGACCCGCAACATGCTAAGCATGATTTTCTTAAGCGATGCCGAAGTAACCGATTCTTAACGATAGTCGAGGCACATTGCCTTGCGGGCATCTCGCAGGGTAGCATCCGCGGTTTCGGAAGCTTTATCTGAACCTTCGAGCAATAGGTTCATGATAGCCCCAGGGTCTTTAGCAAATTCCTGTCGTCGAAGCCGGATTGGCTCCAGCTCTGCTTGCAACACTTCATTAAGGCGTTTTTTGACGACGGAATCACCCAGCCCGCCTCTTTGATAGTGAGCCTTCATTTCTGCAAGGTTTTCTTGATCGGGATCAAACGCATCGAGATAAACAAAGACGGGATTCCCTTCGACCTGCCCGGGATCTTCTACGCGTAAATGATTAGGATCGGTGTACATGCCCTTCACTTTCTTTGCGATGACATCCTCTGGATCTGAAAGATAAATCGCATTGCCAAGTGATTTACTCATTTTGGCCTTGCCATCAATACCAGGCAGCCTTGGCACACGAGAGACCATTGCCTTAGCCTCGACGAGAACCTGCGTATTGTAAGCGCGATTGAAATGACGGACAATTTCGTTGCACTGTTCGATCATAGGCAGCTGATCGTCGCCAACGGGAACGATATCGGCACGAAAGGCGGTAATATCCGCTGTCTGGCTCACCGGATAGATCATAAAACCGGCGGGGACGCTTTCGCCAAAGTTCTTTTGTACAATTTCCTGTTTGACCGTAGGGTTATGTTTAAGACGATTCCAAGTGACAAAATTCAAATAATACATGGTCAATTCAGGCAATGCCCTAATCAGCGACTGAATAAAAATCGTCGTCTTCTTGGAATCGATGCCAACGGCGAGATAATCAAGCGCTACCTCGAGGATATTCTCTCGTATCTTTTGGGGCTGATGAAAATTATCGGTGAGAGCCTGAACGTCCGCCAACATGACGAATTGCTGACAAGTCTCTTGCAGAATTACGCGATTTTTCAAAGAACCGACATAATGGCCTAAATGGAGCGGACCGGTGGGCCGGTCGCCTGTAAGTACAATTTTTTTATGCATAGAACAACGATCATACGGGTTTTTCTTGATTATTTTCGAGAGCTGTGTGATCACTTTTGCTCGTATGAAAGAAGAAACTCTTGGAAAGCTTGGTCGTTATGTGCTTCTTCGCAGCCTCGGACGAGGGGGAATGGGAGAGGTGTTTCTAGCCTACGATGAAAATTGCGAACGCGAAGTCGCTTTAAAAAAAATTCGTTCAGATCTTAAAACGAATGCCACGACGCGAACCCGCTTCTTAAAGGAAGCGCGCATTGCTGCTAGACTATCGCACCCCTCGATCATCCCCATCCATGCTATCGAGCATGGCGAGCCTAACATCCCTTATTATACAATGCCTTATATCCAAGGCGAAACATTGAGAGCGATTCTTCATCAATCGCGCATAGAGGAAAAAAACGGCAAGATTCTTCACCCTATCGGAAACTCGATCCCAACTTTGCTGCGGATTTTCCTCAATGCTTGTCAAGCCATCGCCTATTGTCATAGCCGTGGAATTCTCCATCGAGACCTCAAGCCCGAGAATATTCTCGTCGGAAAATTCGGGGAGACGATGATTGTCGATTGGGGTCTAGCCGATTATATCGAAGAAATTGGAGCTGAGGAATTTGATGAAGAATCGCAAGAGGAAGATGTTAGTCTCACTAAACCGGGTAAAGTGGTAGGAACATTAGCTTATCTCGCACCCGAACGCGCCCTTCAAGAGCCTGCTTCCATCCAAAGCGATCTCTACTCCCTTGGGGTCATCCTGTATCAAATCTTGACTTTACGAATTCCTTTCCGTCGCCACAATATTAAGGCGTTCCGCCGTCTGATGCATCATGAAAAACTCATCCCTCCCCAAGAAGTCGCTCCATATAGAGACATTGCCAGTGAACTGTCGGAGATTGCTTGTAAATGTCTTTCATTCTCCAAAGCCGACCGTTTTTCTGACGTACCGGCTCTCATCGAAAAAATCGAAGGCTACCTTAAAGGCGTACCTGAATGGATGCCAGCAGCAACCTTGAACGTCGATGAAAAGAAAGATTGGGAGTTTCAGGAACACATCCTTCTGACTAAGCGCCAAGCATTGTCGGAAATCCCCGAATCAATGGAATGGGTGTTGATGATGGTCTCAAGTAGTTCGTTCTGGGGAAACATCAAAGTGGAGCTAGAGTTTTTTCTTCAGGAGGAAAGCTTAGGGATAGAGCTGCTTTTCGGTGTACCTGACACGCAGTCTAGAAAACGGCCTGTAGAAGGCTGGGCGATTAAGATCGGCTCCGGAATCGATCCTGGCTGTGTTCTCAAGCGCGACCAAATTGAGGTCACCAGTCGCCAAGAAATTTCTTTGCAACCTAACGTTGCTTATCGATTATGCATTGAAATGGTTCAACCGGCTATCCGCATCTATCTTAACGAGGAGAAACTCATCGACTATGTCAGCCCTCTTCCTATGACAGGGAACCGCGTGGGACTTCTTCTTCGCGACGAGGGATGTGTCTTGAAAATGTTTTCCATCTTCGTAGGGAGTCAAAACGCTCTTGTCAATTGCTTAGCGATCCCTGATGCGTTTCTTGCGAAACATCATGCGCAAGACGCTTTGGAGGAATATCGTCGCATCGCCTATGGCTTCCGCGGCCGTACCGAAGGATGGCAAGCACTCTTTCGCGCTGGGGCAACACTCCTAGGACTCACGAAAAGAAAAGGATCTGCCCGCTACTCCGTTAAGACTCACAAAAATCTCATAGAGGAAGCACTAAAACAGTTCAGCGCTCTTTCCGGCGGCCCTGCTTCTCCTCTTGAATATTTAGGCAAATCGCTCGTCTATCTAGCCTGTGGCGATTCCATCGAAGAAGTTAAATGCCTAGAACTCTCTTTGCGCAAGGCTAACCACCACCCTTTGCGACCATTGATTGCTTCGCAAATTTTGTTTCGCCTGCATGAGGCAGCCCATGTTAGCCGCCCTGTAACCTACGCAATCGCTTTGTTAGCGCTTCGCCTCATGCCAGAACTCATCGATATCCCTGTCCACACAGAATTTTTTGCCAGCTTATATCGCCACATTGAGCCTCTTCCTTTTTTCTCGACCGGTTCACCAGAAGAAGAAAGAAAAGATCTCATAGTCCAACTAGCCTTTTGGCTGGGAAAAACGGGAGTTCTTCGAGACTTTTCTGAACAATACAGTCCAGCGTCCCTCGCTCTAGCTGCATTCAATCCTCCATCCGGCAAAGACCTTGAAAATGCTTGGAAAAATCCTCCACATGAAAAAAGAAGCCCTCCCCTGTCTTCTCCGGATGAATATCTGCACAAGGCCTCTACATGGCTGCTCATGAAAGCCTCGATTGACGAGGCATTGATTCATTCCAACCTACCGTGGCTTGAGAAGCTTCTCCCCTCGATTGATCACACAATAGAATTCGATGACCTCAAAGCACAGCTCTCTTTAGCTCGAGGCCAATTTGCCCAAGCTGAAGAACTCTTTAGCAAGTATTCCTTAGGAGATCTGGAAAAAGAAAAACACCCTCTTTTCTTGCCTTACGGCTGTTATTTAAGGCACAAGAAAGGAGCCGATGCCGCCCTCCGCCATTTTTCCGATATTTCTATCACCCCCTACCCCCCTATAACATCGTTATTAGCTCATGTACTTTTAGACCGCCCGAAAGCGAAAATCGCAATATTTCCATGGCAGCACATCGAACTCATGCGCCAACAGGCACTCTATGCCGCCTGCGCAAATGAACCGAAAAAAGCGGCTGCCTTGATCAAAAAAAGCAGAAAAGAGATGAAACAGTGCCAAAGCCTCTGATCATTAAAAGCGAAACTGTCTATAAAGGGTTTTTCGACGTCAAAGTCGATACCCTTTCTCTGCCTGGAAAAGAGCCTATTGAATACACGTCCCTTATCATTGCTAAGGAAGCCGCCGTTATCCTAGCGTTAACGTCCGGAGGTCAATTCCTCATCAACCGTGAGTATCGTCATCCCACGGGGCGCCATCTACTTAGCTTACCCGGCGGCAGAGTCGATGCTGGCGAAACACCCAGTGAAACTGCTAAGCGTGAGTTCGAAGAAGAGACTGGTTATACGGCTAAAGAATTTTTACTTCTGGGTACTGTCTATCCTTTCCCAGCCGTTTGCGATCAGAAAATTCATTATTATTTTGCTAAAGATGCCTTCCTAAATGGCCCAGCTAAAAAAGAACCTTACGAACTCATCGAAACACTTTTTATGAGCCTGGATGAGATTTATCGCAGAGTCAGCTATGGAGAAGCCGTCGATGGCGTCCTTTTCCCTGCCCTTGCCTTCTATAGCATAAAAGGCTAAACTTCCTTACCTTATGGAACGCGAACTTCCCAAGACCTACGATCCTAAGCTCACAGAAGAAAAATATTCCGCTTTCTGGGATAAGCATGCCCTATTCAAAGCGAATCCGCATTCAGATAAGCCACCCTACTGTATCGTCATCCCTCCGCCTAACGTAACCGGGGTATTGCACATGGGCCATGCCCTTGTCAATACTTTGCAGGATATTCTCATCCGTTGGAAACGAATGAGCGGCTTTGAAGCGCTTTGGGTGCCGGGAACAGATCACGCGGGTATTTCTACGCAAACAGTCGTCGAACGTCAGCTGATGGCAAAGACAGGGAAACGACGTAAAGACTTTAGCCGCGAAGAATTTCTAGCGCATGTTTGGGCCTGGAAAGAAGAAAGCGGAGGACAAATCCTTAACCAACTCAAACGTCTTGGCTGCTCTTGCGACTTTAGCCGCCTTGCATTCACCATGGATGAACCGCGTAATCGCGCTGTGCGGACGATGTTCAAGAAGATGTTCGACGACAAGCTGATCTATCGCGGCGATTATCTCGTCAATTGGGATCCCGTCACGCAAACTGCACTAGCCGATGACGAGGTTGAATACGAAGAGCGTGAGACGTTTTTATGGCATCTCCGCTACCCAGTTGAAGGAGAAAAAGACCTCTATATCGAAATTGCAACAACACGGCCTGAAACGATGCTCGGTGACACAGCTGTCGCTGTGAATCCAAAGGATCAACGTTATCAATCACTGGTTGGTAAGCAGGTCACTTTACCCCTCTCCAATCGCCGTATACCCATCATCGCTGATCCTTTCGTCGATCCGGCATTTGGCTCGGGTGCGGTTAAAATCACCCCGGCACACGATCTCAATGACTATGCCATGGCACAACGTCATAATCTTCCTCTCATCAATATGATGTCGCCAGACGGTAGAGTGAATGAACAAGGCGGTCGTTTTGCAGGGATGACAATGGAAGAAGCCCGCCATCAAATCGTCCATGCCATGCAATCGCTCCATCTTTTGGCCAAGATTGAGCATCATCGCCACCGCGTTGGACTCTCCTATCGTTCTAAAGCAGTGATCGAACCCTTCCTTTCCACACAGTGGTTTGTCCGGCTGAGCCATTTCAAGAAGACTTTACGAGAACTCGTCGAATCGAAGCAGGTCAAACTCATCCCATCTCACTGGGAAGCCACCTATTTTCATTGGATCGATAACTTGCGCGATTGGTGCATTTCAAGACAACTCTGGTGGGGTCATCGAATCCCCATCTGGTACAAGAAAAGCGATCCGGAAACGATGATCTGCTACGATGGAGAAACGATCCCTCCTTTGGTCGCTGCCGAACCCAACGAATGGGTGCAAGATGAAGATGTGCTCGATACATGGTTCTCTGCAGCCCTATGGCCCTTCAGTGCCCTGGGGTGGCCTGAAAAAACGCTCGACCTTGCTCGTTTCTATCCCAATGCTACGCTCATCACAGGACATGACATCCTCTTTTTCTGGGTCGCCCGCATGCTCTTGATGGGTTGGTATGCCTTTGACACCCCCCCTTTTCCCGAGGTCTTTTTGCATGGTCTCATCTACGGCAGGTCTTATTGGCGATTTAGCAAAGAAGGCGACGTCCAATACGTCCAACCCAAAGAGCGCTTAGATTTTGATTCAGGCAAACCCATCCCCCCTGAAGTTCATGCAAAATGGGAAAAAATGTCGAAATCAAAAGGCAACGTCATCGACCCCATAGAAATCATCGACTCCTATGGCACAGACGCCATGCGCATGGCACTTGCCGCTAGCGCCACCCAAGCAAGGCAAATCGATCTCGATCGCAGACGTTTTGAAGAGTTCAAAAATTTCACCAATAAAATCTGGAATGGGGCGCGATTCATCTTCATGAATCTCGCATCGCTTAGCTCTAAAACTTTTGCTGAAGGGCTGAATAAAGATCTTCTTTCTTTGGAAGATCGTTGGATTCTTTCCTTGTTGAATCGCACCATTGGTGAGGTGCATAACCATCTTGAAGCCTACGCCTTCGATAAAGCAGCTACCGTTGCCTATGACTTTTTCTGGCGGGAATTCTGTGCCTACTATCTAGAACTGACAAAGCCTCTCCTCTTTGGCAAAAGCGGCTCTGATGAAGAGCGGGAGAATAAGCAGAAAATCCTCGTCATTGCTCTATGCGCAGTGATTCGTCTGCTCCATCCCATGGCCCCTTTCATCACGGAAGACTTATTCCAGCGTCTAAAAGAACATCTCAACGGCATCATGGTCGTGCCAGAGTCTGATCCCTACACCAAGGATGCTATCGAATCGCTCCTGAACATCTCTTGCGCCGTTGCACCTTATCCAAAAATCCTCGTGTCAGAAGATATCGATCCTGTCATCGAAGAGACATTTTCCTTCATGGATCAAATCGTACACGCTGTCCGCAATATCCGCGCTGAAATGCAAATACCGCCTGGTACCAATGTAGATCTTTTCATCATCGGCGACCTTGAAGAAGCGCATCTTCGTTTGGCACAATCGCATGAAGGAATTTTACGCGCACTTGTACGCGTTGGGGATGTTCGCTATCAGAGCCATGAACCCCCGATTGCCCTTACCTCCACTTCCGTCGTAGGAATGCTCAAACTTCTTGTTCCCCTACCACAAGAGTTGCTGGAGAAAGAGAAAATTCGTCTCATCAAAGAACGTGATCGTCTAATCGCCCAAGAAAATCAACTGCGTACCCAACTCTCCAACGAAGAGTTCATCGCAAAAGCACCAGCGCCTCTCATCGACAAACTCAAACTCAACCTCATCAATGTAGAAGAGCAACTAGGTGCCATGACAAAAAAACTGGCGGGCCTCAGTGAAAAATGAACATTTCCCGTTGTAGGTTTTTTTTCTGTAATTATCTATTACGAAGTGCCCCTTTCTCATCTGTCGGGGGGACTGATAGATCCCCCCCGCGAGCCCCTTTGAGGCTGACTCTGGCTTTGAGCAATGGAACGACTTCGTCGTTGCCTATCGCGTCCTCGGCACTCGCCGTCCGCAGGACTGCTCTTCGGTGCCTGTGGTGCGATTGCTCTTTGCCATAGCAGCCCGCGGGCTGCTCGTGCGCTCACCTCCCCACCGGACTCACGTCTCGGGGTGGGTCCCCTTCTTCGCGTCGGCTCGCAGTGCCATTTTCCAATGCCAAGAAATATGTTCCGATACTTCATCATCGGAGCACCCACAACATGAGCTGAATATTAGACCTTGTAACCTCATTTGCTTGCTAAAATCGTTCTTTTTTCGCGGATTTTTCTCGTACTCACTCAACCACTCTGGTGACTTGACAGACAGAGGCCCTTCATCCTTTGGATGCCATGACAAAAAAACTGGCGGGTCTCAGCGAAGAGAAGTAATTTCTTTGAAAATCAGATGTCAAAATCTCCCGTCCTTTGATAGAGTCCCTCTTCTTCTTCAATCTTGGAAATGCCACAATGAACTATTTTTACAACGCAATCCTGGCCTCTCTTATTGTTATGACTCCGCCTATGTCAGCCCATCCAAATACGGGAATGCAGATATGGATAGCTCAAGAAGCTTTTGAAGTTCCAGATCCACGCAGTCTTTCGTATGACGAAGTCTTTGACCTTCTCGAACTGATCGAATCAGATTCATTTGAAGAACGATGTTCTCTTGAGCAGTTAGAGCAAATCAACTACTTGATCTCTATGCTTGCTATTCAAGGAGCTAAGGAGGGCAATAGGTGCGATGTAGAACATTCTATTGCAAGTCTCTCGATGCCTGGTTCTGGAACTTCCTACGAGATATTTCTCTGTAAGAGTTGGGTAAAAAAGCAATGGGAGCACACGAAGAAATTCGTGAAGAAGCACAAAAAGGAAATCATCATCGGCGCTATTGTCGTAGTGGCTGCCGTCGTTGTGGTGGTTGCTGCCTCTGCTATCGCTTCTTCGGTGGCTGCTGGAGCAGCTGCTTCCGGCGCTGCGGCGGCGGGAGATTCCAAGGAAAAAGATAGAAAGCCCCTTTCGGAGACACCTCCTGCGGAGTCTTTGCATTCTTCCTTAGATGATCAAATTTCCGCTTTCAGGGAGAACGTAGCAGATGAGCAGCTCGAAGCAGGCGGAGGCCTTTCACCTGAAGAGAACGGACGGATTATGGGTTCGATGTTTACACACAACATGGTCGATATCCTCGAAAACCAAGCGAAAGAAAATCCCCTCTTAGCTTATGATCTTCGCAACATCGGGATGGATTCTCCCTACCTCAGGACTCCAGAGTGGATGCCAAGCTCGAATCCCTCTCCCCATATTTCCGCTGACCATGCCTTCTCCACAAACTACGCTCCCTTTTGGAAAGAAAGCGGTATGGATTTGAACACGCTTATCTATCAAGCCAGAGGAGAGTGGGCCCTCTCTTCCGGATCTTATTCCCAGGCTCTTCACGATTTTGACAGGGCGATCGAAGCTGGCAACAAAGACGCTTATCTTGGAAGGGGTGTGGCGCACCTTGGGCTTGGAAAGTATGAAGAGAGCATCTCCGACTATCAAGCTTACGCCTCTCAAACGAAGCAGTCGTTTTCTACAGTAGATTTCTCCGTGGGGTTTGCTAAAGGCTTGCCGAAAGGGGTCTATGAGTCTGGAGAAGGGATGCTTATGTTCGTCACCGACCTCGCTACACACCCTATCCAGACAGGAGGAGCCGTCTACGATGCCATTTCCCAACTAAGCCATCTTGCCAAAGCCGGTGAGTGGGAAGTGATTGCCGAATCGCTGTCCCCCGAGCTGCATCAACTTGTTTCTCAGTGGGACTCCTTATCAGACAAGGAACGAGGAGAACTCTCCGGCTACGCTTTTGGAAAGCACGGATCAGATATTCTTCTTCCTGGAGCCACAGCCAAGTTGGCAGCAAAAGGATGCACAGCAGCGAAGGAACTTGCAGCCGTATGCAACAACCTCAAGACAGCCGAAAGAGTTCTTGCATTTGAAGCAATTACAGAAGGCGGTGTTGCTGGAGTCAACGTCCCAGAAAGGATGATGACAACCAAGAACACTCTTACTATGGGTGAAGATCTTGGACTCCCCGTAAAAGAGATAGGAGCGCTGAAACAGTCTGGCGAACTAGAGAGAATCACAGGTAAAGGGAGGGATTTCTTTGCCGGCAATCCAGAGATGCAAGCATCTTACGATCTCTTTCGAAATGCCCAAACAACGCTTAAACCATATACCAAAAAGCCGATGTCCGAGGTAGAAGCAAGAAGCCTCATTCATCAGACCGGAGTTAAAACGCTTCCTAAACCCGCAGGGATTCCTGAAGACTATGCGATAATAATCTCGGAAAAGGGAGCCGGAATGATATATGTGCACCCAAACGACTCTACGACATCAGTGAGAGTGATGCCAGGTAAGCCACACAGTCCGTTGCCCCACCAGCAACAACCTTATGTCATTCAAATGAAGGATGGCGAAGTCCTAGACAAATTTGGCAACATAGTCAAGGATACTTCGCCAGAGGCTCATATTGCTTATGAAGAGTTTGTGTACAGGGATTAATTATGTTAACAGAAGAAAAAAAAAGGCGCATTGTTAACGCGCATTTAGAAAGAATATATCGCATATCTGACAAAGAATATCAAAGAAGAGTATGGATTCGAGGTGAAGGTCCAGAATGCGAAGATTTTGACGAGATTTGTTGTTTTTTTGGTGAAATGGGAGACTACATCATGAAAAACTATAAAGATTTCGGATTAACAGAAAATCAATATACCATCTTAAGGACATTTCGGGATCAATTTCAGATTTTTTCAGATAAGAACGATTGGCCTCCAGCTTTCATCGATACGCCAGAATGGACCAGAATTACCATTATGGCCAAGGAAGTTCTCGAAGCCTTTGACTACAAGAAATGAACCTGTATCCTTATTCTCAGCTATTTACGCAACAAGACCCTTGAAAAATGAAAATGACATTTTCTCTAAAGAGAATCTCTTTAATCCTAATTGCTTAAATTATTATATTAATTGCAATCATCTCATATCCTCAAGCTTATTATTTTAATGATAAAATTGAATACAAAAACTTTCGAGTGTATTGCGATATAAAAATTTCAGATCAAATTTATCCGATTTTAGATGAACCAGAAGGAAAATATGTCCAGGCGGATAATGCCGTTGTAAGAGAAGGGATCATGGATGACAATAGTCTCATATTTCTTGGTATTGGAAGATGGCCCTGCGAGTCGACGCGAAAAAGGGGCCCCACCCCAAGACGCTAGTCCGGTGGGGAGGTGAAGCGCACGAGCAGCCCGCGGGCTGCTATGGCAAAGAGCAATCGCACCGCAGGCACCGAAGAGCAGTCCTTCGAGGTTGTGAAAAAATTAGAATTCAGGCGATTTTGATGAGATTTTTCGATAGATTTCAAAATTCATCCCTTCCCTAAACGTTCCTCGTACCGTTGTGGGAAGGGATGAATTTTGAAAGATGCGAAAAAGTTCGCAAAAGCGCCTTGAATCTCTATTTTTTCACAACCTCTTCGGACGGCGAGTGCCGAGGACGCGATAGGCAACGACGAAGTCGTTCCGTTGCTCAAAGCCAGAGTCAGCCTCAAAGGGGCTCGCGGGGGGGATCTATCAGTCCCCCCGACAGATGAAAAAGAGGCACTTCGTAATAGGTAAATACAGATGAAAAAGAGGGGCTTCGTAGTAGGTAAGTACTGGGGTGTGACAAATGCTCGTTCCTCGCGTCTGTCAGAAGCCCAGGCCTAGGCCATTTCCTCTTCCAGAACAATCGTGCTAAGAGCAGGCACGGGAATGGTAAAGGCTTTAGGAGTTCCCTTCTTTTTTCTTCCATGGTGTCCTTGACCAGAGTCCCTGACTATTTCAGCTTTTTTGACGTGATCAAACTCTCCTTTGCCGCCAAACTTAGTATTGTCGGTATTCAAAATAACGTTCATTGTCTTCAATCGTTCCACAGTTTCAGGGTGTTGGAATGCGAAGCGGTAATCTTTGAACGATCTGTTGGAGAAATTATGGATGATAGCGATTTGTTTGCCTTGTCCATCTCGACGGTGGTAGCTCATAATACAGTGAGCTGGATCGATAGCAATCCACTCAAAGCGATCCAACTTTGTTCCTGCACTCCATAGTGATTTGTGTTTGATGTAAAGCTTGTTGATGGCATGCGCTGATCGCAAAACACAGCGATGGCTCTTTTTATCTAGAAGACTCCAATCGAGTTCACCTTGAAAACGCCATTCTCTCTTCTGTGCAAACTCGGTTCCCATGAAGGTTAAGACGCCATTGGCTGGGAAAAACGCTTTAAAGGCGTGCGTTAATCGTACTTGCGCTAGCTTTTCTGCCGGGTTCCCGTCTGGTTTGCCAAAAAGTGAGCCTTTTCCATGGACGACTTCATCGTGAGAAATGGAAGAAACGTTTTTCATCTGCCTATGATGCTTGAAAACATCGACAAGCTTTTTAAATCGATGGGATCTATTTTTTAGAGGAGCTTTCAAGATTTTTAACGTTCTCTGCATCCATTCGAAATTCCAACGCAGATCAAATCCAAGACCATCTTTTTCAATTGGATCTGTATCAACCTTTGTATTTGGTAAACTATTGCTATTTTCTGCAATTGTAATCGCCCCTTTAAATTGGAAATGAACCATGGTATTGAGGTCACGAAGAAACTGAATGCCTTCTAAGTTCCAATGCGAACCATCTTTTTTGTTAGGTACCCAAGGACGGGAATTATGGGCATGTGAGACTAATGGACTAACGGCATCTACACGCAAGCCATCGACATGATTCTCGAGAAAAAAGTGTGCACTTGACAACAGGAAGTTTCTCACGTCTTCTCTTTCCATATCAAAAATACGCGTACCCCATCTAGGAGATTCTCCATTGTAAAGATCGCTGTTTTCAAACAATTTTACGCCGTCAAATTCTCTTAGAGCCCATTCATCTGGTGCAAAATGATAAGGGACAAAGTCGACAAGCACTGCAATCCCGTTCTCGTGGAGTCGGTTGACGAGATACTGAAAATCTTCAATTGTACCGCAACGCGCTGTTGGTGCAAAAAAATTAGAGACCTGGTAGCCCCAGGAATTATCGGATGGGTGCTCAAGAAGTCCCAAAAGTTCAACGTGAGTGTAATTCATCCATCCGCAATACTTTGCAAGTTCATCCGCAATTTCCCGATAATTCATAAAATCACCGTTTGGTTTACGACGCCATGAACCTACATGTATTTCATAGATATTGACGGGTTTCTCTTGATCTGCCATTGCCTCGCGGCGTTCCATCCATTGCTGATCGCTCCACTCAAATGCATTTGGATCCGCCACAACCGAAGCATGTTGAGGTCGCTGTTGTGATTGAAAGGCGAATGGATCAGCTTTACGCACTACTCTACCTAGTGCATCGGTGATTTCGTACTCATAAAGAGTCCCTTTCGTAGCCTTCTCATCAAACACCTGCCATGACCCGTCCTTCAATCTCTCCATTGGGACGCGACGCTCGTTAAAGAGATGTTCTGTGATGGGTTCTTTGATGATCAGATTAACCGACTTTGCTTCTGGCGCCATTACGCGGAAGCGGACACCTGTTATTTTTTCACCCATCTCCCAGGTAATATGTGCCCCAAACTCCCCGTAAAGCCTCACTTGGCTCCCCTTTCCAAAATAGTTGTCTTGCTTAACCGTTTTTGGCTCATCAAGACCTATCAAATCGGTACTGCCTTTAATACCTCGTTTACTCTTAGAAAGATCGATCGCTTTGGTGATGACTTTTTCGTATTGCTGGATGGGTGTTAGCCCTCGCGGAGCGGTGGTCCAACTGGAAAGCTGAGCGTCCTTCATCACTTTCTGCATGAATGCATTCTTCTCCCTCCCCGACAAACCTCGCCAAACATCGATGGCTCGAAGAGTTGTACTGTAAATGAGCTCATCTTGTTTTGGGGAATGCCAATCTGCTAACCGTTCAAATGTAAAGCCATTGAACCCTTCTTGATCTGGATCTTGTGTAACGGTATCAGCAAGCCCCCCTGTCGCTGTAGCAATAAATAATGTGCCAAACAACCAAGCTTCGAACTGGACTAATCCACAAGGTTCAAAACTGGAGGGTGACAAACCATAAATAGCCGCCGCTCTGAATAAGGGACCAAGACCGGGAATCCCTCGCTCCTTGTCTCCTATTTGCATTTTTACGCTGAATCCATCCGACTTGCCTCGTGTCACCCAAACATTTCCAAGCTTTTCGCCTTCTTTCTCTAATGCGTCTAGGATCTTAGAAGCTTTAGGATCTTCGCCAATGCCCATTGTGACAAAAGCTACATCTTTTTCATGAGCAGCTTTCATCATGAATTTAAACTTATCAAGTCCTTTTTGCGATGAATCATATCGGCCTACATAAAGCAATAAATCTTTATCAAGGACATTCAAGCGATACTTTTTCACTGCGTCTGGGTAATAGAATTCAAGTGCTTTCTGCAGTTGTTCTTTAATAAGCACTTTCTTAGCAAGAATATCCTCATCATCTGCACTGTAATTAAGAGGTAGAGGTTTTTTAGTGGCTGGATTAACCCAATTCTTCAACACTTCGTTATCAGCCGGATTCCATATATCAGGATTGCTTCCATTCAAAATTCCTGAGACTTTATTTTGATGGGCAATACACCGCATCTGTGGATCAATACCTGCTCCTAAAATCGGTTGCTGGATCTCCCTTGCAAAGGAAGGAGATACGGTAACTACTTGATCAGAGAGCGCCATGGCTTCGAGCATGACGTTGATTCCTGGCCTTGAATCTCCAAACATCGGTAAGATTTCGGCGGCTTTATCGGAATAAATACCCTGGCAGCCATAATTGTTATTGTGAATGACAAACACAAAAGCAGGCATTTTGCCTTGGCTCCACTCATTGAAGTAACGGTGAGCGATGCGGTCGACTGCATAGGCCGAATGCCAATCATGACATAATGCCACATCGAGATCATCCTTATGCTGGGCAATATACTCGGCTGTGCTGTTGGAAAAATAGGCCATCCGCTTCTTAAGGCCATACCATGGGGTATCTCTATCAGCTAACACGCCATCGGTGTAAATTTGTTTAGGATCTGGAACAGCATAGTGATCGGCTTCTTCTTCATCTGTTCTTGTATCTTCGAGATAACGCAGAGACATCCCCTCTTGTTCAAGTCCGAATACACGATCTTTTTTCATTTTTCCTAGATAGGGATGTTCTATAATTTCTTTTTCCGTCAGCTGATCGGAGATCGCCTGTGGCAACTTGTCAAATTTTGGCGTAAGGATTGTCACATGGTGCCCCTGTTGTGCAAATCCCTTTGCCATGCCATAGACGGCTTCACCGAGTCCTCCGAACTTAAGGCCAAACTTGGCACATTCATAAGCAACCATCAAAATGTTCAGTTTTTTTGTTGCCATCTCTTGAGGAAATCTCTCTGCTCTAACTAACTCTTTGACAACAGGAAGAGCTGGCGTTGGCTCTAAAAAAGCCCCAAGACACGGGTCACAAGCTCGGTTAGACCTCCAGCCCATGGTTTTGAAGCTGTAATCCCTCTTAAGAACACGTAAAATCCCCATCCAATCATCTAATAGACATTGATGTGATCCAGGAATCTTTGTGTCGAGCAATTGAATATAAAGCTCTTTAAATAGTTTTTTGCCTGAGATCTCCTTCTTTTGTCTTTTGATGGACTCGAGCACGGAGAAGAGCTTCTTTTCAATGGGTTTAAAAAGAAGGTTTCCTGTAAAAAGCTTGTTCAACTGCGCAAAACGTTCTTTGAGTCGTTGTGCAGAAGGTTTTTTTTGTTCGAGCTCTTCTTTCAAGCCAGCCAAGGCTTCTATCATCGTTTGAACCTGATACCGGACATCGATTTGACGAAGGATATTTATACCGGAGCGGCTCGACAAAAAAGATAAAATTTCCGGTTGCTCCAGGATACGTGCAAGCCCTCTTTTATCCATTGCTTCTTGCTTCTCTTTCTCGCTCTTTGCTCGTTTCTCTTGCTCGCTCTCCTCTTGCTGAAGATTTTGGGCGACGATACTTCCTAAAAATCGTTGAAGTGAAGGATTGAGTTTTTGAAACTGCTTGATCCTGGCTCCTGTGGTCGCTTGAGAATTTTGCATGATTGCGATGAAATCCCTGAAAATTCGCCTTTGAAGGGGCGCATCAACCGATTTTTCACGCAATTCAACCAATGTATTTTCAGCTACTACGCGAAAGATGGGAAGCTCTTTTCCCAAGCTGTCGATGACTCTTTGTAAACCAATGGCTGCACACTCATCCAGTGTGCGATCAAAAAATGGATGTATGTCGCTTTGATCGACTAATACCCCCATTGGCTCTTCATCGAAAATATAGAGTTTGCCATTGATCAGGGTCAAGTTACTCGTTTGTGCATCAGCATATCCAGTCTTGACGATGAGACGACATAAATGCTCAGCATAACGTTGCTGTTGGTCGTAAGACATCTTTCGAAAAGCAGCTACTAGCTCATGAGGTCTCATGATGGGGAGCTTTTCTGCTAAGACGATATAGCGTTTTTCTGGATCATCCGACTCTATGCTAGAGTCGATGAGATACGTTTTAGGGAATCCAAAAAGTAAACCCTCTTCTTCAGCCGCTTCCCTAAGAATTTGAGACATCTTGACTCGATTTAAGTGATCATAGCGATTATTGCCTGTATTTCCTTGCTCATTTTTAAGATAGCTAACCTGTGATGTATTCCCTTTGATGACCCATCCCGACAGGTCTTGGTGCTCGAGTAACTTAAAATTGAGGGCTGTAAAATTTTTTCTACTAGAAAACTTTCGAGCGGCTTCATCCAATTCATTCCATTGGATTTTATCTTTCCTGCCAGGGAAAAAAGTTTTGACAAGGTAGGCCCAAGGATTGCTCAAATATTCGACGACATCGGCATCGATGATTCTTCGAACTTTTCGAGCGAGAACTTCATTAGATAAATTTGGGGCATCAAGGCGAATATTCGTCACTCGATCAATAAAAGATCTCTTTTGGAGAAGAGGTTCTCGCGAAGAGAGTTTTTTCTTGCCTACGCCTGCAGTGCGAAAAGCTGTTTGCGAAAAGTGTTTGCTTTGCTGAGATTGCGGCTGTTCTCCCTGCTCGCTCGTTGAACTTTGCAGACCAGAATCTTGGTTATTGTTCTCGATGGAAGAAAGTTCCTCGAGACTTATTTGAGAAGGATGAGTAGAAATTAAGCTTTCTTCGTTATTATTTTTTTGCAATCTATTTGTATAAATTCCCGCGAACAACATAAATAACACCCGGATTTTTTATTTTAATATGTATATTATAATACAAATGTTAGTTAATAAACAACAAACTATTTAATCGCGAGAAAAAACCTGAAGCAGATGGTGGATAAAATTTTTAATAAATGAGAATTATTATTATTAAAAACTTTAATAACATGCTTTGAACTGATTTCACTCACTCCCTCTCGTGAAAATCAGTTCAAATAAAGTTTTGGTCTGACATCCAAACAGTCTGCATTATAAACCAAAAAAAACTCATGTTAACTGACGTAAAATGAGCTAGTTACGAATAATTATTTCGCACTAAATTATGCGGAGGTCTTCTTCACCAGGTAGGGAGGATTTGGCAGTCTTCCATAGGTTAAGGAGGGTAATTTAGGACAATCCTTCAATATAAGGGCTTCATACTTCTCATAAGGCATGCTCAGTGACTCTAGATCGATCCGCATACCGAATTCATTATTTACGTATTTGCTAAAAGTCTCGTAGGAAATTAAGTAAAACTTTTGTTGAAGAGGGTCTTGGGGGTTGCTTCCATCCACAGGATCTACATAGATCACATATCCAGTTTTTCCTTGCTTGATTTTATCCAGGTTGGTTTCTTTAATCACGCCAACAACACCGATAAAATGCCCTACAGAATAACCGGAATCTCGAGTGCCGGCGCTCCAGCCAAAGATTTTGCGTCCGGAGATTTCCATGACAGGATGCGGCATTTCAGTATAAAGATTTTTCCCAAAAAGCCCGCCAAATCCAATCATGCCGTGCTCTCTCACCTCTTTTAGAAGAAGATCAATCGTCTTGCTTGGATTCCAAGATGAAGAAGCAGATCCGTAAATTTGCGCTAGAGCTCGTTTTCCTACAATATTTGCGATGCGGTATTGGATGGATAAGGGTAATTTTTCAATATCCTCGTTTTTAATGTGCTGAGAAGAAGATGCTTCGCAGCAATAATCGAGCATTGCTTGAGGAATGACATCAAGAGGTCGGACGTTTAGCTGTTTGAAGAAACGGGAATAAGCAGCGACTCCATCTATCTCTGTTTTTATCTGGATATACTTTTGGAAGGAACCTGTTTCACTTTTTTTAATAAACTCTTCGAGCACCTTATTTTGTTCTTCTGTCAAGCTTTTGCTAGAGATAGCTTTCTTAGCCTGTTTTTTTGCAGAACTTGGATCGTCGAGGTTAACAGATGAATCATGAAGAAGCTTTTTTGCGATCCTGATTTCTGTCTCATTGTCAGTGAGCCGAGCTCTAAATACATCAAGAGCTTCTTCTGTTTTTTTCATTGTGAGATTACGGACAGGATACGCTCCGCTTAGCATATGCTGAAAAACGTCGATCCAGCATGATCTGCCCTGTGATCGAGGATTAAAATGTCGAAAATGTTCATGTCCATCTATCAATGGCGCTGAGGAATCGGGTATTCCTTGCGGTAATTGCCAAAGAATTTTGTTCGGAGTGTCAATGATTTTTAGAATGGTGGCGTGAAAGGGAAGTTCACCTTCTCTTTCCATAAAGGAACGCGTTGTTTCATCCAAATAGGAAGAAAAGCAACGGAGCACATCGATTGGAAAAATATTTTTAAGACTAAAAGATGAATTTTTGCTGGAAGAAGATGGTACTTTTCTTAAGTCCGTAGGCGGAGTGGTTGCTTTAAGGCTTTGATTTGCTAAAGAATTTTCTATTAAAGACATGGTTTAATCCTTGTGTTATAAATAATCGTTAATTATAAATAACTTTCATTTTAATAAATACTAAAATTATTTACACTCATTGAGTTGTTAATGTTTATTTTGCTCTATTGCTTTTACACTTTTATTGCATACATTTTTTACATTCCAATTTAATGAACAATGTTTTAATATAACATCAGTAAAGCTTTTTAAAATTAAAAAAATATTGGGGTTCTATGTCTTTAGTTACAAAAGTAAATCAATCATCGTCAAACGTTGCCATTCGCTTAGAGAAGCTTCAAAACCTCTACCAAGTGCTTACAAAAAATGCGTCCAATCAACGCATTTCCAAAGTGTTCACAAACCTTGAAAAAATCGACTGCCAAGCGGTCCGCGCTATGAGCTCTGCCGAAACGATAGGCCGTAAATACATGATCAACAAAATCGCCATGAGGAATGCCGTTGAAAGGCATATAGGGGCTCTTAAAAAAGCAGAA
>Ga0206862_1040_pt1 | contig 36683 bp, 33 predicted proteins | sample Alteio_BWOrgCont_43_FD_152625 | JGI IMG/M metagenome (GOLD analysis project Ga0206862, IMG submission 152625) | Enriched cells from forest soil in Barre Woods Harvard Forest LTER site, Petersham, Massachusetts, United States -... | ecosystem: Environmental > Terrestrial > Soil > Temperate forest >... | reverse complement strand
CACGACCATCGACGGACTTTAATCGATAAGATCAAAGGCTGGTATGAAACACATGGCGATAGGATTAAAAAAGACCTCGGCTCTCAATGGCTTGATGTGTTGAATATCAAAGCATTCGATGCAGAGATGCGGCAGATCATCGAGCGAGCGATCGATCCTGAGCGGCCTATTGTTCCAGAGAAGCTATCGACCAAGCAAAACATAGCACAGGAAACAGAGATTGAGCTCGAGCAAGAAACTGAGCAAGAGGTAGAAGCTGAACGAGAAAACGAGCAGGAAAACCAGCGAGAGAACAATCTATCCGTCCGACAATTTGACGATTGGTCTGCTCCGCGATCATGGAAAAAGCCCAAAAAGAACCTGAAGGAAAACTCTGTTATGGAGATGTTCGACAAAGGTAATCGTTTTACGATCAATCCTGCTTTACTCTTCGAAAAAGACTTTTTCACACCCCACCTACTTACAAAACCGCTCCCCGATTCCCATTGTTTTCTCACAGTTGCCGATACCTTGCTTTTGGATGAAGAAGGGGTCTCGACTTCCCAGAAAAAGGCTAACGCGTTCTTTGATCCTAACCTACTGACCTCGTTCAATGCAGCGAGTGCTACGGGCAAGAATCGACTATTTCGCGGCAACCAAAGGCCTCTTGGGTCGACACTCCTGATTCAAGATAGGGAGAACCCACAAGATGTCCGCCTCGTGCTCCTCTCCTTTGACGAAGAGAAGGAATTGCTGAAATCCTTGCGGCAAGATCAACAAAATCCTATTAGCCCTGTCTCAGGACGCCGTCATCGGCTAGCTCTTTTTTCACCACAGATGCAAACAAGCTACGGCGATGGGATTTACGCTGAAGGAACAGAGCCCATCGATCGGGAGGCGCTCTTTGCTAAAGATCCAAAAGAGCCGTTGACCGCTTTTGAGCGCTTGGTCATGCAAGCTAAGATGGCTATGGGAGAAACGCGTGCTTATTCTCCTCGTGAGCAATCCTCTATTTCTCAATGGCTGCAAAAGCACGGGATGTCCCCTGAAGACTTTGGCAAGATCTTTGAAAGAGTTTTCCTACCAGGGTTAGTGCAGACGTATGCAAACTCTACCTTAGAGTCCTTATTCAAGGGAGCTACACCCGAACCCATGACTCAGCCTCTTCCACGAAAAAAGCCCTCCGTTTCCAGACATCTGCAACGACACCGAGAGGTATCCCCCAGAAGAGAAGGTAAACGAGAGGTCTTTGTAGAAAGGGCCACAGGAGGGCCTGAAAAAGTTATCAGAGGACTGGTAGAGACCCCGAAGAAAAAAGACTTAGAAAAGCAACGGACTGGGTGTGGGTGGCGTTTCTGTCGGCGCATAGCGGAGAAAGCTCGACTATTGGACGAATGATGAGATTCACCAGCCGGCTCCTTGAATAAAGAAAAACCTAGCCGGGGGATTTTAAAATAGCTGAATCCCTTCGTAGCGTCTTCCAAGGGACATGATCGCAAATCGTTAATTAGACATCATGTTATAAAGTCGAGTTGAACTGTCAGCAGTATATATTAGACATCTTGCGTAACCTCATTTGCTTGCTAAAATCGTTCTTTTTTCGCGGATTTATCTCTCACTCACTCAACCACTCTTTGGAGTGGCTTCGCTCACTTGATCCGAAACTGCAAAGCAGTTTCTAAAAATCGGCGAAAAAACCTCCGATTTTTTCAAGCAAAGCAGGTTACGCAAGATGTCTATTCTTTGCGCAGAGCATGATTTTATTTTTTGTTTTTCGTATGCTTCATCGTTTTTTAGAAGCTTAAAGGGCATACATGATTACGAAAAAGAAGCTCTTGCTTGCTCTGACCACACTCTTCGGTATGACACCCTGCTTCTCTTTACCTGGCGATCTCATCCCGCGCGATAAGCTCTTCCGACTCCCCTTCTGCATGGCGATAAAGATCAGTCCTAATGGCCAGCGATTAGCCTATGTTGGAGCTAACAAAGAAGGCATCACAAATCTCTTCGTCTCTCCCAATTTGTCCTTGGACGATGCGCAAGATCTCACCCATTTTAAAGAGCCGAGAATCAAGGTGTTTCACTGGTCGCCAAAAAGTGATAAACTTCTCCTTCTGAAAGACAACGATGGTACAGGCCAATACCGACTCTATTGTGTCGATCCTTCTTTTACCCTGAAAGATCTTACAGCTTCTTACGGCAACATCAATGCCAAAATCTTTCGGATCAGCCCATCGCTAAATAAAGCTCTGATCGGGATCAATCAGCGCAATCAGCGCTTCCACGATCTCTATCTTCTGGATTTAGAGAGTGAATCTTTGTCTCTTCACTATCAAAACGACCAATTCATCGATTTCGTTTTCGATGATCGTCTAGAGATTGTGTTGAAAATGCATATGAACGCCGATAGTTCGGTGACACTCTTGGATAGAAACGATCTTCCCTTCATTACGCTTAGCGCTGAGGATGCTTTCCATACAGAGTGCTTACATTATAGTGCCGATGATCATTCTCTTTATCTCCTAGACAACCGCGGCAGTAACACCACGCAATTAAAAAAAATTTCTCTGAATAATCAACAGGAAGAGATCGTTTTAGGACACGATGCGCTGAGTGATATCCAAGATGTCCTCTTCGAGGATGGAAAACCCGTTGCCTATGCTACGTACTACACCTTAAAAACATGGCATCCCCTGAATGAGAAAGCAGAAAAAGACCTCTCTTATCTGATGGCAAAGATGGGGCCAAATTTTTCTATCGTCAATCAGACGAATCATCACAATCTCTGGATCGTGAAAAACACGATCCCTGAAAAAGGGATGGAGTTCTGGCTTTACGATCGCCCTTCTCAAAAACTCACCCTACTTTTCTCTTCTCCTGAGTTAGGTCCTTTAGCCAAAATGTACCCGCTGGTTATCGCAGCAAGCGATGGGATGCAACTGGTGAGTTATCTAACTCTGCCGAAGAACATGGATCGGGGAGGCAAGCCAAAAAGCCCACTGCCCTTGGTCGTCTTCCCGCATGGAGGGCCATTCAAATGCAGAGATTCTTACGCTTACTCTCCTTATCATCAATGGCTGGCGAGCCGCGGTTATGCTGTTTTAAGCGTTAATTTTCGCTTATCCTCGGGATTTGGCAAGGACTTCGTCAATGCAGGTAATGGACAATGGGGAAGAAGAGCTCACGAAGACATTCTCGATGCCTTGAAATGGTGTGTCGATGCAGGAATAGCGGATAAAGAAAAATTAGCGATTTTTGGAAGCAGCTATGGCGGATATGAGGCTCTTGCCTCTCTTACCTTCTCCCCAGATATATACGCTTGTGCCATTGCATCTTGCGGACCTTCCAATTTGAAAACCGTTTTAGACAATGTTCCTTTTTATTGGGAATTTCCCTCAGCCCCTCTTTCTGACAAAATGAATTTTTTCACTAAAAATGCGTTCATTACGAGCATGGGAGGAAATCCCGACAAAGAATGTGATATCCCTTTTCTTGAAAGCTGCTCTCCTCTTAACTATGTTGACAAGATCCAAAAGCCTCTTCTTTTAATTCATGGAGACAACGACCCTATCGTCGCCGCTTCCGAGTCCAATCAGATCTTTGAGTCGATGAAAAAGAAAAATCTGCCCGTTACCTATCTCTCATTTCCTGATGAAGGACATGGCATAGAAAAAAGGGGGAATTTGCTCTGCGCACTTGCTTATAGCGAATGGCTTTTAGCGAGAGTTCTCGGAGGAACTTTTGAGCCGCTGCCTGAAGAGACGTTAAAGAGATCGAGCGTAAACATTCGATCGTCCTCTATGCCTCAAGAATAGGTATTCGACTGGGGTGTGACAGGCGCGAGGAACGAGCGTTTGTCACACCCCGGTATTAGACTTCCTTCGCCATAGGAGATAGATCCCCCAAAGGAAAAAGGGCACACTAAGCAGTTGTCCCATCGTCAATGGAAAATGGGGGCCGATAAGGACACTCTGTTCTTCCTTGAAAAATTCCAGAAAAAAGCGAAACCCAAAGATGAGAATGAAGAAAAGTCCCGAAATTTTTCCTTCCGTTTGAAAATAGGTTTTTGTTTTGAACAACCAAAGCAATACAAAAAAAATCACAAAGTAGGTAAGGCTCTCATAAAGTTGCACAGGATGGCGTGGAATGATCGGACCCCCATCTGCAGGATGCAGGAAAATAACGCCCCAGGGAAGATCGGTTGCTTTGCCTAAAATTTCTTGGTTGATGAGATTCCCAATGCGGATGCAGCCGCTGGTTAGTGCTGCAGGAATAACCGTGAAATCTAGCACGGTCAAAAAAGTAAAGGGGATTTTGAATTTCTTTCTCAGGTGTCTTGCTAAAAGCATGATCGCAACTGCGATACCTGCTGCACCGCCATGGCTCGCTAGCCCTCCCTCCCAGATGTAAAAAATTTCTTGCGGATGAGCAAGCCAATGCTGTGTGTCTTGATAAAAGAAAACATCTCCTAGCCTAGCCCCTAGGATAGCACCCAGTCCGATGAAGAGAAGAAATTGTTCGGCAATCTGATTCGCTACTTTGCGTGAGTTAATGAGTTTTTTCAAAAGAGAACAGAGGACGAGATACCCAAGAAAAAAACCAAGCGCAAATAGAACGCCATACCATAGAATGGGACGTCCCAGAATAGGCACATCCCATGGAAACACTTCTTTTGGGGGATCCCATAGATAAAACGCGATTGTCGATATGTTCAGGCTCACGATTATCACCTCTGGAAAAGCTAAAGAGAATTGGCTACAAGCAGCATTAGCAGAATATACAAGTCGGCTTAAGGCTGCAATCGAGATCCTATGGCGTCTTGCTAAAGATGAGAAGCAGCTCGAAGAATGGCTACGAGCGGAGCCTTCGTTCATTGCTCTTGATCCGCAAGGAGAACTCTATTCCAGCGAGCAGTGGTCTTCTTTCCTTTTTCAAGAGTGGGAAAAACAAGGAAGCCGCCTGACGATTGTCATCGGCAGTCCGGCAGGCCTAAGTGCTCGCTCACGTCACCAAGCGCATAAACTCGTTAGTCTCTCGCCCCTAACCTTTACCCATCAACTCACTCGCCTTGTACTTCTAGAGCAACTATACAGAGCACTAGAGATTCGTCGGGGTTCCCCTTACCATAAGTAGGCTCTCTCTAAAATAGACAAGGGCGCCATTGATTAAGCCGGATCCGACAGCGAGATCGATCATTCCATGAAGATCTTGCGGCAAAGGAAATAGCTTGAGCGCCATTCCCAAGCTCATCATGATGGCCAGCAACACCAAGTAGCGAAAGCTAAAAAGCCGGGAAACCGGTAATGGATTTGAAAAAAGTTTCAACCGTTCTATGGACCTTCGAGCCGCTTTAGCTAGGACAGTTTTTCCTTTAATGAATCCGACTAGGAGCCCAAGAACCACGACGACCAATGCTGCTTGCTCAGCGCTGCCAACGAGCGGTTGAAAAAATGCGATGAGAGGCAATTTCTCCTGCAATGCTGCTTTGACAATAAGGGGAATGCCTTTGAACATGAGCATGAACCCGACTGCCAGCCAGATTATGCCATAAAGACGAACCGCAAGTTTATGACGGATGAGCATGGTTACCTCTCGTTTTTTTCACAATTGTAGACTATTTCTCATTCGATCGTCGACAAAAAACCCTTTGAAAATCTAAAATGCAGCGTCTTACACAAATCTTTATGGGTTAAATAAAAACTTATGAATATATCACTGGCTTTCTTACGTACGTTCTTCGCTATCCTGAGCATCTTTTTCATGACACTTTTTATGATCACAGTTCGGGAAGGTTCCTACTTTGTCAATGCCATCCTCGGTATCGGCTTAGGGATTGTATTCAGCTTGCTCCTCTTTGGTTTTGACACGTTCTTTAGGCGTTTCAATCTTCGATCGTTCAATGTTGCATTGATCGGCCTCTTTTTTGGTTATCTAATGGGACAAGCGCTTGTGTTGATTTTTGATGCGATCTTGCAAATCAGCGCCATTTCTAATGCCTCTCCTCAAGTTCTCGAGATTGTCAAAATCGCGTTATTCCTCTTTGGTATTTACCTTGGAACAATCATGACGATGCGCTCGTCGGATGAAATCTATGTGAGCATCCCCTTTGTGAAATTCGCTCCCACAGCGCAAAAAAAACGGGATCTGCTTATCGATATGTCCGTGCTGGCAGATGCACGCATCCTCGATGTTTCTTCAACAGGGCTTTTTGATAATCAACTTGTCATCCCCCGTTTTGTAATTAAAGAACTGTATGCCCAAGCGGAAGTCGCCGATGAAATGAACAAGGCAAAAGCACGCCGCGCACTTGACGTTATCAAAAAACTCGAAGGCGTTCCAGGGCTTGATATTCGTTTCAACGACACGGACTTTCCCGACGTACGCGAGATAACTTCTAAAATGATCCGTCTGGCGCGACTGCTCGATGCGAATATCATCACCGCCGATATCAGCAAAGTGCAAATGGCTTCTCTTGAAGGAGTTCGCATCGTCAACATCCATACTCTCTCCAATGCCCTCAAGCCCCTCATGCAAACAGGCGAGCTGATCAAGATTAAGATTCAGCGTTATGGCAAAGAACCTCGTCAAGGTGTGGGCTACTTGGAAGATGGCACGATGGTCGTCGTCAATGGAGGCGGAGACTTTATCGGTGAGACCATTCAAGCACAAGTCCTTTCGGTGAAACACACCACGTCTGGCCGCATGATCTTCTGTAATGCTTTTGATGAAGATCATCCTGGAGGTCCTGCTCACCATCATTCCTTCCAAGAAGATGATAATGACTTCTAATTCCTCGATTGTTGGGATTGGCAACGACATCATCGAAGTGCAGCGCGTTCGTAAAAGTGTAGAAAGATACGGCGAACGCCTGCTGGATAAGCTTTTGACACCGCGCGAAAAGTCCTACTGTTTAGAATTTCGCGATCCCACTGTCCGAATTGCCGGAAGGTTTGCAGCGAAGGAAGCAGTCGTCAAAGCGCTTGGCTGCGGATTTGGCGAAAACGCGGCTTGGCTTGACATCGAAATCCTCAATGATGCTGATGGCAAACCTGAAGTGTATCTTGCCGCTTCTTTAGCTCAACGTTTTAACAACCCGAAAATGCTCATCTCCATCAGCCACTGCAAGCTTTTCGCCACTGCCGTCGCCATCCGCTTGTAGAAGAGAAATTCTTTCTACCAATTTGGTAATTGAAAAAATCTGCCGCGCGCCTCTGTACACGATAAAAATTTCATACGTTCAAGACGTTGCTGAGGGATTTTGCTATAGAGAAAAGCTTTCTTCACAACCTCATGAATGCTTACAAATTTTAACGCGGGATGGCTTGACATCGAAATCCTCAATGATGCCGATGGCAAACCTGAAGTGTATCTTACCCCTTCTTTAACTCAACGTTTTAACAACCCGAAAATGCTCATCTCCATCAGCCACTGCAAGCTTTTCGCGACCGCCGTCGCCATCCGCTTGTAGAAGAGAAATTCTTTCTACCAATTTGCTACCAATATCTACCAATTTGGTAATTGAAAAAATCTATTGTGTGCAGCCTATCGGACATAAAACACTAATAATCAGATGATTATATGCTTATACTGAATTTTGTTAAATTGGCAATTGAAAAAGAATGTCGGATTTGCTACCATTATATTAAAAATTGGTAGCAACTTATGAAAATACCTCGTAAACCCCCAGATATCCGCGATAAACAATCGACGTATTTGTCCTCCCCAGAGAAGTTCGATTTGATTCGTAAAGAGGGAAACAAAACAGAGAATGAGGGAAGGTACCGTCATTGGGATATCTTACGTCATTTAACTCCCCCTGATGGGTTGAGCGTAGAAGAGTGGTGGTTCGGAATTAAGATGAGACGTCTTCTTGGGTTTAAAGCTATCCCTTTATGGGATAGAGATAAGAAAGATTTTTTTTCCTACAACCTTCCAGATAAAGTGCTCGAGCAGCTCCATCAAATTGACCTTGGAGCAGGGGGGATGCTAGAAGTTCCTCAAGCTATTGTAAACCCTCAAACTCGAGATCAATACATCATACGTTCTCTCATCCAAGAAGCAACTACTTCAAGTCAAATTGAAGGTGCAGCTACGACTCGAAAAGTAGCTAAAGAAATGCTGAGAACGGGGCGACCTCCAAGGAATAAAAGTGAACAAATGATTTTGAATAACTTTCACACAATGCAAAAGCTTCAGATATGGAAAGAGCAGCCTCTTTCTAAGGATTTAATTTTTGAAATTCACAGAACAATTACGGATCAAACTTTAGACAATCCAGATGCTGCAGGAAGATTACGAAGAGAGGATGAATCTATCACTGTAGAAGATACTATTTCAGGTGATATTTTACATAACCCCCCGCATGCAGATGAGCTGGCGGAAAGATTGGAAGCAATGTGTGATTTTGCAAATGGAAAAACACCTGTTCAATTTGTTCATCCTGCGATACGTGCAATCATTCTTCATTTTTGGTTGGCTTATGACCACCCTTTCGTAGATGGAAATGGAAGGACTGCACGTGCTTTATTTTATTGGTTAATGCTGCGTCACAAATATTGGCTTTTTGAGTTTATTTCAATATCCGAAATTATTCTGAAAGCCCCTGTGCAATATGGAGAAGCCTTTCTTTACACAGAAACAGATCAGAACGATCTTACTTATTTTATTATTCACCAAGTCGATGTGATAAGAAAATCAATTCAATCCTTGCATGATTATATTAACCGTAAAGCAGGTGAATTAAATGAAGTGGAGTTACTGGTTAAAAAAGATGGGAATTTCAACTATAGACAAGAAGCTTTGTTAGCTCATGCTCTATGCCATCCAGGCACCGATTATACCATTGAAGCTCATAAAAATAGTCATCGGATTGCTTACGATACAGCAAGACATGATTTACAAGATTTACATGAAAAAGGACTATTAAACATGGTCAAGAAGGGCAAGGCATATATTTTCACAGTTCCAACAGATCTAGGCCGACTCATACAAGGTAAAAGATAAACGCTAATTATGCAAATTTTCCCTAGTATGTCCAAAAATTTTGGACATACTGAGGAAAAGTAGCAGTTCAGCCCTCTGCCGGTCCTGAACTGGGCGGAGGCGCAAAGAATGTAATCTCAAAATTTTCTACATAAAAAATATTTATTTACTTATCATGGGCGCCTTTATTAGCTATGCATTTCGATTAATGAAACCCATGAAACGACTGGCTCGATTCCTTTTTTTCTGTTTGTGGCTCTTACAGTTTTCAGCTCTTGAAGCAAGTACCCCACAACCCAAAGATTTGCTCTATTGAATAAGGACCCTTATGTTTCTCTACGCATTCTTCATCCTCATTTCCAGTTTAGCTTATGCATCAAACGAAATCCAAAAATACCAGGAAGAATTTGATGTGGTTTTACAAGAACTTGTTTCGGACAATTTTACACCTTTTCCACTTTCAGTAAATGGTCCTCGAAGATATATCCTCACAGGAGGCCCAGGGGTGGGAAAAACTTCGATTTTGCTCTATTTAGAAGCGGCATTAGATCAAGAATTCGTTCGAGAAGCTGCAGCCGATCTAATGTATTTGGGTCAAGCGCAGGGAGTTTCTAAAGCCTGTCTCTTCAAAGATTTTAATGCCAAAGTTGTAAAGCTCCAGGAAAAAAGACAAACTCTGACGGAAACAAGCCCATGCGATGTCGTTTTTTTTGACAGATCGCCTATCGATGTCCTTACCTATGTCAGACGTGATGGTGCGCAAATCGACACTGCATTGTATTCGATCATAAAAAGGCTTGTTGAAACCGGATTCTACCAAAAAACTGTTTTCCTCATCGAACATCTGGACCATTATCAACAAGATGATAGTCGGCCAGAAAACTTGGAGACATCCTTAGAATGGGGTCGCCTCCAGGAAGAACACTATCGCAAGCTCGGATTTAACATTTGCAAAATACCACCCGGTTCAGTTGAAGAAAGAGCAACTGCTATCATGCAAATTGTGCATAAAGAACAAATTGAAAGTGCTCTTTCTTCAAAACAAATTGCTCACAAAAGCGAGAAAGGCAAGTGATAGGCAACCATGATGCCCGTAACGCCGCGAGGATACACACGCGCATAAATTCGGTGAAAGAGATCAAAACGGAAATGTCCCCATTCTTCAATGGGCTGCAGATAGGCAACACCGAGATCGATCGAACTATGATCGTAAGAACCCCAATTTTTAAAATGCTCGATATTCACTTCATGCTTTCGGCCAAATCCCCAATAGCCAATAGAGTAAAATTCCCAGGAATGGGATGCAGGTTTATTGAGATCAAAAGCCACTTTAGCCTTAGTCCATGGAGAGCCTCGGCTGCCTTGACCAAGGGCGCCAATGCCATAAACTCTGGACATCCAGTCTGGCCCTGAACTCCATTCCTTGCCGATGGCACTATGCAACTCGACTTCCCACCTGGCAGAGGAGGGGCAGCTAATGTCTTTTAAACTCACAAAGGCAGTTTGTCGAATCGACCCACCGACTGTTAGGCTGATAGCGTCTCCCATAATGTCATCGAGCAAACACATTCTTACCATCGCGGCCGCACTTCTTCGCCCAAGGCTTTGTCGCGGTGTCTGAGCGAATTCTACTTCAACGGCCGCTTCCCACCCTTCTAGAGGGACAAACCCCAAATCGATCACGAAGAGGTTATCATTGGAAGGGTGTTGTAAATGACTCGTAGAATTGGCGACTGTTTTAAACCGGCTAAAGCTATAGCTTGTATCGACAAAAAACTCCCATTGATTGCCAAGCCACGGCTTTTCTTCAAAGCCTAAAAGCGCGGTGGCAAAACTACAAGCCATGACCGCACATCGCAGGGGCCACCATGCCATCAGTAGCCTCCATGTTCCGCCAGCCAACGCTCAGCATCCAGCGCCGCCATGCACCCAGAGCCTGCGGCTGTGACAGCTTGTCTATAGATAGAGTCCTGGACATCCCCTGCTGCAAAAACCCCTTCGCATGAAGTATAGGTTGTGCCTGGTCGAACAAAAAGATACCCTTTTTGGTCAAGCTGGAGCTGGTGATTCAAAAACCCGATGTTGGGCGTGTGCCCAATGGCAAAAAATACACCAGCGGCTTCACGCTGAGAAACTGTATTTTTCACAACATCGCGAAGGTGGATTTTGCGGACGATCGTGTCTCCTTCGACTTTTTCCAAAACGCTATTCCATAAAATTTCAATCTTTGGATGCTTCATAGCCCGCTCGGCCATGATCTTCGAAGCACGGAGGGTATCTCTACGATGGATGATGTAGATTTTACTGCCAAATCGCGTCAGAAAGATTGCCTCTTCAACGGCAGTATCTCCACCGCCTATGACATAGAGCGGCTGATTGCGAAAAATCGGTGCAGCACCATCGCAGATAGCACATGCAGTGACCCCTTTTTGCCAAAATTCCCCATCGCGCGTTCCAGGTATCTCAAGCCTTTTTGCCGTCGCACCCGTGGCAATGATGATCGCGTCGGCCAGAACAGAGGTCGAACTACCCTTAATGTCAAAGGGTCGCTTGCTAAAATCTACCGAAGCGACATCCTCTGTGAATAGTTTAGTACCAAACCGTTGGGCTTGCTCTCGAAAAAGCAACATCAATTCGGGTCCGGTGATCCCTTTAGGAAATCCTGGGTAATTTTCTACTTCGGTCGTTGTCATGAGCTGGCCACCAGCAGGCCCTGCATAAAAACCTTCATAAAGCCAAGGTTCAAGATTTGCCCTAGCTGCATAAACTGCAGCTGTATAGCCAGCAGGTCCCGATCCAATGATCGCGAGTTTTGTTCGTTGCATGGATACGTCCAGTAGTGAATTGAGGCGATTATGACGCAGAAAAACGATTTTCGCCACTAATTCTTACGCGAGGAATTCACAAAGGGGATGGATCTAGCAAAATTACCTTCCCGGTTTCCAGCTCGTAGTAGCCACCTATGATCTTGAGTCTTTGGTCTCGTATGAATTGTGCAAGAAGAGGGATCGCTCTTAGCTGGTCGCGAACATACTCCACATTGGTCTTGATGACCTGCTCAAGGCGCGGAGTTCCTTTCACCGGTTTCACTTTCAGCGCTGGTTCTAATTGCTTTGCGATTTTTGGGATATCGCGCACAGCATCGCCCCCCTCGATCGCTGCTTTGACCGCACCGCAATTTGAATGACCTAAGACTAAAATGAGCGGGGCCTTAAGAGCATCTGTACCGAACAGCACGCTCTCGAGCTCGAGAGCGCCGATGACATTGCCAGCAACTCTTACGATAAAGGTATCACCAAGCCCCTGATCAAAAATGATCTCCGGAGGAACTCTCGAATCGGAGCAGCTAACGATGACAGCAAAAGGCGCCTGGCCTTTAGCAAGCTCTGCTCTATTGAATATATCCCGGGTCGGGTAGTCGATTTTACCGCTGACGTAGCGCTCGTTGCCCTTCACGAGCTCGTCCAGAGCTTGCTGAGGGGTAAACGTCCTTTCCTGAGCAGAAATCCCCTGCTCAGCTCCTACAATAAAGGCTAAAATAACCAAAATCCTTCGCATATTTTTTTGTATAAATTTTTTAATAAAAAAAATCATGGAATTTAATTCTGTCGAGAGTAAAATTTGCGTATTTTTTAATCCCTTTGTAAGGAGGAAGCGAAAAGAGATGAGAAGTGTTCGGCTCAAAGGGCTGAAAAAGTCGTTTTTACAAGGAGGCATGATTCTCGATGGAATCGACCTTACTATCCCCTCAGGGAAATTTTTTGCCTTGCTGGGACCAAGCGGATGCGGCAAAACTACGCTTCTTCGGCTCATCGCTGGACTTGAACGAGCTGATGCTGGTCAAATCTTTCTTGGAAATAAAGAGATCACAGATCTCCCTATCCATGAGCGCCCTGTCAACATTGTTTTTCAGAACTACGCTCTCTTCCCCCATCTCAATGTTTTTGATAATGTCGCTTACAGTCTCAAGTTAAAAAAGGTGCCTAAAGAGGTCATCAAAGAAAAAGTCCTTAAGATCTTGGAAGCTTTTCATCTTGAAAGCCATATCCACAAACTGACCACCCAGCTTTCCGGCGGGCAGCAGCAACGCGTTGCCCTTGCCCGCGCCATCGTCAATGAGCCCGACGTACTTCTCCTCGATGAGCCTCTTGCAGCGCTTGATTTCAAGCTGCGCGAACGCATGCTGATCGAACTGATCGAACTTCAAGATAAACTCAAGACAACATTTCTCTACGTCACCCATGACCAATTCGAAGCACTCACGGTAGCCGACCAGATGGCCATTATGAGCCCAGGCGGCCGAATCGAGCAGATTGGCACGCCAAAAGAGATTTACGAATTCCCAGCCACCTCTTTTGTAGCAAAATTCGTCGGTACAACCAATCTTCTTTCCGGCACCCTGCATCAAATCGGCAGCGATCCCCAAGTTTCTATCGAAGGCGTCGGACGACTTAAGGTGCATATACCGCAACTCAAGGATTGGATGGAAGAGGGGTGCCAAGCGGTGATGAGTATTCGTCCAGAAAAAATTTTTATCAGCAAAAAAGAGGTCAAAAACTTCTCGAATGTGCTCAAAGGCGTTGTTCATTCGATCGTTTACCATGGCCGCTCGACCCAATACAACGTTTTGCTCAGCAATAAAACACGCTTGCAGGTCTTCGAACAAAACGAAGAACACTTCCCTCAAGAAGTGATTGACTACGACAATGAGGTCTACCTTTACTGGCAAAAAGAAAACGTTGTCCTGCTTCAACAGTGAACATCCAGGAGAAGGGATGAAAACACCACAACTTGCAAAACACTATCCCTTTGCTATAGGCATTCCCGCCGTCATCTGGCAGGTCGTTTTCTTCTACCTGCCCTTGGCATTGCTTGTTGCTGGGAGCTTTTTGATCTGGACCGAAGAAGGCGGATTTGCCGGGTTTTCCTTAGAAAAATTTACATTTTTTTTTCGCCCCCCTTATTTTACAGTCATTGGCGCTTCTCTCTTACTTGCTCTTAGCACCTCCATCCTCTGCTTTTTGATCGCCTATCCCATTGCCTACTACATGGCTTTCCGAGGAAAGAAATGGAAAAATCTCTTGCTTTTTCTTCTCATCGTCCCCTTCTGGACTAACTTTCTCCTCCACGTATACGCCTGGTTTTATGTTCTTGAAAGAGAAGGCATTTTAAACACTCTTTTGCGAGCGCTTTCGATCACCCACGAACCCATCGCCTTTCTGAATTCGACTTTCGCCATCATGATCATGATGATCTACTACTACCTTCCGTTCATGCTGCTCCCGATTTATGCGTCTCTTGAACGTTTTGATAGCAAGTTGCTCGAGGCCTCTTATGATTTAGGGGCTAGCTGGCGACAAACACTCTGCAAAATCACCCTTCCTCTTTGCTCAAGAGCGATCAAGACGGGTTTCTTTTTGGTTTTTATCCCCTCGTTCGGTGAGTTCGCTATTCCTGAACTGATGGGAGGCGACCGCGTCATGTTTATTGGCAATGTCGTATCGCAATTCATCCTCGGCGATGAAACAGGATCTCTTGGAGCCTCCTTCACGGTGCTCTCTTGCATCGTCTTGGTCATCAGCGCTCTTGTGCTCTATCAACTTTTAAGTTGGTTCCTGAAACCCCGAGCAACAACATGGTAAAGTCAAATTCATTCGCTACCGTCTGCCATTTTGTGCTTGTCGCCTCCGTTTATCTATTTTTATATGTACCGATCATCGTACTTCTCGTTTTTTCCTTTAATTCCGAACCATTTCCGGCACCGTGGTCGAAGTTTACCTGGCAATGGTATGGCGAGCTTTTTACTTCTTCGAGTTTCCTCTGGGATTCTTTTTTTACTTCACTCGTAGTTGCATGCTGTGCAACACTGATCAGCCTCACAGCCGGCATTCTGCTGATTTTTTATGCTGCTCAGGGTGGGAGGATTGGTAAATTTTTGACACTTTTCTATGGCAATCTCATCATTCCTGAGACCGTGCTTGCCGTAAGTCTGCTTGGGTTTTTCACTTTTGCTGCTATACCTCTTGGCTTAACTACGTTGATTCTAGCGCACACCCTTCTTGGCTTAGGATTCGTCATCCCCCTTGTCTATGCCAGATTCAAAGAACTCGATTATCGTTTGACAGAAGCCTCTCTTGTCCTTGGAGCAACTCCCATCCAAACGTTCTTTAAAGTTACGTTGCCGCTTTTACGGCCTGTACTCGTCGCTGCCTCACTACTTGTTTTCGTCATTTCCTTTGATGATTTCATTCTCTCCTATTTCTGCTCCGGCAGCTCCTCTCAAACGCTTTCGCTCTACATTCTATCGATGCTTCGATCAGAGATTTCTCCGGTTGTGAATGCCTTGTCAGCCCTTCTTCTTATCCTCAGCAGCGGCCTTGTCTGGATTTTCTTTACCCTTAAAACACGTACTAAGATCTTTTGATGAAAAAACTCTTGATTCGCAGCAGTGTGATCTTTTTCTGGGTTCTCTTATTCTCTGCCACCCTCTATTGGCCAAAATTCGAATGGCGTGAATTGGAGACAAGCGGCATCAATGTCTTTGCCTGGGGCGACATTCTCGATCCAGAAATCTTAGCGAACTTTGAAAAAGAGACAGGAATCAAAGTCAACCTGAATCATTACTCCTCAAATGAAGAGCTCATCGTCAAGCTCAAAGCAACACATGGTGAAGGCTACGATCTGATCATTCCTTCCGATTATGCCGTCCAGATCTTAACGCGAGAAAATCTTCTCAAACCACTCGATAAAAGTCTGTTGAACTTTTGGCAAACTCTCAATCCGGTCCTCCTGAACCATTTTTACGATCCCGCTAATAACTATTCGATTCCTTTTGTTTGGGAGATTTTCGGCCTTGGCGTCGACATAGACTATTTTAAACACCACCCCTTTGCCCCGTCGTGGAAACTCATTTACGACCACAATTTCATCAATTATCGCATCGGCATGGTCAACGATCCCATCGAAGCCATCCTTTTCACCTCTTTCTATCTTTACGGACCACAAAAAGAGCTCAATGCAGAACAAAAAGAGGCTGTGCAAAAACTCCTGGTCGAACAACATAAATGGGTTGCTGTTTACGCCGATTTCCGCGCCGACTATTTACTTGCGACAAAAAATTGCCCTGTGGTCATCGCCTCCAGTTCTTATATCTGGCGTACTATGCGCAATTATCCCTTCGTTCAGTTTATCGTCCCTGAAGAAGGCACATTCATCACGATTGAGAACTTATGCATCCCTAAGCGCAGCAACAAAAATCAACTCGTCTATCGTTTTATCAATTACCTCTATAGCAAAGAATCATCAGCGGCCCACTTCCATACCTTTGGCCTCTTCCCATCGACGATCCATGCCTTTGATTTGATGAAAATGGATCCTCTTGCTAAACGTCTCATGCTCTCGACAAAAGAAGAATTCGCTAAATTTCATTTCATCGAACAGCTGCTGCCTGAAGATGTTATCCGCGATATTTGGGTCGACGTAAAGAAACCTTAACAATCGAATAGGAAAAATAACAGGATAGGCATGATCGGCGAAACGCCGGCAGGATAGGCAAGATGAAAAAAGAGATATTTTGTCATCCTGCTTATCCTGCCGGCGTTTCGCCGATCATGCCTATCCTGTTTTCTCTATAGCAAAATCCTTATGCGACATCTCGAACGTATGAAATTTTTGCCGCGCATAAAGATCACAGACGCCTTCAAAAACCTGTTTGCTCCAGTAAACACTTACTTACTATTTGCTTGCGCCAGCTTTTTTCTTATCGATGTAAGTAACAACATCCCCAACGGTTTTGAGTTTTTCAGCTTCTTCTTCGGAAATTTCAAAGCCAAAACGCTCTTCGAATGTCATGATGAGCTCTGTGAGGTCTAATGAATCAGCGTTTAGATCTTCGACGAAGGATTTGTCGAGGGTAACATCAGCTGCATCGACGCCGAGCTGCTCAACGACGATGTCGATGACTTCTTTTTGCAATGTCATACAGGGTTTTCCTTGGTTTATACGTTACATGACCATTCCGCCATCGACCGTAAGCACTTGCCCTGTGACATAGTCCGATAAAGGACTTGCCAGGAAAAGGGCCATATCAGCGATGTTCTGGGGTTGTCCAAGACGCCCCATCGGAATTTTTTTGAGAATAGCTTCTTTTTGACTGTCGTTTAAAATATCTGTCATTGCCGTTTGAATAAAACCAGGAGCAATGCAGTTAACTGAAATCCCACGTGTTGCCACTTCTTGAGCCAGGGCTTTTGTAAAACCAATCATCCCAGCCTTTGAGGCGGCGTAATTGGCTTGCCCAGCATTGCCCATGAGGCCGACGACCGAAGAAATATTGATGATCTTACCAGCTTTAGCTTTAAGCATTGGACGTACTAGCGCTTGACAAAAGTTAAATACCGATTTGAGATTCGTATCGATCACTACATCCCAGTCCTCCTCAGTCATTTTCATGAGAAGACCATCGCGGGTGATTCCGGCATTATTGACAAGGATATCGACTTTTCCGAATTCGGAGATGAGTTCTTCTACAACTTTGTCGACAGCTTTTTTATCTGCTACATTGACTAGAACTTTCGTAAATTTCTGCTCGGGAAAGAGACGAATTGTCTCTAACTCTCTCAAGACCTGCTCTGCCCTCTCTTCATTCGTGCCGATGAGCACAATATTTGCACCATGCCGCGCAAACTGAAGAGCGATCTCCCGCCCAATCCCAGCCGTAGCGCCTGTGACAATAGCGGTTTTATTTTTTAGCAATTGCATGCAACCTCACAGCATTTGGCGAGTTCTTCGAGATCAGCAACCTTCTCTAAACTTAAAGTCGCTTCGGGTAGGATACCGATTTTTTTATTCATGCCGCGCAGTGTCGTACCGCAGCCAATCTCAAGAAATGTATTAATGCCTTCTTTGACCATGGCGCGAACACCCTGCTCCCAACGAACAGTACCTGTCACTTGCTTAACCAAGTACTCGCGCATCTCTAAATGCGTTTTAACATAACCGCCTGGAATATTCATGACAAGCGAGATATTGCTTTCATACAGAGGGACTTGTTCGATTTTTTTTCCTAATTGTTTCTGTGCGTCTTGCATAAGGCCACTATGAAAAGCTCCAGAAACATCCAGCGGCACTATCCTTTTGGCTCCAAGGTCTTTTAACACCTCCGATGCCGCTTCTATACCACCCGTCGTGCCCGCAATAACGACCTGACCAGGGCAATTCAAATTAGCGACCCAAACGAGTTGTTGGGGTTGGAGACCTCTTATTGCCTCTTCAACAATCCCCGCTTCCAGCCCCAAGACAACACGCATGATCCCGGGACGCGCTTCGCAAGCTTCCTGCATGTAAAAGGCGCGATCGCGGACGAGAAGCATTGTCTCTTTAAACCGGATTTTTCCTGAAGCAACAAGAGCTGAATATTCGCCAAGGCTCAATCCGGCACATACCATAGGAATAAACCCCGGTAATTGCTTTTGAAGGACCCGGAGCATGCTTAAACTAGCAACAAAAATAGCCGGCTGACTGTTTTTTGTAAGCGTTAGCTCTTCAGAAGGACCTTCGAAAATCAGCTTGCTAAGGGACCTCCCAAGGATATCATCCGCCTCTTGAAAAACCTCTTTTGCTTCGAGGAACTGGTCGTAAAAATCCTTGCCCATACCAACATATTGGGCACCCTGGCCAGGAAATAGAAATGCATAAGATTTTTTCATCGAAATCAATCCCCATATATAAGAGTAGAAGCTCCCCAAGCCACACCTGCTCCAAATGCAACAAGAAGAATTGCTTTTTCAGGGTTCAGTGTTTTTTCTGCCTGGAATTCATCAAGGGCAATCGCCAAAGAAGAGGCGGATGTGTTGCCGTATTTGTGAAGAGTAATATAGATTTTCTCCATTGGCATATCGAATCGTTTGGCAAGCCCTTCGATGATGCGAATATTTGCCTGATGAGGAATGATCCAATCTACATCGCCTTCGGGAATCCCTGCCTTGAGGAGAGTTTCTCTGGAAGCTGCTTCCATTCGTCTTACGGCATGTTTGTAAGTCTCTTTACCATCCATCTTAAGGTAGTGCATTCCTTCCGCAACAGTCTCCTGTGAAGCAGGGCTGCGAGAACCGCCTGCAGGTAGCATGATCAACGAAGATTGCTCTCCATCAGCTCCCAAAGTAACATCGCGAATATGGAAACCTTTACCTTCTGATCGAATGATACAAGCTCCAGCTCCATCACCAAAAAGCACACAAGTGCTGCGGTCAGAGTAATTGACAATAGAAGAAAGTTTTTCAGAGGCAACGACAAGAACTGTCCGATAGGTGCCGGACTCGATAAACGCCTTAGCGATAGAAATTCCGTATAGATAACCCGTGCAAGCTGCCTGAATATCAAGAGCCGAAGCATTCGTGGCACCAAGACGCGCCTGTAACAGGCAAGCCGTACTGGGAAAAAGATAGTCGGGTGTGAGTGTGGCAAAAAGGATTAAGTCGATCTCATGCGGCGCCACATTTCCCTTTTCCATAGCACGCTTGGCTGCTTCGAATCCCATATCCGAAGTGAACTCCCCTTCCGCTGCAATCCGGCGTTCTTTCATACCAGTCCGTGTCCAAATCCATTCGTCTGTTGTATCAACGATTTTTTCCAGATCTTGGTTCGTTAGCACACGCTCGGGCACATAGGATCCTGTAGAAACAATTCGAGCTTTCACAGGAGTACACATATTGCCCATGGATTCGCCTAAAAAATTGATTGTTATGGGGAAATTGTAGCTGAAAAGGACAAAAAACAAAAGCATCAAGTAGTATTACGTCTAAATTTATGGTGAGTTAAAATGACTAAATTTCCTTTGCACTTATCCTCTCTCATTGCATTCCTAAAAAAATGGCCGGGGGTGGGCAGTAAAACAGCTGAACGGTATGCCTTCCATCTCCTTGGATGGGATGAAGATGAGCTAGAAAAGCTGGCAGATCTGCTCCAAAATATAAAGAAAAAAATTTCATCGTGTTCCGAGTGTCATGCTCTCATGGAAGAGGGTCGCTGCCGCTATTGCGATCTCTCTTTACGCGACTCCCATGTCCTATGTGTAATAGCGTCCCCAAAAGATTTATTTGCACTTGAAGAAACTCGTATCTTCAAAGGCCTTTATCATGTTCTTGGGACTCTCCTTTCGCCTTTGCAAAGCCGCAACCCGCAGGCGCTAAAAACCGATCAACTCAAATTGCGCGTTGAGCGACTCGGCGTGCAAGAAATCATCATCGCACTCGATTCCACTCTTGAAGGTGATGCAACAGCCTTATATCTCAAGAAAGAGTTAGAAACCCTTCCAGGTCTAAAAGTATCACGCCTTGCATTTGGGCTACCGCTGAACAGCACGCTCGATTTCATCGACGGTGGCACTTTGGTCAAGGCACTGACAGGCCGTCAATCTTTGTAAAAGAGATGCCATGAGAGGCAGGTGCAAAACTCCCGCACCCCAGAAAAGCGATGGTTTTTTGGGTGCGGGAGTCTTGCACCTGCCTCATGAGTTTGGACTATGCTATCAAACTCAAGTTGCACATATTCGATTTTACTATTATACTCGTTATCTTTTTGAAACGCGAAGCTGGCGTCTATTTTAATGAAAAAACATCTATCCCCTCTTCTCTCACTCATCCTTTTTACCTGTACACCTACTTTTCATGTTCAGGCAGCAATCACCCCAGTTGAAGCATTTGAAGAAAAACGGATTGCTTCTATTGAAATCGAAATCCAAAATCTCCCCACCGACTCAACATTTGATCAGCGCCCAGTGCTGGCAAAAATGGATACGAAACCAGGGGAGCCGTTTTCACAAACAGCATTCGATCACGATCTCAAAATGCTAGCTAGTGAATATGACCGTGTCGAGCCGCAAATTGATGTGAAAAATGGAGAAGTCTACCTCAAAATCAAAGTATGGCCACGCCCTAAAATTCGTTCGATCTCTTGGAAAGGCAACCATTTCATCAGCACTAAGACATTGAGGAAAGAATTGGGGGTAAAACAAGGCTCCACTTTCAAACGGACGAATTTCAATAAAGCGTTTAACAAGGTCAAAGAGTACTACATCAAAAAAGGCTTCTTTGAATCGCAAATCGACTATCGTCTTGAAAGAGATGATAAGACAAATGAGATCGATATCGAAGTAGAAGTCCATGAAGGAAGAGCGGGTATCATCGATGATATCGTTTTCAATGGGTTCAGCCCTGAGGAAAAGAGCAAAATCTTCGACATGATTTATACGAAAAAGTACAACCTCTTCACAAGTTGGTTGACTGGCAGTGGACGATTCAATGAAGAAGCAATCGAACAGGATAAGCTCACCATCGTCGATCTTTTGCAAAACGAAGGCTTTGCTGATGCGAGGGTTTCGCTTCGTATCGATGATGCACCATCGCCAGGTAAGATCATCGTCGTTTTAACGGCTGACAAAGGACCGCTATACCATTTCGATCAGGTCGGGTTTATTGGAAATAAACTCTTCACCGACAAAGAAATAGAAGGCTGTTTCTTAGTCAGGCCAGAGGATGTCTATTCTCCAGAAAAGCTGCGTGCGACATCGCAAGCGATCAAAGATCTCTATGGACGTAAGGGATACATCGACACCGTCGTCGACTACGAATTGCAAATCGTCGAAAGCGCGCCCCTTTATAATGTCAACTTCACGATCGAAGAAGGCGAACCATACAAAATCGGCATCATCCGCGTTTATGGCAATACGCAAACGCAAACCCATGTGATTTTACGCGAATCTTTGCTTGTTCCCGGAGAAACATTTGATTCGGCAAAGCTCAAAGCAACGCAACAGAAACTAGAAAATATTGGCTACTTTAAAAGTGTCAATGTTTACGCAGTCCGCACGCAGGACGATGATAGCCAAGGACAAACCTATCGCGACGTTTTCATCGAGGTCGAAGAAACTACGACTGGGAGTATCAGCGCTTTTGCTGGATTCAGCACAGCGGATGATGTCTTCGGCGGTATAGAACTTAGCGAGAGTAATTTTAATTTTAGAGGCCTTCGAAAGGTTTTCTCACAAGGTTTATCAGCATTACGCGGTGGCGGCGAATATTTGCAATTTCGCGCCAATATCGGCGCTAAGCAAACGAGCTATACTGGATCTTGGATGACGCCCTATTTCCGAGATACTCTATGGCGAGTCGGGTTAGAGGGCAGTTATACGGCAAGCCATGTCGTCGCCAGCGATATCCATATATCGACAGTCGGGGCCACCTTCTTCGCAAGTTATCCCGTCACTAACTTATGGACCTTTGGCTCGCGTTACCGTATCCGCCAATCGCATAATAAGCTGAGAGGCAATGATGGTCTTCCTTACAAACAGCGAAAAGAGATCTATCGGGACGGGTTGATTTCCGCTATCAATGCTTCGATGAGCTTTGACTCCACCGATGCGATTATGAAGCCGCATAATGGGTTTCGCTCGTACATCGAAGGGGAGTACGCAGGGGTTGGAGGGGATTTCTGCTTCTTTAAGGGCAGTTATTTAAATACTTATTATACACAACTTTGGCCGCGCGGCATCATGAAGTATCGCTTTGATTTCCGCTTCATAGCCCCCGTCTTCAAAACCCACAATCCAAGCCAAATCCCTCTTAGTGAGAGGTTTTTCCTAGGCGGCGAAGGCTCGGTTAGAGGCTACCAGCCGTTTGATTTAGGCCAGCACTTTGCCAACGGCGACCCAAGGGGAGGAATCTCTTCTTCGGTGCTATCCCTTGAGTATTTACATGAAATTTTGAAAATTTTCGATGGCTTTCTTTTTATCGATGCAGGTAGTCTCTCTATGGAGACATTCCACGTTGGAATCTATAGAATGAGTTGGGGCTTTGGGGCCCGGCTTGAGCTCATGAACCGGATGCCAATGGTCATCGGCATGGGCTTCCCTGTTAACTCGGGCGGACGTAACGAGGAACAAAAATTCTTTTTCTCCATGGGTGGGCAGTTTTAATTTTAACGTTCTAAACTTTAGAGGAGTATAGAAAATGAGCCGTCAAATCGTTCTTTCGTTGCTTACCGCAAGCGGTCTTGCAACCAGTGCCTTTGCAGCTGACTCAAATTTAGGTATAGTCAATTTTAACACATGCATCAGTGATTCCAAGTTGGGCAAGCAGGAGCAAGCGTCTTTCGAAGTTCTAAAAAAACAAATGTCTACCTTGCTCGAGGATACCGATAAACAACTGCAAGAGTTAGCGAATAAATTCAATGATCAAGACTATCTCGATGGTCTTTCTCCCGAGGCTGAAAAAGAACTCAAAAATAAATATGAGGCTCTGAGTCAAGATTATCAGCGCTACCAGAACCAATCCTACCAAGCACTCAATCAAACCAACATGCGCATAGTCCAGTCCCTTAGCTCATCCATTGGAGAAGCCGCGGAAAAAGTCGCAAAAAATAAAAAACTCGCTATGGTGGTCAATAAGGACGCCTGCTTCTTCTACGCGCCTGTACTCGATGTGACGATCGATGTGATTGCAGAAATGGATAAAGTTTTCGCTACCCAAGAGAATGCTGTGCAAGAGAGTGCTGCTAAGACCTCTGATGCAAAGGCCGATCCAAAAGCAGAGACGAAGAAATAGGCGCCATGGGCAAGAAGTATTCTCTTCGAATTTTAGCCGAAATGACAGGGTCTCGCCTTGTCGGTGACCCTGAGCATTTGATCAGTGGAGTAGATTCATTAGAAAGTGCAGGGAGCGAAGATGCCTCTTTTCTCGCTAATCTTCGTTATAGAGAGCAGGTGAAGCTATCCAAAGCCGGGGTCATATTTATCGATCCCGATACGGAAATTACTGAGGGAAAAAACTTCTTAGTCCATCATCACCCTTCGCTTGCCTTTCAAAGCATCGTCGAGATGATTTTAAATGATAAAGAACTAAAAAGCGGCTTTGAAGGCATTCATCCTACCGCCATTATCCATCCTGAAGCTGTTATTGCAGAGGATACCGACATCGGCCCCTATGCCGTCATTGATCGTGGAGCTAGAATTGGAAGGCGTACTCAGATTCTTGCACATGTCTATGTTGGTCCCAATGTAGAGATCGGTGAGGATTGCGTTCTTTATGCCCATAGCGTAGTGCGCGAAGGATGCCGCCTTGGTTCGCGCGTCATTCTTCAGCCTGGGGCTGTCATTGGCTCCTGCGGTTTTGGTTATACGACGAATTCTGCTGGTCAACATGCCAAACTCGAGCAGCTTGGGATCGTCGTTCTTGAAGACGATGTCGAAATCGGTGCTAATACCACGATTGATCGCGCTCGCTTTAAAGAAACCCGCGTCGGGCGCGGCTCCAAGATCGATAATCTCGTGCAGCTAGGCCACAATGTGCTTCTTGGAGAAAACAACCTCATCGTTTCCCAAACCGGCATTGCGGGATCTACCAAGACCGGTCGTAATGTCGTGATGGGAGGACAGGCTGGCGTTGTAGGACACCTGGAAATTGCCGATTATGTTATGATTGCAACACGAGGTGGCGTCAGCAAAAACATCGATAAACCTGGTAAATATGGCGGAGGTCCAGTCATGCCTCTTTCTGAATTCAACCGCCAGCAAGTCCACTCGCGCAAGATCGTCGAATATGCCAAGCGCATTGAAGCGCTCGAAGAACGGCTCAACCAACTCTTCCCCGCTGAACCCGTAGCGACTAAACTTTACTAGCTCATCTTAAGGACGACGCGAAATCGAGCCTTGCCGCTCATCATGAGCTTGTATGCCTCTGCTGCACGCTCCAATGGGAATACTTCGTTCATAGATCGAATGCCTGTCAATGCACAAAAACGCATGGTGTCCTGTGAATCAATCGATGATCCAGAAGGCCAGCCCATGATGGATTGACGGGCCCTAATGAGAGAAAGGGGGATCACCTCGAGCGGTTCGGTTGCAGCACCGACGATAATGAGTTTTCCATTAACAGATAATCCTCCCAAAACAGCGCTCATCGCTTTTCCATTGGTTACTGTTGCCAGGATCACCCTAGCTCCACCTAATCTCATCAATTCTGAAGCAGGATTTTGCGCTAAACTCTCGATATAATGGCGTGCGCCAAGCTCTCTTGCTAAGGCCTCTTTCTCCTTTCCGCGTGCGATAGCAACAGTATCAAACCCCATTTTAGCTGCAAACTGCACGCCTAGATGGCCAAGCCCTCCAAGTCCAAGAATAGCAACAAGATCGCCCGGCCTAGCGCCGCTATTCCTAAGCGCATTGTATGTAGTAATCCCTGCGCACATGAGTGGTCCGGCCTCTATAGGCGAAAGTTCCTGCGGAATTAGCGCTAACGCTTTTGCTGAAGCAACCACATACTCTGCATACCCTCCGTCAAATGCGATACCTGTTGGCTGCAGTTGATTGCAAGTGACAAAGTCTCCTCGACGACAAGATGCGCAATGACTACAATAACCTCCATTCCAGCCAATCCCCACTCTTTGTCCAACGTTCCATCCTTCAACCTTGGGGCCAATGGCATCGATGACCCCTGCAATTTCATGGCCTGGCACTCTGGGATATTTTAATCCCGGATAAGTCCCTTCTATAGTGAATGAGTCAGAATGGCACACCCCACAAGCTTCAACCTTCACTCGTACTGCCCCATCGCCTGGCTCGGGAATATCTCGTTCGACTAATTCAAGAGGCCCATTAGGACGTTCAACTTGAACAGCACGCATCTTTGCCATAGCTCTCTCCTAAAAAACTGTTCTCAAATACGTCTATGGAATGTCTCGCCAAAAACAGCAAGTAAAAAAAATGCTGTGACAGACGCGAGGAACGAGCGTTTGTTACACCCCACTTCTAAGGAATAACTCGTAGGGAAATTCCATTCCTGCTAAGCAGAGGTTAACGGGGCAATCCACTTCCCCTAGAGGAGCAGTTCACATCATGATGCAGATCTATTATAAATCTGCGCACGATAAGGAATTTCAGGTTCTCAATGAACCACGTGATGGCTGCTGGATCCATTTTGATGAGGCCACTCAAGAGGATTTAGAAAAGCTTGCTCATTTTACTGGCTTGGATACGGTGGATCTACTCGATTGTCTGGATAAACATGAAGTCCCCCGCCTCGAACGACTGAAAAATGCTGTTCTTGTCATTACTAGACCCCCTAGTGATGCTGAAATTGGCCTTTATACCTCTACGCTCACGATGATTCTCTGCCCTCACTATTTTATCACCATTTCGCCTCAGAAAAGCCCTCTTATACGCAATTACCTGGGTCAAATGAGCCGGCTATCAACGCATCAAAAATCAAAGCTGCTCATCTACCTGCTGCTCAAGATAACACAAGATTTTTCCCTACAGATTAAACGAGTTCGCTATAACGTGATCAAACAAGAGCGAGAAATTGCCAACGTCAAAAGCGATGAAATCATTATCTTGACGAAGAATGAAGACATTTTGAACCAATATCTCTCGACATTAGTCCCTATGCGAGGAGTGCTGGAAGCGATTACCTCTGGGAAATTCTTCGATCTGCATGAAAAAGATCAAGATCTGATTGAAGATTTGCTCAATGCTTCACGACAATCAGAAATCCTATGCAACGTCAATCTAAAGAGCATCCGCAGTTTGCGCAACTCTTTTCAAATCATCTTCACCAATAACGTCACGAAAACGATCAAGCTTCTGACAGCGTTGACGATTATCTTCAGCATCCCTACGGTGATCGCCAGCATCTATGGTATGAACATCAAATTGCCGTTATCTACTAGCCCACACGCTTTTATCTATATTGTGCTGTTCATCATTGTGCTTTTTGTTTTGACATACGTCTACTTCCAGCGCAAAGACTGGCTCTAAGAGATTGTTAACGGAATTTTTTAACCTATGACACGCAAGCACTCCCAATAGATGCTTAATTTAGGTTAAAAGCTGTATAAGCGCTCCCAATAGATATGTCGGATGGTGTGTCCTATGGCACACCTCCCGCGACCACCTTGCGCTTTATCCCGCTGTGCCAAATCGCGTCCTCGTAGGCGGACCGCGCGCAGCATTGATCCCGCCCGCTCTAAAGAGCTCTTCTGCGGTGCGATTTCGCTTTGCGATCTGATTCGGCGGGCTGCTCCATGCGCTCGCTTCCACTTCGTGGGTTCGCTCACGTCATGTCGCAGAGCGAGGATAAGAAGATAAATTAGTCTATTAACTATGTAGAATTTCTGTATGCATAAATACATCTATAGAAAATCCTCCGTCGACTTTTAAAATTGCCCCGTACATATAGCTAGAGGCATCTGATGCGAGTAATAGAATAGGTCCCTCAAGATCGACTAATTCTCCCGCTCGCCTTGCTGGTATCTGTTCGAGATAGTCCTGAGCAGCTTTTGGATTGTTTTGCAACCACTCACTGACTGATTCAGAAGCAAAAAGTCCTATGGAAAGAGCATTTACTCGTATTTTATAGTCGATGAGTTCGTAGGCCATAACTTTTGTTAGATGAATCACACCTGCTTTGGAAGCGCTGAAAGAGATGCAATTTTTTCTGACGTGATCACCATTGAGCGCAGCAATATTGATGATAGCACCCCCATTCTTCTGGGTTTTCATCTTTTTTGCCACAGATTGAGAAAGGAAAAAGAGCCCCTTTAAATTAGTTTCCATATGAAAATCCCAGTCACTTGGTGTGATTGCAAATATTTCTTTGTCGACTGATACAGCTGCATTGTTGATAAGGATATCTATAGAACTCAGTTTTTGTGTGATTTCTTCAATTTTTCTATCAAAACTTTTGAAGTCAGTCATCTCCAAAATAAGAGGATGAGCATCACCCCCTCTGTCGGCAATTCGCTGAACAACCTTATTGAGTTTTTCCATGGAACGCCCACCAAGCACTACAGAGGCTCCATTCTTTGCAAGCACCTCTGCATAATAAGCACCTAGTCCCTGAGAGGCGCCCGTAATTAAAGCTACTTTACCCTTGAGATCCGCATTTATAATACCTGACTTCATAAGCATGCCTCTTTTTTAGCTATATATAATCTTAGAGACTATTAGAGGTAAAAAATCTTCTTCTTTGTTACCCAGGTTTGAACCAGGCCTAATTTTAGGATAAAGGCTTTATAAGCGCTCCCGATAGACATATCGGATGGTGTGTCCTATGGCACACCTCCCGCAACCACCTTGCGCTTCATCCCGCTGTGCCAAATCGCGTCCTCGTAGGCGGGACGTGCGCAGCACAGATCCCGCCCGCCCTAACGAGCCAATTGCAAAACTTTTCGACGCGCAAAATCGTCCTTTTTGCCTCCATTGCGACCACACATCCTCGCCTGCCTACCTAGGCAGGCCACCGTCGGTGTGTTTTAGGCTTCACCTGTCCTCGCAATGGAGCCAAAAAACCTCGATTTTTCGCTGTCGTGGAGTTTTGCAATTGGCTCTAACGGGCGATACTGCGGTACGATTTCGCTTTGCGATCTGGATCGGCGGGCTGCTCCATACGCTCACTCCCACTTTCGTGGGTCCCTCTCGCGTCTTGTCGCAGAGCGAGGATGAGAAGGTAAATTAGTCTAAGAAATTATTCTTTTGCGTTTTTTAGGAAATGTAGGAACATGTATTATACTGTTGGTTTCCAATTGTGTCACCGCCCGCATCATACAAATACATTCTAAATGTTTTTTCCGCGATGCGTATATTTTAGCTTGCAACACTTGTGCAAAGTTGACAGTTTGACTACCTTCCGCATCGCCCTGAATGGTCAATCGCGTTAAACGCTTGTAATACTTGATCCTTAAGATGTCCCCCGTGTCTTTTAATGATTGTCCTAGTGAATCGTACAAATATTTTAATGGAATCCAAAAAGGTTCAGGTGCATCAAATTCTTTGGTCGCGAGATGCGCTTTAATCTTTATACAAGTCTCAGTGATGATACGGTTATTTTCATTCACTTGGGCATCTGCAAAAATCGCCTCATTTGTGAGCCATGCTGTACCTCTTAACGTAAGTGCCTGCTCTTTTAATGAAGAAAGAGATATGCCATATACGGGAATTTTTTGCACTTGGCATAAAACTTTCCAATATCTTACTTCATTAATGATATGATGCCATTTTTTGCAGACTGTTAACAAAGGGATAGTTTGCGAAGGTGATAAATAATATAAGATTTCACACATTGCATCTCGAGGAACTGTAGAGACCATAATGTTCTCCTTTGCCAAAAAGAATAGCGAAGTCCTTTTAATTGTGCTTGATAAATCTGTGACCATTCTCAGGACTCAACGAGTGGATATTACCGATACCAAAGTTACGAGAGGATTTACTATGCGATTTCGCAGGAGTTTTTACAGCTCTGCGACAAGACGCGAGAGGGACCCACGAAGTGGGAATGAGCGCGAGGGGAGCAGCCCGCAATACTGCGTAATTGAGCTTTACGCGGCTGATTTTTCGGCATGAATTTGTTGTTGTATGTCCTTAAAAACAAAAGGCTTCAGTCGTAAAATTGAAGCCTTAAATTGGATAGCACGGAGGGAATTGACCCGAAAGCCGACAGCAACGATAGCGTCGAGGTTGTAAAACTCGACATTCCTAGCGACTTCACGAACGCCTTCTTTTTGAACTATTCGGAAATTTGGCGTAAAATAGAGACATCATTTCTCGCCGCTTTCGTGCAGTTTAGTGCATAATTTTTACATCAAGATGCTTTTCTGCATAAATTCCGAGGCTCCAAGCCAATAGCAAAAAAGACAAGCCGGTATTTTCATATAGGTTTTTTGTAGTGATTTTTCTTGTAAAAGTCCTATGTCGTGTGGGTCTTTTGTTATTATATAACCATGTAGGATTGAGGGTTTTTGGTTACATAGATCGATCAGTCCAGGGATGTCTCGGGCTTGTACTTCCTGGGACTGATATTTCACTTCAAAAGGAGTGATTGTTTCACCCATTTCTACAATCAAATCAACTTCCTTTTCCTTTTGATTGCGCCAATAACTAAATCTAGCTTGGTTGGATGAGAAATGGGACCATAGATGTCCAATGACAGCGGTTTCAACACATTGGCTCAATGCCCGTGCATCTTCAAGAATGGATTTGCCTTTCATCAATACGGCAGGGGCTATTGCAGGATCTCCGAGATAGAGTTTATTTTTTCCTCTCAACACCTCCTTGCCATAACCAAATGGAGGAAGTCTGTAAATAAGATAGGTGGATTCAAAAAGATCGATAAAATTTTGAACAGTTTGCTTTGCAATGCCTAACTCTTTGGATATTGTTTGTGTGTCTTGCATGCCTCCGTCATGCATGCAAAGAAAAATAAACAACTGTTCCAATTCGATAATCCTTCTCACTCCAAAAAGAGCTGTCATGTCTCTTTTTAGGACTTTGTCAATGATATCCTCTCTGAGAAGTCTTTGAGATTGAGTAATGCTTTCAATGAGGACTGTTTGAGGAAATCCTCCACGAATGAGATATTCGTGAAAATGCCCTATTAAAGCAGTAGCGGCTTCAGTCATTCGATAGAATTCATTTGATGCACAATCAAATAAACTACTGATTGCTTGGATCGTGGAAATATTAGGAAGGTTGATTTTCTTGATCTGCAAGTACTCATAAAAGGAGAGCGTGGAAATACGAAGAGTGTGCCAGCGTCCTACCCCCGACTCTTGGTCAGTATGGATAAGAGGCGTGGCAGAACCGGTAAAAACAATTCTTTTACTCTTGAAAAAGTCTACTTGGTGCTTAACCCATGTTCCAATATCTTTAATAAATTGAGCCTCGTCAAGGAATAAATATTCAGGTCCATCCGCCTTTGGCTCTAATTCGCGCCATGCTTCTAAAACTGCGTTCAGTCCCCCGAGCTTGCAGATAGGATGGTCAAAGGTTACATACAAAATATTGGCAGGAGGCACCCCCGAAGCGATGAGTTTTTGGATTGCTTGAAGTAATAGAGTTGTTTTTCCTACTTGTCTTGGGCCTGAAAGCATAATGGCTCTTTTGGCGGGGGGTGCCTCTATCCATTGCATCAATTCTTGAAATGCCGCGCGGCGCCACTCAGGGATGTCTGGAATCCTTTCTCCCCTCCACCAAGGATTGAATTGTGAAAGAATGGCTATGAGTTCTTCTTTGGGGATTTTCATGTTTACCTATCTTATTTCACCTATTTAAGTAAAGTATACTTTGTCTATTTCTTCATTTTAGGGGAAGTAGGATCGATTTTCAATGAAAAAATAATGGATTTTAGGTCTGTAAAACGGATTATTATTCCTAAAAAAATAAGGATAAAGAGGTTAAGGTTAAGAATAATCCATGAAAGGTTCAGGTTTTTTGGAGAGAAACGGATAAAAAGCCAAGTTTTGAAGCCCGTCTTGTCAATTATACTGTGCTAAGCTAATTGCAGTATTGACTGAATGTTTTGAATTTAAAAAAGGCCCAGTTTTTTCCAAGCCTTTTGTGAATGGAGGTGGAGAGACACATTCAGAACGTGCGACACGAGGTCGCTGGAGGGAATCGTCTCTATCATGAGACCACTCCTACTGCGGAGTGAATCTAGGGCCCTAAATAAAGCAGCGGGCCCGACAATATAGCGAAATGCCTTCGGGCATGGGATGGAGATCCGTGAGGAACTCTGCCTCCTGTTAGCTATGAGACAGGTAAGCGTTAGATAGTGAGCATGGCGAATAGATGTGAATCTGCATAAAGACCGTCATACGTGACAAGTGAAAATAGCTGAAACACTTGAGCCAAAACGGCGATGACAAGCGAGTGACCTGGTTGTTCTGTCCAGTTCACGCAGTTCAAAAGCTTTCCGGTCGAAAGCAGGCGCCTAACCTCACACATATTTCCCCAGTGGAACGTGGAAACCTCATATTGCTCCCCGCATCGGGTAAGCACATCGCAAGGCGTGCCAAAGGCAGTGTGAGATTGGGACATTGGAAGAAGCAAACGCCGATCTGTAATGGATCGGATACGGGGTGGAATATACCCGGCTCGAAAGAGCGCTGACGTCCAATTGGTCTCTCTTTGCAAGAGAAATTGCAGAACCATTGAAATGAGGAAAGAGCAAATGACGACAGTGACACAATCGCTGATTGGTGCATCCTCAGCACGGGTCAAGATCTGGAACGTCATCAACTGGCGCGAGGTCGAAGCTCATGTACGAAGGCTTCAATTGCGTATTGCAAAGGCTATCAAAATCAGACGCTACGGCAGGGTCAAATCTCTGCAATGGCTTCTGACTCATTCATTCTTTGCCAAACTATTGGCAGTAAGGCGGGTCACCCAAAACACTGGAAAGAATACTCCAGGGGTGGACCGTATCGTATGGAAAACTCCAACACAGAAACTGCAAGCAGTAGAGTCTCTGAAAAGAAGGGGTTATTCTCCCCAACCGCTTAGACGTATTTACATCCCCAAGAAGAACGGAAAGCTGAGGCCGCTCGGAATACCGACTATGATGGATCGGAGCCAACAGGCATTACACCTGCTTGCTTTAGAACCAGTAGCCGATATCCTTGCAGACAAGAACTCCTATGGGTTCAGGCCGAGGAGATCCACCCATGACGCAATGGAACAATGTTTTAAGATCTTGGTCAAGAAACACTCTTCTCAATGGGTCCTCGAAGGGGATATCAAATCGTGCTTCGACAAGATCTCCCATGCATGGCTGATCAAACACGCTATGATGGATAAAGAGACCCTAAAGAAGTGGCTAAACGCTGGTTATGTAGAAAACAACGTCTTCCATTGCACTGATGAAGGAACTCCACAGGGGGGAATCATCTCGCCGACTTTGGCGAATATCGCCTTAGACGGTCTCGAAGCGGCCATTAAAAGGGTCGTCCGAAGAAAAGAGAAAGTCCACCTTGTGAGATACGCTGATGACTTCATTGTCACTGGTGCAACCAGGGAAATCCTGGAGAGCAAAGTGAAACCAGTCATCATCGACTTCATGAAGGAACGTGGCTTGGAACTCTCACCCGAGAAGACCAAGATCACGCACATCGATGAGGGATTCGACTTTCTTGGATTCAATGCGCGTAAATATGGGGGTAAACTCTTCATCAAACCCGCAAAGAAAGGGATCAAATCCTTTCTAGACGACATTCGAAGAACTGTCAAATCCATGCGCGCGGTTAAAACGGAAAACTTGATCAAATACCTGAATGTGAAAATTCAGGGATGGGTTAATTATTACCGTCACTGCGTGGCAAAGGCGACGTTCAGCTACCTAGACAACAGCATTTTCTGGATAGTTTGGAAGTGGGCCAAAAGGCGGCATCAAAACAGAGGGGCATCCTGGGTCCGGAAAAGGTATTACACTACCTTTGGACTCAGAAAGTGGTGCTTCTATTCGAAGGTGAAAACGGGGAAACAAGAATCCCGTATTCTTCTAACTCTGGCTCAACACACGAAGATCGAAAGACACGTGCAGGTCCGGGCGGAAGCTTCGCCGTACGATCCCGATTTTAAGGAATATTTCATAAAACGGGAAAGAGAAAAGATGAGAAAAAAAAAGATAGCCGGGTGATATGAGCCTTAAGAGAGGCTTGAGCCGTATGATGGGAAACTATCACGTACGGTTCTTAGAGGAGGAAACTAGGGCAACCTAGTTTCCTTACTCAACTTTTCAGTGGGAGCAAGTTCAGAGTTCTCTTCTTTTGCGACTAACTTTTTCTGATTCTCTAGTGCTTGTTTAACGTGCTTATCAAAGTCCGACTCAAATAGACGATCTTGAACAATTCGATACTTTTCAAATTCACTTTCAGCGAAAGCCTTTGCTACTTCTTTGCTCACCTTGCCTGGGTCGTTAAGGATATCTCTCTCGTTAAACCGAAGAAAAGCGTTGAGCTTGTCAGCCCAGTCTCTCATGGTCATAGGAATGTTTCGTGAAGCCCTATCTTCGGCGTAATCGAGATACATTGTCGCAAAACGGTCAAGCGATCTCAATTCCACTTCAGTCAGATAGTTCTTTGCAACGACGACATCTGGTTTTAGGAGTTTCCCAGCTGGAGCATTTTTCCATGTAGTTAGTCCCATTCTCTCTTTTTTGCTATTCGCTCTTTCGACGATCAACTCAGCAGCTGTATGGCCATGAATCGCAAAGTGAAGTTTATTTTGCACTTCTGCGAAAAAACTTTGCGTAATTTCGGCCTTGGCATCGTAGTCCATTGCTGTAGCATAGATATCGGCAATTTTTTGGTAAAACCTTCGCTCGCTTGCTCGGATTTCGCGGATTTCTTCCAACAGGTTATCGAAATACGTCTTGTCGAAGAATGAACCGTTTTTCAAGCGTTCTTTGTCTAGCAGATAGCCGCGAAGGGCAAAATCTTTTAAGACGCTCACCGCCCATTGCCTAAATTGGATAGCGCGGAGGGAATTGACCCGAAAGCCGACAGCAATGATAGCGTCGAGGCTATAAAACTCGACATTCCTAGCGACTTCACGAACGCCTTCTTTTTGAACTATTCGGAAATTCCGAATAGTTGCCGATTTTGATATCTCATTCTGGCTGAATAGGTTATTTAAGTGTTCGTTAATTGTTGGGACAGAGACTTCAAAGAGCACTCCCATCAATTTCTGCGTAAGCCAGACAGATTCTTCAGCTACCCGAACTTCGATGCTGTTTTCTCCAGCCTGTCCAGTGAAGATCAAAAATTCGGCAGTGCTATTGCGAATATTGGTTTTTTTTTCTTCATTCATAGGTACCTACGATTTGTGCTTTAGAAGAAGATGATGATATATGAATTTTTCTCTAAAGGGAAGATTGCTTTTTTGAGCTTTTAGATCTATGGAGGAGTCGTTTAGAATTGAAAGGAATTCAAAAACCAAGCTAGCATATTTAACATGAGAATTTGTCAATTAGGAGCTATTTGTGATTCTATTTATTCCCAATGTATTTTGTATGAGTTTTGGAACGGAATCTGAAAGAATTTGGACAGGAGTCAATTTGTCAAAGAGCTGATCGATGTTTTTCTTGGACGGCGATACCAATTCGACAGAAGGAGGTAAACCATGAACATCTTCAAGGAAGATTTTTACATTATCTAATTGATACTCGAATCCTTTACGTTGATACGAGAAAGTGAATCTGTAGTCAGAGAGGAAGGTCTCGGCCTCTTCCATTTTATTGAATTGTTTTTTTAATTTAAGACTTCCGGATATACCTGGGTCGCTTTTTACTTTATAAGAGAGTTCCACCATCTTTTGATCCCATTTTGTTTTTTGATATACACGAAGCCTGACAAATTCCTTATTCAAATCAAAGTCTCTGTCCCGTGGATGGTAAATGTAGTCACTAAATTCGTATTCACCTTTGAACTCAGCACCTAGAAGGGATAATTGTAATTGGGCCCATTCGATGTCGATTATAAATGCCCTCACTTCGAAGCCTTGAATCGACAATGGCTCTTCGCATCTCTGCTGTTCTTTTATTTCACAAGATTCAGAGAGGTTATTGGCATAAGAAAATTCCAAAAACGAGAGAAATATTAAACAGAGTATAATTAGGATATTCACAGTCACTCCTTAAAATTATTACGAGGAGTATAGCAAATTTTTTCAATAAAAAAGGCTGGGAAATTTTCCCAGCCCTCTATTTTGGAGGTGGAGAGACGCATTCAGAACTTTTTGGTGGGCAAAAATGACTGAAAAATTGAAAATCGGTCTCCTTCCATGAATTCTAAGGATTTTCTGTGAAAAAACCACTTTTGGTCGTCATGTCATTATTAATGACCATGCTGCATGCAGATGAAGATAGTTGTCAAATGCATGGAATTTCTTATACGAAGAACAAATATGGCGATATTTTTCCATGTTGGAAAAACATTCCTGAGGAAGATCTGAATAAAAAATTGTTGGCCTTTATAGAGCCTTTTAAGGAAACAAGGCAGGCGATTATTCTAAAAATTCCGTATGAAACATCTTCGATATTAAATGCCGTAGTTCAAGCCGGGTTTACTTTTCACTGTGGAGATCAAAATCAATTGACGTGGATTGTCAAAAATCGCGCTTCAATTCCGCAGCCTTTTACTGCAATTAGTGGCGTCCATGTCGTTATTCTCAAAGAAGATAAAATTCTCGTGATTGAAGAAAAAACTCGAAGAGGACAGCTCGGGTTTCCTGCTGGAGGGTCTGAATCAGGAGAGTTTGCAAAAGAGACAGCTCAACGTGAACTATATGAAGAAACTGGATTGAGTGTTCAACCCGCAGATCTAAAACTTATTGCTTTAATCAATCGCAAAAGAGCAAATGAGCAGGGAGCTAGTCTTTTAGATCATTGTTTTCTCGCTGAAAATGTTAGCGGTAAACTTCATCTGGATCCTGTAGAAATTATTCAAGGGTTTTGGGTTTCTGTTAAAGACGTTGCTAAATCTCCAGAAATTAATGGATTAAAAGTTTCCCCATATATTAAGGTGTTGGCGAAGCATATTTTGCATGGATGTTCTTCTTCTTATTCAGTAGTATTTCCCGATAATCGTCAAATCCCCATAACAATCGATCCAACTGATACAATGAATGTAGAGTTTTTTCATCAAAATCTAGGCATTGGAGAGACGCATTCAGAACTTTTCAGTGGCAAGATTTACAACAGCTATTGAATAATTATTGCTGTCTTAGAGAGGTGATATGAATCTCTCTTGCCTAAAGGCAAGAAAGACCGGTTTCATTGCAATGCAACCTCTGACCGTTTACTACAGCTTATCAACTCCTTCATGAGCTTTTTCTTTAGTTTTTTCCTTTACTTCTTTAGCTTTTTCTTTAGTTTTGTCCTTTGCTGATTCCACTGCTT